>Ga0302271_10000130_pt1 | contig 65966 bp, 29 predicted proteins | sample III_Bog_N1_1_FD_198767 | JGI IMG/M metagenome (GOLD analysis project Ga0302271, IMG submission 198767) | Peat permafrost microbial communities from Stordalen Mire near Abisko, Sweden - III_Bog_N1_1 | ecosystem: Environmental > Terrestrial > Soil > Wetlands > Peat | place: Sweden: Abisko...
TAGCTATTTGATTACCTATTAGTTTTTATTGGGGGGGGGGAGGGGGAGGGGTAATTATTATGGTTTTGTTAAACAGATTATTACCCTAACTTTGATATTTCATCCATATCTGTCTTCATTGTAAACTAAATACAAAAGAATCGGATAAATCTTTGGTCCTACTTTACATGTGCCTGGAATAATGCATAGGATCAGCCAAATTGGATACAATAAAACTCCAAGGATTATGGTCATTGTCCATAATAAATATTTCCTTGTTTTGGACATTTATTTTATTTGCTGGGAATATGATTAGGAGATTGCAATAGTCGGTAAAAACAAAGCTAGGAACAGTATTACAGTAATGTATAAAGCTATAATTGCTGTGGAGCTGATCAATGCAAGCCCAATTATTAAGATTAAGCGGGATAATGAGCTAATGAGGGAAACAAATTTATCTATTCCTTTCAACTCAGTTTCTGTAAACATCTGATCTTCAAAGGCAAATCAATATTAATGAGGTGAAATCAAGGAATAGTGTTGACATTTCTTAAATATGAACAAAAATAATAAATAATGGCTTTACTTGGACATCCAATGAAATTCCACTTACGATAGTGATATTTAGAAAACTAAGATTTGCATAACCAGCAGAATTCATATCCACATCTCCAGCATCTCATGTGATTGCAACCTAGTTTACAGAAAATTATTCTCTCGAATTAATTAAAAATTGTAATATTAAACACACAGTAACACAGTTAATTAACCTGAAACTAGCAAACAAATTAAATTGAATTACCCTCATATTTCAAGATCTGGCATTTGCATGCAGGACAAATCTTGAGTTAGATTTTCTCCTTCAACTACTCTAAATTCTTTTCCATCGCTTCTTCACAAGATCCTTAAGAGAAAAAAGTAATAACACATCTGATTCCTTTTTTGCTTAATTCGCTTAATTACCTTCATGCCATTGACTATTGCACAGAAAGCACATTCTCTTTGAACATTTGGGGCACTCTATGCATGGGCGATCTTTACTTCCATGGATAAAAGTCTCACAATCGGCTGTCGGACACCCTGGAAATTTAATAATGAAGGATTTATTTATTTTTGAAAAAAATAATCAAAAAATAAAATAAATAAACCTACATCTCACGGATGGATCTAAGTTGAGGTTAGCTATTGTTTTGAATTTTTTGTACCTCTTGAATTGATTATCAGCTAACACTTTCTGAATTATTTCCTCTGAAACTATGCATCCACAATTGATTTGAGGGCAGGGGATGGATAGAATCTCCAAGGAATTCAACTTAACCATCAAATACTTATTTAAGCAACCCAAACAAAAACTATGGTTGCACAATCCAGCAGTTATGAATTGAGATAAGCCAAGCTTGATGCAGCATATCGAGCAAGTCTAAAGTTCTTCTTTCCTTTCAGTGGTTTGATTGCTTGAGAGATTATTTTATTGTTAAATTTCTTTCTCTTTGATTTTGATTGGACTTGCATTTTTTTCATGGTCATTTTACCTTTGTTGAAGATCCTTAGAAGCAGGAACAACATTAATAAATGAATGAGTTAGGTTCTTTCCTTACAATAATTCACAATCGTTTGTCTCCTAAGTTTACTTTTAATCAAATTTTAGGGTTTTCTTTTCGATATCTTAGCCACTTTTTCTTATGGATTACTTGCTCTGAGATAACACAAGCGAACTAAGGAAATTGTCGCCTAAAAAGTTTTCCATTGGTTTATTAGTCTTTTAGGTTAGTTATTTTGTGTGTTCAATCATTGTTTCACAGACGATTTGAACAATTTCTTCCCTCGAATAGTTAGAAATGTCCATTTAAACTAAGATCTCTTTAACAATAGTAGGGTCAAATTATAGTTAAACCAGCTTGCTGATTACAAAGAGTTCTTTTTTGACTTCATTGTCAAGTTCAGGATCAAATTAATGTGCAACCCATTTTTTGGGAGGTAAAGACATATGGATACTTTGAGATTCATTTATGACAACATTCTTATTACAACCTTCTGCTGTTCGAGAAATAAACTTACTTAAATTAAGCTACGGGTAAAGAGTGTTGTCTTTGTCTTTTATCTATGTGAATACAAATAAGAATCAAAATCTCCTAAGCTAAACGAAAGATAAGCAATGAAGAGAATATGTGTTTGGATTTAAAGTGTTCCAAAGACGAGATATTTTTGAAGATAATTCCCAAAAATTGTAAACTAGATCAATAAGTATAAATCAAAAATCTTACATTATTAACCATGCTGTGAGCTGAATGTTGAAGTTTATTAGAGGTAGGACCTTATGTCAGAAGAGTAGGAACAGAGGTAATATCGATAACTATCTAATCTTTATTTAGATTATTTTATTCTTTTGGAAGTTCCTGGCAAATTTCTTCAACCCTATTATATTTTCTGCCATCTTTTTTCTCTTGATCTGACGGACATGTCGGTTCTAAGGAGTTAAAATCGATCTTTTATCTTTCAATTAAGATTTATGCAACATCACTATTTTCGTTGAATGATGTAGGTTTTGCATGTTCCGAAATTAAAAGACGAGAAAAGTGGTTCTAAAATTCAGGGATTTTATGGGTGTTAACTTCAATAGTTTTTTCTGGAGGAATATCGTATTGAGGATATTGCCTGGTTTGTGAGCCTGTAATCTCAGAACAAATCATTAATAATTTTTGTTTTTATGTTTTTTTTGAGATGATTATTTATTATATTGAAAAGTTTCTTCTTTCTTTGCTGCTTTAAATCCAATGGGCAACTAAGCAACTAGAAACAAAATTGGAACCCTAATTTTTTGTCAAAAGACTTTAATTGTTAGTTGATTTGTCCATATGTCATTGTTAACAATACTTTTGAAAAATAATAGATAACACCCTTGATTTTTAGCCATCATTATTGCATGTTTTGATCATTATTATTTCTAAGTAAGAATAACTTCTTTAGCTGATTTGAATTTCAGCTTCGTTTCTCAATAGAAAAATCAAGGTTACAGCAGGATATCTTCAAGTCATTAAAACCTTAATAATTTTACTGTTGTCTTTGAAGAGTCTGATGAATAATAGCGAATATATTTTTCTATAATTTTTAAAATTTTAGTCAGGAAGCAATAAGCCAGCCACCTTCAAATTCTGTTTTCCTTATATTAATATTCCCCCCACATTCTGGAATTCTAAGAAATCATGCCAAAGTTTCCATGAAAGAGTATTATCCAGTGAAACACCCATTGATAATTGACGCTAAGAGAGCAAATACAACAATTATTATTTAAAGAAGGAAGTTATTACATCTTTCAAAGCCAACCAAAGCAGATTTTTTTCTTCTTTTGGTATTAACGATTATTTGAAAGGTAAACATAAGTTGATTGGTATCTCTAGTTTTTTTGTGAGAATAAAGTTTTGATTTTCTCATGAAGAAAGAATTTTTTAACAAGAAAACGAATGATTCTTCTTTTCTTCTTATGTGTGTGTGTGTATATGCATTTTATCAGAATAAGAAAAAAGAATTACAGCACCATTTTGCAATCAAACAATTTCATCCTAGAATAGTTCTAAACAAATGAAGATGTTGTATTAAACAAAGAGGTTCTTAGGTATTCAGCTAATGAGCTCACTGAAGCACTGTTGGAATATTAAACATGAACTAGCAATCTTAGAAAAGTTGATCACTCATTAAACATATTTATGTGAGTACATTTGATATTTTCACACTCTTTTTGCTGGCAGTTCAAGAGGAAAAATTGATATTTTTTCATTGCCAACGAAAGAACGTGAATTCAAATTGCTATCAATCCACTTTAAGCAGCCCTCAAAAATACTTTTGAGAGTTTAACATTTGATTGATGGGCTGGTTTGATAACTCTATGAGAGTCGTAAATATATCTAACTCTTTGATAATAGTAACTAAGCGAATTTCTAAAAATAGTTTGATTGAAAAGTAACAAATAATCTTGAGAATATGATATTTGTGATGTTAAAATATCATAAAAGTGCAATATGAAAAAACTATTATCATAAAAACCTGCAAATTGAATAGGTTTTACTTAAAATAAGCGTTCTTTTGATGGAAAATGGCTCAAAAAATAAAAAATTTCTTTTCGACAGAAGTATCAGTTTGCCTTTATTTGTCTGGCTTCTTACAGAGTTTGATTACTGAATTTTCTCACTTAAAATTAAATGAATATTCATAAAATTGAGACTCTCAATCTGCTTAGAGGAAGCTACAATAAAACTGCATTTAAGAAATAAATATTCTATGAACAAAGATTTTTGAGTTATTTTGTTTGCTAGAAAGTTGATAATCAAATAATCCTTCCTCAAATCTATCTTTTCATGTTTTTTTGTGTTTCATAAATCGATTATCATTCATTTCTTTTAACTAAACCTCTTTCTTTTTTCATATCCTAGAATGAGAGAAATGGATTCTTTTCTCATCTATTGCGTTGAACAGTTAGCTTTAATTGAGATTTTGTTTGTAATTAAACTGATGTAGTTAGTTAATAAGTTAACGCGTTAACTACTTAATTTGTGATTTTCTAGGAGATCTTAGATTGCATAAATGATTAAAGACCACATCTATCATACGTTTCTAATGCTTGTAATTTTATTAATTCATATTTCCTTTTCATTTCTGGAGATAGACCAGCAAAATTTAAAAAGATAGCAGAGTGCAGCTTTAGAGGTTACTTTCAAGCTTTTTCAAGAGCAAAATAAAGTAGACAAGCTTAATGTTTTATGATAAAAAAGTTTAATTACACCATCTTAAGATTAATAATTTTAATTTAGTTTCTTTGATTGGATTTTATGGAAAAATAGTCACTGAATGTCTAAAATGAAAAAAACAAAAGGGATTTGATCGAATACAAATAAGAAACATAAAGAATAATAATAACTTTAACATAAAATTAGGAATCTGAAAATAAGAAAAAAAAGGGAAATTTCATCACACCTCTGTACTTTCTCCAGCAGTAGAATACCAAGAGAAAATACTGAGATTAGTGATTATAAGATATAAATTGGAATAAAGGTCTAAGATTTATAGGAAGGTTTTTTATCTCCAAAAAATAATCAGTGTTTTTGAGGGATCGTCATTCATATTAATCTTCATCAAAAACTGCATAGAGGATTAGTGTGTACATTTTAGGCCAATAGAAGCATATTCCAGGGACTATGGCGATTACCACCCAAAATGGGTAGAGCCCTAATCCTATTGCTAATAAGAATATATTAACATAGCATCCAGAGTATTTTTCACTTTACTTATCTACCTCTTTTTAGAAACGATCATAAGCTATTATTATTGGAGTTAAGTAAGCAGCGAAGATCACTAAGAACAAATATGCAGCAATTGCGAGAACAAAGATGAGCAAAACAAGGAAGGCTTAGAGGATAAAAGTTATTGTATTATAACAAAAGGAGAATATTTTTTCACAAATATTATTTTGGCTGTTTTTTTATTTTTCTTCTGCATCTTCAAGAGCAAACATTTTTCCTACAAAGATAATAAGTCATTTGAATTTAGGAGGAGGGTAATTTGATAAAATGAATTACCTGGACAGCCGAAACAATTCCATTTCTTAAAATGAAATTTAGAGTAATTTGATTTGCAAATCCAACAAAATTCATACCCACACTTCCAGCATTTCATGTGATTGCACTCTTTTTTCGTGAACAAAAAAGTAAAAATACGGATATTTAAAATAAAAGAACAAAATGTTTGAAGGAGTAAGATCTTTACTTTAATATTTGAGAATCTCTCCTTTGCAGTGAGGACATGATTTAGTTTAAAGAGTCTTTTTCAAGTCAGTTAAATACTTTTCCATTGCTTATTCGCAGGTTCCTTTTGAAATTAAATTAACAAAAATGCCATTTAATACTAGTTTTCTTTTTTTGAATAGCATACCTTCGTGCCAGCTATTATTGCACAGAAAGCACATATTTTTCTTGCACTTTGGACATTTTAAGCAGGGTTGGTTCTTATTTCCTTGCAAGAGTTCTCCACAATTCAGTGTTGGGCACCCTTGAGAAGAAAAGAAGTTTATAAATAATTAGTTATGCTTTTGAAATATTATTTACAACTATAAAATTTCATTTTGGATTGATTTTTTACATCTAATTTCTTGATTGAGATTGAGAGCTGTGATCTTTTTGAGTTTCTAGAACAAATCATATTAGTTACTGGGGAGAGCTTGTTAGATCGAGCTATCTTGGATTATTTCTGTGCAATTCGTTTCAGGACAAAAGATTCTCTAAACTTCTGATTTTTTAATTTTAGAGATTAAATATGCATGCCAGCAAGCAATGCAGAAGGTATGGTTGCAATTACATAGCTTAATAAACTCAGAACCTAAATATTCATTGCAGCAGATGCCACAAACATACGATTTTTCTTTGTCCATGCCAGTTTAAAAGATATTCGTTCTGAAAACAGCTTAACTGTGAGTAACAGTGATGCCAGAAAAAGAGGATTTTTCTAGAAGATTTGGGATGATATTTTTGTTTTTTTACTCAGGTAGCTTTGGAGATAAAAGGAAAGTTGGGGGATCATTACTTTGAGTTTTAGGAAGATCTGTGTCTTTTTATTATTATTATTATTATTATTCTTGTTACATTTCTGGAATCGGAGCTTAATAAAAATTAGACTTAAGAGGTGATAACTGAATACTATTAGTTTCATCAGATTTTCTGAGATTGTTTCTCTTTTCCTTAATTTTATCTATCTTTTGAGCTGCTAGTTTTACTAAATATGAATTTGTTTGGAGCTAATTGCCTATCTATCTTTCTTAGCGCACTTACTTAGAATGCGACAGCATTGTTTCACATACCATTTGGAGGATTTCTTCTCTTGAAAAGTTATTCAATGTAATTTATGACAATACCCCCTTTGCGACTGTTAAATCAAATTGCATTTCAATCATTTTTGTCATTATGTAAATTTCTTTTTTCTGATTGCTATCGAAATCAGGATCAAACTAACTTGCCACCCATCCATCGTTGTATCCTTAGCCTGTCTACTAATGAGATTGTTCTTCTGAGCTCATTTTTATTTATCCAGATGATGATGTTTTCAAGAGAAATTTACTATAGTTTAAGACTGGGAATAGCATCGATTAGTCTTTGCTTTTTATCTGTAATTAAATCTTGAAATCAAATAAGGGGAAGAAAAGAGCTAATTGTGTTAATTAATTAGGGATATTTTTGTGGAAAGAAAAGGAAGTTTTAAATTTAAAATATTTAAGAGTTAGTTGTGTAGTTATTTTTCTTTATTAAACTTTATAAATTATTGTTCCTTTTAACTATTGCCTTTGTTTTGCGAGAAAGAAACCTCATATAATATTCAAAGTTCGAAAGTATTTTTTATTACTTTTTATTGGCTACTGCAAGATTCTTAATTACTACCACAGTTGTTAATTGGAAGAGTGGTTACTTCACTTTCAAATTACTTTGGAATTTTAAAAGTGATTTCGTCTTCAAAGTTCTTCTTCTAAAAAAGTTCATGTTTTTAATTTTCAATGTCTCCTCTTTTTTCAAAAACTGCTGTTTGCTTTGGAGATAAATCATCTCTTGGAGATTCAACGTTAGACTATATTTGCTCTATTTTAGCAGCAGAGTTTATAATATCTTCATTATCTTTTAACTAGTGTAATCTGGAGGCGTTTCCATTTAAAAACAGAGGGATATCCTTAAAATGTAAAACTGGATAGGAACGTTCATTAGGAATAACAAGAGCCTTCATTCTCTAAGTTTCTTAAGACGAAGAAGAGCTTTCTATCATTGTTTAATAACCCTATTGTTGTCTTGTTTTGTTAGCGGATTAGTTAGACAAAGTTCTACTACAGATTAGTATTTTTGTAAACTTAATTTTTCTTTATTTTTTTCTTTTCTTCCCAATTATTTCACCCTCGAAATCTTTCACCTCAATAAAATGACTGTTGTTACTACAAAAAAAGCAATTAGATTACTGTGATTTCTTTATCTCTGACTCAAAAGAGATACCACACAAATAAAGTAATTATTCTGAAGAGGGGGAAAATTTAAATTGATAAAATTGAAAATTTCTAAAAGGAAAAGATAGAAAGGAGTATTTAATAATTAGAGCCTAATATGAGTTGAATTACTACTTTTAGGCTTTTTATAGGAATCTTTATGTGTTTTATGATGAATTTCTAAAGAATAGTGATTACAGATTGGAAAAATTAATGACGAAAAATCAATTTTTATTATTGTAGGTTTTTAAAGTTGTATGCTATTCAAAAAGAAAAGAGAAGAAGAAGCTCAAGGAAATAAAAATTGATTTTTTTAAAATATTTCCCTAAATTAGGAAGAGTATTTAATAAAGATGTAAAACAAAGATTAAAGATCATCTTTATTATTCTTATTCGCTGAGAAAATATTAAATAGATCCTTTTCACTCCTTTTTTTTTGAATAAAAAATATGTTAATGTTTCTAGATCTTAACGCTTGCATGGCGTTATCGTAATTAAGAAGACTCATCTTCTTAACGCGGAAGAAGCAATAATCATGTAAAATTTCATTGTAACGCATTATTTTTTAATTAAAATAAATCATCACATTCAAATCCAATAGTCCAAGGAAGAAATATGAAATTAGCCTTTTGAAAAGTTTATCAAGGTCTTATTTTATTTTGTTTTAGAGTAACCCTCTGTGGTGTTGTTTCTTTTCTATTGAAATAATTTGCAAAGTGAAGAAATTTATGAATTCTGATAGATAATTACACAAAAGGTGACAATAATGCAAATGATTATAGAAGAAATAAGCATATTTTCCCCAAAGTTCCAAACTTTGAGGGGGGATGATAATTACCAGAATAGTTCGTCTATTTTGAAATTTTTAATAATCACTATCTCTCTCTTACTTTTTTCACCATTCTAAGCCATAATTAATCTCCGCATTATTATTTGGAGCTGTAATTCTTGTAAGTCTAATGAAATAAGCTGAGCTGTCTCCTTCTGCTCTTTTTTTAACTTGTATCTGAAAAGTTGACTGTATAATTTGTATTTTTTCTTCAACTGAAACAGAAGAAAAAAAAAATGGACTCTTTGTGAATAGATACAAATTTAAGGGATAAAAGAACAAAAAATTTTCTGAAGTTGGATTCTTTTCAAATCAAAAAGTAGAAACAGCAGAATATAAAAAACATAAAACTAAGCAGAGAACAAATGTGAAGGGAGTAATTCGATTTGAGTAAACGATTGGAGTATCCATAAAAAGGATATTCAATACTGTTATCAATTGAAGGCTTATTAATACGAATCCAAATCCCCGAAAACTGAAATAGGTTTTTATTATCTTCTCTTGCTAATTCTTTAATTAAATTTTCAATTTTCTGGACTAGTGTTTGAAAAAGATATGGAAAAAAAATTTTCAGCAATTTTAGTAAGAAAATAATGAATAAAAATGATAAAAAAGACACATTAAAGAAATGAAATCACAGATAAATAAACAAAAAGAAGTGAGATAGGAGTTTATTTTTGTAATAAAACTCCAGAAAAAGAAGGGGTGATAATTCAGTTCAGATTTTTTAGAGTGTAAGTAAGATGCAGCTGCTAAGTTTTAATCATTCATATCTATCTTTATCATAAATTAGTAAAAGAATACACTCATATATCTTAGATCGATTGAGGCATATTCCAGGAACAATAGCTAGAATAAACCACAGAGGATAGAGTATCAAGCCAAGAGTAAATAAAACTACATACATACAGCACTTAGAAAGTTTTTTAGAAGTGTACTTGTTTACAGTTTGTGGGTAATATTCATAGGCTATGATGATTGGGACGAATTCAGCAGCAAACAGGACTAGAAGTAGATAAATCATTGTAATGAATATAAAAAATATCAAGATAAACAAAAAAGAAATCACAAAGCGGATCAGGCTGAAGAACATATTTTCCATGCATTAAACTTTGCTGATTTTTTCACTAGTGAACATTTAACCTTGAAACAAAAGATTAAGTTACAAAAAAGCAGAAAATAAAAGAAAATGTAAGATGATAATTGATTTTATTACCTGGACATCCTAGAAAATTCCATTTTTTATAGTGAAATTTAGAGTAATTGGATTTACAAATCCAGCAAAATTCATATCCGCATTTCCAGCACCTCATATGATTACATCCTATTTTACAAACAAATAATGTCATACACACACTTCACAAAATTATTTCAATCTTCTTTGTTCCTAAGAGCTTGTTACCTCTATATTTGAGAATCTCTCCTTTGCATTGAGGACAAGATTTAGTTTCTAGCGTTTTTTTAAGATCTTCTAAAAATTTATTCATTGCTTATTCGCATGTCCCTAAATACAAAAATGTATTTGTAACATTTTCAATAAATATTTTTGAAGGATTCTCATGTATTTTACCCTCATGCCAGACATTATTGCATAGAAAACACATTTTTTTTCGACATCTATGACATGTCATACAAGGGTTTTCTTTAGTTCCACGCATGAAAGTTTAGCAATTTAACTGAGGACACCCTGAACAAATAATTTCAATTAACAAAAGCTACAGCACTAAAAAGAAAGAAAACATCATTATTTAGTTAAATAGTAGCATTTTACATCTAATCGAAGTATCTAGATTGAGACCCATAATCTTTTTTAACTTTTAAAATGCCTTAAACTGTTGAATCGGTAGTATTTTTTAGATTGTTTCATCTAGGACTTTTTACCCGCAATCAGCTTAAGGGCAAATTATATTCATGACCTCAGATTTCTTAAGTTTAGTTAGCAAGTAATTGTTTACACATGCACTGCAGAAGCTATGCTCACAATTCGTGAGCTTAATGAATTCCTAAGCAGGATATTGATTCCAACAGATCCCACAGAGATGCTATGTTCCTAGATTTTTTCCTGTTTAGAAAACATTCACATTAAACACAGGTTAGCTTTGCGTGATAGGCATCATGGAAAGAGTAGAATTATCAACGCAGGTACGATTATTTTTGTGATATTGAATTTCCAGTTTCTTAGGGATCGAATTAAAGGAATGATCTTAGCTTTTGTTAATAGAATTAGCTTTTTCAACATCCAGTTTATTACAGGGCTGCAATTACTTCTCCTGATGGTTTTGATGGTTGAATCGTAAGTTGTACATCATGCTCTTCTTCTCTTTTTTAGTATTATTATTGTTGTTGTTTATATTATTATCTTTTTTTTCTGGAGAAAGCTGATCAGAATTGATAGATTTTTTCTTTTTCAAGGCTGTTTTATCCCTAGAAGAATTGATCTTGGACGCAATAATGTTGCCGAGAAAAGAGTTTGTTTAAATCTAATCAGCACTTTCCTTTCCTTGGATAGCTTCTTTCCGATGATGTAGCATTGTCTCCGTTATCATCTACAAAATTTCTTCTCTGGTAAATTGATGCACATCGATTTGCTGTAAAACACTTTTAGCAACAGCAATATCAAACTGCATTTCAATCATTTTGGTGATCACATAAATCTCTTTTTTCGTGTCACTATCGAGATCTGGATCGAATTGACTTGCTACCCAACCTTCGTTACTGAAATCGCTTGAACGATTTTGTTCCTTATTCTCATCAGAATTACTTTTAGTTTGAATTGAAACCTTCCGAATGATGAATTTACTCATATTTAAAACAGGGAGAGGTTCTTCTTCGCTAATTTTTATCTGTTTCACATTTACAAAACAATATGCTGGGTTCAATCATAAGAAGATAATTGGATTTTACAGAAAAAGAAATCTGTAAAAATAAAGTAAAAACACTACTTTCATCATTGTTTCCAGAGTTTAAAGATACTAAATTATGTTATTAATTGATCAAAACGATGTTTTGTGACTTAAAAAAGGATTAATTTTGGGAGAGAGACCTCCAAAGGAAGAATTAACCAATCAAATTAACATTTATTTAGCATAATGTACTTTAGTTTGATGTAAAACCATTTAGTCTAAATCATTCCCCTAAAAGTTGTTTATTTCAAGAATTTTCATTTAAAAGCACGCTTAAAGTTCTTAAGCTAAACCTACCCTTTTTAAACACCAATATTTTTACATTCGATATTTGAGTCCGTGTTGTATGGAGAGGCTAGCGCTTTATCCCAAATGGGGGTAAGTCATTATTTGTATTCTTGATTTCCTCTTACTTTCTTGTTATTTTGTTGCCAAAAGCAATCTCGAGATCATTTTTACCAAAGTTTATCTTATTTTCGTCTAAATCTGTATCCGATCTCATTTCGAATAAGATTTCTTAAGTGTTTTTTGATATTAAGAAACCTCGCTGTGACTCACCAATGTCTTCTTTAAATTTCTAGAGATCTGTATGTATGTGCTTTGAAAATGGAAAAGGGTGATTTTAAAAGGTGCCTTAGCCACCTTCCTCTAAAAACAAAGGTATGTTCGGATAGGATTCAACTTGCTAGGATCGTTCTACAGGGATAATGAGCATGGAAGATCTGCATTCAGCTGAGGAAGAACTTGCTTACATTTTAGAAATTCTTTTGTTTCTTCTATTTATTGTTTTTATTAAGATTAGAATGTTTGGGTTATTATTTCCCGAAGCTGATCAAATAGTTGATTTACAGCGCATGGCTCAAAAATAAGTTTTAGAGAAGCATTTAAAAAGATAAGTTTCTTCAGAGAGCAAATCTGGAATAAAGTTTTGCAAGTCTGCTTTTTGTTCTTTTCAGAAGATAACATAAAAGTTATATTTTTCTGGCTAAAACATGCTGGTAGCTTGAAATTAATCATTTTTAGATCAATTTTAAATCTTCAAATAAATCTGCTTATTTGTCTTATTTTACAGTTTAAAAAATCCTTAACTTTTTGTGAATCGTATTTTGAGTTATTTTCTCAAAATATTTGTTCTTTTTCTTTCTTTTTTCAGCTCAGAATTAATAGTTAATTCCCTTTTAGTGATTAAACTCAAAATCAAAAATATTTAAGGGAATCACTTAAGTGTTTTTCAAAGGAAATCATTAAAATTTTTTATTTTAATTATTCTGACGCTCAAATAGGAATCCCATTGCAGTATCAGCTACACAGTTTCTCAAATTAGTGGAGCCATACTTTTTGGAAATCTACCATTATTAGGTTCAGGGTCAAATAAAACTTTTTCAATCCCGTTCCATTTTAAATAAGATAGAACAGTTTATACCATTCAGGTACTTTTGCGACGAAGAGCTTTCTAAGGTATTAACTAATACATATCTTCATTACATTATTTATTTCTTCTTTAACTCGCAATTATTAAACATTTATTAGTTAAAAGTCTCAAATCTCAATATTTTATCAAGCAAAATACATTTTTTTTTCATCAAAAGCCTTCCAAGTAAGCTAAGTGTAAGTAAAACACACTTGGTAGTAAGAAATAAATAAATGTAAATATTCGAGAAAACGGGTAATAAATTAAATCCTTTCAATGATTTGATAACTCTCTGAATAATTCATACTTGAATCTAAATCAAAAGATTTATTTTTTTGAGCTTTGATTTCACTTATTTTAGTAGTGTGGTTGTTTTGCAATAAATAAAACTTTCTTTCTATCTAAAATGAGTGAAAAATATTTGATTTTTTGTGTATTTTTTTCAATACTTTGGACGAAAAACATGTAAATGGATTATTAGTTATTTTAAAAGTCCTTTTGAAATTATTAAGCAATTATCTAAGAAGGTGTTAGTTTCTTTGAAAGTTTTTAACTACAGAATATAATCAACTTTCATTATTATCTTAGAGAATCTGTCAATTTCAAGGAGAACTCAATAATTAATTGACTGAAATAAGGATTTTAGTTGAGGAAATGAACTAATATGGAAACATAGGAATCTAAACAACTATCGAAACTCTAAGGATGATCTGCAGTGAATATGAAATTAATAGAATTATCAACAAACATTTAACAGCTATCAATTAACAGATATTTAATTAAATCAGCAAAACTATCGAATTAAATTAAATTTTTTAAATTAAAACAACAGATAACTTAACTTTTAAAGAACTATGAACTATTTATTATTCATTCCTATTTGTATTTTTTAGGGGAATTAATTATCTCAAATTTTTAACAGACACTAAATAACTGAATTTCTTTTCTTCTCTATTTAGATCTCCTCTAATACTCCTTGATTGTGTCCTTCTTTCAATTTTCTATGAAGGAAGGTATTTTTTTACCATTTACTTAGAAATAAAAATCTTTTAACTTAACTTTTATTTCTGTTTAAGCTCCTCTATTTATTTTTCTTTGAAGCAGTGTAATATTATGCATTCAAATTGTCCTTCAATTCAAAGAATGTAAGTTAATTATCTAAAGGAATTTGGAACTTCTTTACAAATATTATTTCAATTAATCAAGAAGATTCTGCCAACTGTAATTGATAATTAATTATTCCTTGATCAACCATAAATATCTCTTTTGCATGAATCCAATTAACTCAATTCGCAATTCTTACTTTTTCAATTTCAAATTCATCTAAAATACTTCTGTTCTTCTAGATAAGCAAAAAAAATTATTTTAAGATTGTGGGTATTTATGTCCACACAAACAAACCTTCAAATTATATTATTCTCAAACTTTATTTCATTTTCTTAATATTTGTAAAAAATAATCCTCATTTTTGTTTTATTTTTAGCAGGAGTATTTCAAATATAATTAGAATCTGTGTCTTTCAAATAATCATTTGTTTTCTTATTCATCAATCGAAATACTCAATCTGTCATCATCATCCCAATTAATTTAGCTTGGGTTTCTTCAGAACAGAGAGATATTGTTTATTTTGTAAGCGAAGGAAGCGGGAAAATATAATGGAGAAGAAAAAGAAGATACAAAAGGTGAAAAATGACTGTTTTTGGAATTTTAGTTCATAAAACTTATATTTTTAATAAGGATAACAAAATAATATCCCCCATTTTTCCTTTCTTGAAGGGTATTTCTAGGGTATTCTTAGGAAAACCTAAGTATTTTGAAAAAACATTATGTTCTTAAAACCATTTGAAGTAGCTCAATAAAACTGAAAAAATTATTAGAGATAATATGTTTAAAAATAAAAACTCTTTCCCTTTCTCAATATCCTTTATTTAATCATTAGTTTTACCTTGCATTGCAAGAATAATATGGCTTCAGGCAAATAGAGGTCTTCAGAATAAGATCCCTGGAGATAAGCTTTTTTATGGAAGTGGGAGAAATATTAATTCTGATACAAGAGTGTCACATATAATCCCTTTGACGCCCTGTGATGTAAGATGGATGTTTCGTCACAGTGAGCTGTTTGGAGATGTATTTAAAACTGGTGGGAGAGGAAGAGAGATTACGATAAATAGACAATAAGATTAAACCCAATAATAAGATCAAAAACAAAACAGAAAATAAATTAACAATCTACTCTGCAATCAATGAGTAATTAATAAATGGATCCCGTATATGCTGATGAACTGGCTAGAGCCAGCGTGACTGTTGATGACCTAGAGGCAGTCGCATATTAAAGTGTTGAACAAGCCAGACAAATCAAGAAGGATTACATGGACATTGCAAATAACAAGGATTTACAAGTCGATCCGAATTTCTACAGCTTAAGTAGAATAGATTAGATGAAAGCTTCTGCTCGCCATTTCGTTCAGTTCATCTCACACAATGATCAAAAGTATAACGTCAACGAAGTCATGTCCATCAAACATTTATTCGTGTAGTACCCTTATAGTTTCCCATCTGGAGTTCATCAGGTGATGTTTGTTCCTTGCATAAGATATCTCGCTTCAGAAAAACAAGTCAAACGTTGGCTACCTAAGGTCTATTCCTACGAGATAGTTGGCTGCTATTGCTAGACTGAATTAGGTCATGGATCGGATGTACAGTCACTTGAGACAACTGCAACTTTCGACATGGAAGCAGAACAATTCGTGATAAACTCACCGACAATCAGCTCAACAAAATGGTGGGTAGGAGAACTTGGAGTCTGGTGTACACATGCTATTGTCTTCGCACAACTCATACTTTTTGGTAAAACCATGTTTTTTTATCAAATTTTTTCCATTTTCTTTAGTATTCTGAGCATTTGCTTGATTTAAAAAGAAATAAATTTCATTTAAAACTTCAATATTAAACTGTTGGAGTTTTATTAAATAAGGGGGGAGGGGGGAGGTGAACTTTTCCTATTGATGACTTAAGAAATTATCTTTAATTTATTTTGAAATTTTTCTTCCATCTAAGCTACTTTTCGCTATTTCTTAATTTTTTTGAATCCTTCCGCTTATTTTATTCTTATTACGCATTTACAGGCAAGAATTATGGTGTGCATCCCTTTTTGGTGCCTATTAGAGATCCTAAAACAAGACAGCCTCTTCCAGGAGTTACTGTAGGTGACATTGGCCCTAAAGTCTCTTTCAGTGTGAAGGATAATGGATTCGCAAGATTTGATAAAGTTCGCATCCCAAGAGATAGTATGCTCATGAGATACGCAAAGGTCTCCAAAGCTGGAATTTTCTCTGTGCCAGGGAATGCTAAAATAGGCTATGCAGTCATGCTGTAGACAAGACTTACTATTTCCTGCTTCTTCCCAAGAGCCCTAACTTAAGCACTCAATATTGCTATCAGATACTCCATCATCAGAACATAGTTCCCTGATTCCAAAGGAGCTGAAAGGTAAAATAGATTTGTCCATAAAAACATTAACATTATTTCAGTGTTCGCTATTGAGTTATTTATCAATCTGACTCTGAATAACTGGAAAATTCTCAGAATATCCCTCATAATAACTTTTTTCTTTGCTAATTTTTGTGAACCTCAGAAAAATACTTGACTACTAGACTCAACAGGAGAAATTGTTAGTCCCTTTGGCTGAGATTTATGGTATCATTCTCTCTGGGTATAAAATTGAAAGCCTCAACGCAGATCTACTCAACAGAGTCGCCAAAGATGATTTCTCAACTCTCAATGAAATGCACGTTATTGTATCAGGTAAAAGAAACTAATAAAGTCTAAACTACATTTAAAAATCTATTTTATTAAACTTTGTTGTTGATTTTTTTTTCAGGTGCAAAGGCAACTTGGACAGAGTCCGTGCTGCATCATCTTGAAATCTGCAGATTGGCTTGTGGTGGACATGGATTTTCACAATACTCGGGGATTCCAGGTACATAAAGTTTAGCAAATAAACCTAATTGAAATATTTTATTTTAACTTTACATTTTTCTCTCAAAAGGTTTGATTTCAGAATGGAAACCAATGGTAACTCTCGAAGGTGAGAACACAGTACTTCACATGCAAGTAGCAAGATTCCTCCTGAAATAATACGAGAGAGCAATGAAAGGCAAGAATCTTGGGTTTTCTTGCTAATATCTGAAATAAATGAACGATGGCTCCTTATCTAAGCTTGAAAATGTAGATTCAATCTCCGACATGAATAGTATTGATGTGCTAAGAAAAATCTTAATTGCGAATGCAGTATTCTCGATTTAATCAGCAGCCAGCAAAATGTTGGAGCAGGTTTCCAGTGGGAAATCTTTGAAAACAGCTTGGGATTAGCATGCAGGTAAATCACAAATAGCCGATTTTCAAATCTTTAATTGCATTTGATTTTTCATTTGTTTAACTTTTGCAAACTGACTCATTTTTTCTTTAGGTATTGAATTAGTGGAGGCTTCTAAATCTCACTTAAACGCGTTCACCATGAATAACTACGTTGAATTCACTCACTCATAGCCTAAATAGAATGTCCGAACACTCCTTGGAAAACTCTGCACTTTGTATGCTGTGCAGAAAATCTTAGAGCGCCCAACTCAACTTATGGAGAAAGAATATCTCCAACCAAAGCATTTCGCTTTCCTGTCAGAAATCCGAAGTCAGATGCTCTCAGCAATTCGATAAGATGCCTTAGTTCTCGTTGAAGCATTTGGATTCTAAGATTCACAGCTACGTTCTGCAATTGCTATGATATCTGGAAAGCCATATGAAACACTTTATGACTGGGCCAAAAACAAAAATGAATTGAATGACAGTTACTTTGCGAAAGGATATGAGCACATCCAGAAAATGCAGCATGTACGCAGTCACCTTTGAAATACTTTATATATTTATCAAAAACAAAAGATATAATTTAATCATACTTGTCAAACAAACTAAGTGTCTGTTAGAGATATTGTTTTAATAATTGCCAGGATTTTCATTAATTATTCCTTTAAAAACTCAAGTTCAATTGTTTCCTATTTGGTTGCTTATTTTTTTAGTATTTTTCCTAAAAATCTGTGTAGTATGATTGAGAAAATCTTTTTTATTTTATTTTTTTCTCCGCTGAGTTCATTTGTTTCCTGGCAAGTTCGATTTGGAGTCTTTTAGATTCATGCTAATTTCCTGACAATTTATTAATTAATTATGCTATTTAACTCATGAGCGAAGATTAGCGGATCAGGGTGTTTAACGATACAGAATAACGGAAAAGTGAAGGCACATATGAATAATTCTGGCAAGTCAAAAATCCATATTTGTTAGCTAAAAAAGTTTTAGATAAGAGCTCTGCAAGAAAATATTTTAGTTTCGAGACACTATACAAGGGATTGTACAGCAAAACAAATTAGAGTGTCAAAGTGGATTTCAGATTGAAAGATCAAATGCAGAAGGAGCTTACAAAGGAAGCAAGCAAAAAGAAACTTATGGGAGTAAGAAATACTTAAACAAAAATGGCTTATTTTAAAGAGAAATTGCTAAAAGTTAAAAGCTAAGATGAGTTGTTGGTTGCTTTGACCAGATATTTGCAGAAAAAGACATCAAAATGATTAAGTTAAAGAAAATGAAAAAATTAGTCAGAATCAAGTTGTCAGAGAAAACTATCTTAAGCACTGAGGAATGCTTGCAAGTTTGGATACATTGCTCTGGATCTGCTGATCAAATGAGAAGCAACTAAGGATATTATCGTAGACTGTTGACGTAAAAATATATGGACTTTTACAGCACAGAAATCATGAAAGTATACTTTGCTTTTCGAAGAACAAAAACAATTAACTTCTGCTGATTATTTGGATTCTTTTTTCTTTTTTTTTAACTTTCTTAATGATCATTTTCAATGAAAAATTTTTTTTTAAGCCTTTGAATGATTCATTAATGCCATTTCTATTAAATTTTCTCCAAAATTTAAGGATGTGAATCGAAGTGTCAATCTTGTAGATAATCCTGAATAGCTGGAGTAATTAGAGAAAATCCTCTTCGGGTATGCTCGGAGAAATGCATACATAGGATATTGCTAGGGCATGAACTACATTGTAGCAAAATTCTTGAGATTAGGGCTGCAAGAAGAGGAATCGTTTTGGTTATTGACACAATTATTAGAAGATGTTCTCCCTGTGGATTATTTCACTGGAGTGTTAGTTGGAGTGGTATGTGATTCAAGGATTTTAGAATAGCTCTTACGAAGAAGGAAAGAAACACTGTATAGGAAGTTAGCTAGTTCGGAAGAGAATGCAGTGACGATTCTGTTAACTTCTTGGATTATGACTTTATTTACATAAGCCTTAAATGATTAGTTTTTATTGATAGTCTGGAACATGCTCTTCAGCAAAGGATCTGTAACGATATTCAAGGTTTGTTTAGTTCTGATTGAGTATTGTGAAAACGAAATACTCAATGCATCAGAATGTAAACAAAGATTTAGATATTCTTAGGATTGGGAGGAAATAATTATTTTGAAAAGGATGGGTCTTTTATGTACAAATATTTTTGTGATTTCAAGATGGATAGGTGAAGGCTGTTGAGAATAAGTTGAAAAACTGGAAGGATGTCAAGGATTTTAAGAAACGACTCGATAGAATCTATGTTAACGAGAGGGGCATTAATTTTATGAGAGAACTGTATAGGTAGGTTTGTCTGATTCAGCTAGAAGAACGAACAGCTAATAAGCAAAAGTAGCCTTCGAGACGGATGTAGAATGGTAACCCTAAGCCTCCGATAAGTTGTGATTAATCCCTTCCAATATGTCTTCAGTTAATGGAAAATGAAAGTGGAAAATCAACTGATAAACTGCCTCCAGATTTTTTTATTTTCAAGACACAAAGAGGGTTTCAGATAGATCATGGTTATTTTGATATTATCCGAACAAAGGATAAGCGAAATGTGAGTTTAGATGAGATGGATATTATGTAGACACTCCAGGAACACATCTGCAAGCCTGTTGAAGTTGTTGTTGAAGAAATCATAGAAGTTGAAGAGGAGGAAGAAGAAAAAGATTAAAATGATGCAAAAAGTGTGAAATATGCAAGGAATGTTAAGAAAAATAGCTTTGATGAAGATTAAAAGGGAGAAGAAATGTATTAACATAAGGAAAAGCAAGAGATACACGAGAAACATAGTGAGTAATAAGAAATAAACACTCGTTAAGCATCAAATGGATCTTCTAAATAAAAGGAAAGAATAACACGAAGGGAGAAAGAACAGTAAGATATTTTTGGTAGTGACCATGATTTAGATCAAAAAACGCATAACAATGATGACAGCTATGTGAATAATAATAATAATCATTCTCAAATAGAGGGGATACATGACATTCTAAGTGATGAAGATAAAATTGAATATAAAGACGAGTTATCTCCAGCCAGGAAATTCTCAAGAGGAAGATAACTCACTGGGGATTGTAATATTTTGAATCGGTCTCATAATACCAAATTTAACGACTAGCAATAGCAGGTTCTTCGTAACATAGAAAGTTGTGTTAACCTGGACGACTAGCCAGTATCTTAAAATAATTAAATAAATAGAATATTTTAGGTAGACAGACGAATAGACAGCAATAATAATTCATCTAACAATAAGAGTGCCATTGAAAGCAGAAGCATATCTAGTTACGAGTTCAACCTCAAAGAAAGCGATAATAGGCCATATTTTCGGTCAGCATTTCCAACCGAAAGAGATGATTCTCACTCGATGCAATTCTATTCCAAGATAACAAGGATCAGGAAGGATTACACTTATTTAGTTACTTCAAAGTAGCATCCCATACTCGTGGATGATACTTCACTTCACAAGGAAAGCAGAGCTCTAAGTTAGTGATGAGAAGAACGAGGGTAAAGTAAGAATACCCAATTTTGGGAAAGTTATTCTCTCTGAAAAATGCCAGAATCAATAAAATAAAAATAAAGAGATTTTAGAAACAAGATGGGTGCTTAAAAGCAGAAAAAGTTTAATAGTTGAAGAAGAGCCAAAAGCTATTTCTTGCATGTATATTTTTGAACTAATAACCACTATTAGATAGGAGATTTATCCATTTTTGTAGATAATAGCTTGATTTTTGATGGGAGGGGATTCCAGCAAATAATAAAAAAAATAATCAAACTTTCTGAAAGACTTCTTTCCGTTTTTGTAATCTTCGATTCTTTCCAGGCCTGTACTAATATTTCCCAATTTTTCTTTTACAATCGTATCTTCGCAGCGAAGAATTTCCCAACAATTTAATCCGATTTGGAGGGAGGGGTGATATGTCGCAAATATCCTCTTCTTCATAACCGCACAGGAAGTCATTCGTTGTGAATAATAAGGTTGGTGAAGAAACGCATAAAGATTGTGTCATCGAGAGTTACTATAAGTTAAAACGACCACAATAGCTATCTAAGTTGGCACTCTAAAAGGAGGAATGTGATTCGTTCTTGCGCTGGAGGAGATATCGCAAATCAATATGGATATACTTGAACAGATATAAATCGGATAAATAAACGCTCCAAAAACATTAAGATTTCAAGCAATCAGCACTGCTCGCTGCCAAACAGCAGCTCTTTCACCATGTAAGCCTTTCACGTTGATAATTCTGGTTAGAAAGGAAAACAAATATGAAAAGTCCTCTTGTTGTTTTCTCAATAACTGGATTTCTTTTTTTCTTTTTCCCTCTTCTCAAGATCTTAGATTTCCATGGGACAATTACGACTTCCTCAAACAAGAAATTCAGAAAGATCCTCATGAACATCCTCGAAACGAGGCTCCTTGATGAAACCTACCGAAAGAAAGTAGATTTTGCTCAAATGCTTAATAATAAAAAAAGCAGGAAACATTAAAAAATAACCAACGAAATCTTAAGATATTTAAGCATATTTCTTCTTTTACTGAATATCAGCTAATGATTATTTTAAACTTCAAATAGACATGGATGATTGCATCGAATGGATTGCTAAACATGAGTGAAGAGAGAGGGTATTATGATTCATTGAAGCAGATATAATCATTTCCTGATTTCCACTCCACAGCTATCAGGCAGGTTGACTATCTAAAGAACGAAATAGCAATTGAAAAAACTCCTTGTCTATTTCTTGTTTTCTAGGATGTATTGCGAACTGAATTCAAGATGGGTAGAGACGACATGAAGTAATCCATGGAGAACATACTCATTTGCTACTAGCGACGAAATCCTGTCATAGGATATTGCCAAGGCATGAATAATATTGTTTTCTTCCTTTTGAAACTCTAATTCGCTGAAGAAGTAAAAATTTATCCTCTTTGCTGTTTATTTCGTTTTGTTTTTCACCAAGTTTTTCTGCCTTTTCTGAACAGGAAATCTTCTGGATGCTGACATACATCCTTGAGAGTGTGCTTCCTATTGATTATTTCCCTAATTTCATGCTTGGATTGCTGTGTGATTTGAAAATCGTAGGAGATTTATTGAAATATCACAATCCGAGAGTTTGGAAGAAACTCCAAGCAATAAACATCGATACAAGTATTATCTTGACACATTGGTTGGTGTGCATGTTCACTACTGCTGCCTAGCACTAAGTTCTTCTAGTGATATGGGATCATCTATTTGCGAAAGGTTCGCTAGCGTTGTTTAAAGCATCCCTGATTTTTTTAGATATTTGCTAGGAAGAGATACTAGCTTCACAGGGAGGTAAAAGTCTTATTTAGCAGTTAAATTTTTCTCCGATATTTCTCAATTCCTTTTTTAACCTCTCTCTCTTTGTTTGGAATAGTCGAAGTTCTGCATGAGATTGAGTCTAAAGTCAAGGGATATGATGATGCAGTTACGTTTAACAGTCGAATGAGCACCCTTTACATTAGCAAGAAAGCAGTGACTGTTTTGAGGGATATTTATCGATAAGTGTTTCATTTGGAAATCGAAAAAGATGAAAAGAAGAAAGAATAGCGCTTGGCAATGTTCGAGATCAAGCGAGAGAGCATTCTCTGTAAGATTGAATGGCCGATTTGTCACCATTTTTTAGAACGAGAAAAGCTGCTGCAAGAACATGATTTCGATAATTTTGTGTTGAGGTAAAAAGCCTATCCACCAGTGCTTACCGAGGAATATTTTATTTTGGGAGCTAAGTTTAATCAGCCTGCGGTACGCAGTGAGGAATAGAGGAGCGGTAGTTGTAGTTGCTGTAGTAGTAGCAGTAGTAGTTGTTGTTAGCAGAATAAAACGATTTGCTAGCCAGCAAAAATAACCAATGAAGAGGCGAAGTAGTAGGAATTGATTTCTTTAGAAGATAATGATAGGTATTCACAGAAGCAGTTTAAGCAAGCTCAACAAGGTTCAGCGGATCAAAAGAAAAATGATAGAGATAGCAAAACTGAAACAGAGAAAGATCTTGAAAGAGAAAAAGAGACTGCTGATTTTTATCAAATTTCAAAGGCAAATGACAAAATAATACCTAATGGTGAGCAAGAGGAGGAACAATTCCTTAATGAACTTAAAGACATATCGATTATTTCTATTAAAAAAGATAGCAGTCCAATTGAAGAGGAGGATTTAGATGAACATTCTCATTAAATACCTTCTAGCCATGAATCCAAACTGAAATAAAGTTAAGAAGATGCAGAAATTTAGAAAAAACAACACATTTAGTAGCAATAAACTGAATAATATGAATAGCAGCTATTGTATCAGTAACAGTAGTAGCAAACTCAATTGTAATAACCTGAAGGACAGCCTGAATAATAACAAGGAAATGAGAATTGGAATCTATATTTTGAGAGTTTTCTCCAGGAGTTGAGTTCATAGCTAGTTACAGATACACCTTCATCTAGGGAAGAGGATTTGCGCTCATTAGATGATCTATTCATCATGCGGACACCGCATATCTGCTAAGTTGCTGGTGTTTCTCGTTAGACTCAACACCACTAACACCAACAGCAACACGAACATATTCAGCATGATTATAGCCATGATAATCCTCTGAAGAAATATATTAATAGCTTCTCCTTCAATACTTCCCTGCATGAACACATACAAAATAAGATCAATCTAGGTAATTAGAATCGAGATTCTAATCCTCAAACCAAAGAGAAATAACTCAACAACAACACAAATAACAATCACTAACGTGGGTAATTTTCAGATACCCAAGAGCAGCAACCTGAAGCAGTATAATTCATTAATATGCTCACACCAAGGGAAGGATTCTCTGATCTTGTGCTGAGAGATGTTTCCAACTATGATCAAGATATTGAATTAGATCTCAGTGACTATGAAGAAAAGAAAGAGGAAGTAGAGAAAAAAGGTAAAAAGAAAAAATACTCCTGAACTCCACTTGAAAGTCATCGAAGAGAATAGAATCGCATCTCTTAAGTTTTGTAAAAATAAAAAATATCGATTAAACAACGCTATGAAAGAGAAAAAGCAAAGAAATCGAAATTGTGCGCAGATAGCTGATTTTTCTTGAAGATCCAATAAAAAGTTAGGATATTATTTTACATATTAATACTACTATGAGTATTTTATTCTACGGAAATTGTTTAATCTCCTTAGCAAGCATGTGTTTGTTGCTAGCGATTGGTTTTCAAAAATTCTAAGTAGTTGGATGGGAATTGATTTTTGGTTTGGGAGAGAGAGAGGATGGATGGTATTATCAGAAAAGTGAAAAATGCGTTCAATTTAAAATATTATTGATTTACAGAAAACAATTACTAAAAGAAGCAAGCTTAAGAAATAGAGGATTAAAAGCGAATTGATATGTCGACTGAGAGCTCCTAGGAACAATAATAACAACTAAGTATTGTGTTTTGGCTTACTGCAATAATACTCATTTTTAATATGATTTAGCATATTTTTTGCTTTGATTCGTTATTTGCTGTGAAATAGCTGCTTTTTGTTATGTAAAAAAGATTAAGTTTCTCAAACACGCAGTGGGTTTAACATCACCATCGAAGAGCTTGATCATAGAGTAAAAGAATATGCTCGAGAAGGAGCAGGAACAAATGAAGTATATTTCTAATAACTGAATTAAAACGGGCAATGCGCAAAAGTCATCGTCAATAAAGCTGAACTGTCAGTGCAGTTTCAACTTAAGGATCAAGTTATTACGTTTATGTTGAGTGAGTTAGCAAATGTTCTCGAGAAAGTTGATTCTGAACTAGAAGAATCCTTAACAACACAAACATACATCCCCATTGATACTCTCAAGAAAGCTTAACTTGCTGATCTTGAATCCTTGAAATTCATTTTCTCAAATTATCTGCTTGACCCCTTAACAAGAGAGTCATTTGCTGTAGCTATTGGACTTACACTTCCTTAGACGTCACTCTTTCTTATATGAACGGGATTTAATTAGTTCTAATACAATCTTTTTTTGTTGCGCATGTGCATGTAAGCTGCTCATTTTGAATTTGAAAAAGATAATGTCTTTTTAAATAAACTTTCTTTCTTGCATTGTTGTGTGAGTGTTTTCTAAATACTTCAATGATTTGTTTTATGTTAGTAAATTATTTTTGATTTCCAAGGACATGCAATGATTATCATTGAGTTAAAGTGTTAAAAAAACAATCTAGATAACTTCATCTCCTTCTTCCCCACTTTCTTCATTTAGTAATTAGTAAGAAAAAATATGCCTTTGAAGCTCTTTCACAGAGTGCAATAAATCCATTTTTCGCCCATATTTGTGAATTTAAAAGCTTCAAAGAACAACCCTCCTTTTCTCATGATATTTACCATAAGTCATTTTTTTATTCTTTCTATCCTTTTACATAGATGAATCAAAATTTATTAAAACATATTGTTGTTTGCTGCTATCATTAGTTTCCAACATTATTTCTGGGTGCATTCTACCAAAATAAACGAGACACACACAAGCACACATACATACAATTCGTTAAATATATTTCCTTCATTTCGGTAGAGTTTGCTGTAAGTATTTGTTAACGATTTTATTCGCTTATGGATCGAAGGGAGGCTCCCCAATAGAAATAGCTGAATGTTCTATCTGCTTGTTGAGCAAGTATTGCTTGTAGAGTAGCCAGCGCTTATTTAAATAGACTACTTAGAATACAACAGCTGGGACAGTGCAAAAGAAGATTTTAATTCTCCGATCTTTGACAAACTTTTTATTGAAAATCTTCCTCAGCATTTCAACTTTCATGTTGTGTAGCATACCTTTGAGATAGTCCATTCAGCAAATCAAAGTAGAGGGAAGATAATCGAAAGATAAGCAATCAAATAATGAATCAAAAATATTATTTCTTTGGGAGGGGAATAATAAGGATTTCAGAAGAAGAAGAAGAAGAAGAAGAAGAAGAAGAAGAACAAATAATCAGAATAAATCAATCAAACTTTGTTTGTTTTTCGATCTGCTTATTCCAGAAAAACCAAAAAATCATAAAGAATGTATTATTATTTTGTTATTTATTCAATAAGAAAAAAAAATATCTTTGTCTTTTCAATTATTATTGAAGAATATCTTGACAGGTATCTATTGTGCTTTGAAGTGCTCCTTGAGATGTCGAATGAGTTGAATGGCTTTAGCGTGGTCATCGAATTTCTCATATTTTATCTCTGTACATGGGTTTTTCTTCTTGCAGCATTTGAGGAATTTGGAAGGATATACATCATAATAGAATTTGAAGATCCTACGCTTCCTATGGTACTTGATGAGTTTTACTTTGTGGAGAAGCACCTTCTAGAATCCAATTGAAGTATTTTTCTAATTCCAGAAAACATACAAAAATGAGATAAAATTAGTATTATTTTTTATGTCCATTGTGGTGCTAAAGATAAATGACTATTAAATGTATTGATCCCCTACCTTGGCGCAGACAAGCCTGATATCTGTGAGAACTATCTCAAGAAGTGTTTTTTTGGAGAGCAAGATCTCATCGTAGTACTTGATGGTTTCATAAGTTTTCGGCTGTTCTTTTAGTCTTCTTAGAATATCCTTTCCTACTGTTACTTCATACTCGAAATTCTCTATTTTGCCGTTCTCAAATATTCTAGGAGGTCGACTACGATATTCCATCACGTGATCTTCATACACAGCAGAATTCACCAAACCCTATGGGGATAATGAAAAAATATGTTATTTTCATAAGAGAAAAGATATTTGTCTGTTTTTAAGTTTGTGGAATAAGATTTTTGTTTTACATCTGCAATGCTGACCATGAAATCATATAATCCAACTATAGGTTTGATTGCAATACTTACAGCAGAAGTGTATAATCCCATAATGAATCCAAGAATATGGTTCTGTCTACAGCCTTCAAGAGGTAAATACACCACACCATAGATGGTTTCCCATAAGATTAGCAAGAAATTTTTTCCACCTTTTGTTAAAAACACAAATAAATCAAAAAGGAAATTTCAAACAAAAGTTAAAAATATTCTCCTTACCAATGAAGAATCCATCCTCGATGTTTTTGATTTGTCTATTGACTCTAATTGATCTGTCTTAGAGATACTGCTTATGGAGTGTAATCTTTGAGAAGACTCTCATGAGAAATCCAGTTATATTACGAATAGCTTTGTAAATCCCTGAAATGGAATTCTACACAAACGAAATCGCACCTGTTGCGAGATCTCCTACAGCTTAAGCTCCACTACCTCTTGCTAGCGATTTCAAAGGGTTATAGATCATCTTCGACACACTTGAAGAGATGTCTTTCACGAGTTTCACTGGATTACCAATTGCTTCAAAACTTCCAAAGATCTTGTACAGTTCAGTGAGGAATTGATTGATGTAATGTTTCTAAATCCTCTACTAAATCGAAGGTAATGTATCGTAGAGATGCTATTAACTGAGAGCTTTTAAGCTAATATTCGCTTAATCTATCGCAACCAGTTCCATACCTGCAGTTCAAAATTTCAAAATAAATAAAAATATTTAGATATTACTTTTAACAAAAATTCTAGTTTTTCCAAAATTAACAGCATCCCTCCTTACCGAATTCAGAGAATATAGCCAAAGGGAAAAATGGTGTGTCATAATCAATGGAATTGAGTCCACCAGTGAGGTTAAGGGTTAAACAGAACGATATCGTTTGAATTGAAAGATTCTTGAAATAAATTGCTTTCTTCTAGTTATTCTTCGAAGCAGTGAAAGCTTCATACAATTACTAATCTAAGTTATCCATGAGTAGCTCTTCGGTTATTTTTCTGATCGGATCAAGGGCTATGATGCTAGAAGAATGCATGGCGTTGCTAAGTTAGCTACTGAATAACGTTATTGCACTGATTATCTGATGATCCATGCGAATCTCAAAATGATCTAAATATATCTACAAGTTATTAATCCACTCAACTACTTGTTCTGCTTCGCTGTCTTGAAGCGACATCTACTATTCCCCGTCATCCTAGGCTATATCATCTAAGTTTAGCGTTTGAATCTTACTCGGCAAGGCAGTTTACTGCTAGTATTCCATCATGACAGATTGGATCTATTTACTATTTAACTGTGAAGAAAGTTATTTTGATTACTCTCCGTACTTCACAGTGGCATATTTCTGTAACCCTTTAGTAGATTTACCTAATAGTTACGGTTGCTATGTTTGATATTATGATTACTTCAATTAGTAAGATTGGAATTGTTGATTGTCAGTTTCAAAAACGGGATGATTGTTGCTATTGTGTTTACTAAGCTTTAGGTTGGTTTCTTGCATTTCTTAGTCGATCTAAGGAGATTTGATTTCCTCAGATTTATTCTTTACGTTCTTCCATCCAGCGGATATAAAGATAAATGGAGTTGGCTTGTCTCCTGTCTTTGAAAAGAAAGAACGAAAATATATAAAAAAAGAGGTTTATTTTTTATGTTTCAAAAAGCCTTCTTCTTGGAAGGTGATTTGTTTTTTTGCTTACTTTTCTGACATCGGACGCAAAAATGACAGGATATTAGCTCTTGTGGATGTCTTGGTTGTTGATGAAGATATTCTCTAAACTGAACTGCAAAAAGCTCTTAGTGACATGTTTAACAATTTATCTTAATTGAGCGTTCGATTCAGTAATAGCATTGCCATTCTATTCACTGGTATTAATCTAAATCTCCGTTTATGATATCGGATTCATTTATTAAGGTTATAACTGTTATTGCGGCTACTGATTGCTATTGCTATTGTTAATGTATTACTACTGATGTTCGTTTTCTTCACGAATGAACTTTTCTTCGATTTAATAGATAACTTTCATATTCTTCAGCTGAATTGCAAATAACTCACATGTAGAGTCATCGATTAAGCTGATCCCTATCATATTCTTGATGCTCAGCTAAGTTGAAACACAAAATATTGTTATTAAGATTTAAAATAGGTATGGAAGTATTTCTTGAATTTTGGATGTAATAAATTTTGAAAAAAAGATAAGAATTATCAAAACATCCTTTCCCCTTAAACCGATTTTTGTTCTACCTCATAGTTGGTTCTCGTGATTTAAAATGGCATCCCGTCTTCATCGAAGTTCAGAAGGCCTTGATTTCCAATACTTGATTTTTTCATCTCTGCATATCGTTTTTGCTGATAGAATGTTATTTCCTGCAATAAATCAAAGAATTCATGAAAAAAAAATAAAAAAATAAGCCTAAAATATGTTTACCATAGTTCCATTTCTGGGTTCAATTTTGACATCTACTTTATCCGGCATATTGACTTAAATCGAGTGATAAAGTGCTAGATACCATTAATACAATGAAATAGTCGATGTGCTGTTGGATAGTTTAACATTCAATCTCTTTTATTTGCTTGTAACAATATCAAATCCTCCTCTCTTTAATTCGAGCTTTCCATAAACTAAATCCACAGTTTAAACTTTCTCACCGCTGAGATACAACTGTAATTTCTGCTGGTAGATATTCAAAATGCAGAAATATGTCTAAAAATCGTCTTTGAAGTTATCACAGATCATCAATTCACCCTTCTTATATAAAATTTTCTTATCCTTAGTAGTCTCATGGTATTAATCTTATCCTTGCAAGTAAATAGGCTCATAATCCTTGAGTTTCTCGAGATTGTAGACTTTATGTTGGTTTTGTATTTCGACACTTAATTACTTATCGAAATCTATGATCCAATGATCCCAAGTGAAAATCACACGCTGTTTGGGGAATATCACCTTCTTTTCAGCAGCTAGTTGTCTTCCTCTTTTTGAGCAGCAGCCACCAGTCGTTGAAGGAATGTATTACTAAATGAATATCTCATGTGGGGTCTGGTGAATATCAAAACAAGTAAAAAGAGAAATAAATTACAATTTATATTTTAGAAAGTTATTTCTGTCGATTTTTGTGTTTAAAATGATTTTTGACTTTGTTTTAAATGACGTAGGGAGGTGGTTGTCCTTTTTCTAAGAATCTAATGCAGAAGACACCACTTTGAAGGGTAATACTGATCGTAATGTACCCGTATTTATATTTATCAAGTGATACATCTTTGTAAGGTACTTTCACAGCAAAGTTGTTAATCTTTTTGAAAAAAAAACAAACAAAAGAAATAATTTTGGAATAATCTGAAAATATGCTTGAATTAGTTGAAAAGAAGAAGAAAAATGTTAGTTTTGTCTGTATTGCGACTTGATTAACTAACTTACTTCGTCTATCTTGAAAGGGTTAGAGAAGACGAAATCCTTGCCAAGAAAATCCCTCGAGTAGAATGATAGGTATGCAATTTATTGCTTGTTTTTCTAAGGCCAATAGAACGCTTTATCTTGATTCATAGGCAAGCGGAAATACTAGCTGGTTTAGAGTTTTTTAGACGATTCTTGAGAAAGCACTAAGTTATGCTCGGTTTGATTAAAAAAGTAATATTTTGGTGTCACTGTGATGATTTCTGTTCGAAATAGCCTCCCTTAACCTGAATCAACGCTGATATTCACCTCGTAGAGCTAATTAAGGTAGTAAAAAGATTAAAAAATTGTTATTGTTATCCTCTTTAAACAAGAAAAAACTAAATAATTAGTTTTGCCAATTACCTTGTCATCACCTTTTGGGATAGCGATTCCAAAATGATTCTTTTAAGACAATGAAATTGATTGAGACCACGTCGGACTACGAGAAGCAAACGCTATTTGCATTTTATTAGTCGTCACTGCAGGGGAAAATAGCATTAGAGACTAAGGGAAAATGACCTCTTCTGCTAATAAACTGGTGCGTTCTCTTGCAGACACATTCAAATGCAGCTTTTATCGAGTTGGAGAAAATATTCCTTCTTCATTATTACTATTGATTTGTTATTCTTAAGCAGATTATTTATCTTTTTCGATTGGAGTTAGTTTCTTATGGATTTCTTTAAGTTCGTGCTATTTTTATGTTTCCTTAAAGTAAAGTGGTAACCCTGATCTATTCAGCAGTACGAATGGAGTAAATAACGTCAGGATTTAAGAGTATCTTGATACTTTGCTATGTTCAATATGGATAAACACAGGGAATTAATATGGCTCATTGAATGCTTCTATCCTAATAGATTCCCGACTTTTTGTCTTGGAATAAGTGAAAGTTTGCATTTTATTCTGCTAATGACCGAGTTTGATAGTTTCACAGGATTCTAACTCAGAATAATATGGAATAAACGAGTCATCTGGCTTTAGCTGAATGGACTCTTTCCCTACTGACACGAAGAGATCTTCAATTGTCGCGTTGAGAATTCTCACGAATGGATTGATTATTATGGAAGTTTCAAAGCAAAAGGTAGAATTATTAGTTCGATTGGAAGATACATCTGATTTTCTACTGTTCGCAACAGTTTGCTTTGTCTTGACGATGCTAAGTTGAAAATATGCCCATTTTTCTTCGTTTTTCTTGTTTCCAACGATAACTCGCTGCTTTACAATCGCCATTTATTTATGAATGATTCGATTGTTTTTATCTGTTATGAGTTCTTCGTTTGGAGCTCCTATGATCTCGGTGAGTTTTAAATCATCTACGCTTTCATAGTCCTGATAGAAGCTCTCAATTTTGATGAGATCTGACATCTTGAAAATCGTGAAATCCTTGTGGGATTCTTGTTGATTTTCATTTTCTAAGAACCTTTTCTCACCACTTTTTATCACATTCCTTGAGGGAAAAAAACAAAAATAAAATTATCCCTTTAAAATGCAATTTTTAGTTAATAAAAGCGTTTCAATAAATCATCATCAATCCTCCTTTTCTTATCGTTCTTTACCATTTCTCTGCGAGCTTGAAATACACATCTCTCTTCTCAAGCAGGAAGTTCAAAGGCAATGCTAAAGAGCTATTTTTTCGAATAACTTGATAATCTGCTGAGATATATTTATTTACTAATTATTCTAAATTTTCAGGATCATCTTGTGCCTAATTCGGATCAGGCTTTAAGAAACAGACGATTATGTCCAAAGAGAGGTTATTGTAAAATGAAACAGAGCTTTGAACATTGACTAGTTTTCTATCTGACCCTGGATCGGAAGATATGTTCAAGACAAAGAAATCCTACCCCGATTAATGCAGTTAATTTTTAGTGTTATCTTTGGTTTTATTCTCTCTAGATGATGGCTATTTCGTCTGCTATTGTTGTTTTTATTGTTCGTCTTCAGAATGTGAAAATGCATTGAGATTCTCGAGCAAAAAGAATTATTTTCCTATTCTATCCAGTGAAACAGCTGATATTGTCCTAAAATCACTGAAATTCTAACTCACAAGAATTTTTTGTCTGTGTTTCTGCTGATGGGAAGGCTAATTCGATAACTGGAGGGAGTTCATATCCAAAGGTGCCCCTGATTTTGACTCATTTACAGAATCTTACAAAACAAACGTGGAGACAGAAGAACTGTTGTTGTTGATTTGAGAGCTCATGAATGGTTTTGGAATCTGCTTTCCTGAGATGGTAGCTTTAAGTGGTTGTGGGCTTTTTGTGCTTTAATGTAACTACTGTTAGCTGAGACTATCAATGTATTCCCTGACTTTCTTTTTGATTTGAGTTTCTTTGGTTTCTTTTAGGATAATGAAGTTCATTCTCAGTTGTTTGCTCTTAGTTATGACTTCATCTCCCGTTTTCAAAGCTAATTAAGCAGGAAGATAGTCTTTTTACCTGTTCTTACTAACAAGTTGCATGATTAGTTCTTCAATGAAAATCTTCTTGTTATCGTTCAACAAAAACAATAGACCGTATCCGAGTTTATTCACAATTTTATATGGATCACGCTGCTCATTAGGGGATTTAAATGCTTGGGTTGCTTCAATCGCTGTCTCCACGAAAGCAGTGCTCAAGTTGATATTTAAAGAATTCTAAGGATTTTCAAAAAATGAAAGATAAACTTAAGTCAACTTAAATCAGCTTAAATCAATTGAACTTACTCTGTGAGAAATGATGCTTTCTAATTCTTTGAAGTGCGTATGATTCTTAGCAAGATGCTCGGTAGAAAGTTCATTTTAGCTTACATTATTCATATTCTCTTTATCCTTCCCTGGTTTCTCGAAATTAGAAATTTTAATATTCGAATCTGAGTTAACTTTAAGATTGCTGAGATGAAAGATCCAAGGCTCAACGAGAGGCTCATAGAATCCTTTTCTTTTGTTATAGTACTTGACTTTGATTTGTCCTTTAAGACCTAAGCTGGAGTTTTCAAGCTTAGATATTTTTTTAAGAATAAAATTGGAGAATTTCAGTTTGAGTGTCTAGTTTCCGACGTAATTCTTGAACATTTCAATTTTGAATTGTTTCATTTTTACTCGTAGCACACTTATGCATGTTTCCTTGGGTGAATTATTGAATTCGTCGATTTCCTCAGGTGTCATGCGAGATTAAGGCTGGAAATAAATGAAAACAAAGACAAAACAAATAAACTTTAAATATTTTTATGATTTGTGGCTTTCATTCATAACTTTGATAGTCCAAGATTACTTAGAACGGTTGCAGAAGACTACCAGGTTCGTTGTATTTTAGGAAAACGTTCTTCTCACTTGGAGAAACGAACTTAAGTTGAAATTCCATCTTTGGACTTTAGTTTATCTTCATGGCTGAGAGATATGTCGAGGGGGACATTAAGTTTGCTGTGATATCGGTGATCTGTTTTAACGCTGACATGCTTAGATTCAAATTCCTGAACTTCTTGAGCTTTTTATTTGACAAAGATATGCAGATTTCTTAGCGAGTAAACTCCTCCTCTTTAGGTTTATCTTTGGAGTTATTTCTTTTGTTTATTTTAAGAGAATTCTGAATATTGTTTTCTTCATCATCTTCTTCTGATTTTTCTAATTCTTGAAGCACATTGAACTCCTGTTTCATGTCATTCTTTTTCTTGTAGTAATCTATTGCATAGGTTTTGGTGAACTTAATTTCAAAAGGAGTTATGAGATTTGTTTGCTATTCAGGTGTCTAAAGCACTTGAGTTAGTTCCTCACTGGTGCTTTACTTCCGTCTGAGTCCACCACTTGACTCGAGTTAAAATGCAGCTGACTAAAAAAATGCTAGTTTTTTCTTTGGTGGTTATTATTATTAATTTTCATCCTAATCTCCATCTACTGCCTTATTATTGCTCCTTTTTTGAGCATCTTATTCTTTTTTCTCTTCCTCTTCATTTTGTTACCTCAGCATAGCCACTTTATCTTATTCTTCTTTGATTTCTTTTAGATATTATTCCAACATTTTTATTGTTGACAAAGGATAGTTATTTGTTTCTTGGACTTAGTTATAAATGCGCTATGCTTTGATTGTCATTAATTTAGCTAAAGATACACGAATATCCTTGTTTAAAAATTATTAAAAATAGGAATAATTGTTAAAAAATTAACAAAATTCAAGATCAAATGTTTATTTTACCATGAGTACGCTACCTGGTCCCATATTGCCATCTCCAATCCATTCTTGAAGATATTTTGCATTTAATTTCAAAGATAGGCAATTCTAAGGTTGCTGTGGATTATCGAGCAATATTGGCCATAAGTTATCTGCCTTTTGAGTTTAACAATTAATAATATTGAAAAATTAGTTCCATTTTTTATTGAAATTTATCTTACTTCAATTTTGACAACCATAGCAGGGTAGTTATTGTATGCTGGCTCTCTGAAATGCTATTTATATTTGATATCATCTGACCCATTGAAGGGTGTGCGGAAGAAAGCGATCATGTCCATGAGCTGATCGTTGAGAAAAACAAAGTTTTTATTTTTGATGCTGATTTTAATGAGTTTTTCTCCATCAGGCTGAGTGATAAATGCAAATAGCAAATCACAATATTCCAAATCGCTCTCGCTTCCAGCGAACTTATAAAGTTTGGATTCCTTGAAATATGTGAATTAACTAGCCATTTCTTCATAGGAATAAAGTCGGTTTGTGGGTAAATCAGGAATTGTTTTGGCTGGAGAAAAAAAGGGTAAAAATCAAATAAACTATAGCTAAGATGATGAATTGTTATTCGACAATAGGAAATCTCTTACGTAACCCTTTATGGTATTTTTAAATAATCCATTCACGACCTTTTGGGAAAGTATCTTATGGCCAGTCTGCTAGTTCTCTCTCTAAAAATCGCAAAATTGTTAATTTATTTAACATCTTGTAGCATAGTTTAAGAGCGAAAATGAATAAATTTAGAATATTCGCTTGAATTATTTATTTGTTTTACTCAATTTAATCTTATTATTCTTGACTTCTTCCTTCTCTTCGGATTGAGTCTATCCAATTCGACCATCTTTCTATTTTGTAGCTTCATTATGTTTCCTTGCAGCTTTATTACCATTACCATTGTTATCTTCGTTGCCCTTAAGAACAACAACCTTTGTATCTTTGGAGCTAATATTATTGTTGTTTGCATTGACAGCATGTTTGTTCTTGTTATTTTCATCTGATTTGCGTCTTTAGCAGAAGCAAAAGATTGCTTTGAGCTTCTGCATGAAAGTTCTAGGCAGTTATTCTTTTTTCTCTGTTTTCTTCTCTCCTTTTTCTTTTTCCGAGATCATCTAATGTTCATCGCACTAAAATTCTGTCACCATTGGAGGAGCCTATAGATTTTTAAAAGAATATTATTGTCAATTCAATATCAGATAATTTAAGAAATAGGAATTCAAAAACTTTTTCACTTACTTAGTCAAACGAGTTCTTTTATTATTGCTATTATCCCTTTTCTTCTTTGCCATTTTTATCTTCAGTTTTTATCTGATTTTTTCGATCATCAACTGGTGATTCCATGATTGAATCATGCTACTAGTGGTCATGCTGTTTTCTATTGTTAGCATAGATCAGTTCATCTCTATTTTCTTCTATTTCTGGTTCTTCTAAGACACTTTTGAGTTCACTTTCTTATTTCTTATGGAGCGTCTTTTTATTCTTGTGTTTTTACTTGTATTCCTCAGCTCGCTTAGATTATCTCTTTTGCTTGTTTTTCTTGTTCTCTTTTGATTGTTTTTCTTTATCTAAATTATCATTAAAGCTGTAATCACCATCATCTCTGTTGTTTGTATAATTATTGCCGATTCTAGAATGCCTCTAATGTTCCTTTTTTTAATCTGAACCCTAATCACCTCCTTCATCATCTTCATCATTCCTCTCATCGTTATTCTCATCTTAGCCAATAATTTCTTCCCCCATTTGAATATCCAAGTTATCTCCATATTTCTCACCATATTCAATATCAAAATTATCATGAATATTTAACTCCTCGCTATTCATGCTGCTATTTTGGTTATTATCTTCATCGCTATTGGCATTGTCATCGCCTTCATTAAGACTTTAATTTGACTCTTCTTTAAACTTAACCACCTTACCGGCAGCAGTAGTATTCGAAGCCTTTTGAGTCTCTCCTGATTGTAATTTCTATTATTCAACTTCGTTCTACCAATCTTACGTGTCAAAGAAGATGGATCTGTCAACCATTTGAGAATTCAATCGGAAATCGTTGATATCTAACTTCGTTGACCAAACCTTCATAATCTTGCTGCCATTCTCCTTCATGTAGAAATGATAGATTACGTTTTCCAAAATTATTTCACCTAAAATACAACAACAAAAAGAATGTAAAGCCATTGAAAATCGATTATCCAGGGATCACACTTTTTTATCTGCTAATTTATTTATTTTTTCTTCTTACTCTAACTTGCTGGATTCATCATGATGAATATATTTTTATATTTAACATCTCCATCTAATGAAGCTTCTTAGCTTCTTCTGATTTACTCAATAAATGCTTCATATTCTTTATTCAAGGGATATTCCCTGAACATAGATTCTTAGATCTCTGTATTCTTTTTCTTAAATTGTTTATTGTTCCCTTGCCCGCCTACACTGTGAGTCTTTTCATGTGAAAATTTACTTGCACCTGGCTAGCCAGCAGTAGACATATTTGGCTTTTTGAATTTATTGAATACGGGATCGTTGTTGGAAATAAAATGCATAGATTCACCAGAAGTAAGATTATTATCGATTTGTTTATCCTTGTGCACATAGAAATAATCTCGATAGAGTAATTCCTCTAATTCGTTTCGTTCACCTGCGAAAGTCTGCGCTACAACCTTACCAACTTAGATGTCCAGGAACTACCAGATCTTTTGAGAAAATAAATGAATATTGTAAGAAGAAATAAACCCCAAAAAATAAGTTGATAAAACTGAATAATTTTGAGTTACTTAGTTATTGTAGATATCGAAGATTTGATCGATGAACACAGTTCTAGGTGCCTCTCCAATGTTCTCTTAGAAAAATTTACAGAGATTTGTGTAGTCCAGATCGTACAGGTACAAATTTAGCTAAGGGATCTCCACAGAAACTGTTGATATTTTATGAGGGGATTGTTTAGTGATGCAAAGGTGAAAAGTAGAAATATTGTTAATAAATATTCATACTTTTCATAGGAGGGCAAGGAGAATCTGCAATAAATGTGAACTTAGAGAATTCAGGATCGTCAAAGATAATCTTCACCTCAACTGAAGGTTTTTTTGGAGGAGCTGCAATGAATAGATCCTGAAATCAAAACAATCAGGGTAAGATAAGAGAAATGGGAGAGAAAAATGGATTGATGAAATGAAAATAGAAGAGAAGCTGACTCTATTATTGAATTCTTCTGAGGAGAATGCCTGCAGGTCCCACAAGAAAATCCTCTGTATTTCAAGAACTGGAGAGCCTTCAGAGGATTCTTAATTCGCATGATGATGGTGGTGATGATGATTATTGATATTATCTCTAGGCTCTTAGAATGCAAACTGATTATTGGGCTGAGTCGAGAAAAATGATTCTTGGAGTTACTGGGGTTGATATTGCTGTTATTCTGTATTTCCTCTGAAAATACTTGATTAAACAGGCATTCTAAGAGGAGGCAGAGGAGGATTATAATTGTCATTATTTTTATAACTCTCCTCATTTCCTCCATCATGCAAAGGTTAGTTTTATTAAATTTATTGCGCACTTTGGTGGCTAACGACATCAAAGAATTCCTCATCTCCTGTCTCTTCTGGGGCAGTTTAGTTTGTATCAAGGTTTGGTGCATTTAGTTTGTTATCATTTTGAAATGAAACAGTCATTTCCTCTGAGCTCAAATCTTGGAATTAATTCTATAAAAGAATAATTAATTGTTGGTTTCAGCAAATAATTAGCCAAAAATAAGTAAGAAACTCTTTAAATTACATCATCAATATCAGTCCCTTTGAACACTCCTTCTAATTCGTTGAAAATCAAAGGTGCCAACTCTGAGATGTCTTTTTATGATGCCACACCACATTCTTAGAAGGAATTTAGAGTCCTATTAGAAATATTATGACTACTATTGCTTTAATTCTTTTTATTATCTTCATTAGTTTGATTCATTTTGAATTTTTAGCTTTTCTCTACGGATTCTTAATCTCTCTCGAATTAATGTAATCCCGTAGCTATCAATCCATTTTATTGATAATCTTATCCCCATTTACCAGTGAACCAATATCCTATTTTAGAAAATTTCAGGAACATCCCATCTTTCTCGCTTAAGGCATTTCTGTAGGCACATGCTACAGATTCTAGGACAACTATTTCCATTCTCAAATCGGAAGGTTCAGGGATTGGAGGTTATGATTACTGCTACTGCTGTTGTTGTTGTTATTCGTCTTGGAACTCTTCAGAAAATTCAAGATTATTATTATTATTATTATTATTATTACTATTTGGATCATTTGCTATTTCATATCTTGCGAAGATTACTCTTCTGGAAAATTCCTTTATAAACCAAGAATCATATGGCTTAAGACGAGATTTTAAGGCAGTTAAGAGAAACAGTCGGATATAGACTTGAATCTCTGTTGTGTTGCGCTTTAAAAATACTATCTTCGAGCCTTTCAAGCGAATACCTGATTGAAAATTTAAAAAGTTAGGAAAAAGAAAGTTAACAAAAAATAGGAGATTTGAGAGCACCTGTAAAGCCATTTTTAAGACTAATTTACCTATGTAAGTGGAGAATTTGCTGAGAGAAGATAATTCTTTTGAGTGGAACGTTTTCATTTCGATAGAAAGCTCATTCTCCTCTGAACCATTACTGCCTAAAGTTCTAAGGAAAAAGAATAATGTGTTAAAGTATTTCAAATATTAGAAATTGTAATAAAACGAATATTTCTATAAGAAAAGAAATAAATGTCTTACTGGGTGTGCAGCCCAGTTTCTTTGCTGATATCGTAGAGACATGCATCTGAGCTGAAAAGTGTTAGATTTGTGAAGGCACTTCTGACCTTTTTTGAAGGCAAAAAACAAGAATTAATTTTAAAGTAAAACTCAAATATTATGTAAAGTTTTCCATGTCCTAATCCTCCTCCTCCTCTTCGCATTCTTTCTATTTAAAGTATACCTGCTGTGACAATCGCACTGACTTTAAAAACAGCAATAAAGCTGGCTCAAGGGATTTTGGCTTTCTGTTATTTGCTGGCATATTATGTAACATTGTCACAGTCAGGGATGCAGCATGCAATGAAAGCTAAGCTGTGACCTTTGTATTAAAAAGCTCCTTCTTGTTAGCTTCACTTGACTAGGATTATTGCTCATCAAGGGTACTGTATTTTCCAAATTGCTATGAATCTTTTCCTCCTTCCTAAGCATCTTCCTCTATGTATGGTGAAAATCCTAGAAAAAATAGCAAGAAATTAGGTTAATAAAGGCAAGAATTTCTAGAAAAAAATTTAAAAAAATAAAGATTCTATCTCTCTTTCTCTTTCATTCTTTTGAATTACCCTTGCTTTGCATGTATTCTTTGAAATCTTGTATTCTCTAGCTGACATACAGCAAGGAAATGTCGCAGACATCTTTAAACAGAGCGATCACAGCTGGATCTACGGTAATAACGGGATGCGAAAGCAAGATAACTGTATTCGAAGGAACAATCGTGTGAAAAGTATTTTCTTAGGCGATGAAAATCTCCCCACTGAACGACACCATAACGATCCGAATATCATGCTCCTTGCTTTGATCATTTTCCTCATAATTGGGAGGCAGCATGGAAGCATTAAAATCGGATGTTTTCCGACTGTGGTTAAATTCTGAAAAGCTATTATTTTTAACTTCTGAAGCGGTTACTTTTTTCTCCAGCTTCTCGAAGAAATCCTTCCCAGAGTGCTGCTTACTTCGGTTATTGTTGTTATTGTTATTGTGGTTATTCTCTTACTCGAAAGGATAATCTTAAAATCCTGTGTATTCGTGGCTTTCATTAGTTTCTTTTCTTTCTTCAACTACATTTCCAGTATTTGCACCGTAATTCTTTGCGAAAGCATCGCTGGTGTAGTAATCTTCATAGCTAGCAGATTATGGCTTATTTTGAAAATTCAATATGAGGAAGTGTTTACTTGAGTTTTCATCATAGCACTCCCTGCATTTCTTTATCTCTTCGTCTCCACTCGAAGATTGTCCATTCTTGTTGTCTTCTGAATTATATCTATGTTTGGAATTCTTTAAGTTGTTATGATTTTGATTATTAGCATTCTGTATGAACGCTTTGTTTTGCTTATCGAATGTGTTTTTCATCTTGCTGTCTTCGAGGTTGTTGTCAGAGGGTGCTTTCGAGAATCTATCGGAAAGTAGCAAGCCTTCTTCCTCGAAACGGATAAGGTTCTAAAGAATCCTCTTTTCTTCCTTTTGTTTTGAGGTTTTTTGATTTTCGATGTCTTTCTCTTCTGCGTTACGAGAGTTTTCATTGATGCCTCCATTGAAATTCTGATTATATTCATCTTCTTCATCATCATCATCTTAGTTGTTGTTGATATCGTTGAGATCTCCTTTTCCTTGCTGGACTTTCCCATTTCTTTGAGCAATAAAGTCATTTGAGACTGGGAAATTCTCAAGCTCCTTAATAAGTTCTTAAACATCTGCATCAGTGAAACTCATATTTACTTTCTTTTCAAACTTATTGATTGCCTGCTGCTTCTTGAGGTTTAGCTCTTTGTTATTATTTCTCTTATTATTTCCAGCTTTATCAGCATTCTTCTTCTCTTTCAGCAGTACTTAATAATCAGAATCAGCTAGATCATGCACAGCTAGATGCTTCAGCGGTGTAGCTAAATCGTAAGTGCAGCATGAATGGTTCGCTAATACAAGGGATTTTACATTAAAATGCAGCTCGCTACTAAAATAGAGCTGCTTGTTTTCGACACGAATCTACTGCAACGTTAAGGATATTAATTCATTAGAATGCTCAATCTAGCTAGCATACTTCTTCGCTACATCCTCTCCACAAAGATTTAAATTCAATTAGATACCATCCAGTATCAAGTTTAAATGCATAAAAACGTGCTCCTTTAAGAATAACACAACATGCTCTTCGTACAGGATATTTTGATTGATCGGAGCACGACTACGGTTGGAAACATAACCTTTACGGATACCTTCAGATTGTCTCTGTTTTTTATTGAAAAAGTAGATTAATAGAATCAAGGATATGTTCGCAATATGGTGGGGGCAAATGTTAAGGGATTTACATATTTTTGTTCGAGTGCCCACATTGGATGTGAGGGAGGTAGCTACTCAAGAGAATCGTTGAATTATTGAGTTGTTTCTTGATTTCGGGGGTTAAACTGTGGTTCAATATCATTATCTTGTTCTTAAAACGCATCCGATAAATTATAGCCTTCCAGTGCCCACACTTAACCAAGAAAAAGCAGCATTTGAAGCTGCGAGATGCTTAAATTCACAATCAAAAAAGGTAGATTTATATGGACTCTTTAGCAGATTGGTGTAACTCTCTTTTTAAGATTAATAGATTTCTTTGTGTCAGAAGCTTTTCCACCGACACTCACGACGCCACCCATGACAAACTCATGATAGAATTGCTCTTTCCTAATCGATAGAGGTAGAGTCTCCATGATGATCTATGTTTGGTTGCTATTTTTAGTTGGAACTTCATTTGGAATAGTATTCTTGGAAAAATCCAGGAGATTAGATGATTTACTGCTGTTTAGTTTCTCTTTCTTTCCTTGTACTCGCCTATTCCCACAAATAAACCAAATTTTAACACTTCAATATAACCTTATTCAATCAAGAAGCAGCATTCCCAGTTTAGTTATGCTTACTTGAGATTATGGAGGAAGATATTTTAGGATTACTCCCATGAGTAGTGTCTTGTAACGAGAATTTAGAAGCAGTGAACAGAAAAGAATAATGGTTCTAGAATATCTCCTTCAGTTTAGAATTCTTCTTTCTCAGGTTGCGATGTGCTTCCTCCTGCACCTAGCCCGCCCTTCAAGGATTCTTGCAGTAGCGTTTCATGTTCGCGCTTGAATATCGTTGTACTTTTGAAGTGTAGCACGAGCATTTTATCTTCGATTTCATAATTTATCGGGAAATACAAGCTTGTTCGTTCAATATTCAACGCCATATTCGTGAATGTGTTAACTTTATCCTTTTACTGCAAGAACTAGTTGAAATATTACTCTTATTTATCTTTATCATACTCTCTTTCCTTTGTTCCTTGCTTCTAATGAGGCTTGTCAGGATCGAAAAGCAATACCTGGCCGAGAAGAACTTTTTAAATCGAAAAAAACAAAACAAAAAATTAAACTTTTATTCTGCTAATTAGTCAAAATTTGAAATCTTACAGCATCTCTCAACGAAGGGCTTGCAGAGTGTCACAATGATCTCAGGGATATTTGAGTCAATATTGATATGCGCGATGCGTTCTTCAGTGGAAGCGCTCTTGAATGCAATTTTAGTTATTTTCACGATTTCTTTTTTCATTAATATTTGGAGTCCTTATGGGAATGATAAAACTGTATTGTAGTGCGTATTCGAAGCGAACATATCCTTGCAACGCAGCTGTTTGATTTCGATTTGAACTTACTCTATGTGACTTTCAGTTTTACTGTAAAGAACCAAGGCATCTTCAAATCGAAATGAGAGTAAAATGTTCTTTCGTTTGCATATATTCTGTGAATTCCACTCATACACTAACTGCTTAGGTGATTAGATCTTCTCGTTATCTTTTATCTGCTGCTATGATTTTTGATTTTGTTTTTGTGGATTTGAATTTTAGTCCTCAACAGAACCAGCTGCGGTGTCGGATGAAGAAGATTGAAAATATTGGTTTTCATTTAAGATTTAATCACTTTGAACTATTCCTTTTTTGCTCAAGTCGCTAAGGAAATTCTTCTTGATGTGCTTGAGGACCTAAAGGGATGAATAATGTAAATTAGTGGGGAATACAAATAAAGAAAATCCCTCGTTACTTGAGATTGCAAATGTGGCTTGTTTCGCAGTGTCTGCTTGAAGAGACTCGCTTGATGATGGAGATTTTTGACATCTTGCATCATTTAATTTTCTTCGATTAAAATCTCAAAATTACCAATGGAGAATTCAGTCGTTATCGCTAGCTATTTGGGAGTTCCTGCTTTGCTTGTGTCCTTCTCACCTTCATTTAAGGAGCCACTCTCGGTTACATTAGTCGTTTTACCATTTTGATTTGTTGTTGAAGATTTCGTTGTTTAGTTGTTTGTCGAAGTTGCAGCAGCTGTAGCTTATCCTGCAGATGTTGAATTATTGGTAGTATTATTATCATTGCCATTATGCTAGGATTTGTTTGTTTTTTGGAAGGCATCATCTTGGAGATGATAGAGATTAAGTGCGTCGATTTTAGATCTATGAAATTGCAGGATAATCCCACTAAACCATTTTTCTGCTTCGTTTCGCTCGGAGAACGCTTCTGAGTTTAATTTCTCTTTATATTCTACTATCGTATTCACTGCCATTTATCGAAGCAGAATTAATTAACTGAGTGGATAAGCATGCTCGAATTTCTCAAAGAATTGGATTTCTCCTTCTTTGAGCTTCTAATTTAGTTTCTTTTTCGTGTAGATCTTTCGATATTTTACAGCCTCTAAAAAGCTGATAAAACCCTTTTACTTCACCTTTGTTGGAAGGTTCTCGCTTTCAATAACTCTATCAACTTCACAAAATACAATATTTAGCAAGTTAATTATCTTAAAAAGGTCAGTCAATGGTATTTTTTAGTATGTGTGTGCGAGCCTTACTTGCATATATCCACCATTACTTGGCTGGACTCAACTAGGTGATATCCTGTAAATTAACAGGCACTTACTCTGTAGGCCTAAGAACCGGCCGCTTTTGATCGAAATTTGCTAGATCGTTAAGAGATTTCAGAAGCAATCTCATTTGATTTTGCTTCAGGAAGAGTACCACATTCGGGATAGTGATACTCATATCCAAAGAAAAAGTTGAGAAAACATCTAATTTAATTAGAATTTGAACATTCAACTCTTTTAATATGTAATTATCTACTAACTCTTGCTGCTAAGGAGTTGCTTAATCTGTTTGTTGTGTCTTGTTGTTGCTGGCCTTTGTTGTCTTGTTTTGCTATTGCTGCTACATAAAGCGAGAGAAGAATCCAGCTTTCTTACTTCCAATGTCGAAGAAATTCTTTTGCTGTTGTGAAAAAATAGTTTAGAAGCAAAAGAGGATAAGTACTGCTATTTTGGATAAAAAGAAAGACAATAAAAGTCTTACTTTGAATGAAATATCCACGAAGGAGTTGTAAAACTCAAAATACACTGAGATGTTGTTCAGCATGATGCTCTTAATAATCGAGTTCATTCCTGCGTGATACAAGGATTACTGCACACTATCAACTTCAATCGAACTCAGATTTAATCCGATTTTCAGTACTTCGTACTTAGTTACCTGTAAAAATTAGTCCAAATAAAACGAAGATTTTACTATTTTTATTGAATTGTTGAGAATAATTTGAATGAAGAAGAGCAATGATTTCTGGAGGGATATTTTTCTATTTTGGACAATATCTTTTAGTATCCTTACATGATAAATATACACCAATTCAATATCTTTGATGACGACTTTGAAATTCTAAGCCACACTTGACAACCAACTTTCTAGCCAAGGAGTCCCTGGTTTCTAAGGTGGTTTGTCTTTCCCTCCTTGACGCTTGTGCTCTTCTTTCTAATATTTATCCATCGAAGCTTCGAACGAATCAAGTGCATCCATCTTAAGCAAATGTCTCTTTTTTTTCATTTCTTCTCGTTCTTCATTGGACTACTCTAATTTATTACTTATCACCAATTTAAGACCGCTTATTTCAATGCTCAAAGGCTGTTTGGATATCAAAAAGAAAGAACAAAAACGATATCAGAATTCTACTAGCTTGAGTTTCATTAAATTAGCATAAACAGCTTATTTTGTTACTTCAGTCTTGAGTGATTTCCATGGGATGCGTATTTTAACCTAGCTTACAAGTGAATCGACAACTTCAAGGTTTAAATCATTCATTAAAAATACTTCCCTTCTGAGTTCTAAGTTCTTCAAAATAAACTCACCTGCGATAAAACAAATAATAAGGAGATTACTATGAATATGCTTCAACTCTCGTATGCTTAGTTACCATTCCAAAATCCAACATCGACTTGCTTATCATCGAGATCTTTGAAGTATGGTTTCAAGAACTGTTGTTTTGATACATTTGAAAGAAGAAAAAAAACAATAAATATTTAAATAAAAAGCGCTATTATCCAAAAATTAGAAATTTGTCATTAATGCTATCTCTAGGGAAAATGCTAGCTCTTTCTACCTTGCTCAGGATGATAGAACTCGCCCAATTGAAAGGAGTAAAGGAAAACATTCTCAGGCGCGCACTAAAGCGAAAATGAAAAAAGAAAAAGTTTTTTTTTTTCTCCTTTTGATGAATCTATTGATCTTGATGAATTTCAATTGCTTTGCAAAAGCTAAAATATCTAATTGAAAGGTAATCTGCTTGATGTATATTTATTCTCTCTCCCAATTGGACTAGGATTAATATCTAAAATCTAACTAAGAATATACAAATACAACTTGAGATGTTTCCCATGCAGGAGATTATTGTAAAATAAAAAAAATACTGACTTAAAAACCGATTTTGATGGTTTGTTCTAATCCAAAGATTGAATATATTTTTTTAAAGGGAAAATAGGTTTTAAAATATTTAAAAATTTTTAGATTGTTTATTTTTAAAAAAAAAGATTGATAAATTCTATTCTCAGATTTTGTATTATTGTGTAGCATTTTTACAATTTTTTAAAATAATATTTAAATCCCAAATTCAACCGAAAAACAACTAATTTGAACGTTTGTTTTCATTCAAAATTTTTATCAAAAATTAAATTCTTTTTCAATTTGAAATCAAAAGAATAACAAAAAACTGCTGTTTTTAATTTTTTTTACCTTTAATAACATCTATTTTTTTTTGAATTATTCATTCAAACCTACCTTCAAGAAAAATTACTATTTAATTTGACAATTCTTCCCAACTTACTAATCACAGAATTTCTCCCACAAAATGGATTTGATTTTTTGAATTGACTTTGAAATTTTGATTTCCACAAATTCAAATTTTTTTTTTTCTTTTTCCTTTTCATTTCCTTTGATTAATTTAAATTATTATTTGTTTTTTTTTTATTTATTCTTTAATATTCAAATAATTTCTTTTATCTTTTATCTTTTTAATTAAATTCTTTTATCTTTCTTCTTTCTTCTTTTTAATCTTTCTTTTATTTTTAAAAACTAATGAGGAGTTTTTTTGAAAAATTTATATATAAATTGGCTTTTTTGAAAAAAAAGGCCTTCATATCTATAACTAACAGGAGGGGACAAGAACAATTGTATCTAGCGGGAACTTTTCAACGGAGGGGGATAATGTTGATAGAAGAAGCATTCTAAAAAACTATGAGGAGGGACTAATTTAAAAACTGAATGCTCTTCGGAATACTAACTGACTTGCAGGGAGCAAATCTTGAAAAGGTAAATGAAGGTGTGTGGAGGTGTACATTGTTTTTTTTGATTAAAAACTGCCTGGTCAAATAAACCCGTTTTCTACGCTAGATTTATTCGCTTCCTTGATTGATAAACTGTAAATTGTTGAAGGAATCCACATAATTCCTTCTTAACAGCCAGTCCACACAGCAGCATATCCTAGAATGTCTTTCCTGATCTAAAAGGTTATTTTTATTTTTCTCCTTTGTTTGTAATTATTTCCTTATTATTTTTGATTATTGAGGGATAGTTGTGTTTTGGGTATTTTATTCCACTCCCCACTCCCCCTCTTCCAGGACTTGATCTATTTTTACCTTTTGATTTATGTTTGATTTCGAAAAAATATGTGAATTTAATTTCAAATTAGCAAATAGCTATTTTTCTTCTAATTCCTTTTTCCTTAATAATTAAAGCAAATCGCGCTGTTTTCGAAGAAATAATTAAAGTTTTTATGAATAATTGTGATCGCATATTTTCAATTATTTGCAGAATTATTCATTTTTTTTCTTCTTTTTTCAAAAGGAAATTTAGTTTTTCTTAAATATACAAAGAACCACACATCAATACCATCAGCACTTCATGGCTTTCTGGATTACTCATACTTTGGAAATCAAACTGGAAGCTATTTTATCAAATGATTGAACCTTAGTGACTCCTTTCCCTACCATGGTAATAGTTGGTCTGCTGCCTTTTATGAGATTTCTCACTACGAAATTGATATCTTCACTTGTAACCTTTTCAACAAGGGCTTCAGCTTCATCCAATCGGATTTTATTGAAATTCATGATATGCTTGGTAGCTTCTTCTAATCTGTCCTGCTGTCTTTCGAGAGCGAGATTCATCAGGGATTTAAGAATATTCTTGGATCGTTGAAGCTCGATTGGAGAGATAGGCTTGGTAAGTAAGAGAAGCTCCTTTACGCATGCGTCAATCAAATTATTTGCCTAAAGGGGTAGCAGATAATATGATTAAAAAATTTGAAAAAGCATCTAGTAAAACATACTTCTTCAGAAGGACCAGTGAGTTTGAGTCCAAATAAACCGCAATCGGAGAAGATATTAGAAATGCAATCAGCACCTTACACGAATGACAGTCGATTTAACACTTCAATAGCACAAAAACATGGATTAACACAAGGGATAATTCTAATTTGTTGCTTACAATTTTTAGTAGCTCTTGAGTGCATTCCCTTTCCTGGTCCTCCTGTTGAGAAATAACTGGAGTTACCTACCATAATCAAAATCACTTAGAGTACCATCATATCCTTATGCATCCAGTCAACCTTTTTCAATCAAACACATAAATTTTTCAATTTTCAAGTTGAGTTTGATAATTAAGAATAGTATCTTGCTAATTACTGATTTGAATCCAATGCCAACTTCAACGGAATCGCTGTCAGTTTCGATACGAAGCTCATTTCCAGTATATATTGATTTAGTCAAATTAGGTTAGTAAGATCTTTTCAAGACTAAGGGAAAAATAAGTCAAAATTAGCCATTTTGGAATTTTCAAAACATCGTCAAAAGAGAATTCCATCCCAAAACATAATTATCGTTGGTCTATTTGTACATTCAGGATATCTCTTGAGATGCTAAGATACTAGATTCACAAAGCTATCATGAGAAGGCACATTTGCTGCTGAGATTATCACTCTAGAAGGTGTCACATAGTTTGTTTGAAATTGCTAGAAATCTGCTTAGGTCATATGCACATTGACTCCACATTATCCTACACCTTTACCGTCAAATGCTGCTTTCAAGAATTGCTCCTCGAAGATGACTTAATCTACATCATCAACTAAGATTGATGCCTGTTGTTTTGGATAAAAAATAACTAGTGTAACATAAGGGTTACTTTAGTTTTCTGAAGCAGCTTTTCTTCTGCTTTTTATTGTTCATATGATTTACATCAAACATAGAGAAATCTTTGGATTGGAGGGAGGTATCAAGTAGCAGAGCAAGCATTGTCTCAGTGTCTTCTGGGATACAAGAACACTTGTAGAACGTAGATTCTTAATCAAATGTCATGTCCAAACCACCTCCATTGAAGTGATTCACCTCGCTTGAAATTAATAACAAAGAATAAGTCTAAGAAAAACATAATACTAACATCCAAATAAGAATAGGTCTTCAAATTTTAGCCAATTTTGTTAGATATTTTTTGTTTATTACTAGTTTTCGAGGATGGCTTTTTCATCTCCTCCCATGTGAAGAAGGTTCTTAAGCATTTTCATTGATCCAGCAGTAGCATTTGTCTCATTTCTTGTTCCAAAGTTACCAAGCAGACCTAAATTATTTTTGTTAAGTTAATTGATTGTTTTGAGATGGCTGTTAGTTAGCAAGGCAATTCAATAATTGCTGATATTTGCAATGAGTATTGATTAGTTAAAAATCTGCTTGCCTAAATCAGTATGATAAGGAAAAGGTGAGTTTTCAGTGAGGATAGTGACTCCAGAATCCAACTTTGTCATCTAATATGTCACGTCACTGTCCTTCTTAAAAAGTGGCTGAAATCCCTAAGATCAACAATAAAAACAACAATCAAAATTACAGGGTTTTATGTCATTTTATCTCTTATTTAGCCTTTTTTGTTGTATTCTTGAATCAACAATAAATTTGATTTTGTTCCATTACAGGGAATGGCTTAACTGGATCGCAATGGACAATGTTTTCTCTTGCACTTTGACTTGCCGCAAATGTTGTAATGTATCTTCTTGACACCTGCAAATAACGATCATTGTAGATTATTATCAATTAGAAAGGAGAGCATAGTCTAAATGCCCAAAACAAATGCTTTTGAATCTTACCTAAGCAAGCTGCTTGGTAGCGAATCTCCTCATTTAAAAACTAACTTTTTGTTTTTGTTGTCTTTTCCTTTTTCAAAATGATAATTGATTGCCGTGCAAAATATTAATCTCAAGAGAAAGTAGGAGCTAAAGGAAATATAAAAATATCTTCTGGGGAATAGTCCCCTTTTAATCCAGGAGTGTGTGTGTATGGAATAAGACAAGAAGAAACAGATAAATTCGATCACTTTTTAGAGACAATTCCCCTACCAAATCACCATAAAAATAGATATTTTGAGTAATTGATTCTAGCATATTCTACATGTTTAAATTGTTTAAATGAAAGATTCAATGATGTCTATTTCAAGCTCATCAAAATTCACCAAAAATTGAGCAAACTTAAAAGGATTCCATTTGAAAAAAATCAAGAACTATTTAGTAAATAAAACCTAAGCCTATTTGAAATATCCTGGTATTTATTCTTATTTTTATCAAGTCGATTAGTACTATGAGGAGAAAGAAAGAGAGAGAGATAAATAAGTTTATTGTTATATTTTATAGTTTTAATTAATTTTTGCATTGATTCCACAAAAGGAACATTTACGAGGATAATTTTTAGAAATCCTATTTTTAATAGTATCCTTTTTTTCTTCAGGAATACAGATAAGGCTGATTATTTAGTTGTGTTGGAGGCCTATGCTTTAGAGCATAAGGAGGAGGAACCAAGTAAGTATTTATTGACTGTTGCTGGATTTATTATTACTATTGCAGTGATTGCCCATTGACATTCTGATTATTATGAACCTGAAGGGAATCATACCTGGAGACATTTACATGGCTACCAACGTTAGACAGAATTGAGCTATGATTATGACTAAGTTTGCTCAAGCCAGTTAGATATTGCGATGGATATTATGATTCTAATTAAGTGAGTCTCTATTTTAATTACTGATTTTCAATTTAGATTTATTATTTCTTGGTTTGAGTAGAGCTTATTAGTGGCTCAAGCTGGTTAGGATTTGGACAAGCTGCTACAGAGTCCGTCAAGAATGGGAATGATAATGTATTCTCAGCTGGATCGGAGATAATATTACTGTTGATATTATTGTTATTCTTGTCTCTAGCAATCTACATCATGAGTTCATTGATGTGATTATTCAGTCTAGCTATTTCTTGCTTAAGTTCTTCGTTTGCAGTAATTTATCTCTCAATAGTGGCAGAATCCGTTTGTGTTGCCATTTCTCTATGGATTTATCGATTAGTTTAGGTTGCTTTTGAAACCATATTGTGATGATTATTTTCATTTAGTTTCTTAATCATTCTCTCCATCGATTGTCCTTACTCTAGTGTACTCAGCTGACCCTTTAATATCTTGATATCCTCAAGCTGCTATTCCTCTCTGAGTTTATTCTTTTTGAATTCCTCTTCTATTCTCTTCAGCCTGGTGTTCTCTCCTGAAATCAATAATATTTCCTCCTCTAATTTTCCAACCTTCCCTAATGCTATTTTTCCTCTCTCTGAAGCCTCTTAGAACTACGCATTCGCTGCTTTTAACGCAGTATTAAACACTTTCATCTGCTATTCCGCTTGATTCTACTCTTTTATGATCTCATCTTACAATTACTCGATTTTCAAGTTATGTGAATTGATCAAAGTATTCACCTGCAATTTATCCAAATCCATCACATCTTACACTTCCTGCTCACGCTGCAGCCACGCTTACTGCTGGTTTAACAGTCCCTCGCATTAGATACTGATCTATGAATATTTATTCCTCCAATTTGTTGCTTCTCTTACATGCGATTCGTTCTCCTTCTCCAATTGATTTATCTGTTAGCAAAATCAAAACAAAAACTACTCATGACAATTGAAATATATTCTATTGTATTGCTTAATATCTCTTTGATTATATCTAAGCAATTCGAGAGGGTTGTTGTCTTACTGTGATCCTCAGTTCATCTATGTCAGCTTGCGATTTATCTTTTTCTTCCTTTTTCTTGGCAATAATTATCTTCACTTTCTTCGCGAGTTCGACACTCTTCTTGCAGTAATCATCTCTGTCTGCTTGAGCGATTACTAAGGCTTCCTAGAGACATCTAATTCTCTCTAGGAGATCATAATTCATCGAACTTTGTTTCAGTAGTTGCTCATTCGCTTACACCTGTAGATTATTATTTATTGGCTGTGCTGTAACTGCTAGAGTAGTTTGTGCTGCTGCTGTTTTCTTGAGGGCTTGTCGTAGTTTCCTATTATCGTCTTGAATCGATTGCACTTTGATTTCGAAGCCAGTCATCTCGTGACGGTGCTCTTGTAGCTTCAAGATACAAACAATAACACAGAGTTAAAACACAAATCAGTTAATTATCTTATGTGAATGGGTTAATGCTTGATTGAGATAAGAAATGTAGTACTTCTGATTTCAAGAGACGATTTTCCTTTTCAAGAGATAAAACGAGTGCTTATTCGTGTTTGGATATAGGAATTGCTGCTTATTTGTCATAGATGCTAGATACACTTTAAGCTTGAACTGATGGATTTGAGTGATGAAGTAGCTGAAGATCGATCTCAAGATGACGCTTCCTAGCAAGTTCATCTGTTTTCTCTTAGTTCTTTCTCTTGGTGTTCTCCGTATTATTGTTAGATATATATTGCCCTTGGGAATTGACACATGCTTATGATTTTAAGGGAGTTATCGCTGTAAAGCTACGATGTAGTCTACTAAAGCTATTGCTGCTCGTAGATCTTGTCAAGTGAGATTCAGAAAGCAGCACGCGAGATTGCGATATCATATTCCTAGCAATGAACTACTTTGCTTCAAAAGAATTATAAAAATTATTATTAGGAGAATGAGAACTCATAGCATGTGCACGAGAGTCATTGGGATTGCTCTACGCGTAAAACATGTTGACCAAATTGAGGTATTGAATTAAGTCTGCGACCAGTGAAGGTATTTAATATTCTTGTTTGTTTTTTCAAGAGAGTTAGTTAGTGAGTGGTTAATTGCTAACTAAAGCTCATAAGAATTATGATATTGAATTTATCTTTTTAGCTATATTAATATCCGTTAAGTTATACTTAAATTGTTTTTGTAAATTGCATGATACTTTCACAATTTTTGAAGGTTAAGTGAATTAGCTAACAATACCCTCTCCTTTCTGAGTATCCCTCCCTTCAATTAACCAAATGTGATGCATCTGCTGGAAGTATCTCTGTTTTTTTGTTTTTTAAACACACAGAAGAAAAAAACAACAAGCATACATTATTACATTGCCCTCTAATTCTATAAAAATCTCTATGATTTGAAAAATTCCTCCCCATCATCATGAATTCAACTAATTTCTTGGTATCTTAGTACACAGTGTTAATCTGTTTTGATTCATACCCTTCCTTGTTGTTACTTGCATATCAGATGGGTTTGAATTGCTAATGTCTACTGATCTACCCTGTGTGAGGGCAGCAGGAGCAAAAGCCAAACCAGTTCCTGATGCTTTGCGTTAATCTAGATTTTTCGCAGGCGCGAACAGCAAATCAGGAGAGGAAGATGATATTGACTGCTCATAGGCTTGTTGGTTTTACTAAGAATATGATGATTGCTATTATTAAGATGAAAATGCTGATGCTGCTGAAGGCAGTGGTGCTAAGTTGATTTAGATTTACTTCGATTGGTATTGCAGCTGTTATTCTTACAATTAGCGTATCCTTTCTTGATCTACAGCATCATTTCGTTGCTGTTTCTCATTGAGTCTCGCTTTGAGACTGAGCACTTGATCAGCGAATTATCCAAGTTATTTCTGTGCATCCCTTAGTTCTTGTATGACTTGATTCAGTTACAAATCTTTCTCCATGAGCTGGTTTTACAAAGTAGCAATCTCTAGGCTATCTTCCTATCCCTTCCCTAGCTAGTTATGTCTACTTATGTTATTATCAACCCTAGCAATAATAGCTGCTTAGATTTGAGATTATTCTTAGTTGTGCTTACTAATTTCAGCTATTGTTTGATTTAACTGCTTGACTAGCACCTATGTGTTTACTAACTCATCTGTTAAAGCTTTCTGATCTTGCAATATCTTCTGATAATCACTCTCAGACAGAATTATTGTCTTATTTGTTGCAGGAATAGTATCAGTCGTAATAATGCCATTTAGATTAGAGGAAGGTGTAGAATTCCTAACTGGGGATTACTATTACGACAATTAATTGTTGTTGTTGTTTTGTGTAAGTGGGTATTGTTAAGGATATGTCGGCTCAGTGACACGATTGTAGCTATTCAACCCATATTGTTTTGGAGGGTTAGTTTGTGTATTGTTAATAGTATTCACAGCATTCTAAAGATTTGACGCCTTCAATGGCTGTTGTTGGTTCTGCTATTATGGCAGCGAAAAATACTGAATAGGCATGCTGAGCTATTCAGGATGCTACTATTATGCACCTTTTGTTGTTGTTGTTGCTGCTTCATTAAATTAACTAGCATCTAACGTATTCGCTAATTATTATTACTACTACTTTAGCTTAGCACCACCAAAAGTGACAAGATCTGAGGAAATATCAGAGTGATTGCTATTGACCAGTTAGGATAGCTATGGCTACTAGGCTTTGGAGTATTCTTATTAATCAGGCTGTTGCGCTAATGAGATCTAAGAGTTCTTAAGCAATTTGATACCTAGACTAGTTGGATTCTGAGTTGGAGAATTGGGATATGAGTTTACAGCGAATTACGGGAGTGCTTAAGTCAGCTGCTATTGCTCATACATTTACTTTAATGTCTCTTGTTCTTATTGATATGAAGCATTGCGAGTATTATCTGAAACTGTTGCTGCTGCTTGTGCTTGATAATCATCATTTATCATCGTTTTCTTATTCTTTTGCTTGAACGGTGATTGCTAGAATATCCGCTAATGCTGTTGTTGTTGTTACTATTATTCATTTGCTTGATTATCAAAAGACACAGACGATGTTCGTATGGCTCGTTGGTTGGAATCCTCGAAGATTCGTCGATTGGTAGGTTATGTTTTCTAGGGGACTGCTGAAACATGATGTTGCAGAGATTGCAAGGGTAAAGCTTCGCTCAAATTGTTTTGCTAGTCTTTCCCTAAAATGAGAGAAACTGGAGACAGTTACAGCTATTACTTCTATTTTTATTACTGCTATAATAGCTTGATACCTGCTGCTGGTTGGATGCTAGCAGTAATATTCTTTGATCTTTGAGTATTATTATTCTCAGTTGCAAAATTGCTAAGATGCTTTGGAGCCACTCCATAGTAGTTCGCTGATAAAGTATCACTTTGAGCAGTATTGTTGAATATCTGTTGCTACTGATTTGATGCTTAAAATCTATTGAGATTGTCCATGCCCGTGTTTGCTGATACTCTTTTTCTTGTTGTTGTTGTTGCTGTTGTTTATGTGGTCCAGTTTATTCAAATCCGAACTAATTATTGAACTATACTGATATTCTGTTTATTGCTAGTTTATTTGATTTCCCTCCCAAGAAATGCACACAAAGTAGAAATATTAACATAAATATCCCAAGGGAAAAAGGAATGATAATTCGTTTGGCTAATGAGTTTGAAATTGTAATTCTTCTCCTGTTTGACTTTCCAACAATTAATCACATTGGATTTGTCTGTTTACTACAGAAACACATGATACAATCACTAAAAACATACAGGATTCAACTGAATAATATATATTATGCTTATTTACCTATCAATCTACATAAAACAAATCTTAAGCTATCCAAACAAAGACACCAACAATTGCCACATTTGCCTTTGTCTCTCTCTCTCTTTCTCTCTGAATTCATTGCAATATTACAAAATACTATTATTGCTTAGAGTATTTCAATATTTAGCAGTTCTTTGTGCAATGAAATCAATTGGATTGTAGTGCTTCTAAATAGTTGACTATGACTGCATATTCAATGAATGCTAAGCAGCGGATAAGCCACCTGCTGCTACGAGATTATTCCTTGAATGACTCAACAGTGGCTGCATGTTCAGAAGGTTAGATAATGAATGGTTGGTATGCTTAGTAGAAGATGATGAAGTATTAGTAGTATTCGAATGGCTATTATTCTTGCTACTGAATTGCTTCGTGGAAGTGTAAGAAGTTATTAGGTGTGAATGATGCTGCTATGAATGTGACTGATGATGGTTGAGGGAAGTAGATGATGCTGATTATGATGGTGGTTTATTAATATTGGTTTGACTATTCGCTTTCATTAATACTCTTGATCTCCTGTTGATATCTGAGACAATCCCAGTTATTTAGGCAATATCTCTAACCTTATCATGAATATTCAGCTATTACTACTATTATGGCAGTTCAATATTCTTAATATCGTTGTTGTTGTTGTTGTTGTTGTTGTTGTTGTTGTTGTTGTTGTTGTTGTTGTTGTTGTTGTTGTTGGCAAGGTTAATATTCCCATATGATTTGTTAGCATTAGTTAAGCATTCCACTTGGATTGTACTACTAATCATTGTAGGATCTTCTGTTTTTAGTCTCTTCAAAGCACTGCTGTTTCCAAGAACCATTATTGGATTCGTTGAATTTCTTATTCCTACTATCATCTCTCCATGTTGTGTTTGCTTCTCCTGCAATTATTTCTCCTATGCTTATTGATTGTCTGCAAGTGGTGTCTTGCCATAATTCAAATATCCATTACTGCTGGAGGAAGAATAACCATTGATGTTGCTAATCTTGCTAGCTAAGAAGTTATTGAAATTACTACTATTAACATTGCTATTCTATTTGTTCTTACTAGTAGATCGATTCGTAGAGGTACTACTAGCATTAGTATTAAAACCTATTCCATAGTTGTTGATTGTACTACTATTACTGCTTGTCTTCGCTGAAGGCTAACGGTGAAGAAAAGAAGAAGATTACTGCTGTTACTTGTCATTAGATGGGGTCATCATCATCATAAATCCAATCAAGCTTTTATTAGTAGTAATCGCTGATTTGCTATCGCTTTTTAATATTCCTTATGCAGCTGTTTTATCCTTGAAGTGCTTGAAAGGTAATGCTTATGGTTAATACAAATGCTTAGCTGTTGTACTGCTCTTAGGCTTATACAAAGTCTAGTCCTGCTGATCGAGATATGCAGATGATTTAGATGAGGATGATGATGGCGCCATTAGGAACTTATTACTGCTGAGAGGAGATGCTGATGACTCAGTGTTCCAGCGAGGATTAGGATCGATACTGTTTGATTTCTTCCCAAGTGAGCCAGTAGTTTGTCTTGATATATTCATGTTGGCTGCAGTTTAACCGTTCGATGAAGGAGGACTTGTTCGATTGAAAAGCTAGCCTCCGAATGGTAAGGATAATGATCCTAGGCTTGTGTTGTTGTTAGCAGCAATGCTTTAACTTACTATTGCTGCTTATTATTACTAGTTTGGTTTGTAAGTTCCATGATGTAACACAGAAGCAGCTTGCTGGGTGAGTTGTTGTTTCTCCTCAGCTGAGCTCCCTTAGAATAATAATTATTCTTTCTACTGTTAATGCACTTACTGCTATTATTCTGCATTATTACTGTTAATATTCTCATTATTCTACGTTTCTCTTTTGCTTAATCTAATATCTTATTCTTGCTACTATTCCAACAACTCTTTCTGTAAGGGAATCTAATTCAAGGTTTCTTTCTGTTAAATACGCTACTGTTGCTGCTGCTGCTGCTTACTAATGAGCTGCTTCCTGAGCCTTGCAAGATTCGCATCGAAATAGAAATCATCAAAGATCATAGGGAGATTGCTCTCATCCTATCCGATCTACGAATCCACAAGTCTTTTTCTGAAATTTTCTTCACCTGCGTTGAATTCCTCTTCGTCGAAATTAAACCCTAACTCGCTTGGCTTCAGGAGTGGCTCGATGCGCTTCTCGAGGATATCGCCTATGTTGATGGGTTTGAACCATGGATGAGCGAGAATATCTCTGATGCCATTCTATGAACCTAGTCTCGATTTCGGATGCTTAGCTAGCAGTCCATCGAGTAAATCACGACATTCCAGGGTTAAGGTAATATTCCCAGGGAAGGTTAGTTCTTCGGAGAGAATTCTCTTGTAGATTTCATCAGTGTCTTGACTGTAAAACGGAGGCAAACCTGTTACCTTCAAAAGAGAAACAATACAACAAGGCAATTAAGGAGGTAGATCCTCTCACTTTGAGTTGCTAATATGATTATAATAACATCATAAACATCAAAAGATATTTGATCTGCATTTATTACCAGTTCATACAGCAACGCTCCAAGACAATAGAAATCCACTGTGTAAGTGTGTCCGATCTTCAAAAGCATCTCTGGAGCCATGTATTCAGGCGAACCACAAAAGCTATATGCACGGTTATTCACATCCATGTCTGGCTTTGCAAGCCCAAAATCACCTTGAAACAAAAATGCACCAAAAATATGTTAACAAATATCCGAAAACCCAAAACAAAAAATAGTAGGTTGCCCCATAGTGAGATGGCATTACCGATTCGAACATGGCCATCGATGTCAAGGAAGATATTCTCAGGTTTGATGTCTCGATAGATGATATTTCTGTTAAACAACCAACAGCAAAATGAATCAATAGATCCAAAGTCTTGAGAGTAAATAAATAACGATATCAATATCTAATGTTCCTTATTAATTCTCCCTTCTTATTTTACCTTTTATGCAGATAATCAATCCCTAAGCATATCTCAACAAAGTAAAATCTTGCCATTTACTCCTGCATTCTCTTGATCCTCCTCAAATGATAAAACAATTCTCCACCCGCGCAGTATTCCATCGTGAATCCAATATACGATTTCGACTCAAAAGCAAACTCTAACTTCAGCAAAAACGGATGCGCAATACTCATCATGATATTCCTCTCATTCGAGACAATAACCTCCTTCTTATTATCAATGATGAACTACTTATCTATTAATTTCAGTGCGTACATCTTCGCTGTATCCTTCTTCTGCACTAAATACACTCTACTAAACCCTCCTAAGCCAATACACCTGATAACATTGAAATCACTCAACGATACATCTGAATAACGTAATGGCTTCGATAAATCCGTTTCCGCATCAAACAGCGGCTGTATATGCAAACACTTATGATGAAACACCGCTAAGGATCGATTCTTCTAAGTGAAGAAGTAACTCACAGCGATGTTGGAAGTTGTTGATGCAAATCCAATAATTGTTCTTAGAATCCTTTTAGTTGTTTCAATATTATCTTTTAAGACTCTTATGTGGTACGCATAGATTCTCCTGATTAAATAGTTCATGAGCCAATCACTCGTGCGATTAGTTGTAGCAAATTCAAAGTGCAGTTCGGTTTAGTTGTATGATAGATTGATTTAGCAATCACGTGAGCTAACAATAGCAGGAGCTTGTTGTAGTTATTTTTAGCTTTTCTTGGAATAATATGCAGTCTGCAGAGTATCTTAGATATTATCTTCTTCAGGATCACTGTCTCCTTCGAGGATTGCTTTGTCAACAGCAGTGATTCTCTTCTTCCATTGGTTCTGCTAATGGATCTCTTCAATTTTCGCTTTCGAGAAGTAATCGTCTTCTTGATTAAATATAGTATTACGATTATTGTTTTTGCTGGAACCGCTATGTTTTGAGTTACTACTACCTTTTGTGTTGTTCGTGGAGCTTTCAAAAAAACAATAAAGAGCAGAATTAGTTATCAACAGTTCGAAAATGCAGTACTATTCTGCATTAGTTTAAAGTTAAAGAAAAAATACTTACTGCTGCTTGCTTGGTAGTGGAGTGACTTCTTAGCCTTGCTGGATACCAACAACACCCTCAGTAAAAACTGCATTATCATAAGGTTAGGACAGTTGCTTTCGGTTTTGTTGTATCTCCAACTCCCTTGAGTCCATGTGAGTCTTCAGATTTGCTGAACTAGCAGGATGATGCTGCGTTTAGTTAGACAAAGGAGGCAACAATAATTAAGAATCTTTTTCTTTATGAATAAATGCTAATTAGTTACTCTCTGCGATGAATTGGAAGAGGTAGTTGTAGTATTAGTCATAGGAAATACACCTGGATAAGCTGCCCCGAGGGTTTTCTGTAATGGAATGCCCGTCGGAGGGAAAGGATGATTGCTGGTATTGTGTTGGATTCCTAAAAAATATTTTATGGAATCTTGAGTATGTTAAGCTACTTGTTGTTTCATCTTGTCTTATTACTACTATTTAATTATACTGCTGCCTTAATTTGAAAGATGTTGAGCCTGCTAGGGGAATGGCTCAGTGATTAGGTAATGCTATGCTGGTATTTATGAGTCATTCTCGAATTACGAAGATACCTAGTTAATTATGTTAGCACTAGAGTTTATTTTATTCTTCTTCTTGTTGTTGCTATTGATGGCATCCTTCTTCTTGGGGAATGCAATTGGCTTAGTGAACATAGCAAATTTGTTATTATTGCTAGAAGAAGAAGATGCTGGGAACAGATTCTGCTGTAATTGTTTGATTTATTATGATGTTGCTATTGTTGTTGAATTGATGCTGGCGGTGTTCTAGCCATTGGTGATATTGTTGCTCTTATTGAAGTTATTGACATAAGGAACTTAGTTGTTATCCTGTGAAGAAAGAGGGTTGGATAATTAGTTTTACTTATTCTAAGCTGACTACTAACCCTAATCACCATAAACTTCAACTAAACCTTAGGAATATTGTGCTGTAATCTCGTTGCTTAATGATTAAGGTGAGATAATTCCATTCAATTATGCAGCAATCTTGTGCTTAGCGCTGTTTGTCTCAACAGCAGCTATGCTCCCATCATTCAAGTTAGCATTCTCATTACTGTAGTTGTTGGAAATATTTTTGGCTGCGAATTATGACTTAAAACTATTCTTGATGAATCCATCTATTGTCACTGATAGCCCAGCTGTTGTAGTTGCTGGATAATTCATCTATCCTTATGATGATGGTTGCCCACTCATTGTTTGTCTGTCAGCATCTATGAATACACCTTGACGCTAAGGTGTACTATGCGTGAACACTGGATGGAACAAAATATGATCAGGGTATTTAGGCTTGCTTCCAATCTTCTTTTGGGACTAAGACTTTGTCGTAAGAGCACTACTACTGCTGCTAATGGCTTTGCTCATTCAATATGTATGTTGTTATTCAATATTAAACGGAGAGTAATTGCCTTAGTTACTTACCTGGGATATGTACTATCTCTTTCGATTACGATAAGAATAGACTCTTCAAACAAGTAAGCCAAGTTAAGAAATATATCTGAACAAAGAAGTGTGGATTATGTGTGTCAGTGTATCTCCTATCTCTCTCTGTTTTATGAGTAGTTAGGTTATCTCTTCTCTCTTTGTTTTTCGTTGTTTTTTATTTGAAATTTCCTAATATTTCTTAATTAATTTCTGAAGAGAATATTTAAGTCCTTCTTATTTCCCGACAAATATATTGTTTCACTGAATTCTTTGGAATACACACACACACACACACACACACACACACACACACACGCACACGCATACAATATTATGCCATTCCTATTAATCTCTTACTCACTCATTATACAATTTATCTTCAGATTGTTCTGTAATATATTTTTATTATGGTTATGGAAATAGAGACTATGCGTAGAATCCTTAGAATGCTTGATTATTTTGATGGATTTCAGCTTAAAAGCATACTCTTATGAGCTGTTATTAACTAAATAAACCATTCAATTAATTAAGAAACTACTTGATTAGTTAAAAATATGAAGCAATTTATGGGTGTGATCGAAATCTAAATTGGAGATTATTATTTTCCCTTCCAATATTCGGGAATAAATAATCAAAAAGGTTAGGTATTAATGGTTGATTTATTGCTAAAAAATACGCTCAAAATCTAAAGAATTGTTTAATTATTTATATTTGAATCAAATCGATGGATGACAAAGAATGCTTTAATGCAGCATTAAGTTTGATTTTTCGGACAGAATCTAACTAGAAGCTCCATACATTTCTGTTAGTTATTTTTAGTTTAAGAGTAAAATGATAATTGAAAAAAATAATTATTTTTTTAAGATTCCATAGAAAAAAAAGCAGCAAAGAATCTAAACGAAGATCAATGCATAGTCAAATCAGCAAGCACAAAAGCCTTAAAATTTAAGATTAATAGCAGTTCATTTTAGTAGTGGTGAACTTAGCATATGTTGTGCAAATGAGAGCTCATTATTAAAAAGTAGCATTACGATTCTATTAAGAATGGAATGAATACCTAAACATATGTAGATTTGATTATTTAAAGGTAATAAATGAATAGCCGGGAGATCTGATTTAATAACCTGTGGAGTAGACTGAACTCAATAAGAATCTTAGTTATTTGATCACATTTTGATATGCATACATGGCCCCCCACCACCATCTCTACCTATTTAAGCTTTCCTTCTTCTTTTTCTTAAGCCTACAAGATATTATTAGGAGTCTCCATGTGTGCATGTCGTTTAAAAAGTGATTTCTAAATCTAATCAGGAAGAGATTTTAAAAGAAAGTAAAGTCAAGAACATTATTAAACTCAACAAAAGAATAAAGATAGAAGTAACTCACAAAAGACTAAGAACTAGAGAAAGAAAAAGTAGCATAACTAGGGGGGTATTAGTTCTGAAGTTAGTGGCTGTTTACAACCATGCTGTTTTCTTGCTCTGAGTGTGACCGCTAGTTCCTGAAGAACAGCAAGTTAAACAGGCACATCAGGGAGACGCACAGAAACCTTAAGATGCATGTCTGCGGGGTGTGTGATAAGACATTTAAGAGAAACTCACACTTGAAGAGGCATCTTATCTCACACAGTGTCAACCCTAAACCACATAAATGCGAGTTTCCAGGGTGCTACATGGCGTTTACTTGCAAGCACCATTTAGAACGTCACATAAGGATCATTCACACGAATGAGTGCAAGCATAAGTGCCCTGAATGCTAAGAAGTATTTGCTAAGAAGTAGTCACTGAATAAGCACCTTACGTTTGAGCATGGAAGGAGAAAACCATAGGTATGTGCTCTATGCAATGAGGATTTCTTCACTGTTGGGTAGCTAGATTTGCATGAATGCGAGGAGCTTAGAGAGATAGATCAAGGCGAAGAAGGAAGAATGAGAAAAGTAGGAATTCATGGGAATAATAATAGCAGAAATGGGTTATTTTTGGAATAGTAGGAAGCTCGAAAGAAGTTCTAGCCGATTTATTAGGAAAACAGGAATTTTTCTTTGGATATCGAGCAGAAATAACCTTAATTTTATTCAGGTCTCAAGAGATACGAAGAGGATGATTCTAATAAGGATGGGCATTTAAATAATAAGAGTGTTAATCAGACAGTGAAAGAAGAACAATGCGCAAATAATCGGGAAACCAAAGAAGAAGAAGCTTAGTTCAGGAGTGTTGAAAATAGGCTATTTCTGCAGAGTTTATCTGCCGGATTGAATTAATAGTAAATGTTGCTTAGAGGTGGTTCGGAAGCATAGCAGGTATTAAATTTGTAGCAGTGTGATGGCAGACAAGGAGAACATCTTTTAGGTGTTCCTACTACTATTTCTGATTCGATGTAGGCTTTTCAACAAGAAAGATAAGGTACCTTAGCCAAACAGGAGTTTGAGGATAGTATTCACTTAGATATTATCCCAAGAACTCCTCATTTCTAACAGGAATATCAAAGTCAACATTAGCAGTAACTCATGGGTATCTTCTGGGATTTCTCGAAGAGTCCACTGATTCAGCCTTAACCAGGGAGGAAACTCAGTGAGATGTTCTATTCTTTACAAGATTTGCCGATTTCGAAAGAGCGGAAGACATCGCTTAACAGCGAATATGGAAATCTCACGATCTTCAAAGATCTACTTGAGACTTCCTAGAGCTCACGGAGACCCTCAGTATATGTAGAGGAATAAGGTGTTGATTAGCCACGCGCAGTGAGTAGTGGTGGTAATGGAAGTGCTTACAACAACAATAAGCTTTTGAGCAGCAGTAACATTAATGGTATATTGCCTGAGTGCCAGCAACACAGGTAGAGTTCAGTGGTTTTGAACTTGCAGAAACTTGAAAAAGATGAAGAAGATGGCGTGATTGTTGGATAAGGAGAGTTAAGTTCATCTCAAGGGAATTGTAAGTAGCAGGGTAATAACAATAATAATGACTACAGTCGTGTTAAGTCAGAAGAGCAAGAGCATCAAGAGAAGCTCCGTAAAGACGATGATAACTTGGATTATTAACCTAAGCAGAAAGATGAGAAATGTTATAAATGCAACGAGCCAGGATGCGATAAATTCTACACAAAAGTAAGAGAACTACAATGAAAGAAAGAGATTTTGCTAATATTGTGTGTTTTTTTTCTTGGTTTATTTCTAGATGTCGAACTTAAAGACGCACATAAGAGCTTATCATTTCAAGCGCAAGGATTTCGCATGCTATTATCAAGGTTGCCAGTCAGCTTATCTCCATAAAAAGAGCTTAAATGAACATATTGCTAGAGTACATCGAGCAACAGTATCAACAGTGGATACATAGAATGTACCACTCAACTGCAAGGACAAAAATAGCAATCATAGACAAGATGAAGGATATGAATAATACTATGCATAATAGTCCTATGAGAATCAAATGAGAAAATGTCAGTATTTACCGTAACAATAAGAGCCATAACAAATTCAATTAGCACAACAATAATAAAGGTAATTACAATATTCTCAATTGCTCTCATAACAACTTTCAGAATCTTCGAAACCTAGAGCGAAGACAGATGATTAGCATAGCCTTGTATCAATAACATAACAACAACAACAACAATAACTTGGAGTTTAGCCTGAAGATCCTAGATCAAAGAATCTCAACATAACTGCATCATCAGTAATGTTATAACCTTAGTAGCCTTTATTATAAAGCTTACCTGAGACAGCAGATTCATTTCAACTCTATCTTCAAGGCTAGCAGATGCATGCATTTAAGGACTCCTCCTCCTCCTTGCGACAACAACAGCAGTCTTGCACTTATCCAATCAGTTCTATCAATTACCACTAACAATTCGCATTGCATCAGCAACTACTGCAATAATAACAGTAGTAAAAGTAAGCACATCATGTAATAAACTAACCGATCTAGCAGAATGTCATACTTGAGTCTCCTCAGTATGTTAGTAACTATGAACCTATCCAAAAATAAACATATCAGTGAGTCGTTGTACATTGAGTTCTTAGCCTTCAATAGATTACTCTCAAATCCAGAAGACTATGAATCTACCATCTCACCTTAAGCCTTCTTGAGTTCAAGGAATGAAATAAATGTCTAGTGAGTCAACTGAACTTTCGAAGGGGATTACCAAGAGAGAGAATAAGATCAATTCAAACGATGTCAAAAAATAATCAAATACAACAATCCCTCTGTATTGGATAAATCTATTATTTCTTTCTTTTTTTTCTTTTTTCTATTTATCATGTCGATGATAACATATTCTCTATTTTGAGCTTGTTTGTGCTTTCTACTGTGTAATCTTTTCGAATTTACTTATTTTCTTCCTTCTTGACATCAGCTACAACTCACTGAAAATGTGTGTGTTCTTTATTTCTGGTTGTCACAAGCTACCACAGACTGGCTCATCAGCACAGAAATATTGCTAGGAGCTAGTATTCCCTTGCTTGTGGATTACAGCTGCTTTCTTCTTGAATGGAAATGCTAAAAATAACATTTTGCAACGGATTGATATCGATTATCTGAAGTAAGAAATTAACGCCTTGATGCTCTTTGAGAACGAAAGATATTATCAGCACACCACTCCCAAAATAGAGATTTTGAGTAAATCGATTCGAGGTGATCGAAGAGAGCAAGGGAAGTGTCTTCTTAAGTTTTCTCTTTTTTTGAATCCCAATCCTTGTTGGATA
>Ga0302271_10000131_pt1 | contig 65374 bp, 47 predicted proteins | sample III_Bog_N1_1_FD_198767 | JGI IMG/M metagenome (GOLD analysis project Ga0302271, IMG submission 198767) | Peat permafrost microbial communities from Stordalen Mire near Abisko, Sweden - III_Bog_N1_1 | ecosystem: Environmental > Terrestrial > Soil > Wetlands > Peat | place: Sweden: Abisko...
AGAAATGAGCTCTATGAAGTACTCCCATTCTAATAACCATTTTACGATGCCACCAATCGACACTAAAAACTAAAGACCATCAGAGTTATCTTCAAGCTCTAGACTTCAATACATTGGAGACAAAAAATTTCAAAAGTCAGCAATGTTCTTTAGAGATACTCGTGTATCTTCTTGTTCTTACATCTCACAGAAAGGTGGAGTTCCTTCAGCAGTACCTTTTTACAGCTCCCCTACTAAGACCTACGCAGATTCTATGATCAAGAGCACTTACTTAAATTCACTTAATCAGTAAATATCTTCAACTTTTTTACTCCTTAAAATATCATTTGTATGCAGCATGATAGTGAAAAATAATAGCTAAATATTCTTTTTACAACTTCAGCGATACTTTCAAAGTTAGACCATATCAGCATGTCGGCATGTCCTAAAAACTGTTAGAAACCTACAACCCTAACTCTTATCGTAATCGCTTACCCGAAAATGAAGCACCTCCTTAATTCAGCAATGCTTCTCAAATAGAAATTGGTGATCGCTCGTAAAATGTTACTCTTTTTAAGCTACAAATTCTCATTATTTTTAATTTTCGAAGAGAGGTCAACTAGAGAAGATTCATCAGCCAATCGAGAAACACATATGGCAATTTCGGAAGATTCGATCCCGTCAGCAACACTGGTATCCTAGCTGCAAAGACAAGATGGCACCATCATCTTCAGGGCAAATGAGCTAATACAAATGTCTACATGTCCTGTTTATTTTTCTGTTAAACATCTTGCTCTGACTGTGTGGTTATTTTTTAATATGTAAAATATGGTTAAGTTCATATTTAAAACTAATTTATAATGAATGAAACCAGTGTGAAACAGTTATTTTTATGAACGAAGACATTAAGAGATTAAATGGATCAAATCAACACTTTGATATTAGATACCTTCAAGGTATTAATATCAGAATTAAACCTTAAAACTTTCAGTCTTCTCCTCCTCAGTTTCACAAAAGGACTATTGAGATATTCAAAAGAAGTCTTAAGGGCTTTAACAAAAACATAACAGATAAAGAACTTGCTTACAAGTTGATTAGCAAAACAAAAATTAAGATAACCTAATGAGGCTCAGAAAGACCAGAACACATGAGACTGGAGTATCTAATCTCGACTACAAGTAACTTCAAAAGGGAAAAGATATGTATCCTAAGATATATTAATATTGTTTGGGGGAAAAAAAGGGCAGAGAAGTTCGAAAGGCCTGACGAAGCACGAATCGAATTCTTAGCTACAGCAAAGAGCAAGAACTTTTTCGACATTGTAGCTACAAAAATTAATAAGACTGCTCCACAACCTCTAAAAGAAACCCAAACTTTCTATGTTGAAAATCAAATCGATGAAAAAGAAAAGTATCCTGTTGGCTATCCAAGAGAAGCCTGGTTAGAAGAATAACAACTTAGGAAGAGAGTGTTCACTGGTGATTCAAACACCCAGTATGATATCAAGAGAATACCTAGAGTCACACGCACAAATACTAAAATAGATAAAAAAGGTTGACTGAAAAACGCTGAAATCTCTTACTGATATTATTGTTTATCTTTCTTAAGGTTAGCTTAATAAGCTGATTGCATAGAAGCATGACCAACATGCTACAGCAATCGCAGAAACACAGCTAGTCGGATTCGAGTAATTTAATAAACTAACTCTTGAAGGTAGAGTCGATTTGGAAAAGGTTAAGGAAATTCGTAGAGCTATCAGAAGGAGATACGCCAACCGCAAGAACTTTTAAAAGATTTTTAATGCTTGGGATGATGATTCAACAGGTAATAAAATTGACCCATTTCAATAGATATTAAGATCTCTTAAATTAAACAAATGATATCATTAAATCAAGGTGCTTTTTGAACATTTTCCATTCTTTAAAACTCAGGTGCAATCACTCCTAAGAATGCATTCGAAATGATTTAAAATATGGGCATCAATATCAACTTTGATGAGGCCCGTGTCTTAGTAGCCAGTGTAGATATTGACAAAAGTGGCGATCTTTCCCTCAATGAATTCATGGATCTTATCTTTAATAGCACTGATGCTCTCAATGTTAATCTTAAGGATCTCCCATGTAATCCTTGCTTTCACATATCTTATTCTCAATGTGCTTTATTTATGCAGTGCTTAGTGATGATTCAGAGCATAACTTGCAAAGAGCTAACAATTTGATGAGTAAATTGCACGATGATGAATTTGCCTCAAGAAGAACTAAGCACAATAATTAGCTGAGTGTGATTCTCAAGAATAAGCTGTCTTCGCTGAAGACTTACATATTTGCAGCTGACAGTTTGTAACAAGGATTCGTGAGCCATGAGAAGTTTTTTGAGATTATTAAAAAACTTGCCATTCCTGATAATATCATGTCTCAATAAGATATTCAAAATGTCTTTAACAATCACAAAATAGATGAGCACAAGTTCAATTACAAGCTGTTTATTGACTTCCTTCGTGATTACGAATTCGTTCCTGAGGATATTTATGTATGAAAAAATCAGTTAAATACTTTGCTCATGATTTGATATTTTATTTAGAGAGACCCAGCAGAAACAGAAAAAAAGAAGAATGACAAATAAAAGTATTTGACTGCCTTCAATTACGAAGAAGACAAAAAGATTCATGTATTTGACGCTAATGAGATCAATTCTTGGCATTTAGAACAAATCAGAGAAAAAAGCAGGAAGGTTTTCAGAATCATCGGACGCTACCTTGATAGCAAAGAGAGCTTCGACGCCTTTTTAATGCAGCAGATGAAAATCACTGACTAATCTGAATTCGCTAAGCAACATATTTCAAAGCAAAGCCTCACAAAAGCTATTGAGAATCTGTTCCTTAACGTTGGAGATAAGGATGTTAAGAAAGATGAAGTCGAGTCTTTTCTTTCAATTTTCTCATACAATAACCATAATACCATTCAAGCTTCTCATATCTCAAAAGCTATTTACGAGTAAAATTTATTAATATATTTTCTTGTTTTAATATTAAATGTGTAACAGGGAGACTGATGGTGAATGGTTCAAAAGAATCTAGTGGAAACTTAAAAGACCACCTCCACCTCCTGAGAATATGAGAGAAGAAGGAGATAAAAATGATGAAAAAGAAAGCGCAAGTGATTTTAAAGCTGTTGAACCAGGAGTAGAAAACTATGAATAATTCTTCGACACTCATTTCAAGCCAGAAAGCATGAATTTGAGATTGTATAAAGGTCTCACACGAACATCGTCTGCTCCACATTTCCCAGCTTCTCTAAATCGCCTTCTCACCAAATTCGAAAATAGGGTTTTCTGTGGATCTCAAAAGGCCTATGATATCTTCAAGAAGTTCGATGCTGATCAAGACGGTAAATAAGATTCTTTTGGATAAACTAATCAGTTTATTTATTTATCAAAAGGATATATTTCTCGTAAGGATATTGCTGGGAAAATTAGAGAAATGAACATATTGGATGAGAACGAGATCAAACCTTTCTTGTTGTACATGGATCCTACGAATAAAGGATATGTTGATTTCAATGAATTCAGCACCAAAGTTAGATGGGGGATGACTGTTAACGATGAAATGGGAATACAAACTGTTATCCCCTTCATTGCACCTTCTGCTCTACATCACAAAGAAACTTAAAAGATACTTCCCTTTATAAAAGAGCGAGTTGCGGATCTTCGCAGACCATTCTATCCTCCAGAAAGTAATAAAACAGTTTTATTTTTCACTACCAAAATATCAAATTATTATGATTTTTGGAATTTCTTTGCAGCTGCAAAATAGAATACTCGATTTGGAGCTTCACCTATGTTTTAAGATACTTTCACCAATTTCAGGGTTTCTACAGCTAGTCCAATGTTTTCTACGGCTGCAGTAAGATTCAAAATTAAGAAACCTTTTTTCTTATTTGATTTGTTTACTGGATTTCATTTCAAAGGAGCGTTTTGAATAATCTCACAACCACAGAATAGAGTTTTAGAAGAATGAGTTTGAAAGGAAAAAGGGATATGAAGAAGGCAGAATACAAAGGAGAAAAGAACACATGAATATAATATCACAGAAAATTGAGAATGAAAATGTAAAAAATGATCTCAAGGAAGAAAACAAGTGTAAAGCAAAAGTAATGGCTCAATGGACTTATGAACATGTAAAATAAAGCAAGAATTATAAAAATAATTTCAATTACTTGAACACATTGACCTCATCTATTTCAATCTATTATTTAATGATCCAAGCAAATAAGTTTCCATTTAATGAATTGTTTTTCGTTTTTAAAATCAGAGAGCCCATCTTCAGAATAACTGTTATTGACTCTCTTAAACTATTTTTGCTTAGTTCCTTGTCTTTTCATATTTTGTCTTAGACTTTCATTATTTCACTTCTCTTTTCTATTTAGTTCTAGTTCTTCCTTACTTTTTTTTTTAGTGTTGAAAATAACGAATTAAGAATATTAACCAAATAGATAGCTAGCGATATGTAAAAATTATTATTTTTTCTAACATTTTGTTCTTGTTTTTTACGATTAAAATTAAAAATTGAGTGGGGATATTTGTTCAGTTAGTTATCCAGGTGACAGCTTTATATGACTGCTATTTTAACAATATCTTATGAAAGCTAAGAAATGATTTGCTTTATTAGATTCTAATGGCCAATCAATTTTGAGTTTATTGAAAATAGACCAACTATTTGTTTTTAATGATATTCAGGATGGGAATGAATACAACAGATTGAGGGTAATCATGAAAATGAAAAAAACAGATTTATTTTCAAGCTGCTCCAAAAGAATGACCTTTGTTAAAATGGCTTGATCAAATATTAAACAATTTTTGCTCTTCCAAAAAAGAGAACAGAGAATATTCTCTGATGTTTTTTAAAACAATAGAAAAATAGAAATGCAAGGATCTATTCATTTATCAGTAAAAGCTGTAAAAAATTGACTTGAACGATGTGGAGGAGTGGGGGAGGGATCTTTTGGATTTTTCTAGAAAACTGATAAATTTTAAGAGGCGGAACAACTTTGATAACAGATATAAAATTTGAAGAAACAATAAACCAAAATCACAATATCCTTTAAACAACAATGCAATCAATTACAAAGGTTATCCTTAGAACATCTATTCTCTCTAAGAGAGCTCACAATCTCAAAGCAGTTGTTTCAGCAACTAGCTAAATACGCCCTTAAGTGTTTTCTGCTGCACCCAGAATGAAGTAAAGCATAATAAAGTTATCAATCGTTTATTTCATTAAAAATGTATTTTTGTGAAGTTTCTGGAAAAAGGGAGATCCAGAAAGTAATGAAGATGCAGAATCAGCTGAACTTTTGGAGAAAATTAAGGCTAAAGAATAGAAGGAACAAGCTGCTAAATCTAAAAAAACAGAGAAACCTCAAGAATAAAGTGCTAAGGAAGAGAAAGACAAGAAAGAGAAGGAAGATGCAGAATGGGAGAAAAAAGAAGAAGAAAAAGATAAAAAAAGAGAGGAAGATCTTAAGAATAATAAAGAAAAGGAGGCTGAGAAAAAACTCCCGAATACTGTTGAAGAGCTATTAGGTAATTGTCTTTATAAATATTCACCAAAAATCAATTTATCTTACTATTTTTTCAATCCATAACAACAGAATTAGGCACAGCTGAGGCCAATAAAAAATTATTGGGTATGTTCAAGGATTTGAAGGAATCTAGAGCAAAACTCGATGGACAGTATAAGCTATTATCTGAGGAGAAAACTGCATACTAAAACCAAACAACCCAATGGCAAGAAAAAGCAAAAGAATTCAAGAAGATTGTTGAAAACACACTTGAAGATATGGAAAGAATGCGTGGAAGACTTGAGAAAGAAAAGGAATAAATGAAGATCTTCGCAATCACTAAGTTTGCAGGAGAAGTCTTAGAAGTCAATGATAATATTGAAAGAGCACTTCTTGCTAGCAAAGAGCTCAAAGATCAAGGAAATAATCTTTATGATGGTAAATTAGCTTTCTATTTTATCGAAATTCTTCAAATATTGACTGATTTGTGAATTTTAAATTTGTTTTAAAACTCAAAAGGTTCTGTTATGACATAGAAAATTCTCGATAGAATCCTTGAAAGAAACGGAGTTATCAAGCTTAACCCTGCTGAAGGAGAAAAATTTGATCCTAATTATCATGATGCTCTTTGCTAAGTTCCTGATCCCACCAAGGATTCTGGCTCAGTTGCTTTTGTTGCTTAAACTGGTTATAAGATTCAAGACCGTGTACTTCGTCCTGCTAAGGTTGGAGTCACAATCAAGCCTTGAAATTCTCTAGTATTATCCATAATTTATGTATGTCTCAAATTATTTTCAAAAGGTGTAAGTTCAGTATTAACATAGTCCTAATATTGATTGATAACTTCTCATTTTGTCATTTTAAATATGTTTTATCATGTCTAAAATCTACTAAACAAAATCTTATTTAAGAGTTTGTTTTAGCTTTATTTAAGCAGAATGAAAAATAATAAAAAATATTTACACAATTATACAATAAGCAACTTGTAAAATAGTGAAAACTATTGAGTTAATACAAATTCAATACAGTATTCTCTTATTTTCTCACTTCATTTTTTAGTAGAGAACGATTTCGTGATAGATAGAGCTTGCAAACCAGAAGCTTTATCTGTATTACTTGAAGCTTGCACATTCTATCGAACTTATTTTTAAAGAATCTAAGAGTTTAGAGCAGGTGAATTTGATGACTAATTGGTAACTCCTGTTGAATTTCTTTTTTAAATTGATAAAGGTCCAGTTATCTTGCTGGCTTCTTATTTTTTTGGAAGTACAAGAGGCTCCTGAAGGGATAATTTTTTAAGCGGGGGTTACCCTGGTGAATTCACAAGCTTTTTTTGTGGAATTATCATCTATGGTGCACTATTTCCCTTAGTATTGAGCTATTATGCAGGTATAACTCCAAGTTTTTAAATCACTTTTGAATCAATGCTGTTTTTTTGTTGTGTAAAGCTACTTATTGTCGTACTTTTTCTCTAGATAGGATTTGAACTTTATTTGATTAATCCTTGCTTTTCTGCTACTTTTTTTAACAACTTTTATAAATAAATACAATATTTATTTTCCATTCAATCGATTTTTTAAAAATCAATTTACATAATCATCGTCATATTGATCTCCAGAATGATTAATCGATTTAAGATCAGGCATATTAGGTGGTTGAAATGACATAACTTTCTCTGAAAAAGATGCATCCTCTTCACAAATTGCAGTAAATGCTTCATTGGCTATTTTTGCTATTTCAGTGTCTTTATCATCAATCAGATTCTTTGTGACTTTAGAAAAAAAGGGAATAAAGTGAAAAACTTACAAAAAAAATATGATTACTTTCTATTAGCTTGTTGAAGAGATCTTTGTCAGATGTTTATGTGGATGAAAAGTAAATCGGGATCAACATGCGAGCAAGATGGTAGCGAATTGTACTAACTTTGTCGAGGCTACATCCTAAGACGTTTATTAACTTAAAATCCTTTAAAAAAATAGGATCGAAACCATCTAAAAGGGCTTCTGAAAATCTAAGGAGCATGTCTTTTTAGTGGAATGAGCGTGCCATGTATGTATTGTTGGATATGTAAGCCAGAATTGTTTCTCGTTCAGGTTTGCTTCCACTTAATTGCTTGAGTAATTCGAGGATCGAATTCAAAGACGATTAACGCACTTCTTTGTTTGCCTTCATTAGAGCTTAAAATAAAGCAGGAGCGAATATCTCAGCTAGTTCTGAAGAATCGAAGAGCTAAAAGTTATCTGTAACAAGTTTGATGATTCCAAGAAGAAATCGCCAATTTGAACTTCCCATTTAACTCTCAAGTGCCTCTACTAATTCTCTAAGTAATTCTGAAAAGAAAGGCCTGCTGAGTTTAGTTTCACTTGTGCTGAACTGCTGAATAATCTCAGGCAAAATTTTCACTATTGCATTTTTAGGCCCACTTGATTCCTCAAGAAATATTGTATGGACATGTTGCCGAACAAGATTCCGAGAATCTTATCTACCTAAGAACTCAATGACTTTCCCGTAAATAGAAGCAGCTTAGACACGCACTTCTATTTATTCATCTTTCAATAGCATTACGAAATATTATTTACCTAGGATTGTCCATAATTTTTTCCCATACACTTCTAGAATTCCTGGGAGATTAAATAAATAATTAATTCGATACCGACTATCAGTGCTCTCACAAAATTCTTATAAAGTTGCAAATATCGCTGACTGATTTCCTGCTTTCTAATCGAGAATACTATGGAGCTAAAATCAAACATTACTTTTAAGGAAAGATCAAAAAAGAAAAGATTTTTTTTAGTTTTACATAAAAGATGAAAGGCCCGATGTATTATGAAAACTTCAATCGAACTTGAGATTATTTTGTGTTAAGAAGATCGAAAAATAGTACTTTTATTTTACTAGCCTTAAAACTATCTGAAAGGTTCGGAAGAATCTTAGCCACAATTGCAATGCATTCACACTTGATTTGCACATTTTAGTCTTGCAGAAATTCAACTAGCTAACACAAAAAATCAATATGATTATCAAAATCATTCAGGAAAATTTTAAAAAAGCTACCTTTTCATTCCAAAACTTCTCAAGCGCTTCAGCTGGAAGATATTTAAAAATAGATTCTACTACATAATTCAGTAATCTTTGCTTGATTTCTACTTCTGCAGTCTGCGAAAACAACTTGGCTATTTCAATCATCTCCTCACTTACTTTTCCCTCTTTGACTTGCATTAGAATTCCTAAAATTCGCATAGAAGTTGCTTTGTTCATTGAAGATGAAGTAATCCCTGATAACTTAAAAAACTCATCATTAATAGCTTTTTCGTAACTTGCGAAGTCACCAGATCTTAAAAATGCTTCAAAAACTAGTATCCATTCGTTAATTAGATTCACACTCTTTTACCCCATCATCGACATAGTTGCTTCAAACACTCCTTATTTTACTTTATCTTTCATTTCCTTCATGCAATTCTGTTAAGAAATTTATTATTACGCAAAATTGTTTTAACATCATTTATATTTTACTTCATCTAAAAATAAAGTTCTGAGCCCTCGAGCAGACTCCACTTGAGTATCTTCATCTTGCTTGGATAGCTCGTCCTAATAAATTAATAAAATTCTCTCACTTTCTTTCAGTTGCATATTCAATTTACAATCATAGTCTCAAAAATGGCTGCTGAATCTTCATGATCCCAAGCATAATAACTGTGCATATTTCCGTAAATCGCTTATTTCTGAATTGTATCTCCACTCTTCAGTATTTTTTTGACTCTCTTCAATTCCCCAAGACTATCTTCCAGCATGTAGCGCTTGATTTCATCTTCGCTCTGTTAAATAAATATGTGCACAATTGTTTATTCTTCATTTTTATCAATAAAACATCCATTCTAATATCATTTTCATTTTAAGAACATTATATCCTTTTTGCTATTTGTTGCAATCCAAATAAAATTTCTCTTTCTGAACCACTGCCTTCATAAAAGAAGGTACCTTTTACTCATTGATAAACTCCTTTCCTTCAAAGAAAGCTGATATCTTTTCCTTAGCCATTCTGTTGGGGAAAGATATTACACTCTTAACTCTCTTTCTCTGAAGTAGTTGTTCTTGCTTTTGTTTTTATTTTTTGTCGACAATGGACTGAATTAATTGATTAGTTCCAGCCAGCAATTTTTGTGGGATTTTATTTATTTTTCCTTATCCTAACACCATCTAAAAATCACTATCAAATAAAGCAAAAACCTTTGGGAAATCATCATTCATATTATTCTTTTTAATTGAATTCGGAAACGTACAATCTTAATACCAGTTTCGATGCTAAAAGGAAGTTTTCCCTCATTCTAAAAATAATATTTTCTCAATGCAAAGATAATAATCAATGTGTATTTGTTAATAAATCTGAATTGGTGTACAAAAAATATCAAAATAACGAAAAATAAAGAGTTGCTTTCATTTAGCAGCAGCAACTTGTTGAGCAGGCACTGTAGGAAGAGTGGCTGGTTTCTCAATTTTTAGAAGAAGGTGCTTGAGATTCTCAGGGAAGACAATTTCCTTTTCATCCTTGATTTATTCGAGTTTATCGTTTTTCCAGATACCGCACTTGATGACTTTATTGTCTGCATCCACGAATTTTCCAGATCCACTCCATTGATCATTGTCCCATTCACCTGATTAAGTTAAATAATAGTTAATAAAATAAATAATTAATTATCTTTTTTTGTTATTTACCAATGTATTGCTTGCCAGAAGTCTTGTAGTAGTATTAACCGAATCCATGGAACTTTCCTTTACTGAACTGACCTGAGTAGACATCACCACCTTCTTGATAGTAGAATTTTCCTTCACCTTCTTGGTTGTTATCAGCCCATTGTCCTTCATAGTGATTACCGTTTGTGAACTTATAGGTACCTTTTCCTGATCTCTTTCCTTCTTTGATATCTCCTTCATAGATTCCACCAGAAGAATAAGTGAACTTACCCTTTCCTTCCATTTGTCCATTTTTCCATTCACCTTCATAAGTGTGATCTTTTTCTTTACCATACAGGAATTTTCCTGTTTGTTATTGATCTTCTAACCACTTTCCAATGAATTTGTCTCCGTTGAGATATGTCAGAGTGCCTTCTTTGTTTCTCTTGTCACGAAGTAATTCACCTGTTAAAATAATTGAATTAGAAAATGATTCAAAAACTATTTTTTATTTTACCTTCGTACACTCCATCAACATAGGTGCGTTTGCCTTTTCCTGTAATCGACCAGTTATCTAATTAACCATCGTAGATGAGTGTTTCAAGGAAGTTGAATACTCTACCATTGACAGGAGTATCTTTTTCCCAAATACCATCAATATAAACCTAAGGTTTGCCAACTATGCCAATTCCTGCAGAACCTACTGGTAATCTAGTTGAGTTCAGAGTTCCTTTTCCGTTCTTGAAGAAATTTTGATAAATCTAGCCTGTATAAAAAGACCCATCGTGATAGGTGATTTTTCCTTATGAGAGTTATCCATTTTTCCAGATTCCTTCATACTTTATTCCTTCATCTCCAGTAAGTTCTCCTTACCCATTGAATTGATGTTAGGAAAAGAATCCTGTATATGATCTGCCGTTGGGGAAAGTTAGTGTTCCTTCACCGTCATATAGACCATTTTTAAAACCACCTTGATAAACAACTTTCTTTCTTGTTTCTTTTCCTTAGCCATTTGATAGATCATCCAAAAAGTATCCTTCGAATTCATATTCTTCGTCTACAAGAGTTCCATATCCTTATCGTTTAAATTCCTTATCGAGAGTTCCCGTGTAAGTAATTCCTGATTTGAATTTGTATACATTGTCAGGATGAGCTACTGGAGCAGCTTTCATTGAGGCAGCTCTTTCTAAAAAAGCAAATCAAAAAAGAATTTAATTAATTAAATTATTTTTTTGAATATATTTACTTTCAATTTGTTCACTAAATTAGTCGAGATATTGAGGAATAATATATCCCTCTGAGTCAAGATAAGAAGAGTTAGTCTTAACAAAATCGATCCATTGATAAATATCAACGCGCTAGTCATTTGCATTATCTAGGAGAGAAATAATCTTCAAGATCTTCTTTGAGTCGATTCCACAAAGAGATGCATACACATCAGAAAAACGAGTGTTGGAGGTTTCAAAATCATTTGGGAACATTTGAGTCCACAAAGCAAATCCTACTTCATTGCTGAAGGTAAGATATAGATAGTTAGGAAGAGTTGAGAAATTCTATCCTGCAATTCTATTAAAAGCACTGCGGACAAGGGCAACTTTTTTTCTGATGGCTTCGAAGGCATCATGACTGGTTCCTTGTTGGATGTCCTTCAAGAGAGCTTCAGTATTGGTTTTTCCATCTTTTGTTTAGTTCAAGTAAGCAGTTTGGATGAATTGAGAGAGATCTTAGATAGCTTAGATGTTTTAGTAGTAGACTTGATCCATTGTGTAACGAACATGGAAAGACCTGAACATCTGTAAATCACCATAAAGTCCAATGAGATCTTGCTTGACTTCTCTCGAGTAGAAAGTGCTAATGTGGCTGAGACTTAGAATCTAGATCACAAGTTCTAATGAGGAAATGGCTTGAGTGATCACATATCCATAGTAAGCGATGTCCTTGAGGCTGGCTACATTCTCAATGGCTTTCTTAAGAGAATCAAGTTGTCTTTTGAACTCATACTCTAAAAAGAATTTAATAATTTGATTAGCAAATTCAATTTAATCTTTTTTATCTATCCCCCCCAATGAATTAATTACCTTCAATCTCCACTTTATTCTCATCGTTTTCATCTTTTTGGTCGTTGACTTTTTCTAGAATGACTTCAACTTTAACTTCTGGTTCCTTAATGACAGATTCAGGAGTAGCTGCGGACTTTACATTCGCTGTTATATTCAAACGAACCTTAGACAAAAAAATAAATTTAAAAAAAGAAATGTTACGTATGTTGTGATCTCTCACATTGGAGGTATGTCCTGAACCTTCCATAGGTGTGATATTAGTATCCTGATTATGTTAAGGAGGAAGAATGTTTCCTGAAGCGGGTCCTTCAGGGACATTGCCAGCAGTGCAGCATGCGTTTCCCATGGCTGTTGATTTATTTGTTTTTTTAGTTGTTTCTTTTTTTTCTGAAGAAGAATCTTTGTTTTTAACTCAATAATAATCAATTATACGAATCTGTTTTTATCTTTTCGCTATTATTATCCTCACAGAATGCATGAATCAAAAAGATAAAAGTCAATTTCCTCCCTCACATTTCATTTTCCTTTCTTTATCGCATCGAGACAATTATAATAATCTGACAGTTAGAAAAAATTCATCTATTGTCCACATAAGATAATCACTCCTCTCCAATCTTATAACTATTTTTTATTGCGGCTTTTTTTCTTTTATTTAAAGAATTCCATTTTCCTTTAAGACTTGCATATTCCCGCAGCAATTTTATAATTTCAACCTTTACATTTTTTTTCCTCTTTGTTTTTCAAGGTGAAAATCAAGCAACAATCTAGATCAAATTTGTTTCAAAATAATCTATTTGGATTTTCCTTCAAAAAATCTTCTCCAAATAGACAAATATTTAAAAGATAAGCTTTGATATTAACTTATCTTTCAAACTAAATCAATTTCATTCATGTGTGATGCTCTAGATTTTTCATTATATTAAGATAACCTTTAGCAACTTTTTTGCGAGAGAGAGAGATTATTTTATTTTTATTTTCAAAAAAATACCTGCGAATCGCAGTAGATTTTTAAAATTTTTGTCTTGAAACTCTAAAAATCGTTCCTTTTCACTAATAATAAGGCTCCTTGGCTCCAAAACTGGTTACATTTAATTGCTTTATAACATTTATCTTTGCATCCTTTTTTGCTTTACGTAATAATAAAAATTCCTAAAAGATTCTTCGCTTTACCCAATCCCAAGGTAACTACGTGTTTTAATTTATAAAAAGTAGATTCGAGTATCTATTTTGAAAATAATACACTCATTCACTCGCGCTATTATAACTGAGTGAGCGCTATTATAACTAAGTGAGCTCAATTCAGGAAGCTAAGGCTAAGGATAACATCTTTGAAATGAGCAAATCTCGTAAAGTATTTCAAGAGGAATAGTTATTTTGGGCATCATCCTGATTAAAATGAGTGTATGCTTGAATTTATCTGCTAACTTTCAAATTACAAAGCCAATTTGTTTCATTTTTGTCTGTAATTCGTTTCTTACTTTCAATAAATTCAGATAATTTAATGAAATTCTTATAAAATGGAAGATTTAATTAAATGAAAGGCGGTTAAAATACGAAACAAACAAAGATAAATCATTTTTTTTCTTTTTTCAGTGGTTTAGATCCTAGAAATGTTCATCTTCAGCAGTTTAAGGACCTGTTGGCTTTGTAATAATTGGTGTTGCATGCACAGAATGATCGTGATCATGATCATGATCGTCATGATTTTTATTCATAGAATTCAAGAGATTAACGTCAATTAAATGAACTATGTTATTTGGATGAATAGGCTTGTTTTATTATTAATCTTCACTTTCTATGCTTTCATCGCTGAATATCTTGAAATCATGTGTATTACTTCTTAATGAAGGGTTATTAGTATTCTTTTATGGGCATATTCGTTTAATTTTCTACCAGAAATGTCTTAAATGAACATGCCTAATGATTTCACTTAGAATGTTGAGTGAAATCGTCAGCAGAAGTAAATCAAATGCGTGATTGCCTGTTTCTCCTGAAATCAATTGTTTTTCCATTAATTTCAATCCTTTCTCAAAACAATTCGGATATTTCTAATCTTTTAAAGGTGCTACTCTGCTGTCTGAAAAGTAAAATTTGTCTAATTGCATACAGACTCCACTGCATTGGATCTCTTTTTCAATAGTCATGAGTTACTTTAAAACTTTTTTAAAATGGAATTATTCAATACTTCCTGAAAGTTTGAGACAGTCTTAGTAATTAATCGCGCCTTTGGTTTCAGAGTCTGCAGAACAAGGACACACTTCAGTACAAACAACTTTCTGTGCTTTGGAATACAATTCCAATGATTCCGTCGGCCAAAGAGCACTGTACTGGCGAGAACAATTTTCAATTGGAGTAATTTCCCCTGTAGTATTAGTATTCTCATTGGCATGAATAGCCAACTCCCCCTTATCGTAACTTAAAGACCTTAGATATTACTTTGAAATCATATGAACGCACAAGGCTATGAAAATTAGAAGTCCTGATAATCTAGCTAAGTTTGTACAACTAAGAGAGAAGAAATGAAAAGCAAGAAGAATTAGAGAAACTATTGTAATAATAAACACAGCTAGCTTCAAATAGAACATATTCAGAGCTGCTTGGCTATTTTTGAAAGACGAACTCTCCCCTGAAACCATGCTAAGACCGCATTAAAGCGATGTAAGTATGTGTGCAATAATCGATAAGAAACCTAATCCTCTGAGAAGTAGGTGTTCTGGATTTTTAAAGACATAATTATGCGAAGAAGAAGGAATCCACATTTGAGAGGGGTTTCTCTGCTGCTACTCAAGTTCAAAAGTATTTAAATCTTATGCTGTGATTATATTAAAATCACCAAATATTCTGCCAATTTCATTTAACGCTCTAACAAAATGTGATTTTAAAAAGATAAGGGAATAATTATAGAATCATTAGGTTTTTTTTGAAATACTTTTAAGATAAATCTCCACTTGAAGCAGGTTTTCTCATAGACTTTTTTTTATCTAAAATATGAATATTTAGCTGATAAAATGCATTAAAACTATGCTCAGTACATCATATTTTGTTAGCAGAAATGAAAATAGATCTAAAGTTAGATATTAGTGATCCTTTAAAGGTTATAAATTGGACAAGAAAACATTTGATTTGTGGGTGTTTGCGTTTTTATTTTTTTAATAAAAAGATCTTTCTGATGTGGACAATCAAAAATATCAAGTTATGTAATGTTTCCGTGTAATTTAATTTCGATCTCTCAATAAGAGCGAAGTGCTGAGTCATTCGTTCCAAACTCTTCTTTTCTTTCCTTGCCAATGTTAGAGATCTCAGCCAAGAACGTTTTGCTGTTATGCACGAACGTACCACCTAGGAGAATATTAGTGAACTTTTCACGATTGAGAATACCGATTTCTCTCGCTTCTTCATAAGTTGCACCTCCTAAGATGAAGATGATTATTTCGTTTGGTTTTTCTTTGAAGTAGTGGAGATCAGTGGCAACGAACTCACTTTCTTTAAGAGTCCCTTCGTTTATTGAATTTAAGATATTCACAAGGTAAGGCTTGTGTTAGGCGAAGATATTAGGCACATCTTTGACTGCGTTTTTGATGTTATTCAAAAAACGGTTCATCTAATTTTTGGTTGAGAATAAATCTCCAGAGCGTTTTGCCTTGCCTGCATAGTCAATAGCATGGTTGACTAGATTCAGTTAATTTTGAGTTATCTGAGATTTTCTAAGTTCCTCTTTCATTCGTCCAATTTTCTCGTCGTTCTCATATCTAAATCAGAAATAATTTGATTGACAAAGAACTTTATTTTTAACAATAACATTACCTTAAAGCATAGATGATAACGAGCTTAAGCTTTTAGAAATTGGGGACACGAGGGTTAGCTAATATCTCGAAAATAGCCTACAAAGAAAACAATCAAATAATGATTTCATTTCTGAACATCTAATAATACCTTAGCTTGATCATTTCTTGCTTCTTTGGTGGATATTTCCTGCTCAACTTTAGACACATCCATAAGGGATTATTCTTCAATGAGCTTTGATATTTCACTGCTCAATGAAACATGCTTGGAGAGATTCGTAGATTTTCTTTTTAGCTCTGGTAAATTATTTACAGCGTTCTGAATATCGGCCAGAGTATCCATTTTCTTGTGCTTTTCTTGCTCCGTTTAGAACTTATTTTCATAACAAAATCAGATATTTATCAAACTTTAACACCACTAAATGTATCTCTCTTACAGACTCAATAAATGTCCTAATGTTCTCTGCTAACTCTCCAAAATTTTCATACATATTCTCACTGTAAAACTAATCATCGTGATCTGAAACCACAAATTCCTTGTCTGCTGCTCCTGATCCACCTTGTTCAGATAGAGCTCTCTGCTTTCTATCAATATCAACACGATTATTCTATATTCCAATAAGCTCATGTAGCATTGCTTAGTAGCTCCATTGGTTCAACAAAGGAGTAATAGGATCCTCCCTTCTATCCCATATCAGCAAAAGAGCTTTTAAAAAACCAAGGAAAAAAAAAATTTACCATAAAAATCTCATAAATTCCAATCGTTATGCTTACTTTTGGTGTCAGCTCCAAGCTAACTTCGGTTATTATCTCTTTCATCCCTTAGTTTTTTGGATAGTTTGGAAGCGATTTGAAAGCAAGGCTCAGAGGATGCTAAATACTTGATCATAGGCACTCTTTTCAAGGAGAGAAGCACCGATAGAAGACCTTCATATGTTCTTTGAAGAACTTATGAATCAAACGAAGTCCAAGAGGAATATTCCTTGGTGAGTCCAAATGTAGAGGGAATATTAAGGGAGAAAAGATCTCTTGAAAGGGAGTAATAATCCGCATAGACTTCATGTATTTCTTTAACTAAATCTTGAGTATCAGCTTAAGCGAGTGTTTCGATTGTCAAGTTAGGCACACTGTTAGAGTAGAAAATATAATATTCCGAAAAGCGAGCTCTTTCAATCTCGCGCTAAATCGCTTTTAAGTTCTCTTCAGTTGGTCTAATGAAGAACACTGCTTTAAGATGCAACATCTTGCCTTCACCTGGAGCTTCAATGCGCTCAATCAAATAAACATCTTTCTTTAAGATCTTGCTTTGAGAGAATATCAGACTGATAATTGGAGTAGTCTCGCAATCAAGCACTAAGCATTTTATTCCTTACAAAAATACAATAAATTTGTTTTCAAATATTTTTAATATGTTAGTTGATATACCTACAACTTACTGCAAGATTCGTTCGAAATAATCCTCCATGACTTTGAATGTCGCAAGTGTTGTTTAAGTTCTTTTCAATGCCATTTCTAATTGCTTTTGGTAGTGATCTTTCTTTTTTACAATGTTTGTTTTGTTGTAGGTGTTTAACAAATTGAATTAAATAAAATCAAATCAGTTCTTGTCGGGATTATGAAAGATCACATCTTTCAATTGATTCTTTCAGTCAATTATTATTCAAAACAAGAATAACTTTTTCAGAAGCGCTGACGAAACAAAAATGATTTGAATTTACTTTCAACTTGTTTATGTAGATTCATTTATTTTGGATAGAATTGTTTTAGCAAAACGAAAGATAAAAATGAATTAACTTGGATATTTTATGAGAAATCCTTATTTCTTGCAACAATTTGAAGAAAAAAGAATAAGGATAGACTAGAAGTGCTTATTACACAGAAATCTCAAGTATTGATTTTATTCTTCAGAAATTTGTACATCTATTAAGATTCAATAATTGGTTTCCCTTTTAATCATCAATTCCATCTTAAGTTACTGTAATTCTAATGGCAAAGCGATGATAAGATAGAACTTCAGAATTCATGGATCTTTTTATTGATCATTTATGGATCTCTTTACAAAGTTTAGTTTAATTATCTCATATTTCCCAAGTAGCCCAATCAAATGGATCCAGGACATGATTTCCTTTTCTTCCTCCTCCAAGGTCAGAACAATACTAAAAATATATTGAATATTAGTTTTGTAGATTATAATAATATGATTTAAGCATTTCCCTAAACTAACTTTCAAATAATTCTTATCATTCCAATATCCTTACCATTTGATCTCTGAAATACTATTTTTCCATATTTTTCTCTTGAGCAACCTTATCACGAACTAATTTCTTATCTGCGATGATTCTTTCCTCACGTAGTTAGTAGGCATCTTCTTTTTCTTCTCTCTTGATTTCAGTATCTTCCAACAACGAAAATCCTGCTTCAAAGGAATCTCTGTTTTACTTGTATATTTCCCACCAAATATGCTAATTTGGACCATTTTAGTGTAACTCTGCATGGATATTCCTCCAAACATAAGGTGATGGAGATTTCAATATCTCAAGAACAATTGTTCCCTGCTCTCCTTAGTACCATCTAGATCCGTGCTCATTCATAAACTTATAGGTCTTAATGTTCAATGAAAATTTAACTGGAGCATCTCCAGTGAAAGCGTAACCGGTGATAAAGAGCTCAGGCAAGGTGATATTCACATTGATTCGATGGATTTCAGAATATCCTTTTCAAGAAAGAGAACAATATAAAATGGAAATTATTCAAAGAACATAACGATTTACACCATTTAATTCTTACCTGGCATATCAATTTTGGAGCTGAACTTGACCTTCATAAAAATATGGGTCATGTTTTAAGCCCATAAGAAGCACGGCTCAACACTTTTAGTTCATAAAAATATTAGAGTTATTGCTTCAAGAAACCTAGGGTTGGATGCTTACTTAATAAGAAAAGGTGAATTCTCAGGGAGAAGATGAGTGAGATTTGAAAAAAGTGCGAGCTGCTTGATTTAGATTTCTTTTCTGATTTTAACAAAATGCTCGTAGAGATCAATCTCGCGAGGATTAAAGTAACTTTCGATAAGGAATGTTGATGCTTTTTTCCATCCTCTTGTGATTGTTAAGTGTAGACATCTAGATTTAAAAGTGAGATTGATGATCATAAAGTCATAAAAATGAATACTAAAAAGCAAATTACTCTATTGGGATTGAGTCATTTCTATCAACTGAACTCTTTATCATGTTAAGTGCTTTCCTATCAGTGTCAATGGTATCTAACGCATCCAAGATATCTAAATCTTGCTTATTGCAAGCTGACAGAGAAATGATTAATAAAATAACCAACAACCTAAGTAGTAGCATGCTATCACACAATCCAAAAATTAGTCAATTTAAAAATATCTTGAAAAATAATTGCGTTCAGATTAAGTGATTTTATGCAGGAATTTCACAAAATATTGAATTGATTTAGAGGAAACTATTACATCAATTATCTTTGCAGTTTTTAATATCTTCAGAATCACCAAGAGTTCAGAGATTAATTTACCTTCTTGCATTACTTTGTTAGCGAAATTGTATCATTTGGGAAACGGATAATTGATTGGACTGCTAGCTCTTTTGGGAATTAGAGTCAAAGAGAAGAAAAAAAGATAGAGTTTATTCTAAATATTTTGCTTTTAAACAAAAATATCAAAGGAACTACTACTTCTCTAGATATGTCATATAAGCAATTCCGAGTGACTAGCGATGGCTTTAGGAAGAGCGTTCGTGAAGAAATGAGCTTGAAATTCGAGAGAGATGAGGAATTGTTTTTAAAAATTTTAAAGGAAAAAGGTTATCCTAGCCGAGGAAGTCAAATCACTAGAGAAAGTTAAATATTCGATAATATCAGCAGTAGTATGCCTCTGTTTTTGTTAGAACAAGTGGAAAATAAGAGAGGCACTTGCACGGCAGAGAGGTTTGTTTGCAAAATAATCGATACAATTTAGACTTTTCATCTAGACAACAAAGAAGATTAAGTTGAAATCGATACATAGCAGTCATACTAAGCGATTCTGTCAGATATTTACGATAAAACAGCAGCTGAAGAGCATTCAAAGCCACTGAGCTGCTTCATGGAAATATATCATATCAAGAATTCAGATCTTGTCACAGATATCTTTAGATATTATCAGTAATTTTGAAATTCTGTTTATTTTATGATAAAATTGACTTGTTATTCAATGATAAAAGGATAAAATATAAAGCTAGACTTATCAAAGAAGACAACATCTCATAGGTCTTAAGCAATTTAGATGCAGCTGACCCAGTGTACAAAAGCATTTACGAACAAAAAAGTTCTAAATTATGGAAAGAACCTTTCAATGAAAAGGTCACCCATCTTGAAATTGCTGTCTTTGGCAGACTCAAACCGCAATACAGTGAATACTCACAAAACAATAGCAATATTACTAACAGCAGTGGTAGTAACATCAACAATACTCTCGAAAATGAAAGCAAAGATGAAGGGTACAATTAGATTTCCAAAGTAGTCGTTGACTTCAAACTAATTTATGCTTGCATCCACCCGAAAACCTTAGAAAACCCTAAAAATCAAGAATAAACTATAATTAATACCAAAGTGAATGTTCAATACAAAGACTAAACTTCCAATGCGCCTTTCAAAGGGCTCACGACTATATAAATGGGGTTTAACTTTATTCTTGACTCTGAAACAAGATTGCTTGTTATGGATAGGCTGCTTGATTATTTCGCTGATGAAATACATAAGCTGGAGTATTAAATATCAGAGAGGGTTACTGTCATCAATGAGATACTGTCGCCATTCAAAGATGCTATTGTGTATAAGCCTTCGAGGGGGCTAGAAGAGAATAAGTAAATTGAAAGCAGAAACGGATGTTCAATCTAATAATGTTCTATTTTTTGAAAGCAACAGAATAAAATATTATTATTTATGTGAAAGTTTATTAAAAGTGTATCCAAAATTGAGTTATTTGCACCAAATTATCGAAGAGAATTTAAAAAGAAGGATTCAAGATTCCATAGACATATTTTGTTTAATTTAAGCTAAATTTGTACTGTTTAAGCATTCCTTTCTATTTCTTTTAAATACTGATTAAAACCATCAAAACAGAGAGAGAGAGTTTTAAATGTATAAAATTAGTTTGATTCAAAAAATACATAAACAAAAACAACAACAACATCCATGAGCACTGCAACACTTTAGAAAGATCCAGTCAGCTACATTGAATGGCCTAAGAATATTAAGAAGGTTCTGTTTATCATCGCCATGGAACTTGAAGCAAAACATTCAATCGATTTGTTCAATCTCAAACAAGATGAGTCTTGCATCGGTGATCCTTTCCTTGAAGCATATTCAGGAGAATTCGCAGGGAAGACTATTATCATTGTGAAACCTCCTTTGGATCCAGTTTACAATGTACAATCGGTTAGCACAGAGCCTGCAGCATTATGTTTACAGACAGCAATAGCTAAATATAGACCTGATATTGTTATCAGTGCTGGTACCAGTGGTGGAGTTAAGAGATAAGAAAACAGTGAGTTGCACTTAAAAATTAAGGATATTGTGGTTGCTTCAAGTGTAGAGTATTTCACGAGAACAATGATCATAAAGGAATGGGGCTAGTATGTGAATGGGAGACAATATGCTTTGCTCAACCCTAAGCCACTCTAAAACGTTCTTTCTTTGAAATTAGCTGCGATCGGAACAGACAACAGTTTTACAAATGACAATACTGCTGCGATTAAAGGTTAAATCGATTGCATTGAAATGGAAGCTGCTGCAGAAATCAGAGTATGCCATTTAATGAAAGTACCATTCACAGCTATTAAAATTATCTCCGATGTCGAGATGGAAGATCATAAGGAAAGGGAAACATTGTTTTAAGATTTCTTCACACATGGAATTAAGAATCTCTCGATTAAATTGAGAGAACTTGTTGAAAATCTTGATAAGATCTCTAATTGCTAATGAAAAAAGAAATATTATAACAATGGCAACATATTTATTTGAAGATAAGCTGATTTTGTTGTGTTGTATTTGTTGAGTGTTTTATTTCTTTTTTCGATCTTCTATTCTGTTAATAGTTTGTCTAAGTGTCTAATTTTTCATTCAGACTTTCAAAATAGCATTGATTTGATGATCAAATTCGTATTGCACAGAGACAATTTCTTAATCGGAGGAGAAACTAATAATAAACAAAAAGTAAGAAAGCAAATCTGACAAAACAAAATAATTTCCCTTGTTGAAAGCAAACTCAATGGAAGGAGACGAATATGAAAATATTTACTCAGGAGAAGAGTTCAAGAACCTCACATATACCATGAGAATGTAGTTATCTGAGTATGAAGATAAAATCAAATAACTACAAACAGAAAATCAAAAAATGACTGTAGAAATCTAGGAGTAAAAAATGAAATTAGATCAAAAAGATAAGCTACTGCAAAAGAGCACCTAAGCATTTGCGTCTTTGCAAAAAGAAAAATCCATAACGATAGAGGAGAATATAATTTTGAAAGAACTCGCTGGATCTAATAACATGAGGGAAGCTATTAGCTTGTTTGAATGGCGCTCAGAGGATTCTAAAGATATCTTGATAACTGATCTGCGCAGAGAGATTGAAGATTTAAAATTGCTAGTAGAAAAGCAAGAATAAGATAGCATGCTGTAAGAGAGCAAGAAAATAGATGATTAGATGGAAATGGATAAAATGTAAACAGAAGTGATGAAGTTAGACAACAAAAAAATCTAAGATAAATTGGATAGCATTCAAGCATAAATGAAGGAAAAAGAGTTTTTCTTAGAGGTAGTATTTTCGTACATGGGGAGCATTGATTAGATGCGAGAGAGTGATAGATCATTGAATCTCAAGGAATATATTTATTATCTAGTCACACAGCTTAGATCGATCATTGACGAGAATGGTCTTAATCTTAAAATTGAAGTTGCTCCAAAGTGAGCAAAAAGTATGTCGTTGCATGCTCACTCATAATTTTCATTTAAATTACCTGATATTATTAACAATCGTGTCATTTTGTTGGCTGAGATAATACAACTAATTATCTACAATAATTTTAGTATCTATATGTAAGGTTCTTGTAGTTGACTTGAAAATTAATCAATGTTCCACACCCCTCTTTTTAAAAAATAATTACTCGTTGTTTTCTGAATTATATTTGTAATAAATCCATCTCTCTTTTTCTGAAATATACAATGGAAGATGAGTGATTAATTAGATTCCTGGACTTTGAAAATAATTTAAATAAAAGTGCCAGCTCACAAATTATTTAATATTTACTGTTAGATATTTTGAACCAGTTTGTCCAATATGAGCAACGAATAATCTCCTGAAATCCTACAATAGCTTCCGAACAATAACATCAATAATGCTGCGGATAGACAACTACTTCGTCCAGCATAAATGAAACCCTTAGGATCAGTAGACTAATCACTCCCTAAAGAATTAGTGTTTGTAAATGTTCCAATCAAACGAGTCAAAAGTTAGGAAGAAATCAGCCAAAACTGCTAGCGAGAATAAGGCAGATAAAACATCTAGTATGTACAGTAAGAGCCAATAAAAGACAAAAGCTACATAGAGTATCCTAGATTCACACTGCTCGCTCGAAAAAAAGAGAGACATTACCTTCCAGAAGACACTCACAATGCATATTAAAACATTGATATAAATCCAGAATTGCTAGGAAAATTAAACAAACTTGTTATAAAAACTGATAATCAGCAGGAAAAAATGGAAGCGCATTAAAGGTGTTAAACAGTTTAAGAACAGCTAGGAAGAATAACTTACTTAGAAGACAGGATGGAGCTCTTGCAGAAGGAACTAGCGAATCAAGTTTTTCATTTGAAATATAAGCACAAATAATCACTCAATTATCAGGCTGATTTTAATAGACTCAGAGATGAAACAAGTAAGAATAAAACAGCAGAATAAAAGAAGTCTAAACTGTTTTATCTTTTTTTTTGAAATAAGTTGCTCATCATGCTAGGATTGCTGCCATGGAAGAAGAAACCAAAAAGAAAGACTTGACGAAAGTGCAAGAAGAATTAGAAGACAGAGAAACAGAAATTAAAACGAAAGAGAACGAAATAGATGCATTAAATGAAGATGTGTTTTACTGGAAAGAGAAGGCATTGGTGGATGAAGCATGTATATCGATTGTAACTGGGTTGAAGTATAGAATGTAAGAGCTGCTAACAGAGAATAATAGACTCAAAGATGTGTTATTTAGTGATGAATAGTATGCTGATATCAGGAATGTCATGTCTGGTTCCAACTCAACATAACAGCAGTAAGATATCTTAGAAGAGACAGACAATCTTCTAAGTGAATATTACGAATCAAGTAGCTATGATTAAGTATTCAATGAAAAAAGCAACTCAAGGATGAATGCAACGAAAGCAAAAATAGCAGCAAATAATAGAGTATTATCACCACCTTCCATTGGAGCTGCTAAATCCATCTAGTCGAGAAATGTGCTGAGTGTCAATTAAAATTCAAAATCCTAAGCGAATATTTCTTTTTCAAAGAGCTAAGCATCCATGACGACAATTGCAAGAGCATCGAAGAAAAATATCTGACTTCAAATGTTTAGATGTGCTTAGGATTGTTTTGTTTCTAAAGTTATTAAAAGTTGGTATTTCTTTATTTATTTCATAATTTTTTTTGAGATATATGAAGTGTCTTTTGCTGAATTGTTTTGAATTTACCAAAACATGAATACACAAATATCATCATTATTGGGCTTTTTTGAGTTGAGAAGCAGGAATTCTCTTTGGTAGCTTATCTTCCCTCATCAACTTAATGTAATCATTCATGCAGACATTCTCATCAAACCGCTTATCAATATCTAAAATTTCCTATTTCAAGAAATCATTCAGAATATTAGTTCCATTCTTAACATAGCCTTCAATGCGCTGTCTTAGCTCATCACGTTGTTGCTCTTTTTCCTTAAATTCTTAAGCATACTTCTTCATTTGCTCCTCGATTGTTAGCACTTAGTTATTCCTGCTCTTTTGGAATTCATCTTTAACTTTCCTATCATTTTGTTCCATAAGTTCCTCAAAAGTTAGCTTCGGTTAAGGAACATAAAGACGAGAATTAGCCCATTCATTAATATCTGGGTATTTCTCTACAATAAACCCTGAAAGATGCACTTCAGGGATTTCTCTTGGTTCTATGATTTCTCGTTTTAATTTTTTGAGTTCTTCAAAATGTCCAACAAATCCTTTCACTTCCTTTTTCTTCTCATTTTCAGCCTACAAATCAACAAATACTTATGATCAAGCATATTAACTAACTAATTGATCTTACGACTCTCACGAAATGTGTTGGTATCTGTGGTCTTTGCAATCTAGAAGATAATGGATCTGATGAATTTTAGTTGTCAACTTTTTTCTTAAACTAAATTTTGCCTTAATCATTCTTTCCATCTAAACCTATGTTAAGCCTCTTCAAATACTTCTCTAAATTTCCATCTTACACGTGATTCCTCAATTTATAATAATGGTACGCCAATCTTGCATCATGTTCTGCTCTCTCTATTTCTTTCTTTTCGATTCTCCTTAAATGTTCTTTACTAATTTTCATTTTTTTCAACTTAATCTCTTCTAGAATATCTAATCCATCGTATAATTTCATTCTCTCCTCGAAATCCTATTATTTCGGGGAATGCCTTAACTACTCGTTAATATCTTTTTCTCTTAATCGAGGGCCTTCTTTTTGATCATAATCATTCGCCTAAAATAAAAATGAACCATTCCATTAACAATTAAAAATGAATATTCATTTATTATTTCACCTTTGTGATGATGGTGTTGAGTTCGAACGTTGACATTTTTTTCTTCGACATTGGATCAATTTTTTTTCTGGTAACTTTGTACTCCAAATAATTAGCAAGATCGTGACTCCGCATGATTTTGAAATCTTTAACTGTGTCCTTCAGGTATTTAAATACATTATTGTAACTAATTGTATTAGCAAACTAAGAAACTGGCTTCTTTTTGGAGAGATTTGGTCCAATTTTCTTATCTAGTTCTTAAATTGATTCTTTTAGCATATTGCAATTCTCAAGGTTCTGCTTGAATCGTTGAATCTGCTAATGCATCTCATTTTCAGGATTAAATAGTGCATTTGTTCTTAATTACGGATCAAGTCCTTATTCGACTGTAGGTACTAATTCTTCAGTTGGAATGTCACTCAAAATAGTTTTCTTCATTGATTCTTCTTTGCTTATTCCAGGAGCTTTATACCCAGTCAGCAAAGATGCAGAGGATTTAGAATCACCAACAGATTATTTCAAATTCATTTTATTCTCTGCTGTTGCTATTTTAAGTGTTCCTGTCGATTTAAACGCATTCATAGGTCGAGATTGTATTTGTTTTTTTGGCATTCCTTTTGGTTTGCCTTCACTTTCACTGAGACTATCACTGCTTGAGCGATCTCTCTTTTAAGAAGATTTAAACATCACATTCTAACCTACTCTGCCAGACGATTTGGCTGAGAACTATCTCTGCTATTCCTCACGGATTTAATTGTGGTTTGCAAATACTTTGTTTTTGATTTAGAATGTCTAGCTTGTGGAGTTTTTAACTGAATCATGAAATTGTTCTCTTTTGTTCTATTCCTTGCTTTTGTCATGCTGAAACTCATATCTACTCACTCCTACTGTCTCCATTCCTTATTTATATTTCAACAAAATACAAGAATTAAACATATCCTTCTAATTCCAATCTGCTTCATATAATACCTGCTAGAACTCCCTCATTCTTCATGTTGGGATTCCCTGAAGATTATGCTAAAACAGTTTTATCTATTTCACTTTCATTTCTTTCTTCTTTTTCTGGTATTGCATTAGTTTCCACAATACTCTCTTACTTTTACGGTTCTGTTATTACCGGCGCAGCTGTCTCTAATGTCTTTTTTGTTTATTGTTTTGTTTCCTCCTTTTTTTAGGAAACTTTTTTATCCGAAACATTAACTGAAAATGGTTTTTTCTAGCTTTGAGCTTAATTCTTTAGCTTAGTATTATCCAATCTCTTCTTCAATTCGAGCACATCCACCTCAGCTCCTTGTTACATAGCTTGCTATTTTTTTCTTTGCTTTTACTTTTCCTCCTCAGTTGTAGCACTTTCTTATTCATCTTCATCATCAAAATCATCAAAATCTTTGATATCTCTCCCCTGGCTCAACGAAAAACTGGATCTTTCTTTCTTGTACATCCTCTCTGATTATTCACTTTCACTACTGCTATATTCTTTCTCATCTAATTAGTTTGTATCTCCTTTCATCTTCTTCCTGCCTCTTCTTCCTTATTGCGCTTCTTCTGCCTCGAAATCACTGTCCTCTTTGAGTTTCTTCAACTCTTCTTCAGTCACAGGTTCTGAAACAAATTAAGTCCAACATCACCATCAAAAGATTAATAATTCATCAATATTTTCTACATATTCCTGCTTTCTAAAGCTTCTTGAGAACTCTGCCCCTTCGGAGATTCCTTTTTTCAGCTTATTTTAGTTTTCTGTGTTCTTCTTTTTTCTTCTTCTCGATGTCATACTCCTTGTTCATTTCTTTGTATTCTTTCATTGAAATAGAGAATGTTGAGTCCTTGTAGAGCATATCCAAAGGCTGCTGCCAAATATCGGATGCAAATACTCGTTAATCGATTTTTTATGCTCCAGCATGCGAAAGTGCTTCATCGACCTTAGAGAGATATTTTAAATCATCTTCTCCTCCAGCGCCATCTCCACTTTGCTTGATGCTTCGAACATTCGTCTGCATATTGTCTTCGTTCATTTTAGCAATCCGTTTGATGTACCGTTCGAGATACTTTTTGTGGAATTCTTCATTGTCCCTGTGTATTTTTTTGACTTAGATCTTTTGCTCGTTCTGATCTTCAATGATATCCTTTATTTTGTCTTTGCCAGATGCTCTCATCATATCTAGCTTTGTAATTACTTGTCCGTTTAGGTATTCTAAGTTCTTAAACCTAAAACAAATAGAGCAACAACAAAAACATGAATAATGTTCTCATCTTAATCTTTACAATACCTTGATTTTCTGGGAACAGGACATGGCTCGACAGCAAATTTCGCGAGCGTGTTGCGGTGACTATATTTACTAACTGATTTGCGAGTCTCGTGTGCTTCTAACTCCTCATTGAATCGATAGAACACTTACAAATCTTTCTTCATTTGTTCTTCTTCACCTAACGACAGACGAGTTGGAGGGTGTTACTGATAACTGGCTGTAAGAATCTTAACGGGATCATATTTTTTATATTTTTCAGGATAAAAAAGTTCAATGACAGTGTTGATTCTGCTGAGATGCGAGCAAAGAGGATTATTGGAGAATTCCAGGATTTTTAAGTGGACTAAGCAGCCTAGATCGATTATGTCATCGAGTACTTCGATTTTGTTAAAAGACAGATCGAGTACTTCCAGCTATGGTGCTCCCTTTGTGATGATTTTCGGATCGAACCTTGAGATTTGGTTATGAGAGAGAATAAGTACTGAAAGGTTTTTGACAATCTCAAAGCACTTCGCGGTTGGTAATTCCTTCGAATGCTGATGACTCAACTCCAATTCTTTGCAGTCTTCAGGCTCAAAATCAGCACTCAAGAACTTCTTACGCATCTTTTCAAACCGCCCATAATTTAGAGTCTCATACTTAATTTTCTGCAACATTTCCCTTACGCGTTATAATAATTATCAGATTTTAATATGTTATTTGTTATGATTGTCACACTCACACACACACACGCATAGATAGTTTATTTATTATCTCTTCAAAACAATTTCCTTTTTTATGACAAAAAAGAAAACCTTTGAAACTGCCCAAACATATTATCTCTAAAAGAAGATTAATCAAGCAACTATTAAGAGTATTTCATCTTGATGTTAGAGAAACCTTGTTTTATAATAATTATTGAAGGAATTTATAAAAATAATATGAATTACTGTTTGATATTGCAGAAATAAGGGTACAAGTACAACTGTTTTATGTAAATATATTTACTGATCTACAAGAAAAAGAAGAATACATGCAGTACAATTAAGATTCTGAGTATTTTCTTGAAGTCGGTAACAAATAATGAAATAAGAGCTGATTTATTAAAATACTTCAAGTGAATTGATAAAGAAGAATGTTTTAGTGGAAATACAAAAGTAAGAAAATAATTTGGATGGACTATTTCAGTTTGTAGTATTTTTCTAATAATATTGTATTTTAAGAAAATAATTAAAATAATATGTAACTTATTGATTCTCTGTCAAAAGTAAAGATACCAGATGACTAAATGACATTCCTTGAAAGTTGAACATTTATGAGATAATTTTCAAAGTACTTGGAAAACATTTAAGAGAATAAATAACAGGTTATCAAACCTTAAAGGTTTGTTTAAAAGTGCGCTGGTATCCATCCTTTTCTAATCTAATGCTGCAATCTTAACTTGATTATTAATCAAATACAAAATCAGTAATTATCTTTGAGATAATATTCGTTGATTCAGCTAGTATATTAAGAAATGAGTGCAACTTAGACTGATAACAAGTATTAGAATCCTTAGGTTATTTAGCACAAGATGCCAGATAGCATATGCTTTATAGTCACTAGCTGCATGAATGTGTTTTACTTCACATTCTCTTTCTATTGGAGCTTAAGTGACAGTATAATACAAGTTCTATTAAAGATACTACTCGCGTATCTGATTATCCACAACTCTTTTGGAATCTATTGCTCATAAAACTGGAAGAAAATTGCTCTATTAAGATGTTACAAATTGTCTTGCTTGATCATGGGCATATCTTATTCCATTGCTGTTATATGGAGTCTGTGTACTCTCCTTTATTATTGCTTTTATTTGCCATCAAGCTCTTCAAATTCTATTATGATTTTCTTGATCAGTACACTAATAGCAGGAGCAGCTACTTAAGTAGCTATTTGCTTATTTCAGTACAGATACATCAACTCAGTCCTGATGTATGTTCTCTTTGAGCCAAGTAGATAGGTTAATCAGCTTTAGAATAATAATGAGTTTAGGTAGAAAGAACAAGAAGATGAAGAAAACTTTGAATTTAAAGCTACAAGTGATTTCAATAAAGGTGTCACGAATAATTCGCAATTATAATTGCTGGATAATTAAGAACTCAGCTGGATTCCGGATGCGTCAGGAGAAAATCATCAAAAATTAATTTTATGAATATCTTCAAATCCAATTCAGTTCTAGTGAGAAACTAGGAAATTAATTATTTATCTCTTCTGTATTTTTATGTGCTTTTAATTATTATTATTTTAATACACTTGCAATGGTAATCTCTGTCTGTGGGCTTATAGAAGATTTAAGAACTGACCAACATTTTATGATTTAATAGATCGATAGCAAAGTGGATAAAATAATAGTAATAATAATACTTTCTCACTTTTTAAATAAGTCAAAAATAACTTAAATTAAAATAGTCGATCGAGTTATTTGAAAATTCAAATGTAATCTTAGCTAAAAGTTAGTCTATTATTAATATAAATATTTGTCTTTAAGTTGTTTGTGTTTGATGTTAATCATTTTATTAGAAATTTCTCAACAATAACAAAGCAATTCTATTTATCATAGAAGTTATCGTTAAAAAGGCTGATATTGAAATACTCATACTTTATTGATTGTTTCATTAGTTTTCAGATATCAAAGGGGAGGATGCTTTGGAGATTCCGATATGTGAGATTTCGAATAGATGGATATTAAGTGTAGGCTGTTTTTGCTTGTTTCTAAACTATTAATAGCTTTGAGATTCGAGATTAAAAACAAATTATTAACAAAAAGAAAGAAGAAGAAGAGGAGGAGACACAGAATTCGTTGCCATGAGACTGGAACAAACAAAGAATATTAAAAAAAAGATAAATGATCCCTAATTCGCTAAGTAATTCAACAAGCCTCAACCTTTCGCCTTTCAAGATGAGGCCATGGAGAATTACAATGTTAATATTTAGAGTTAGTTGAATAGCATTGTTAATGTGGACATAAATAATAACTAATAAGCTGTGAAAAGAGAAAAGAAAAAAGTATATGATAAATAACAATCGAATAACGCACCTAATTATGCAATGCCTCCAGTTAATTATTCAAAAAGAGAGAACTTAGAAAAGAATGAGAATGATCTCCATAAGAAACCATCAATGCACAGCTCAAGTTTGACTTAGCAACATCGAGATCTAATGAATAGGACAAAGTCTTTAGAGAAACATGAAGAATACCTTAGAAAGATCAGTACAATGCATAAAGAAGAACTTGAAGAGCAGCAATATGTCAGGCAAAGTCAAGAAATTATCGAATAAAGAAATGATTTGTTACCAGCTTCTTCAAGCAAATATGTTGGAACAAATGACTATTCTTCTATTTCTAGCAGCAATAGTAACTTGACTCTTAGCTTTAGTATGAAAGAAAAAAAGAAATCACTGAAAAATCCCTTGTTGAGGCATATAACTAAATCAAATTTACCCAGAATAGATCCTTCAAGATATTAAACTATGACAAGAACTGCTTCGATACCTGAATAAAATACAGATTCTAATAAATATTTTAGTCTCTAGCGCTTTAAATCAGCAGGAGGATAGAATTAATAACAAAAATCCAAGTCACAAATTATTTAAGGCTTTTTTAATGGAATAGAAGAACAGCGACAAGAAAGGAGAGTAGACTTTAACATCGATTAAAATGAATAACTGAAAGATAATTTATTAGATTTAGAAATAAATCGAATAGCGTTAATAAATGAATAGCCTGATATTGAGAATAGAATTGAAAAAGAAATCTAGCCAATTCAATAATAATAAGCTCTGAAAGAAGATGATAGGAGTCGATAGAGAACAGAAAAATAAAAGAATAATGAGAAATATAGAGTGGTAGAGAAAGAACGAGAAATATTTGATTCTCGTCCATTGGGAGAAAAAATGAAGAGGTCTATGAATGACATCAAAGGACAGTAGTTAAGAACTTCTTATGCTCTCACAAAAAAGTCATTTAAATGGAGCAGCAAAGTTAAAACGCTCTTGTTTAGCAGTAAGGTTATTCGATTAGTTTTAATCAATTTTTAAATTTTCTTATTTTTAAGAAAAAAGGACTTAAACAGCTCAAGCATCTTTAGAATAAGTAGCCAATGAGGTTTACAATGATTTAGACTATTAACAAGACTCAGGTCTTTCTTCAGAGAATTCTATTGACATCGAAGAAGAAGGAGAGATAGGAGATTTAAGCGAGTATAAAATGAAGGTGCTAAGAGCGAGTCAAAAGGCCTCCACTGTTGAAAAAGGATTGAAGTTCAAGTAGAATAGACATATGCGAGAACTCTAAATGAAAAATTAGATTTTTAAAGCACACAATGAATCTTTGGATATTGAAAATCAAAACAATGGAGCCGATGAAGCTCTTCATGAGTTTTTGGGCAGGCTCTCTTAATAGGGAGACTTAAGGACTTCAGTTGAAATTTTCGGTGAAGCTATGACTCTGTTTTTTTAACTAAAAGAACAATTTGAACAAGGAATCAGCAGTGAATCATTTGTTTTAAGTGCGAGTATTGGTGAAGGCAGCTTTGGCTAAGTTGATCTCTATTTTTTGAAAGCTAATTCATAGTTTCAGTCTAACTATGGATCTAATTACCTGAAAGAAACTGCTTCTTAATCAGATGCATAGATAATAATATCTTCAGAACAAGCAAACAAAAATTCAACATTAAAAATGTCTGTAAACTTTTCACTAGATAATCAAATCAGCAATTAGTCATATCAAGGAATCGTTAATAAATCTTCGAAATTTTAATAAATTTAGCTAAATAATGCTGACTCAGGGTTATTTGGTTCGATTTAGCCTTTACCAGGACTAGCTAAAGTAGAAAGCAACTAAATATAAATAGAATAATCCACTCCATTAAGAGAAGAAAACGGAAAATATATCTTCTAAAAATGCATGCCCGTTGCTGGAAAGAAGATAAAGAATCTAGATGAGTTCACAAGAGAGCTCTTCATTATGCAAAATGTTAAATGTGAGTACATGCCCAAATTAATCTTCGCTGATTTAGAAAAGCAGCTTCTATTCATGGAGTTAGGATTATGCAGTCTTGAAGAGTTGAAACAAGACAGCGATGAAATGGGATATACCTTTTCAGATGAATTCACTTATTAAATTCTAGTTTAAATCATTAAAGCCATAGAAGCATTGTTGAGCCATATTGATGTACATTCTAACAAATCAAGACCTCTATTTCACTCCGATATCAAACCATCAAATATTATGCTCACAGTCAAGAAATACCCTGGATAGTCTAATTGTTCTTTAAAGTTACTTCTGATTGATTTCGGAGGTGCTTCCTTTGCTATTGACGATTATTGGGCATTTTTCACTCCTGCATTTGTTTGTTCTACACTCTACTAAAAACTTGTCCAAAACCAACATATCTGCTTCCATCTTACATGGGAAGAAATAAGGTTTGCTGAAGTCTATGCAGCATGCAGATCAGTCTAATTTCTTCTCATACCTGATTCTTAAAAACATCTATTTTAATAAGAGAAATATGAGCAATTTCTCCAAGAGAAATCGTATCTCTACCCAAAAACATGTTCAATACTCTCTACTGTTTTTCGCAATCAAGAATAATAGCCCTCGATCAAAAACATCTATGAAACTATTCTATCTCCTTAAGATAAATCACTTTACACTGGGCTCAATCCTTAAAACATCTCCTTTGAATCTCAGAAAATATTTCAATTATCTAAATTCTACACAGCATCAGCTAGCAAACAATAGAATTGAAGTTGCAATTTAACAACTTCTTAAACAAAACAATTTGACTTATTACTCTAAAAAAATACAATTTTCTCACTATTAGTACTCTTCTTCATTCATGTCATTACCTTTCATTAAATTTATGCTCCATCTAATTGATTCTTTAAGATTATTATGCTCTTAAATCTGCAAAACTGCAAGACTTAAATTGATTTCAGGGGAAAGGCAAAATTAAACCACATTTTTGATAACTCTCCTATCAATAGAAGAAAGAAAGAATCTCTATTAATATTCATAAGTGTTTGCATCAAGGCAATGTTCAACAAACTCAATATTGGAGGTGTATCCTAGCCAAAGAGTACTTTTAATAATCGAAAAGAGCATTAAAATACTTAGGCAAGCAAGAAAGACAACAATTCACTTCAGAGCATGCTTCAAAAGAGATCTAATCCTGAAAATAGTATACCTGAATCTTCTAAGAAATAAAAGCTAAACGATGGTGATCACAAAAAAAAAATGCCTTAAGGAAAACAATCTGATAAAGAAACTAAAAACAATGATGCAGGTTCTTCCAAAAGAAAAGGAAAAGAAGATGACCTCACCAAGAGAATCGAAGAAGGCTTAATAGGTTGGATTAAGATAGTTCTGTGAGATAAAAAATGACAATTGATTATTTGTAAAACAGGTTCTAAATTCAGAATGATAAACGAATACTTCTACACAACAGATAGCAAAACATCAGCTTCTCATTTCGCTAAGCATAAGGATGAATTTCTTCTGGTAGAAATATCTTCTTTTTTCATATTAGTGCTTTGTTTTAAAATATGCATTTTTGAATAGTATCATTAAGGTTTTCAGAGTTAGATTCAAAAGTGGCCTCAGAAACCGGTTGATATGATTATTCGTCAACTCGACACAATTCCTTTTTACTAAAATGCGTAAGTCTATTTTGTTCTAAATAATTATTAATATTTATCTTTACAGAGTAATAGCTGATTTAGGTTGTGGAGATGGTAAAATCTATGAATATTTCAGAGATAACAATAAACTAAAAGATCTTAATTCTAAGATTTCAAAGGGAATGAAAGAAATTCATAGTTTTGATCTATGCTCTCATAAAGACTTTATCAAAGTATCTGACAGTAAATCAATACCACTAGATAAAGCTTCCTGTGATGTTGTTGTGTTTTGTTTGGCACTGATGGGCACAAACTACATTGATTTCCTTGCCGAAGCGAGAAGACTCTTGAAGCTTGGAGGACACCTGATTATTTCAGAGGTTAACTCAAGAATTCCTAATATGGATTTATTCATAGCAATCATTGAAGCACTTGGGTTTAAATTGTAGAAAAAAGTGTTACCAAATACATACTTTTGCCTACTCACATTCAAAAAGTAATCAGAGTCAACTCTTTGCTGTTCATCGACATACTCCCAGATTAACGCATAGTTTAAGACAAACTTCAGTAAAGAATTTGGTAGAGTCCAAGAATCAACTCGTTTGGATGAAATTGCCTAAGCTCTTCTTAAACCTTGCATTTACAAAAAGAGATGATGCTTTTGTGTTCCATAGAAATCTAATGTGTATCTTTGAAAATAAAATACGATCTTTTAAATTAGTATGAATATATCTTTTTTATTTAATTTCATAAATTCACCAGTAATTCAAGCAGTAACTCAAAAAGAATAAGGTATTTTCCAAGAGTATCTATCTTGTGTTATCAAAAGAGTAATTACCCGCAGAGTAAATATTAACAAAGTGAAATTATAATTTACCAAGAAAATAAAGAAACACTCCCTTTTTTAAGAATCATAAATAAAAAAATGTTTCTAAACAGTCTCAGTTAGATTCAGAACTAGACATCATAGGACGACTCCCCTCATGTTTAGTCAGTGGCATCGATTAACGAAACAATTAAGCTTAAAGTACCTTCTCTCTAAGAGAAATTACAAGCTAAATATTCTCAGGAAAAGAAAGAGAGTATCAAAAAACTGACAACCATTTTAACTTAGAACCATGCAAATCTCCAAGAATAGCGACTCCAAGATATGAAAAGAATCAGACAGATGAAATAGCAAGACTTAATTGACCTCAAAAAATCAATGGTTGGAACACATTAATATTCCAAATTGTTTAGGTGATTAAAATATTATTTTCTACAGAGCGATGGACAGCCAAAGCATTTGAGCGCATTCAAGAAAATGAATAAGGTGCTTGAGATATTTCAAAAACCTCTTTTTCTTCTTCCAACACTTGATGAGGTATGCTCCTTATTGTAGTAGTATCTAATATTTTTGAATTTTTTGTATTGATCCCTTCCTGAAAGGCTCGAGGGCATTAAGCATAGAATGAAGTAAGCAGGAAAGAAAGATTTTTATATCTCAAAGCTAAATCTGTGCAGAACCTTGAAGAACCATGGCATCCAGCAAGATAAGTTCCAAATTACTTTGACAATATTAATCTCATGAAATCACCAGCAGAATACTAGAATGTATCTTCACCGGTAGTCAAAACATCGCACTCTCTGAGATACGTTAAGAATAATAACATTGGATCTTCACCTTAATTATCAATCAAAGAAATGCTTCCACATCACGACACATCGTAGAGCTAATTATAAGACAAAAAGACAACAACTTAACATTACCATCTTGAGAATGGAGTGAAACCTACTTCAGCGAACAATCTAGTTTTCTTTTAATAAGAGCTTCAAACCAAAAATTCTACGAGTTAGATGAGTCATGGATCTTCAAAATAACTACGCTCACAAGTTTACTTAAATTCTACATATAAAGGGCTTAATAGAACCAGCAAAGAATGGATAAATGCTTATCATGAAAAGGAAATATTTGGAAGAATGATTGCAGACAAGCTTGATATTAAACTAGCAGGAAATCACATTCATTTCAAACCTTTTAAGCCAACTAATACGCAAGGCTACGAATTAAATAAATATATTTCATTGGATGCTGGAGAAAGAGAAATGAAATAAAAGGGCTCTGATTTCTTCCTGCATTTAGAAGAAGAACCTCTTGAGATACCTCGCCCGAAACGAAAGACATAAGTAAATAAGTCCCAAAGCTGACAGAATTCACTCTTATTTCAAAATAGATCCTAATTATTATATGTGTAATTTATGTTTTTGGCAAAATTAGATAAAAATATATTTCAATGTGTTTGCTAATTAAGTAGAAAAACTTAACAAATTAACAAACAATTGCTATTTCATAGATTCGTAGAGGCTTTTTAATTTGACAAGAAAATGGCTTGCTCCTAATACGAATATGTCAAGAAATTTGAAGTTCATTCAACCCTCCTCCCTAATACTTACATAGTGGTTAGGATTGATGGCAAGGGTTTCACAAAATTCACTGCTAGCCATAACTTTGTGAAGCCAAATGACAAACGAGGACTTGATTTAATGAATAAGGCTGCTGAATCTGTTATGGAAAATTTTAATGAAATCATGCTTGCATATGGATAATCAGATGAATTCTCATTTGTCTTTAAAAAATCAGCGGAGATTTATCAAAGACGCACAGATAAAATTGTCTCGTGTTTAGTATCTTGCTTTACAGCAGCTTATGCAATGCATTTTAAAGATTTTTTTGGAGTTTGCCCTTCATTCCTGCCTATTTTCGATGGCAGAGCGATCATTTATCCAGATTTTAAGATCCTGAGAGATTATTTAAGTTGGAGATAGGTCGATTGTCATATTAATAACCTGTACAATACTTGTTTTTGGACGATGGTCCAGAAAGGAGGGATGACTCCATAAGCTGCTTAGACGATTCTGAAAGATACGCTTAGTGATAAGAAAAATGAGATTCTATTCTCAGATTATGGAATCAATTATTCGAAATTAGAACCACAGAATAGAAAGGGATCAACATTGATTCGAATACATGTTTTAAAGGAAAAACATGCAAACCAAGATAGTTTGGCAGAGGAAAAGGGTGAATAAAGTGGATAGCAATAAATACAGGAGAATGATAATTAGAAACAATGCGAAAAAGAAGGATTAGAAGTTAGTGAAAGTGGTGATAAAATAGCAGATAAAAAAGAAGAAGATGAAGAAAAAGAAGAATAGCAAGTTGAAGATGAATAAACTGGTTAAAACTAAATTTCGAAGCCAAAAAATGAACAAGAACAAGCAAATTAATAAAACTCAAAAAAGCCAAAGAAACTCTCTTAAAAGAAACTTGACAAAATCAAAAAGAGCACTTTTCGCATGAAAATAATTACAATTTTCGATGATATCATACAAGATGAATTCTGGAAGCAGTACAAAGATTCTCTTTAGCTTCAAGATTGAAAACAATAAAAACAACCAACAAAGGCTGTAGGGTTCCTAGTTAAGCAAACAAATAAATCAGATAATCTTCTCTTTCCAAATTGTTGTTGTATTTAAAAAAATAATAAAACTAAATAAATGTGATGGAATTTTATTTTATTAAATTTGGACAATTCTTAAACAACAAGGTTGCTAGAAGGATTCTTAAACAAAATTTAAGGTTTATAATCTCCAAAGTTAATTAGCTGTAGAAAGAGCTTCTTGATAATACAAGAAATAAAAACTAAAACAAATAAACCAATCTCAAAACAGAATCATATTAACATCTTTAGAGTAATGGTCGACAAAAAACTCTCTTCTAAGAATTTTACAGATTGGGAAGCTGGTGACAGGTATGAATTGATTAAGGTTATTGGTAGCGGATCGTATGGATCTGTGGCTGAAGCAACAGACAAAAAGACTGGCAAGAAGGTTGCTATTAAAAGATTGACTGGTATCTTTGAGGATAACGTAGATTGCAAGCGCATCTTGCGAGAAATTCATTTACTGAGAATCTTGAACCATCCTAACTTAATTCGGATTAGTGAAATCATCCAACCAAAGGATTACAAGACCTTTGATACTCTTTATGTAGTCACAGAGTATTGCTAATCAGATCTCAAGAAGTTATTCAAGAGTCCAATTCACTTAGTTATGATTTAAGTGCAGACACTAACGTACAACATTCTCACAGGTATCAAGTATCTCCACTCTGCTGAAGTGCTTCATAGAGATCTTAAACCTGCGAATGTACTCATTAACGAAGATTGCTCTGTTAAAGTTTGTGATTTCGGCCTTGCAAGATCAATTGAAGGTAAATTAATTCACTGGTTTATTTTTAAATAAAAAAATTATTATTAATTAATTAATCATTAGGAATTGAAGGCGCTCACATTTATGATGAATCATAAGAAAACAACAGCAACAGTCCATAGAAAGTGCCTGAAAAAACAAGCCCAGAAAAACCAGCTGTTGGTGGAAAACCCAAGCTAGTCAAAGAGAAGGGGTTGAATGCAAAATCTTCCAAAAGAGAGCTTACAGGTCATGTAGTTACGCGTTGGTATAGAGCTCCTGAGCTCATCTTGCTTGAGAAAGACTACACTGCGGCTATTGATATTTGGAGTGTCGGGTGCATTTTCGCTGAGCTTATGAATATGATCAAAGAGAATTCTCCTACTTTCTTGGATAGATCTCCTCTTTTCCCTGGAGGAAGTTGCTTCCCCCTATCACCTGACCGTAACAACACTGTTAAGCAGGGTGGATTCCCTCATAGTCACAGCGATTAATTAAACGTGATCTTCTCTGTCCTTGGAACACCAACTGAAGATGAAATGGACTTTGTTACTGATGCAAAAGCTATTGATTATCTCAAAAGTTTCAAACAAAAGAAACGAGTCGACTTTAAAGATCTTTTCCCTGCAGCCACTCCAGAATGCATTAATTTCCTTAATCAGACTCTTGTGTTCAATCCTCGTAGGAGAATCACTATTGATGCTGCCCTTAATCATCCTCTTTTCACTGCTGTAAGAGATGTCAAAAAGGAAGTATTCGCTGCAGGAAGTGTAATCTTGCCTTTCGAAAAGGAAGGAGACATGGAAATCCCTCGCTTAAGAGAACTTTTCGAAGAAGAAATTAAGCGTTATCATACTAAATGATTTTTACAATTTGTGTTGTCTGCATCAAGGAGAATGAGGACTATAGAAAGTAATACAAATTCGAAGAATGTTGAAATCTTTTAATTATTGAAATTAAAACATTTTGCCATAAAAAGCAGGATTTTTCAAATAAGTCTAAAGTCTTTTGGCAATTAATCTTGCTCTTTGTATTTTAAAAACTGCAATGGAAGCAAAATAAACCAAACAACCTTGAACAAAAAAGACAAAATTGTAGAAGAGAGGGGGGAAATTAAAAGAAGGCAAGGACATGCCAAGTTCATCGATAATTTGCTGCATTCATAGCTAAATAAGGGGTAATTAAAGGGGACTCATTGGATTTTGGTAAATAAATTAATCAGATACAAAAGAATCAGACACTAAATCACAGAAAAGATAAAATGGCTATTAAACCAGTTGCTCACAAGAAAGTTATCAAGAAAAGAACCAAGAAGTTCGTTAGATTCGAGAGTGAAGATTTCGGCAAGCTCGAATCTTCTTGGAGAAGACCCAGAGGTATTGATAACAGAGTCAGAAGAAGATTCAGAGGTCAACGCAGAATGGCTAAGATCGGTTTTGGTTCAGACAACTCCACTAAATTCCTTCTTCCCAACGGCTTCAAGAAGTTCCTTATCACCAACGCCGCAGATCTTGAGATTCTTCTCATGAACAACAGAACATACAGTGGTGAAATCTCTCACTCTGTCTCTGCTAAGCTCAAGGCTGTCCTTGTCAAGAGAGCTGCTGAACTTGGTGTCAGACTTACCAATGCCAGCGCTAAGGTCAAGACCGCAGAAACTGCATGAAGAAACAATTCATTTTTCATAAATAAGTAGATAGATTGTTGTTGTTGTTTTGTTGCATTCATATTTAAATTCCTCTAGCACTCCAAATGTCATATTCGTCTAGCACAAAGCAATCATTTCAGGCAATATAAAATGCATATTTCTTTCCATTTCAGATTCAGATTGCGAATATTAAAACAATGAAATGTGAATCTACACAAAATGCGGACATTAATATGTATGATTTTACAAATATTTTAACTGAAAATGATTTCCTTAAAATAAGCAGCATAAAGTAGTTTTAAGAAAGAAAAATAATTTTAAGAAATATTTTATTATTGGCTATTTTTCCTCAATGCTCAAAAATAGACCAGAAATATTATAACTTTGATTAGTTCAAAGTGAAAAAGTAGAAAAGTCAACGAATAACAACAAATAAACAACCTCAACTAATATTTTTGATTTTAGAAGAGCTGGTAAGAATACTAACAAAAAGCATACATTTATCAGTTACTTAGTAGTCTTATCAAATGAATTGCTGACAAATAATTGCAATAGCGCTTAGATACAATATTACTAACGTAATGATTTAGTAACAGCATTGCATTTATTGTATTATTTTGTATTTGAATTGTTGTTGTAATTTAATTTTTTCAATATCTATTTAGTCTTTTTTATATTCAAGTTTTTATTAAAATATTTAAATCTTTTTATAGAGGTCTTTGAATCATATGTTTAACTGTGAATTTTGAAACTAAAGTAAATTAGATAGTAGGAACGAATGGAAGATGCTCAAATGGCTCCTACGGTAATCAAAAACTGGGCGTATCATTTTGAATCACAAAACATCATGTTCAATATGCTAACATACGAACATGTAGGTTAAAATTCAGTCACACTATCTAGGGATGTGAGAGAACAAACCTTATTTGCAATCAATACTTATCTTGAATAAAAAACTATGGAGCTCAATACAATCTTCCTATCTAATATTCCTATCTTTTGGTCTTTTATTTAATTAGAAATGTTTTTTATTTTATTTTTATCGCTAATTTAAAAGAAGCAAAATGTTGTCTTAGCCCAACGGAAAGCTATTTGCTTTTTTCAGTGGAGAGAACGAACTAATTTAGAAAGATTATTTCGGGAGGCTCAAAAGGAAGATCAATTTTAAGTTCGAATTTTTTTCATAATCAATTTATTAGTTGGGATCGCGCTGAAACCAAAGGGAAATTCAATTTTGAAATTCAAAAGGGATTCTTCGTTTTCGCAGTCATCAATTAAAAGGCAAAACAAATAGAAATTTCTTTAAATAAAATTTTATAAAGAAATGATCACTTTCAGATAACCAAGGCTACTCAGTTCGATGATAATGATATTTCCATTTGAGTATTTACATCCCCTACCAGCTCAATTTTCTGACATCCCAGAATGATGCAACTTTCTTTTGTCAACCGAGCTGGTAAGCAATTTCAAATATCCTCATTTGATTCTGCATCGCATGGAAATAACAGTAAAACACCGAATTGTCTGTAGCCTATCTGCAAAGTGAACCCTTAGTCGATCCGAATGTTTGTTTTCGTACTTAAGATATCTACTTAAGATTGCTCGAATACTAAACAAATACTAAAACGATCTTTCTGCTTGAGACTGGCATGTTTTTAATTGGGATCCAGTTTAAGAGATTGAATGGCTTGAATCTATCTTTTAAGAGAGAGAAAAGTGCAGAATTATTTTCATAATTCTACTGATTCATGACAATCGCCTCTTCGATTCCCTTTCTATCCTCAGCAAAAGTAGAAAGAAGCAGTAACGTTTAGATATTCTGAATATTAAAGCATAGGACAACAACCTAATGAATTTAATAAGAAAGAGAAAGAGAGATTTATATATTTGTATGTTAAAAAAGCAATAAATCGATTTAAAATGATTAAAATATAAATTTAAATTTAAACTCAAAAAAAACAAAACACAAATAACAAAAAATAAATAAAAAACATCCCAAATTGAATTAAGATCCTTCAAAGAAGTGAAGAAATTGTTAAACTTCTTTGAAGAGATTAATCATTAAAATAGTAATAGAAACATATTTCATGTGTTGTGATGTTAATTGTTAAGTCATTTGTTAACTTATGTTTGAAATGTTTTAGAAAAAAAAAATGATCAAAAGTAGAAATTATATATCTGTAAATACAATTAAAACAAACAAAAAATAAACATATTTTCAAACATAAAGAGAATAAATGTGTTGGTATGTAGGAGGAGGAGATATGAAAGAATTGATTTGAATTGATTAGACATGAATGACTTTATTTTCATACTATTATTTGATGAGAAGAAATATTTTTAATCGAGATTGAAGCTGGTCTAGGAGGAGGTGGTGTCTTAATAGCTTCATGAGTTGAGATAGATAGATTTTATTAGCGATTTGGATTAAGGATTGAAATATCCTATTACTGAGTGAGCTCTTCGATTGTTACATGAACAAACAAGAAGGAATTAGGGATTATTTTATGCTGAGCATCTAAAAGGGGAACAGTACGGAATCCTTTACGGATACAGGATACTGGAATGACATACTATGCGAACTAAACAGGGTTTTCTTAACTTTCAAAGATTTGGAAGTAGATGAAAGCAAATTATGGGAGATGCACAGTGAAATCTGAGATTAATGAATCAAACTATGGGTTATAGCTGCTAGAGGGTGAATCACTAGACGTAAAAGCTGTATTATTGGCTTTGATATCGATGGGTGTGCCAATAAGTCTAATTGCTATCCAAGGTACGATTTTCTTTTCTTCGTCTGTTGGTATTCTGAGACTCATTGCACTGATGACCTCAATTTTTACCCAAAGTTTTGGACGTTATGCTTCTTTTTCATAAAATGCTGCTCCATCGCTGTGAGAGTCTGAGAGCAGCCAAGGAGGCTTTAATACCAGACCAGAACTGGCGTTTTATCTAAAAAACTAAGCGTAAGCAAGTAGGAAATGGTCATAAATTGCATAATTTTGCCCTGAAAATTAACATCCTGCACAGAAAGCTTAGATAAAATCAATATTTTGTTGATCTCCTTTATTGTTGTTTTGAATTTTCGGTTTAACCCTAAGTAAATATTGTCTTGTATGCTAGAGGAGATTAAAGGCATTGTCATCAACTGCATCGAGCATTGCTCTTTAGACCACAGCTGCTACTTTTTAGTCACTTAACTAAGAGCAGCTCCAAATCGACAGCTCTTATTGCTGTTTGTACTTACAAGCAAACAGAGCAGTGCATTTCTCTAAGGAATTCGCTATGCTTGCAAATTAACTACTTTTAGTAACTATTTTTTGTTTCGAGCCTATCATGAAATTCTTGCTTTCAGGTTGAAAAAAGGAACTTTGCATAAGACTTAATCCTCCTCCTCCTTCTTGTCCTCCGTATCTTTGAGATTGAGAATCTGCATTCAAATTATTATTTCCGTTAACTAGCCCGCTATTTTAAGGAAGCAACTCTTCTCCATTGGGACCCTTGATAAAACAAAAGAAGAAAAAAATAATTTGTTATCATAATTCAAATTGTCAAATGATTAATTACCGTTGCCTTGGAGTTATCAAGAAATAGTGCTTAGCTCAGCATTTCATCTGCATCATCAGAAGAAGAAGATGAGTGTACTCCTTATTTTTTACTGTCTTACATATAAAAAGATCCATTCTACAGATTTTATAAAATATCTCTCTGAGAAGGGTCATTTGCTTGCTAGTTATTTGTATTGCTCAAGAAACTACCCATGGGTTAAATATTTTCAATAGACGCTCGTTTTCTTGCAAGATACAGCAACGATTGACGCTTTTTGTCAGCAGGGTTTTAATGTTTACTGAATGCTGGAGAATCAGAATCTTCTTTTCCTACTAAGTTCACATTCTACTAACTACCGTGATATTCATGGATTGGAACATCTGATTTGAAAGCTATTTCTAAGTGAGGTAGCTACTTAAAAGAAGAAGACCTTGATGTATGTCTTCGTTGCTTGTTTGATTGCTGAGACTTAAGAGAAGGAGATTTAGCTTCAAAGAAGGAATATTATTACTAATCTGATCTCATTTTTCGTTGAAGAGCTTCCTTTGGATTTTCTACTAAACTATATTAAGAGTTTTGCTGCATGGTTATCATAGACTTGTACTCTCTATTTGCAGTGACAAGTGTCTTATTCTGCTGGAAGTTAAACAAAGTTATTTAGCTTGTCTTTGCAAGAGCATAATTATCGTCGTTTAAAAATTCTTTATCGAGATTCAACTCTAAATCAATCAACTACTCAATTTCACTTTCTCCTTTTCCACCACTTCCTGCTTTGAAAGAGGAGTTATTGTAACCTGAAGCTATTGACTTACCCGTGCTGCTGAGTTCTTTAGCAGTAGTATGTTGTTGCTGTAATTTTCTCTTTTTATGCGAACTGTTTTCTCCTCTCTTATTATTCTTTGCTTTTGATTTAATCCGTTGTTTACCATGATCATCGTATTCTTCATACTCCTCATCTTCTCCACCTTCCTCAGAATAGTATTCTTGATCTCTTTTCCCTTCATCTTCAAAATTTCTTGATTTCTTATCAATATCTCCGATTCCTCTTTATTCTGCATTAAATGCATTGACATCTTATAGTATTTTCCCAGAATTATCTTCTTATTAAACCTATTTATTCTTCTTATGTTCTATTTCTTTCTCCTCTTTCTATCTAGCTCTCTTTGATACACTTTTTTCATATATTGAAATGATGTTCGCTAATCTACCTTTAGCTCGTAAAACAATTTTCTTCTTCAGCGCCTCAGGAGAAGGAAGATACTTAAATCCAAGAAAATCTTCAGGAAGTTTGTATAATAAATCTCCTAAAATGTTAGCTATGGTTTCTGCCATTTTCTCTTATTGCTAAAGACTGCATTCGTGATCTAAGTCTATGATAACAGGATGAGGACTTCTTTCAAATGCAGTTGCTTTTACTGTTTTTAGGATATCTGAAAAACTCACTTTTATTATTTAAGCAGCTCCTTGCTTTACTTCAGGCTCTCCGTTGTCTCCATCCTTCAAAATTGAGTTAGAATTTACATAAAATACTTGGAATTGAGATGATTCATAATATTTAAAGCAATTAAATGAATAGCAATATTACAATGCAGAAGAGATCGAATTGTCTAACTCCTTTTTAAAGAAGGTAGATGTATCCCCGGGTTGGATCTGTATTGAAAGTTTCGATATCATAAGCTAAATATGATCTGAAAGAGCTGTGCACAAAGTAATCTGATAATGGTCTTTCAAAAGAAGGTACTGAAGCTAGTTTCTGAGGGTCAAAAATCGAATTCTCATTCGTGAAAATAAGCTAGCAAAAAGAGAGATAATTCACTATTTTGTGTTCAGAGCCCTTTATCAATCTATTCATTCTTGCTAAAACCAGCTTTTCATCTAAATTCTCTCCTTGTTCATCTGCAAAAAACCTTTATACTTCCTTGGACAGGATCATTTGATCGTTAATACAGTACTTCTTAAAAATAGGTTGAATCTCCTATTTTTCTAACAACAAGAGAAGGAGAGCAACTAAGTCATCATAGCTCAGCATCTTTTCTTTATTCTTATAGAAACCAGAGGTTTTTTGTTCAAGGTCATCCGCTCGAATCGATATTAGTAGTTTTTTTAGAATCTCCTTGATTTCCGAAATTTCAAATTTCTTTTTCTTATCGATGCCAGTGCCTTTTAGCATTTCTCCTACCATTGATTCTCTTGTTATCAAGCTTTTCGTAACAAAAATTCATAAATTTATTAAAATCAAAATATTCCTTGATCAAATTAGCATCTCCCAATATTTTCTGTTGTCCCTAACATCCACATATCATAACAGAATTAATACTACTAGAGTACTTGTTGAGATCGAGGTCGCGCCAGTATTCACGGAGAAAAAGAAGTCCTTTCCACCATAGATCTCTCAGATGACTATCATGAAATTCAAGAACTAGTTCCTTTCCTTCTTCGAGAAATAAGCACAATGACACAGAGAGATTTAAGTGAGATATTTTAAGTGCATGCGGTTCAGAAGATATATTTTTGATGGAAGAGAGTTTAATCCTCGCATCGATGTATTTCTTCTAATGAGACAGCCACTGCAGTGTGCTATTATCCGATTCATGCAGATAAAAAAAATTAGTGTGTTTTCGACTCCCGTTCCTTGAGTATTTTATGATTTTTTCTCCATAAACTAAGGTACTGATAGCATCGTGAAGGTTAACATTTTCAAACCCAGCTTTGCTACTTGTTTTTGTTCCTTCTTTTATGCCATATGTTATACGAAAACTTTGCTATTTTTTAGCTACTGCAGGTTATAATGATCTTTAGTTCACAGGCTGTTATGAGCTTTTAAGTGCTGCTGAACCTTTCCTAATCTATGTTGCTGACATAGAGTTATGTGGAATATGCTTTTATATACAGGTTAATAATTGAAAACAAAACCAATTTATTATGTCTCCCTTTCTACCTCCCACAATCACCTAATAATCTACAAAACAACTGATTTTTTCTCCCTTTTTTTATTATCATTCTGTTATAAGATTGACTTATTAATTTCTCTTAATTTCATAGCTAACTGCTTGCTAATTTAATCAATGTATGCTGATCTAGAAGCTCAAAGAAACAATGCATGAATTGTATTTTTTAATGGGGAAAAATTGCCTGATTTGAAACAAACTTTTATGAGATTTCTTTTTAGGAAAAAACATAAAATATTCCAGATTAATTCTTTTCTCTTAAAATAGCTCTTCTAGAACATAATTATCCACAAAAATAAACAAACAGAGCAATGTTAAGAAAACTAATTTCTTTTAGGAACTGCTCCTTAGCTTCTTAGGTTAAAGCATCCTTTTCTCTTCAGCCTGGTAAACATTTTCTTTGATCTTTTAGTACATACTAACCAAATTAATTCATTTAATTCTAGAACGGTCAGCACCGCTATTAGATCCAAGGAGAGCAATTTATCTAGATGTCTAGGCAACTTCACCTTTGGATTTTAGAGTATTAGATAAAATGATGCCATTCTAGACCAACATGTATGGTAATCCTCATTCTAGCTCGCATGAATTCGGTTGGTCAACTGAAAAAGCAGTTGAAGAAGCTAGGTAGTCAGTTTCTAGTCTTATTGGAGCTGACCCTAAGGAGATAGTATTCACTTCAGGTGCTACAGAATCTAACAACACTGCGTTGAAGGGTCTAGCTCTTTTCTATGGAAAGAAGAAGAAACATTTTGTGACTACTTAAACCGAGCATAAATGCATTCTCGATACTTGTCGTTTCTTAGAAACTGAAGGATATGAAGTCACTTACTTGCCTGTAGATGCAAAAGGACTTGTTGATGTAAATGTTTTTGCAAGCGCTCTTCGACCTGATACTGTTGCTGCGTCTATTATGCTTGTCCATAACGAAATCGGAGTAATCTAAGACATCAAGACACTTGGAGCAATAGCAAGAGAGAAAAAAGTATTTTTCCACACAGATGCAGCTCAGGCACTTGGCAAAATTCCTATTAATGTGAATGATATGAATATCGATTTAATGTCAATGTCCAGTCATAAGGTAGTTTAAAATAAAGAGAAATATGCTTTGGTTTGATTAAATTGTGTTTTTAGGTTTATGGACCAAAAGGAATCGGTGGTTTGTATGTCAGAAGAAAACCCAAAGTCAGAATCTTGCGTATTTAACAAATTATTGAAAACGATTTGCTCATTATTGTTTATTAGCGATCATCAATGGAGGTGGACAAGAGAGAGGACTTCGTAGTGGTACACTTGCTCCTCATGTATGCAAATATTTAACAATAATTTGCATTTAAAATCAATCGAAATTCGATAGCTTTGTGTAGGATTCGGAGAAGCATGCAAGATCGCTGAAAGAGAAATGCATAACGATGAGAAACATGTGCGGAAATTATCTTAAAAGTTCCTGACTGAGATCACTCGTCAGATTCCGAATATCTACATTAATGGGCACAGAGTAATATCTTCAGTAATAATTTAGCAATGCAAAACAACTGTTCTTTCATTTTAGGAAAAACGATACCCAGGAAATGTCAATGTATCTTTTGAGTTTGTTGAGGGAGAGAGTCTTATTATGGGAATTAAAGAATGTGCAGTGTCAAGTGGTTCAGCTTGTACTTCAGCATCCCTTGAACCTTCGTATGTTCTAAGAGCTTTAGGTGTAAATGAAGAACTTGCCCATACTTCTCTCAGAATTGGAATCGGGTATGCTTTATTATTTTCTTGTTGCAATTTATTAACAGTTCTTTCTTTCTGTAGACGCTTTACAACTGAGAAAGAAATAGATTTCTTAGTTGAGAGTCTAGTATCAAAGGTGTCCTAATTGAGAGAAATGTCCCCTCTTTGGGAAATGGTTCAGGAAGGCATCGATATTAAAGAAATTTAGTGGTCTTAACCTCATTGAACTCTTTCTGTAGCTTGTATTTGTTTAAATGTTCTATTTCTCTTCTGAAGGATAAAAAAACCTCTAAAAATGCTTTTTGGTGTGCGTAAAGATTCGTTAATACTAACAAATATGGCAGAACTTACTTCGAAAATTATTTGATTAGATATTCGATTGACATAATATCGTTTTTAAATGGAAAGAAGCACTTAAAACAAAAGAAATTCAGTTTAATCATCAAATAAGTTTCCAAAACTAAAATAAATTCATAAATCATAACTAATTTAGAAATAAACATGGCAGACAATATGTGCATTCTTCCAGTTGTGAAGATAAAATGTCCAACTCATTAGTACCAAGAAGTTATTAGAGTATGTGTTTCAAGCGATTGTATGTTGCCTTCTCCTTTGATTTGCGAATAATGTGCACCTCATCCAGCAAACCATAGAGTCGAAAATATCGAAAAGTTCTTGATTTCGTTTAGCCATGAGATCGAGTAAAATGTAAGAGCCTAACAAATCATATACGATGAAACGATTGGCAAAAAAGAGAACATTAGTCTTCTAAGATGGATTGAAGATTGCGATAATCATCTTGCAAAACTGCGTGATTATATAAAAGCACAAAAGTTTTAAATGTAAGCAGACATTGAGGAATTACTCTCTGTCTTATCAAAACATCTTAAAGCTGTTTAAGAAAAATCTTTCTAAGAATTCGATGAATTCTTGAAGACTTATCAAACAAGTGTAGAGACATTCCGGCTTTTCAAAGATGATGTATTTCAATTATTGTAAAAGCACAAACACTGGCAAAATCCCAATGTTCTTGCTGCTAAACTGATGAGTTTACCTCCCAACAAGATCAATAAAGCGTTTTCAGATACTAAAAGAGCAATTTAAATTGCGAAAGATACAAATTCTAAAAGCTAAGATTTTGTGAACCATCTCCAGCTAAGCTTAAAAGAACTCAATACATTAATAGATGATCTCCCCTCGTATTCGGGAGCAGGTTCATTTCAAGAAGAACTTGTTGACCCGTTTTGTGAGAGCATTCAAACCTTTTACTCGAAATAACTTCACATTAGAACCTACTCTCCGATTTCACTTAGCATGGAAAATTATAAAATGAATCGACTGAATTCTGTTAGATTCGTTCCAGAAGAAGCACGCAAATTGCTCAAGAATGTACTTCCTGATTTCTTTGACCCATTGAACGGTGGAAATGTAACGTCTTTAGTCTAAATGTAGGCAGCATAAAAGGAATACAGTTGCCACAGTTTCCATGAAGTTAACTTCATCGAGTATCAACCTATGTCTCTTGAAGTTAAGGAAAAGGGAAGAATCAGCCTGTAAGAAGAAGAGGATGAAGGGATTCAGTAGCCATACACTGCATTTAGTTATATCGGGTATAATCTACTTGCTCTTGCAGGAAAAGAATTGCATCTTTACGATATGCTATCCAAATAAATTATCAAGCAAAGCAACAACATTATTCATAGGCATTGTGGGGATATCATCTCCATTATTGCAATATCCCCTCTCTTCCAGCCTCTCCATCTGCGGAACAAAATTATTTTCGCCTCCTCATCTTATGATTCCACAGTTATCCTTTGGACACTTGACTAAAATAAAAATTTGTCTTCATTTTAGAAGTTAATAGGTTTCTTAATGCCAGTTAATTTCCTCCTTGATCTCTAAAATGGAACATCCCTGCTGACTGCAGATGCATCAAATGAAATATCTCTCCTTGAATATCATAACTACAAATGGTGCTTCTCATAAAAATGTAAGAAAACAAACAGTTCTTGTTCTTAGACAAATAAATTACCATTTATTTTTGACTCAAAATTTGCATGATTTTTAGTATCTAAATCCAAAGTCGTGGCAATGAAACTGAGTCATGGCGAATAAGTGATAATTTGTTTTGAAGATGGGTAGATTAGCATCTTAAAACTAGATCTACAGTACAATTCCTCCTCGTCTTTCTCAGAGACAATCTAGCTCTAAACTGGTATTTCAGGTGTCTCAAGTTTCGGCATAATTCCGGAAGCTTGGGAAATCAAAACTTTCTTTGTCTTAGGATGCAAAGATGGGACAGTGAGAGTGTTTGATATTAACTAAAAATAAGTTGTAACTTAGTTCCAGTCTAGCTCTGGAGTTTTAATCGATAGCATTATCATTCGTGAAAGCAAAAAATGTGCATTTTCGGTGATATTTTGCGAGTAAAATAGCAGAGATCTGTATGCGTATCACTTTGCTGTTAGCAACGAAGATAAAGTTATTATTGAATAGCAAATGATTGGGACAATCAGTGAAGCACCCTGCTTTTCTTTGGGATAATCTAAAATGCAAGTTATTCCTTCATTTGATCCAAAAAGCACTTCTCCTCTTCTTCTGATTCTCTCTGACTAATTCCGGAGCATAAACTTGTTGTCTGTTTCTTCTCCGCAGCGCTGAAGGGATGAGATAGCAATAACTTTCCTCGTTAATGAATAATTGAATTGTTTTTGTGTGCTGTTTAAATACATTCAAATTATTATTAAATTGAATTAACTGTGGAGCGTATCTTTAAGTTAATTAATCAGATATTCTTCACAATAACATTTAAGATCAAGGGAGACAAAAAGGAAGAAATACTTCAAGATATTCCATTTCTTCTCTCGTTTGACCTAACTGCTGCTTTTCTAAAAAGATAGCCCTCTAATGCAGACAGCTTTCAAGTACGTTTTACAATGATATCCTCCTAATGATAAAATAATTTTGATCTTGGTTGTTCTTCGAATAGGTTTGAAGGGTTAGGCCAATCACCATTGAAAAGTTCAATAAAAAAGGATTTTTCTCCTTTCCTTCAATCCTTGATAGGGCCTAAAAGAGATTCTACCTTAAAAGTAGCTACCGCTGTATCTGGTCTTTCTTCAATCAGTGATAGCCAAGTAAATAAGTGTTTCCATTAGAAATATTGATTTTTAAACAATTTTCAGATGAGAAATGGAAGAACTTGTGTTTTAACTTCATCAGAGAGCTTGACTTCTAACTTAACCAATGATCAACTCACTAAGGTCTTCTCAGCTCAAAAATAAAGAGCCTTCTCAAAGTCAGGTATGATTGCAATACCCCAATACTTTAAGGAAAAGTAGCTATTTACATTTATTCTTTTTTTCCAATAAGGAAGTAAAGAGAAATCTAGTGAAATCAAACGATAGGTTAATTAACAGCAATAGTATCCATAGGCTTAAGAAAGAACAATGGCTAATCTTCTTGCTAAGATTCTAAATCAAAGGGCAAAGTAGCATAAAAATATGCCTAATAATCATGTAAAAGATGGAATAATTAATAAATCTCTTCAAGATTATCGAGTCTATGTGACAAAACTATCAGGTAATACAAGCTCATAGTAAGATCTTATTAAGGATAAGAACAGATACTATAATGTTTCCAATAGAAAGAGTCCATTAAAATAGATAGATTCGAGTAACTAAAGGAAACTAAGTCATTATGTCGAGGTACAACAATTGTTATTAAATTCTTAAGAAGAAAGTTTAGTTGCTTCTTCTTCAAATGGCTATAAGAATATGAACCATTCAGGTGGAACTAGAACACAATAGTAGTTTCAGAGCTAAGATTGCATTTAGAAGCAACAATCACCACAGCGATATCCAAGTTATTCTAAAAGATAGATATCCTCATCGAGCAGATCCTAATAATTATGCTCAACACAGCAGTAACTCCTTAACCATTTACAAGCGAGCAGCCAATAAACGCCTTCAGGATAGAAATAACAATCTCAATCTATTCTGCAATTAAATTAAGATTTAGAATGCATCGTTAACAATCTCTAAGACGGATAATAATAGCCATCTGAAAAATAGTTCATCATGTTAATATTTGAGACTTTAGGGTAGTTTACTTGTGTTGGCGAGCTAAAACTACTCATTGAGACATTGCTGAGTATTTTAGCCACTCCTATTACAACGATTGTTGAAGAATTAGAAGATCGGAGAGAAGAAGAAAAATATTTAGTAAACGAAAACAGATAATGCTAGATTAGAATGAAGGAAATGCAGGATCAATTAAGGGAATTAGGTATGCTGGTGGAGAACTAAAAGGCTAAAATAGAAGTGTTACAACAAGAAATAGATTAGAAGAAACAATTGGAAGAACAAAATGGAAAACTGGAACTAATAATTGAATAAATACAGCAGCATTGTTTTTCATCTCCTGTGCTAGAAAAGATCATAAATCAGAATGAGAAACTAAAGGAAATCGTGAAGAAGCAAAGGACGAAAATCAGAGAAAGTAGCATCAAAGAAGAAAAAGTTACAAGATTGCTCTACTACATTCGGAAAGAAGGAGTTGATGTCGATTCGATATTCATGAAATATGTTTAAACTCCAAGTGTGCAGTCGACATAGCGGAATGGGATGTATGCGCAGGAACATATACAAGGAGAAGGAGAAAATTCAGGTGAATCTTCAAGAGGATCTAAAAATTAGGAGTACTAAATAAGTTTAGGCGATGAAAATCATCTTCAATACAATTAACATGACTCGAACGAAGAGAGTTAACCTTCGAGAATTATAATCGATGCCAATGAAATATATTCTGAAGAGGAAGAAAGATAAGATGAGAATGGAACTAGCTTCAATGAGTAGAACAGTAGTAGCCAAAAAAGATTACAACCAGTTATGCCGTTTGAATTCTCTGTCGCTTCTAGAAAAAATTAATAACAAATAATTAATTACTCCTTTTGAGAAAATGAAGAGGTAATTTGATTATTAAGAGGCATAATTCATTGGAAGAAGATTGTGTTTGTTTAAGAAATGTTCTTAGATTGTGCTGTTAATTAATCTTTTATTTTGAATAAAAAAAAATAAGTAAAAGTTATTTAAGTTATTCCTCTTTAATTTAAAATAACTTCGATAGAATTACAAGCAAAGTTTAAATGTTTCTATATCAAGTTCAACTAAGTTAAGCTAAATAACATGCACATTTAGTTACAGGAGAAATACATTAATCATTTTATAAACTTTGTTTTAGTGAAAAAGTTAGTTGTTCTTCATGGTAGTTCAGTAAGATGATTAGCCTCAAAGTAATTCCATTGGATTGTCTTGACTTTATCAATGCGTTCATATAAGGCAGTCATAATCCTGTAGAAATCTTCATCGGACCCACCTGCTGGGCCTAGCAAATATTGCTTGACTTTATCTCTGCTTGGAGCTGCTGACATCGCTAGACTTGCTCCTGTTTTGATTAAGAAAGTATGGTGCTTTGAGAAAGCGAAATCATAAGCTTTATGGAAAGCCTTGCTGCATTTCTGATCGCGGTGATTGATGAGCTCCTCGAACATAACTTTCAGGAAGTTCTAGAACCACATCATTCTAAGTAGATTTCGAGATAGAGAATCATATTTAGCGTACTGAGGATCTTTAGTTTCCTTTTTATTGTTTTCACCATTCAGCTTGGCGATATTTAAAGATACTTCCTTATTAACAGTTGTAAGCAGCATTCCACCGCATTCTCCTTTATACAGTACACAGATCTTCATCATGATATTTACTTTATCATCGACATCTGAGAACGCAACACTCAGCAACTTGCCCATTTGCTTAAAAACTTTGCAAAACTCTTTTAAGAATCTTCCTAATTCAGCAATAGGGAAATCCTTGGTTTTGTCATAGCTATTTATGCACACGTCTAGCCATTAGATGCACCCGTTGTAGTCAAAATGTTCAGAATCCATTATGCTTATTTTTTTTATTATTATTTAGTTTCTACTTCTTTATTTATTGTTATTTTTAATAATACTATTTCCTTCAAACCCTCTACTTATTCGATCAGTTTTATTAAATTTAAACCACCTTGTGCTTTTAAAACTAGTATTAGCTGTAGTCAGCCTGTAAATGTTTAAAGTGTTTTTTTTTTAACTAAGCACACAATAACCCGCTTTTAAATCAACATTTTATCAATAAAACAAAAAAATTCCTATTAATTACCAATTTTTTGAAATGAGAGCTTCAACAAATCTTTTAAAAGGACTGAATCACCTAAAGCCACGAAAGAATTCTATAAATCTTCCTTCTTTTTCTGGAATAAGAACAGAAGTAAAGCAATAATGATATTATTATTATTATTATTATTATTATTTTTATTATTATTATTTTTAAACTCTTGTTTTACTTTTTGCAGTGAATTATTGCTTTAATCTTTGGATTTGATATTACCATATTCTTATTGGATTATTTCCCAATGGTAAATTAATGATAAATATTAAATATTTAATAATTAATTAATCAGTAGAGATTTTAAACAAAAGACAAACAAAAATACTACATTAAACAATTCAGATTTATAAATTTATCACAGCTATTACGAAGCCAAAGATATTGTATTAGAAACTAAAAAAGAAACAGTAATTGAAGTAAACAGAGTCTTTTTTGATAAAATAATTAAAGAAATGTTCGCAGAATTGTAAATCTGTTTGCTCAAGAGAAAAGGCCATAATTTTCAAACAAATCGACTTAAAAAATAATTTGAATTTCACGCATTCAACTGGACAAGAATAGTGTAGGAAAGAAAACCTAAATCAGTCATGATAGATAATCAGATTAAGGAAAGCAAATGGTTTTGATGAGTTGGAGAGACATTTATAAGGGGAGGAAATTTGTTTGCATGAGAATTAATGAGTAGATGAGAAAGAAGAGTTGATGTGTCTAATTAGAAGAAGGGAAATTAAACAAGGGAAAAAAAAGGGGAATCGGAGAAGTAATAAAAAATAATCAAGAAAATTAATTATCAGATAAGGGTGTTCAAAATAAGAAAGCAGATTAAGTGCGTTCATGAACGAAACACCTATGGAACCAACCAAAATGACTGCCTAGAGGCTCTCTACCAACCAATCGAAGAAGCAACAGCTTTAAGACTCTTTCTCCAAGATGGAGGAAGAGCACGGACACGTTTACGATCTAAGAACCGAGATGACTCTCGAAGACCAGCTACAAGTCAATTCAGCCAAGCAAAATTTCAGTTTCTCGTCGTTCTCACAATTGCTCCTTTGTTTGCCAGCTAACCTGTTCAATTTGATATGTCTTTCTTTGAGCGCGCCAGAAATAGCTGCACTCATTGGTACAAGTCGTGCACTCAGAGAAAAGGTAATGACTCAAGCTAAGCTTTCTTTATCCATACTTGCAATCAAACTCTTTTGCAACTGTGATTCCATCGATAATTATGTCGAATATGGTGAAGAAGAGGTTTATGTCGCAGCAAGAACTCAACGAAATAGGTTTTTGGCTGAAACACTGAAGGAAGAAGGTATTTAAAATCTTTCCTAATATTCCAAATTGAAGCTACTTATTGAAAGACTCCCAAGGCAACAACAATTATCCGTAGCTTTTAAATAATTGAGGAATCCACCCTTACCTATTATGAAAATCAGAAGAGAAAATGTTGGAATGTATGCACAATCGTGGCTTCAAAATAAGCTTGTGGATGCCTATGGTGACAGTCAATAGAAAACACCCAAACCAGTCATGAATTAGCAAAATTTATTCAACTCGTTTTTCTGCCCAACATCCTAGCAACAACAGTTCACGAAGGTAAGCTCAAAAACACCAGGATATTTTGGAAGTCCATTTGGAGGGAACTTCAATGCACTTAAAAGTTTCTCCATCACAATCATGGAATAACAATAACAATTAAATCTTTCAGATTAATCCCCTTCAAGTTTTGACAGTGAAGAAGGATCTCTTCCTGGTAAACTAGAAGATCTTCTAGATTCCGTGAGATGGTACAAAAACATTGACGAAACTGAGCTCCTCACGAATAGCTCTGGAGATAAAGAAATTTATGACTTAATAGAGACTAATCCCGCATTGTAGAGTTCTTTGATATTGAGTTCGATTCTAAAAGCTTAATGCTAGATTATCAGCCAGTATCTGAATAGCACAATCAAGCACTTCTCTTATCACGATATTCTCTCTGAGTACAACATCAAGTGGAACGTCTTCTCAGCATAAGTCATTGAGTTAGCTGAAAATCTTGAAGACATCTACTCTGCCTTTAACCAAATGTACACAACGAAAACAGGAGTAAAGATATTCCCCTAATATTCTCTCCTGAGAGTTGCAACCTAATTATGGGCTAGAATTGTCTTCAATCCTATCCAGAAATCTCTCTTCGAAGCATTCTTTTCACTGTTGTAAATCAGAAGAGTAGAGAATCTCAATTACATTCTCACCAGTAACGCCGAACCTCTTGACCCTAAGCTCTTTTCGACATACTACATGCCAGAAAATCTATCAGAAACTCCTTAAGGTATTTAACAACGATTATCCAAATTTGATAGCTATTCAGTTAGTCTCGATGAAATGTTGATCTCAAATCGAAATCTCATCAGTCAACGAGACTTAGAAAATCCTCCAAAATATCAAAATTTCAGTTCATTAGACAATTAAATATCGCAATCATAAAAAGAAAGAATTGATAGTAAAAATTATTCATAGTTTTTTTCGAAAAATGGTTACTTTGTTGACAATATTCTCTCTACCTTTGCTGAAAATATGCTCGATTTATCTGTAAACGAGGCATCTGTGCACTGGCTTGGCCACAGTGAAATTCAGCTTGGAAGAGTGTATGCACAACTTCAATCTGATTTCTTGGCAGTTACCACATTCTACTATTAGCAGCTCTACACTTCTCTCTTCTAGGGATATTTCTCGTAAATTAACATTTCCAAGAAAATTATTTTCCTTCCTTCCAGCAAAACAAAGCCATTCAATTAAAAGAGAATCTCTGAGCGAGTTTAAAAGGGATATTCCCAGCATCAATATAAAAGCAACAGCTTTATCGAATTTACTAGTTTAATTTACAAATTATCTTTTTCACAATGAATTCAACCAATAGCTAACTCTTGAATACAATAACCTTGATTGCAAGCTCTCCAATAAAGAAAAACATCTTCAATAGAAATCTCAACTCAAAAGATTTGAACTATCTGCTTCATAGCTTTTACTACATTATTTTTGAATTACTGAAATTTTTATGATTTTCAATGTTTTTTGCAACAGAGAATGGAAATCGTTTTTAGGATTCGAGCTGAGATATTGTCGAAAAATAGTCAAAGAATCAACTCTAAAACCAGTCAGCAAAATTGCACAGGACATGTTCTTCAAGGCATTCATTGCATATTCAGAGTAAAATTACTCTTCTCCCAGGAAAAATGAGCAAAGTTGGTTCTCATCTGCACCAGGAGTCCTTGAAAAATTAATCTAAAAAGGTTTTTCTGCAACTTCAGTTCAAAATATTCGTTCAGATATTTAATAGAAAAAGAATATTGAAGCTCTCGAAGAGATGCTTTTAGAAGAAGTTGAATAAAATGAAAAATCGCCTCGAGATGAAGATATCGAAGATGTCAACAGATACAGGAAAATCAAGAAGGTATTAGATGAAGAAGCGCTTGTATTTTATGAACTCACTAGCGCAATCGATGATAGCCTTCTTTCCAGCGCCAAGATCGCCAATAAACACCAAATGTAATAAATCTAAACAGTAGAGATAATTCAAGTTGAACCTTAGATCGTCTTGAATACTTTCTCAAACATAGTAACAAACTTCTCAAAAAATCCGATGACTAAGCTCAACTTCTCCAGGCCAACACAATGTCCTCAAAATACAAAAAATGTATAGAGCAAAGTGTTTGATAGGCAGTTGTTTTCTAGAGTTGGAGTGAGGAAGGGTCCAATGAATTCATGATAAATATTTTGAAAATCAAAAAATTTAATGGATTCCACTGAGAAAATTGCAGAGTGGCAGCGTGGGTGGTAACAGCAGCATACCTCGGGCTTTCTCTCTTATCCCCACCCCCCAAGTTTTGACCACGGACAATTTGTGCCGTTTGAAGGAGAGAGGAGAGGAGAGGAAGTTAATCTGAGGTTTGAGAAAAGATGTCGGTCCACGATGTATTTAGTTTCATCTCCCTCACCCCCATCCCCCCCGGAAAACAGGGTAGATGAACACTAATCGTGTTGCGGCTCTTTAGAGCTGCAGCTGTTCCATCAATTCCGTACCACTAGGTTCTAAAATAACTTCAAATTACATTTCAATTTTTACCCATTCCGCATTCATTTTTTGCATATTGTTTATTCACATTAATTCTTGAAAGTTGAAAATGAACTCGGATTTCTATTAAACCCCTTCCTCTCTGCTCTAATTTGACTTCTTCTCCTCTCTCTCTCTCTTTCCTAATTATTGCTGCTGTTTCTTTCCCTGAGTTGTTAACTGCATCTAATCTCCCCCTTTTTTTACCAACCACTCCAGCAATCTACAAAATTTCAGCAGTGCCTATTAGAGAGAGTGAGAGTGAATAGTCAAAGGAGTTGAGAATACAAATTATTTTTAGCATTAAAATTATTAATTATTTGCATATTTAATTCTGAAAAGAAATGAGATTATTAATAAGAGATTTTATGAAAAGAACATCAGATAATCTGAAAGAAAATGCTGAAGAAAATACAAGCGATTATTTCGATGAAATTGATGGATTCTTATAAGATAATTAAGATCTAGAAGAGGATACCTTCTTCGACATGATGCAGTATGAAAAAGTATCTTATTCTCTGGATAATTGAATTGCTTATTTTAAATCAGATTCTAAATCGAGAAGCGCTAAGAATTAGATGAAGAACAGATAAATCTCTCAGGAAATTTAAGTAAAAAATATTCTTAACTCCTTTTAGTAGTTATTTTGATTATTTTATCAAGATCTTTTAACTCTTGAAGGTAGTCAATTAGAAAATTAGATCTAATCAAGACATCTAAATAAAGAACAAGAGTCATTTTAGCTGTTGCATCAACCAATTGTTGAAGACGATTTAACATTAACCAATAATATTTCTTCCCAACAGAGATTCTTTGAAATCGATTCTCTTGTATCACCGTTTTCATCACCGAAAGGATAATCTAATAGTGGCTTTTTCAATGAAAAAGATAATCTACTTTCTCCTGTGAAAAATTCCAATCTTTCTTACCTAGTAAACATCATTTTAATACATTCTAAATCTTCTTGGTGTTTTTTTCTTCAATAAATCTTACAGTTTACTATAAAAATACTCACTTAAAATTAACTTTTTACTTGCAATTCTTTACTAGATCAATGAGAATAGGTCAACGAAAGATAACAGCTTCAATTCTACTGAAATTGAGGAGTCTTGACTCCTCTAATCCAGTCAGAAGAGAAGGATACACCAGTGGAGCATGACTTAGGTTAGATGCGCTTAGACAAGATTCTTATCAGAGTTTCTGCCATCTATCAAGGACAACCTTTGCTACGGTCCCCTATGCTTGAACCACCCCTCTCCCCTCTCAACCGACTACCCCCAACTCCCTCCCCCACCCCCAACATTTAAAGTGAATCTTGAGTATTTCTTTTGTGAAGAGCATTTCTTTAAAAGCAGAAAATGAGCTTTGCAAGCGAAATAATCAATATTCCTTCTCCTTAATAATTTGATTACATGTATTGTATGTCTAGTTTGCCAAATTTAAGATTCTAACACTTAACAGATTTATCACATAAAGCATTATTTTCTGAGACAAATATGTGATCATAATACAAAACAAAACTAAAAATTAAAATACAAACAAAAAAGCAAAAAGTTTCTTAGTTCCTTCTACCTCTTAAGTTAATCATGAGAGAAGCACCCGAAGAGGAGATCATTGTAACAAGACATGTCTCTTAACTCACTCCTTCTTCTGTTGGGAAGAAGCTTTCTGAAATCAGTATGTGTATTGTTACACATGAGTTTACAGGTGCTAATTGATTTGTGAAATAGATCAGAATACTTTCAAGGAGACTATCGCTGAAACCAAATAATTTATATCCTTCAGAAAACTAAACTTAGAGGAATGTCGATTGATCTGGAAAGGAGTGTTTTAAGGTATAATTGGAGCTTTAAATAATTTAATAATAATTATACTTTGTTTTAGCTGTTTGGTAATACGATAAGGGTCCAGCTTTAGAAACTCTAGCAGAAGAACTAGCAAGTCTTATCTTTAGCGTGAACAATGGGAAGAAATTCGAGGGACCTTCCGTTTGGTTTGAAGCCTGTTTCAACGCCTTGAATAAAGAATGGAGCAAAATCAACTAATAGAACATAAACAAATTTGCTTCATTGGTTAAATAGATTATGCTAGCATTCCTTAGATTTCTTCGAAAAAAAGGGTTTAATCTTGAATATGTTCGTCGATTCAATAGCATCGTTCAAAAAGAACTCTATGGAGAGATATCTTAGACAGGTAATAAATGAGCAGTTTAATTATCATTTTATTAGAGTTCTTATGGAATTGTATTGTATTTTACCAAGTTGGAGGATTAGCATTACAAGTTTTGAAGATCTTTCCTGAAGTCTTGAGCCAATTTTCTAATGCAAATTAAGAACAGTTGATGCTTTTACTTGAACTTTTCCTTAAACAATTAGGCTAATTGTCTAGTAAGTAATTGAGAGATAAGATTAGAGAAAATGTCTTCTAAAAGATAGTAGAAATGAAATAAACTAGCCCTCCACTATTTGAGAATCTCAATATGAAGGCTTATCGTGATAAGTTACTTCACATATCAAATAAAGAGTAAATTTAGATTTTAAATAGTATTTCCTTGAGTAATTAATATATTGTTGTTTTTTAGTAAAACAGAAGAGACTATGAAAATAGAATTAAAATAAATAGTAAAAATGATAGATTCAAAGATGGATTTAGATAAAGAGGATATTAGATACACAGAATATCTTAGTGAAAGAGAGAAAGGTAAGTTAGAAAGAAGAGAAAAATGGGATCCAGAAGGTAAAAAAGTTGAAAAGGAAGAAATGAAAGCATTTAAAGGCCAAGGGGAATAAATAAATGAAAAGAAAAAATAAGGATCAACAGCTACAGGGAGCAATGAAACTGGAGAGCAGATTTAGAAAAGAATGAAAAATAATGAAGGATATAGTTATAAAAATGACTTAAACAGTGAGGATAGCGAATAAAATACTAAGAAGCTTTCCAAGACGCAGAAAAAAGCAATTAGAAAAGAGTAGATGCTTCAAAAAATGATGGATGAAGCAGAAATAAAACATTTAACTGAATAAGAATAACCAGAAGGTTCAGAGGAAAATGTTGAAGAAAAACAAATAGAAAATGATGATAAAGATGAAGAAAATAATGAGCAAGAATCTGAAGAGAAGAATGAAACTTAACAAAAAATTAAAACAGAAAAGAAAGTGAAAAATGATCAATATAAAAAAGTGGCCTTCAAGACCAAGTAAAACAAAGTTAAAGGTAACAAACATTAACATATCATTAATTTCAATTGCTGAATATTTACTTCAAAATAATAAACAGAATTCTCTGACAATCAAAAAGTGATCTAAAAGACGGAGAAGTCTTCTCAAGAAGGAAAAAGAAACAACAAACAGAAATTCAATAAAAAATGATTATCTCAAAACAATTTCAAAAATATTTGTTTGTAGTTCAATTAAATTTAAGTTTAAACAACTTTCATAAAAAAGGCACAGTCCTTCAACGTTTTATTAGTAAATTATTAATCATAAGTTAGAAATATTATTAAAAGCTAATCAAAAAGTTAAATTGCACCATTTTTAGCATAATTAAATAATGGTTTAATACCATTTTTGGCTATTTTTGAAATAAAAACAAAAATATCATTAGTTTAAAAACTAATGCTTTTTAAGTTGCATGATTCATTATTTTTGATTAGAAATGGTCAATTATTTTCTTGTTAGTTTTAATCTCCTCTCTCTTGTATTTCATTTTGAACTTCCTAATTATTTAATTTACAATTTGAAGAACTTCTCCTTAATTAAGTAATATCAACTTAATTGTCACAAAGGGAAAACATAAACACTTTAGAGCACTATTGTAAAGCCAATTCTATTGGTTTTTTTAGACAAAGTGACGAATATTCAATAAAATTTTAGCATACACCAAATACATACATTCAATACATAAATATAGAAAGTTCAAAAAAATAAAATGATCTAAAGAGCTTCATTGCTAACAGTTCCTGCTTTCTCTTGCGTTAGAGACACTATCAAAGAGTAAAGGATACTTGATTCGACAAATATCTTTTTCGGGAAATATGATTATTAATTAAACTACTTCTCTTAATCAAGAAGATGATGTATCAGCTAGAGGATCAAAAGGGTATATTCATTAGTCGCACTGCCTTCAAGCCATTCTCTTCCTTATTCAAGCAAGAATTCCTTCAAGTTTTCTTCGAAATAATGTTCAATTTAAAAGTGAGTTGCTCGTGTAAATATTGTTGCTAAAACTCTTCTTAACTGACTATTTTTAGACGCTTTTGCAATCTTAAAACTAGATTAAACAACATTGGTGTCTATTAAGCATTACAATAATTCCTCTTATTAGCTTGGATATTCTTCAATTCTCCATATGAAGCAATCTAATAATCTAGAGATATCTTTATGAGCAACTTCTTCTAAACAAAGTAATTATTCTAATGTTTTAAATAACTACTAACGATTTTCCCACAGATTTCTAAAGAAAATACTATTTTAAGCCTCTTAGGAATCTTTTCCTAGACACATTGTCAGAATATCTAATGTAATAAGCGATAGTTTTTAATCTTTCGAACCTAGCAATCTCAACGCAATTTTCACAAAGAACGGCTGTCGTAATTTTAATATAAGAGTTTCTTGGTGGGGCCCATGAGCTATTAACACTTGAAAGCGGTCTAAGACTTTTTCAACAATTAAAGGCTGATCTGAATGCAGATATTGGAGTAAATATTATATGATAATTGATTAGATGTTCGTACAAGAAATAAGCACGGCTAAAATGGTAATAATTTCAGCTTTAGATTCAATGGGTACTTCTGTTGAGCTCATTGCTTAAACCAAGAATGATATTTATGGGAGATTCAAAATAGGCTTAAGACTGCTTTACTCTATTTCGACAGCCAAACAAATCAATTTGCGCAATTTATCGAGAGTTGAGCAGGATAAAGCACTTCCTCTCAGTTACTAATAGTATTAGAGATTATTTTTTATTTATGTTGTAAGCTTTTCAACAGGATAGCTTGATAAGTGACTGCTTGAAAGAGGATTATCAGCAGAGGACTTGAAGGGTTTACAAAGCAAATCTGAATCAGATTCAGAAGATTGTTTGTTATTATTGATTATTCTATTTGCTGTAAAGATTTTTCGTAGTTTCTATGCACGAATATTAACCCTAAACTATTCCTTGCGTAATGCAATAGCATTTTGAAGTTCCTCTCCTTCTTCAGATAGTTCATTTGAGTTCATTTAGAGGCTCAATCGTATTTCAGACTTGGATAGCTACTTAATATTTGTTAATAATACCTTTTAGATTTATTATTATTGTATTATTTTCTAAAAGCTCGATCACTTTTTTCAGCGAATTTTATGATTTGAGATCATAAAGTTCTCAAACGATACAATTTTAGATTATTTGATTTTTAAAACCTGCGAAAAATTAGGGAGTTTTCGATGATTTCAAATTATAGCAGTTGCAAGACTAGACTAAATCGAAGTGATATTGTAATACGGAATTCCAAATAACAATGGGATAACTATTGGGTCAAGGTAGAAATCATTGTGTTAATTCAAGCAAACTAGAAGAGCACCTCTAAAAGATGATCACTTGAGATCTTTATCACATACTTGATTTTTAAAAGTAATAAATAACTCAAATTAGTCAATCTGATCAAATAGCAAGAAGCGGGAAAAATAGAGTGACTAAAACAATCCAAATGAGTAAATATTAAAGAAATTCTAAAATCAGAGATGCTGAGACAAACTCAAATTCACTGAGTGGTATCTCATTCTATTAGAATTAGATGTAATGTTGACGATTAATGTTTTTAAAATGGTTTTACAGAAAATGTAAATTATCATAATAATTTTCATAATAATATTTCAAAAAGTTTATTTGAAACAACAAGGTGTGCTAAGGTTTGTGGCTTAGATTAACAAATTGAAGTTGGTACACTAACTGAGCATTTAAAGAACAAATAGATAAAAATAGATGTATGTGTTTGCACAAAAAGGTGTGATTTTCTTGAAAAAAGAAAATATCTTGCACCATTTAGAAAAGGGATTAGTTTACACATGCAAAAGGGAATATTAAAACTAGAAAGAATTCTCTATTGAATTTCTGAGGGAAGGGAAAGGCAGAATTGGGAAATATTGAAGCTTTTTGTAAGAAAATATAATCATCATCGCCAAGTGAATGGCCAATCATAACAATATTATGTCTCCCAAACTTTTAAACAAAAAATATTTCATAGCAACTTCTTTTTTTATTTTCTATCATTTT
>Ga0302271_10000132_pt1 | contig 65069 bp, 34 predicted proteins | sample III_Bog_N1_1_FD_198767 | JGI IMG/M metagenome (GOLD analysis project Ga0302271, IMG submission 198767) | Peat permafrost microbial communities from Stordalen Mire near Abisko, Sweden - III_Bog_N1_1 | ecosystem: Environmental > Terrestrial > Soil > Wetlands > Peat | place: Sweden: Abisko...
TCATTCCAGCAATGGGGAGGAAGAAGACGATGGATTCATTATTGTGAGATAGAAGAAAGTCGCAGTCGTAGAATGATCGATCCCCCCAAATGGATAGGCACAATAATACAGCAGATGAGAGAGATAAACCAAGTTAATTCTTTTATTAGATGATCTTTTAATTAAACTAAAAAAGAAAGCATCAATAATTAAATGACTTTGAGAAAAAAACAGTACTCTTTTCTACTCGTTCTTCTTTTCTGTTTCAATATGTTGTTATTATCATGTTGGTATTAAACTACCCAAAAAATGATTATTTATTCCTTATTTTGATATTAATGGACCAACTAGAACATCCTTAAATTTAAACTTTGAATCAATTTGAAAATAACTAAAATCTCCTAAAACTAGAATTTAGTTCTAGAATCAGTTGAAATAATAACTTAATAAAATTTCTTTTTTCTTTTATTATCAAACCAAACTGATAATGTCCAAAGGAAGATTGATTCCTTTTTGCTTTTACCTAATCAAGCAATCCCTCACCTGATCATAACAAATATAAAAGTTTTGTAATGCCAAATTTGAATGAATCATCGTCGGGTGATTTGGAAAGAATGTGTGTTCACTAAATAGTCATTCCCTTAAAAAAGTGAGTGAAAAAAATATGCAGAAAAACGTCTGATCGCTTCAGCAAAAATTAAAAAATAAACAGGAAAAAAACAAACAGAATAACAATTCTTTTTAATCACCGAAGTGAAAAAAACAATACTGGGGGAAATGGATCATCAGAAGGAGTCAGCATCATCATCATCTTCATCTAAGTAGCTTTGGGAGCAAGTGAACGAGAGAGACAGACAAAGTTATACTGATTAAAAACCTCTCCTTAAATCCTAGTTCCGTCTCAAAAAAGCCTCCAGAAATTCTTCGATACACATCCATCTCTATGCATCTATCATCTTATTTATATGCGTAAATATTTATTTTTACTATGTTCAGAGAAATAAACACACTCTAATTGCATAACCCAAAGATATTTACTCTACAAATACAGTAAAAAAGTACAAAAGTAATAATAGAATTCATAATGTGTTATTTTCCCCCCTCCTACGTTTTAAAAATGAACTCTTCACCTTGGCGTTTCTATTCATTTTAATTGCTAGCTGACTACTAAAAGTCATAGGTTTTCTAGTAATTAATGGGATCGATTTGATTTAAACCTCTCTCTCTTCCCCCTCTCATTGTTTTTCTATCCTAATAATGCAATCAATTCCTTTTTTTTTTCCTCTTCGAAAAAGACTGGCTCAAAATTAAGCTAAATAGCTCCCCATGTTAATTTAAATAACAGTTAAATCTTTCATATTATGGTTTTACTTTCCTATTTTTAGCTGGCAAAAAGCACAGAGACAGAAATTTTTTATTAATTTCGTTTTTGTTTTAGCATAAAAATAACATTTTTATAATTATATTATTTCTTTTTAGGCAAGCACACCCACAGCTAAGATTTCTCTTGGTCCTTCAGTGCATTATTAACTTGAAGAAGATAGTAACTCGCTTATTATTGGAAAAAAGGAAAAAACCTTTTAGTTACGTCTTGAAGGTTCTGATAATATGGTAAAATGGGCTGAAACACTAGATAAGCTAGGAATTCCTTAAAAACTTCTGCCTACAGAATCCTCATTATTAGCAGAGGCACCCACAATAGACACTTTAAATGAAGGAGCTACAACCACAGCTGCTCCTTAAGAAGAAGAGTCTGATTCTTGTGAACATGCAGCTGCTGATTTGTATGCAGCTCCAGAAACATTCAAACCTTCTATGGAACACTTTATAATAAGACCAACTTACAATAATGCTCTAAGAACTTGCAGAGACACCCATCTCTTCTGGAGCAAAAGCTTGGAAAGAATTCCTGAAGAGCAAGATTGCTGTGAATGAATGAGAGCTAGCTGATCTTACTTTATAAAATAAATTACCTTTTTCAATCAATAAAATCCAAATTCAATTTATTTATTTGATTATTTATCTCCATTAAAATCTGCTTGATAATGAAAAATATTCAAATAATTATAAGTGTAATAATTATTATCCATTATGCCCTCCAAAGAGAACTAAATTAAAGAGAGAATCTAAGCTGGATTTCAATAGATAAACAGCTAGTTTGTGATTTCTTTTATCACTTTAATAATTCGAAATAATTAGTGTGCATTTTTATTAAAATTACTCAAAAAACAAAGTACTTACAGTTCTATCCTAATTTTTCTTTTATTCCTAAATCTGCGAGGAATATGAGATAACAAAGATGCTTTTCTCTTAATCACGCAATGAACAATGATGGATATGAAAAACAAAAACAGGTTGTATGGTTAAAGGATGGCCATTTAAGTAATTCTTGGGTAACATATAAGGAAACTGCTTCTGAAACAGATCGAAGATAGATCGTCGATATCTATCAGAAAATCGACACTAGAGTAGAAGGAATACGAGGAACGATCAATGGATTAATGCGAAAGAAAGATGAAAACAATATCGAGTTAACTGTAGAAGCTAGACAATAAATGAGAAGAATGTACTTTTAAGAAACGAAAGTCAGGAAGATTCAATATGAGACTGAATAGAAATTCGAAACTGGCAAAGATATTCTTGAGTTAAAGAAATTGATTGAAGAAGCAAGTGAAGAATGCTAATTTTTTCAGAGTAAATTTGAAGCATCTAAGAAAGAATTGACAGATGCGAGCTTACGAATGAAAGCTAAAGGACTTCTACGTGATAAATTAGATGCGATCTTGAAAGAAAAGAGAAAGTAAATAACTAACTTAGCAACTTAAAAAATGTCTATTGAGAAGGACTTTATGCCTGAAGAGTTTTCAGCTATGAAATCATTTTCACCTGAAAAGAGCACACAAGCAGAATAGCTGTTGATTTTGCTCTAGAGATCACCAAGAAGAGACATAAAAAGATCGATTTCTTAGCAGGAAGAGAGGAAAGTAAAGACCTTACCAAATGAAAGTAAGGAAGAGAAAAGAGCTGAAGAGCGAAAGGAAATATTTAGTCAAAGAAAATTGAATTCTTCGTCATGTTCAAAGGTTCTCAAGAACATTAAATGTACCTTAAAAGGTATTGGGCACATCTAGAATTATTAGAGAAGTTTTTAGAAAATGTTCTCACAATAGTTATAAAAATATACTGTAGTTAGTCATCCATCGGTTGAAGAGAAACGTAGTTCAAGATATGGTAGTGATAGAAATAACATAAAATAGGATGAAATTAGTTATAGAAGTAGTAGTAGTAATGTTAATTAAAGAGATATTGAGAGCATAAGAGAGAAAATTTAGGAATTGTAAGAATAAAACAATGAAAAAAGATCGATATTTGAAAGTAGAATCAAAGCATTTCAAAGGGCATTTATGATATATCGGGATTGCTTGAGGATAAAGGAGATTCCATCTTGGGCTGAGGATAAAATAAATGAAAAATTCGCTTAAGTAAATTAAGACATTCTCGATAAAATGAGATTCTTCTAAGATTCTAGTCATTCAAGTAATTATGACACTAGAAGTCTCATAAAAATTGAAAAGGAACAAATCCTTGAGAAATTAAAAGATTGGAAATTTCAATCGCCATATAAGAAATCCATTAAAACAATGGATTAGCATAATTCTAATAAAAATACACTTAATCCATTAGACAAATCTAAAACGATAAAGCTAAAATGAAATACTAAAACATAAAAAAAATATATCAAATATTTAAGAATAATAGAAGGACAAGAAAGAATAATAGCATGAGGGGAATAGGAAGCTAAGAAAAGGAGATAAAAATAGAAAAAAAGAGTAAGCAGAATTAAGAGCTTGAGAGATATAGAAATGGAATGGAGAGGAAAAAGAAGAAGAGAGAGAGAGGGATTCAAAGATTCTAAAAGCTTAAAGAAGAAGATGAAACGTTTTTTATCTTGATATCGCTCTCAAAATAGATTATATTATTTAGGCTATTGTTGTTGGTTTTGCTCAGATTAATAAAACTAGAAAAATTATGGTGGTTACTGAAATATTTACTGCTAATTTTAAGGATAATTATTTTGTGAATCTAACTATGATTGCTACTGTTTTTAGAGTTGTTAAGGAAGACAATAGTTTTGAGTGTAAGGAGGGTATCCAGATAATTAAGAAGGATAAGTCCCATATGGTGGGTGTTGTTATTGAGATTATGAGAATGATTACTATCCATTTCTTGATTTCTAAAAATGTGGATGTTGAGAGGGAAAATATTAGTTTGGAGGATATTATGGCTAGATGAATTATTGTTATTATTGTTAAGCTGAATATTACTGTGGATAGCCTTAATAGCCGCCCCATATTTATTGTTAAAACTAAGGGGCACAATTTTGAGAAGAAGTTAAAAGATGATCTTATTAGAAATTATCGTTGTCAATATTATCAATGTTTTGTTCTTCACATGAAAATATTGAAGATACAGCATGTGTGATCTCCTAAAATGAGTCTGCTCTGTGATACATTGACGACTTTGAGTTCATTTACTATGAGTAATTTTATTTTTACATTTTTCCTTAATTTCTAAACCCTGAATAAGCAGGTGGTTGGTTTCGAGAATTACTGCTGTTACTGCCCGATGAACCTGTGGATGTTTGAGAATCTGGAGTTGTCATTGGAGAGATACGAGTTCGTGTAAAGGAAATGTGTATTTTTCTTCCCAGAATCTCTTCTTCATGGAGATTAACTAGAGCATTGGTTGCTTCTTCAGTGGAGGAAAATTTTATATGACACATGTATTTATTTGAAGCATTTATAGGATGAAAAGCTTCGATAACTCCAAAAGGTGAGAACTTTTCGATGATAACGTCTGCCTTACAAGTGTCTGCTTTGAGATTAGAGACATGCAATGTGGATGTCACGGGGTTAACGGAAATTTATTTGCCATTTCGGAACCTGAAGGAAGATTTATCACCCTTGAATGTTTCGCACTGTTTTTCGCCTTCTTAGTTTTCTTTAATGTTTTCGTAGTTGGAGTAGAAAATTCTCATAGCATTTTGCTCGACTTTGAGAGAATCTAATTATTCTTTCGCAGTAGTTGCGTCTTCTTGAGTTTCAAATTGTATCAGGCAATATCGTTTTTCAGTAAAAAACAGAATTAATTCAATGTTTCCGAAGTTGCTGAATAAATTGTAAATCTTCTTAGTTGTCAGAGTTCGTTTTTCAAGACCACGAATATAAATCACTCGAGATTTCTTGTTTTCAAGGATGTAAAGTGGGTTTACATATTAGCTAGGATCGATCTATCCTCCTTGTAAGAAATTCGGTTCTTTTTCTCCTTCAAATTCATCGCTATTTCTTAAATCATCATCAAGAAGGTTTAATTTCTCATAGAATCCATTTAAATCTATTAGATCTCCAGCTTCTGAATTTATCAATGCGCTTTCCTTATCTTTTGATACTCCTTCTGATTGATTAGTACCAAGGTTATTTTCATTTTGTTTCATTTTCAGATCAGTATTTTCTGCTTCCTGAGTGGTTTTATCATCGGCCTTCTGATCTTAGTCTTTCTTCTATGGAGGTAATAAATTTCTCCTCAAGTTGTCTGCTTAGGATGTTTCACCTTTTTCAGCTAACAAAGGAGCATCCTGAGTAGCTGAGAATTCTTCGACAGTTTTTGTTTACTCACTTAAGATTTCTCCAGAAGGTTCTATCCTGTGTGGAGAAGGCTTCGAGTTGACATTTGGAACACTTTCAAAATTCCTAATAAGTTCGCTGTAGTCAAACGAATAATTTCTGTGCTTCTCGCAATTTGAATTATGGGAGATTGAGTTTGACTTAACTTCTATTAAAAATTTAGAAATATCATTATTTGTGTCTTCTTTCTCAAAGTGGGGAAGAAGCGTGGTATTATTATTTTATTTACCCATTTAGCTACTATTATCGTCGCGATTATCCCCACCTTCATTATTCAAGTTATTTGAAGAAAAACAAGCGTTTTTGTTACTGTTTTCGTTAGAGTTATTATTCTCTGCAGAATCAAAACCAGGTAAAATCTACTTGGTTTTTTCAATACAACCTAAGCCATTCTAGCCAAGCGACTAGCTCTGTTCTTCAGCTCCAATAGGTTAATTCCACTAAGGATTGAAGGATGGAGGGAAATCAGTGACTCGCTTACGACGTTTGAGCTCTCGATAATCGACACCACCCGAATTGTTATTTTAAAACACAATCTAATCAACTTTAGCATAGTACACAGTCATTTTTGAGCCATCATCATAAAGTTAATAGTTATTTAATGCTTCGCGTGCTCTATCAGCTTGATCTAGCGTCTCCATTTCCACAAATATTTTCCAGTTTTTACATTTTTCAAAAATAAGAATTTTATGAATTTCACCATATTTCATGAATAGTCTGTAAATCACATCATGAGTGATTAGGGTGCCTTTTTTATTATACACGCACACGAGAAGCACACGTTTACGCACAGGCACATCGGTTATAGTCGTCTTTTATCCTCTTCTTCCTGTGAAATCTCTAGTGACATACTCAGGTTCGATGTACTCAAACTGATCACTTGGAGGAACAGGAGGTCTATTTCCTGTTGCGCTTGAAACTTAGTTTCCTTTCGGGTAGGCAATACTGCTATTTCCAGGGATAGCACTATTGTTAACACTGCTTTAAGCCTACCCGATAGCAGAGCTGTAGTTTGTCTCAAAAGGAGATGTACTCATCTTTTTTATATAGCCCTGAGGAACTTTAGATTATTTATTATTCTTCTTCCCCTTTTGTTTTTTTAACTCTAAGGTTTGATTTTTCCTTTCTCGATTAGAAGTGGCTGATAATTCCGATCTTGCGTCTAAAAATAATAAATAAAAACCTAATGTCTTAAAATGGGGTTTAAAGCGTTTTAATAGACTCTTAATCTGAAACAAAAATTCAAAAATACAGAAACACAGACTGCATAATTTAAAAAGAAGTACAATAAATATTTAGCAAAAAATAAAGGAACAAATAATGACAAGAAAATCTAATGATTGAGAATTTCTTTTTTATTTTATTATTTATGAAAGATTAGCCTGTTTTCCTGGTGATCTTCTAGGAATTGGAATTGATAATTCATTTTGTTAGGAGTGTTTTTAGCAAAGATTGTTTAAATTTCGCATCGTTAAATGTCTAGACCAACAAATCAGAAGCTGCACCTGATGAAAACGATGAAGGTTCTTTAGCTTTCTCCTTTAAAGCTGTTTATTTTTTAGAAGGAATGATAATTCTAGAAGATTGTTTTTTAAGTTCTAAACTTTAGCTCAACAAAGGGTCAGGTTTGTTTAAAACATGATTCTAGAGTAAATTTCTTGCAGGATTTCCAAGAGGCAAACAAGTTCTAGGCTTTTGAGTGAAAGAATTAGAATCCTTTTCAGTTGGAGATGATGGATTGATGACCGAAGCAATACTTCCATGCATGGTTCGTTTGGAAGATTAAGAACCTGGTAATTGGAAAGTTGAATTATGTTGCTATATTTATTTATAATTTGATGTTTGAGAACTGGGTGTTTAATGATTGTTGGAGCTTATTTGAGGGGATATTGCTGATGGGTAAGATTTCTATTTAGTTGGTTTTTAGAGAGGAGAGAGAGGTACATTGGGTGTTGTTTTGGTTTCTTTGTTGAAGAGGTTGAAGTTTGAAAGTTAATTCTGAGGAGAAGATGTTGATGAGGATTTTTGCAAGTGATTATTATTAGAATTGTTGGAAATGTTTTGATTGTGTCGTGTTGAAGAACCAGATCCTTTGAAGAGTTGAACTTCTAATTGATCGAAGCCAATTATCACTGCTGTAATGTTGTCTTATGTTTTTCTGGAAATAGCTAATTTTAAAACATTTTCAATGGACTTTCCACAGAATTCATGAACAGAGTTTCCAATCGGTTCGTTCTCTGATGTATCCCATATGATCTAACCTACTTCATGACTGTTTATTTTGTCAAATATGCCATCACCTAGAAAAATTAAAAATAAAAAGACTTAGAGTTTATTCATTTTAAGCAACAAAAAATTAAGAAAAATGGGTTTTCGTTTCTGTAAATTACATCCAAGGACGATGAAATCATGTTTATGATCGATCTTGAAACTCTTTATCTCAGGAACTGCAACAACCACACGAGGATTTCCACCATATCTTACAAATTTTGCTTCAATATCTCCAAACGTTCTTGTCACTGAAAGTCTCCCTGGGAGAACTCTATATGGACCTAGCATGACCTGCACGTCCTCTTAGTGTTCATGTTCAGTGTTTGGAATAGATTCTATCTTCGTTCTAATTCCAAAAATAACAACATTAATCTATATTTACTTTTTGAAATTGCTTTTAAATTTTTATTTAAAAATTACTAATAAACTCTCCCTCCATTCTGATGTATGCGAGCATTTTCAATCCTATCCATTGGTTTGTGATCTCTAGTAAGGGCCTCAATGACTTTGCCTCCATTCATACTTATTACAGCTCTACTATCACCAACATTTGCTACATAGCATGTATCATCTTGAAAAAAAATAATACATTTTTTCAATTGTTTTTCAACTTGAAAAATCACATAAAATATTTCTTCATTTTTTGTTACCGACAATAAGCACAACTACTGCACAACTTCCTGATCTGTCAACTTAGCTAAGATTACCACGGTTCATCTGCTATTATGCTTATTTCAAGAAATATGACTCCGCAAGTTCAAAACCATTCTTGATTGCTTCCTCTGGATTCCAAGGAAAATTCTAATCTCTTATCACAAATTAATGCAGATGATCTCTTAAGAAATCTGCACAACTTACACCTCCATGCCCATCATAGACACCAAAGAACGAACATTTCGGCCAATTTTCTTCTTACAATCGATTAGGCGGTTTCATAATATTCAGAATTATTGAAACTCTATCTTCATTGTAATTTCTAACAATACCTTAGTGAGTCTTAGCTGCATAGCAAGAGACCACACCATTGTTACCTTTTAATGAGAATTTCGTTGGATCAGCATTCGGAATGATACCTGTTGAACAAAAAATAACTCTTGGTAAGATTCGTTTTTTTCAAAAAGACAATAAATCAAGTGAATCAAACAAAAATATGCCAGTAAAACTGAACTTCCTAGTATTTGATTTTTAATTAATTTAATAAATTGTTTGTGTTTCCTTTTTTCTTACTGAAAATCTTTACATTTCAAGGAAGGAGTAATCAATATTGAGTAAAACCCTGTGCTTCTCCTTTTGTGGGGGGAAAAATATCAAACTATTATTATTTATTTAGGTTTGGTTTAATTGTGTCGATTTTAAGTGTTTATTTTTTTGGTTTATCATAAAGAGAGAGAGAGGAGAGAAGACTGGTGTAATTAAGAGAAGGGGAAAGGTGTTCTCTAAAATTTAAAATCATGATTTGATTAGAAAAATAACGTGTGATTCAAGCTTGACAATAAGGAAAAAACCCATATGGAAAAAAAAGTGTAAAGTTACCTTTTTATGCTTGCTAGTAGAGTGAAAGCTCATTCATCATTGCTTCAACAGATTCATCTAGATCTTCGATGTGTTCCATGTCATTCGCAGTGGAACTCTCAGATCCTACTTCCTTGATCATTTATTAGGTTTTCTTAACAAATCTCAGTTCCTCTGGTTACTACAGATACTGTTATTACTAATCAAACTACTGCTGTTATTGCTGTTAATAATTGAATGTCTATTTATTAAGAATCTAAGAGAGTTAATTGATTTGTTGCTGGTAAGATGGATTCGAAGGGGAAGCTTATAAAGGCTAGAGAATGGGAGTTTAGAAAGATTAGCTTAAACTTTAAAGCCCTCCAGCACCAGCAGCAAGACGTAGAGGTGATCTAGAAGACTTCGATATTTACTTGTTTTGTTGAGTTACAGATTTCGCTAAACTTAAACCTTTTGATGGATTAGGTCCCATGTAGAAATGGTCAGGATTTATTTTACTTACTTTGTTTGGAGTTAAGTTAAGATTCGAATTCAAAGTACCTGGTAATTCAGAGTTAATTGGTGATGAAAGAGGAGACATTGCTGGGAGAACTATTGGTGGTTATTATTAGTTTAGTTGAGAGCTCGAAGGAGATAAGAGATGTGAGAAATTAGGTGAATTTACATTAACAAGATTGCTGTTACTGCTTTTTTTGGTGGGTTGAGGTTTAAACAAAGGAGAATGAGCATTGCTCTAGAGGGTGTTGCTATTCATATTTTAGTTGTTGTTTGTTAGGGTATTAGTGTTCAGCTGATGAGAATTGACAGAATTATTTGGAAAACTATTATTGATATTTGCATAAGAATTCAGAAAATTATTGTTGTTATTGTTGAAATTATTGGAGTTTGAAGGTTTTAGGAGAAAATTTTAAGGAAATGGAAGAATGTTAGTCTTAGATGAATTCTAGAATTGAAGGTGATGAGGACCATTGGGAGATGATAATGTGATGTTCTCATGAGAATGCTGTGCGATGGGGGTATTCCTGTTGGACAGCGAAGATGAAGGCGGTAATGCTGTAACAGGAGCTGAAAATTATGAACTAGTTAGACGCTGCATTTTATTGCTCATATCTAAAAAAATCAGTATGGTGTTTATGCTCTTGATCTTGAAGACTGCCTGTTTGTTGTATGTTCTCTCTCTCTCTCTTGTTTTAAAGCAGTAAATTTATTTAATTTGGAGTAATTGTTTGTTTCTACTTTTGGAATTATCCTATTTCGCTTCAAAATATGAAATTTTCTCCTGAATCATAATGCTCATAATTTACTATAAACCTAATAATAAAACATTGCTTACTCTTTATCATAGCATCCATTCTTCTTGTTTAATAATTTTTTCATTGGGGTTTTTTTTCATATTCAACAACTTTTTGTAATGCTTAACTTCTACTTTGGTAGATGTTTTGAAATTTCTTGCAATAAGTTTTAAAGAATTCGTTTGCTAAATAGAAGAGATGCTATGTTAAAATGAGAGATTTTAATTTATTTTTTATCTTTATGAAAATATTTTCAAAAATGAATTATTTTTAGTGTTTCGCTTTCAAGTGACAGTTCACATAGCAGGGAGTGCTGGAAGTGAAGAAACAGAATTTGAAGAAAAATATACAAGTAATTTATGGCCTTTGCAGTTTGAGCCTTAAAAGGAATTATTTATTTCTCAAAGATTTAATTATCTTTAGGTTAAATAGGGAGACTTAGATGAATCCTTTAATGTTCTCAAAGAAAGGTTCATTTTCTCATTGAAATGGTGATCAATTAAATAAAATGTTGATTACTCAAATAATCTGTGGACAAAAAACCATATTTGCCTAAAAATAATAATTCAATTTAATTGAGATACATATGCTAAGGCTTTTTTCTGTTTGTATAAATAATTGATTTTAGGCATATCTACAGAGGCTTTTGAGCAAGAAGGATAATTGAATTGAATTTCAGATGGATAATTTAAATGAACAAGAGAAGAAGAAAACATATAAACATATGCACAGATGATAAACATAAAAAAAATATATATTTTAAAAAATCTTACAATTTTTATTAATTTCACAGAGTCACATCTCGAAAGCATATTGATTTTGATCATTATAACTGTTATCTAGAAGTCCAAACTAATTCATGTTATTACTGGAGCTACTATTCTTAGTTAATTTATTAGTATTATTATTTCCTGGAACAAATTAATTTTACTGCTCCTCAAGTTTTAGTATTTCCTTCTTAAGCTCCTTATATTCTTTATACTCTCTCTCCACAAGCAAGACATCTTTGTGATACTTAATCTTACGGTTATGTGTTCTATAAAATTCATCTTAATACACTTATAATTAATCCCTGAGAATTCCACGCTTCTTTTTCATTGCAGCAATTTTCTACTCGATCACTACAGCTTAAACTAATACTTGCTAATTTTAAGATTGTTACTATTACTATTGTGAGTAGGCTTGTTGCTATTATTAATGTATTTGATGCTAATTTGAAGGTAAATTGTTAAAATTATTAGCACCGCGAATATCTTAATTCCCAAGTAAATTCTAGGTTTATCCAATATTTTGAGGCAAGAATCTGTTTGGATTGTTATTTTTCATTACCTCAGTTCTCTCACTACCAACAGCAGTACTTCCTCTTTGAACCTATTGCTGTTGATTTTACTAAAGTTGTAAGAGAGGTTAGGATTGTCTGAGATATTGTTTCCCTCCTGCTCCTCCTATTGCTCCTGCAGGCACTTCACTGTTATTACTAGCATTATTATTATCTCCATAGCTGGTTTGATGACTTGACATCCCTATTGCAATTGAGCTTTATGCCGATTGATTTACTGTTGAGATGGTAGTGTTGATATCTTGATAATTCTTTTGATTTCCTTATCCTAATAAAAAAGTATTTTCTTGTGTTTATTTTGTTCCATTTGTTGGTCTTTCATTTTCATTGTTGATAGGTAGCTTAGACAGTGCTTATTTGAGTCCTTTATAATAAACATAAAGTGGACGCATTGGTTCTTTTTGATCTCGTTATGGTTGAGTGTGGAAATAGTCTTCAAATGCTTGATCGTAGAGTTTCAATTCATTTTTGACCCGTTTTTTTTCAAGTTAAAGCTGCTTGAAATTCATTTCTTTAATAACCCGCATGGATATCTTGTGCGAATCAAGCTACAGTCGTTGCATGGATTCTTCGAGTTTCTTTGGTGCTTCAATTTGTATCCATTCGTTTTCAGAATATTTAGGGAAAGTTTGCTGTTTTTGTTGAAGATTCGTTTCCTTGATAAAATTATTTAAAATTGCATGGGAGGAGGAGGAACTCTGAACTGGGAAAGAAGAGAGAACTGTTGGAGCTAGAGCAGCTTAGAGAGGTTACAGCTGATGTCCTGTTGGATTGTTTTGTTAAATTTGTAAGGGATTTTGTTAGAAATATTATTAATATTACTGTTGGACTTTTTGACTGTTTGAATTAATCTAACTAGTCTTATTTGAGATTAATTATTGCTACTGCAGTGGCTGCTAGTTTTATGATCCTTGAATGAGATATCCAAAGGGATTTGACAAAGGAACTGTTGAGCTAGGTACAATGATATTTGCAGAATCCCTCAGGAACCCATCCTAGCTGCTAACTAATCTTTCTGTGTTTCTGGGGTCTTAGAAAGAAGCATTCAAAGAGGAAACTGATCCTTTTACTGCTATTGTATCTTTGCTGATGTTCAGTTGACTGATGTTGCTTTAGTCTAGTAGCTAAGCATTGGCAAGAGAGGAATTAAGTGAGGAAGATACTGATGAAACAAGAGGTTTCTTGTTGTCTAAAAAACTTGTTTTGCTGTTGGTGTTAATGTTCCCTTCAACTTAAACAATATTGCTCTTCTATTATGTTAATGGTTGCCTTAGATTTTTTGAATTGGCAACAGACGAAGAAGATTACACTGATTGTAACTGAGAAGGTTGATTTTATCGATTTGCGATTTGTGGAGTATTGTTTTATGTCAACTACTGCTAAGGTTGTTGTTAAATTTGTTGCTATTGTTGTTGTTTTAGCACAAGTGTTTTGATGCCATTACCAACTGCAGGAACTGTTGAAGATGCCTTCGGTAAAGCAACTGCTAGGATATTATATTTGGATTAAAATCGAAAGAGATCGCCCACAGTCGAGGAGACGATTTCATTGAGGATATCCAGTTCCATTTGCGTAGGAAAGATATCTGTTTTATGGTTTAGTTTATGAAAATATCAACACTCTTTCTAGATACTGCTTCTTTTTTGGTTAACAATTGAATTCTTACGCACTTACTGCTCTTCGTTTGATTAAACCAGAAAGAAGGAATTTTTAGATTATTTTGTTTTTTCAAATTCAATTAACTAACTAACTACTTCCTCCCTCCTCCCCTTTTCCACCGTTAATTATGTTCAAATTTCAATCAAACTGTGAACATATAAAATTTAATTTTAGACATTTTCTTGATAACAATGTTGGGTATAATGGAATATAAAAATAGATTGGTTAAAGCCAATTTTGATGAGGGATATTCTACTTCAGAAAGAAAAAACTTTGTAAAAAGTGGCTAATAAGTATTATAGATTAATAGCAATAGAATCATCAAATACGAGATTTCTTAGAAAAATAACTGGTTCTTGCAGGAAGCAGCTGTGAGTGAAATTATTGGTATTTTTATTCATTTTTTATTCAAAGTATGTACACAATAATCTTTATTTTCAAAAATGTGTGTTGTTTATTTAAAAGCAATCGAAATCCAATACGATGTTAATGTGATTGTGCTTCAATTTAAATGACTGAACCCAATTACATGTACAAACGCTTGTGTTGTCAAGTGATTCCCCGTTGAATTTTGGAAGGAAATGTGATAATAATAAACTCTACTTCTTGAATTAAACAAAACGCATCTCAGCATGATCTCTAACTTGAAGGGGGGTTTCTGGTTGATTTGAGGTTCCTTAAAAGTTAATTTGCAGACAAACTCACTTTTAAAACTTCACTTTTTCTTGATTAATATTAAAAATTAAGCAAACTCAGATCAATAGTTGACTTGTAGAAATCATATTTCTGCAAATTGTTGTATTTTTTGTTAGTAGAGTTTATTTTTTGAGCATTATTTCTAAAATGCACTAGCTGTCTCAAAGTGTAATCCTTGGGTCTAAGAATGCTCATACTTCCAATACTTCTCCTGCTCCAGGAGCTCTGCCAGTTAACAGCGTAATATTATGCCGAGCTGCGAAATCTAAGAAACTTGCTTCGCAATCGTCTTTTGAGTTCTACAAACATGAGGAGGAGTTTGGAAAGATGTAACTTTTCCTTGACAGTAAATAGCATGAATAAAAAGGAACAGAAGGTTAAGAATCAACTAACTAAGTAAACAAAGGCAGCAAAAAGATCAAGAAATAGCATGTTCGAGATGTGATTGCAAAGTAGAATCACTATAAAAGTAAACATTTCTCTTATTTCTACTTTGTTTCTTATTTAATTAGTGATTAACAACAAAACTAATTACTATTAAAAATTCGCTTGTGTTGTTGAATCAACAAGTTGGAGCTAGTGAGGAAATCGCAATGGGTAATTATTTTGATGGAGACGGATGTAATGAAACAAGAAGAGAAGAGGAAGGCAATGACTTGGAGGGTTGGCACTTGAAATAGCGATTGAAGAAAAACACTGGGACTAAACTCACAAGTGAAGTTGAAGAAGAAGCAAGAAGAGAAATCTAAAATAGACTTATCTCTGATATTTGCGTGTAAGACACACCAGAGTTGAATTTTAAAATAATCGGAAGTATCATGAGGGACAGACCAAATAAGTCTAAGTTGATGATTAAGAGTGAAATCATCTTGAAAGGATTGAAAATTGGTTCGAAATATAAATAAAATAATGAGGATTTTATTAAAGAGAATCAGTAAATGATGGAGAATAGTGATCGAAAAAGAGATGGGGATGGTAATGACAAAACTGGCACTAAGAATCACAATATTAATCCAGCTAAAATCCACACGAGCACAGCTACAAGCGCGAAATTACTGAGATTATACAAATAAGATACTCATTAGGTTTTTGGGAATTCCAACAATGGTAGCAGCAATCCTGAGGGTGAAAGAAGAGAAAGAACGATTTAGCTAGTACAAATGGTAGGTGCAATGAAGGTAATGAAAGAGCAAGCAAAAGCAGGTGAATAAATCTGGAGTGATGAGAGTGTAAATAAAGTGATAGAGATTGGTAAAGCTACAGCAAAAAAAGCATTAAAAACGTTCAAAGGTCTTGGATCTCTCATGGTAGATCAGCTATTAACTTCATAGTAATTACTAACAACTATGGATAAGTTAACAGCGCAGAATCTCAAATTCAAGAAGAATATGACGAACGGGAATAGTACGCTCTAAAGTAGTTTAAATAATAATTAACCTGGGAAAACGGCTAGCTCAATAACAGGTAATTTTTTAAATACCCATATTACACCTTTCTCGGAGATTGTGAGTGTGTATCTACCAAGGCATCATTCTCTTTATGAGACTATCCAAAGGATTAAGCTCTAGTAGACTAATTTAAGAATTGAATCTGCTATTCTCAATGATTAGATGAAATCCAAGCACAAAGAATACCTTGAATTAGCGTAATTCCATGGAATACATCTCAGTGATGCTTAGAATTCCATTAAAAAGAGCTATTTGAGTGAGTCCTCCACCAAGGATTCTTCTACTAATAATGATTCTTCGAATTTGAATTATTCTTATACTTCCTCTAAAGGAAGAAGTTCTGTTGCGTTTGGTGAGTTCAACAGAGAAAAGAGAAAAAAGGAAGTTTCAGAAATGCAGTTGAAGACAATTTTGGTTAGCATTAACGATCTCCGCTAGAAGCTCATTGTGTTGAAGCAATAAAGCAAGGATTTTGACGATAAATTAGCAGAACAAAAAGGTATTAGGGCTAGGATATCAGCTCATGTAAAAGACACCCTTGTAGATATGATGAAAAAGGATTTACCTGAATTTGTCACACTCGAAAAACCTGTGAATCTATCGTTGCCTTTGATTATTTCAGTTATCTTGAAGCTTGGAGAGACTGTCTATGAAGAATATTTCCCTGAGTACTTAGACAGTGAGAGCAAGAAAATGATTATGGTCTTGGCAAGATTAATGGTAACTATTGAGGAACTGCAGACTAGAAGCAAGTAGGTGGGATGTGCTGAAGAAAGAGAAACGAATACTCAAGAAAGATGTGAGAAAAAGGAGGATATTTATTAGTTGATAAGAGAATAACAATACAAGTTGGAGACAGCACAAAAATAGGAGCTTAGCAGGATAGAAGGAATTGCAACTCATTTTTAATATCCCCAGAATGGACTAAGGAACATTCTTATTGCGACATTCGGAGTTGTAAATGGGACGCAGTAGTTCCAGTCATACCTTTAATTTAGAAAAGTATGACGATTCTAGAGGGATATTTTTGAGATGAGAGGGATAATTCAAGAAAAATTCATTTTTTTTCTTCTTTTATGCTTTATCTGGGTTGCCTTTTTAAGATCCTTTCTTTATTGTTTGCAAAATATATAAATTGATGTTAATTATTTTAGTTTTAGGCGAGATATTTATCTGAAAGTAAGATAACTTTCAAGGAAAAGAGAGACTATGTTATGAAGGCAAAAGATGTAAGGCTTCTAACTGAAGAGTCAATGGCCTCAACTGGCTAAAACCGAAGAAATACAGCCACCTTAGAATCTAGTAGGACTAATCTTGACTTTGTGCTTGAAATGAACACAGATAACAAAACAGAAGGTGACGAAAACTTTGATCTCAGTGATATTCTGAGTACGAGTAGTAAATCTCGTAAAACTAGTTCCAGCAGCTTTGCAGATAAACGACCAATGGAATATTACAAATAAAAGAATCAATTTTACCTTTCAACATTACATGAAAACATGTAAAGCAACGAAAATAGTCAATTCAATAATATAAATGTACTTTAACGAAAGTAATCACATTAGAATAGCCTTGAATCACATCGGTCTGTTTCTTCTATGAAATACTCTAGTTCTAATCAAAACTACTAAATAACTTTAAATAATAATCGTAGCAATAGAAATATGGATTAGTCACCGAATAATTCGTTTCCTTTAAGTCGATCCCCGAATCATGATAATTCATTGAATAGTTCACTTTCTTCTTTTTCTAATCATCTACGATAGTACCATGTGAGATTACAGACACATATCTGATAAGGAAGAAAGTAGGTCATTAATGTGAATGTAACAAAAAAGCAGCTATTTTGAAAAGAGTATTTGATTATATTGATTCTAATGGAGGAATTCAGAGGCTGAACTCATAAAAAACATTGATAATTTAGTTGTTTTTTTTTAATTCTACTGTCTCTTTGTCCTTGACATTAATTGCCATTAAAAGCAAAAATTGATTTAATCTTGATTTTTTAGAATAATTTAAAAATTCTTTTGTCTTTTAAGAGATGCAAAGTACTATTATTAATAAAAAAAGACAATAAAGAAGTAATCATATTATTGTAATGTTGTGCAACTCATTTTTAATGTTACTTTGAAGGGTTCTCTTTTACTTTGAAATCATAATTTGCTTACAATTCTTGCAGGAAAAAGGAAATAAAAAGGAAGAATTCCAGAATAAATTGCATTTATTGATTTTTTTCTTTTATTAGTTCTAAATTCACTCCGAAAATTACATTCTTGAGAAAAATAAAAAGAACAATTCCAGATTTAATTATTAAAAACTCTCAAAAGAAATAATAATTCCAAAAAAGAACTCATTAAAATGAAAAGCAAACCAATTAATGAACACCATTTGCATGATTATTTTGAAATAAAACAGTTAATTTATAAATTATGAGCTAATTTGGAAGAACAAAAGATAGTAATTGTTAAAAGGCTATTTATAGACATGAATAATTTAGATAGATGGACAGTTAAGTTTTTAAAAATGTAAAAAGGGAGAAAAAAGAAGGTTTTTTGAAAGAAAATAGATGGTAGATGATTTTTGATAATTTATCAAAATTAAAGCTGAATGTTAGTTTTCCAGATAGCTCGAATTGATGATTGCAAAGTAGGATTTTCTCAATCATTATTAGGAAATTTTTATGAGTGAAAAAATCTGTTTTTTCTTCTAAATTTTATGGATGATTTGGATTGATTTGCAGTAGCTTTTGAATTGTGTTTTTATTTTTGATTTGGTGATTAGAGATTTGCATTTTACTGGGCTAGCACTTGAAAGATCTTTACTCCTATCTGATTATGGTGCTTCAAGTTCCAACTTAGAGTCAAGGTTGGGATGTTCTTCTTACTCAATGATGGCAGGCTCATTTTGTTGATTATTATTCTAAAGAAGTGAAATGTGTTATTAGCTGCCTGAAGTTGAAGGAATATTTAAGGAATCACTTAAGATCAGTGAATTAGGTTAGTTAGAAGAAGAAAAGTCTTTTCCAAAAGTAAGATCAGATTAAATAGTTCGAGGATACGGAGCTGAAGAAAATAAAGAGAGATTTGGATATTATAAAGTGATATTTTTAGGATTAAATACAGGAATATCTTCTTTGCTACAGGGGATTGTTGATTTGTTTTAACAGCTGGAGATAAAACTCAACTTCTATCTGATATCTGAAATTCTAGAATCTTAGACTTCAAAATTATCCTAATTTTTCGGGGCTATTAAACAATTCGATTCTTCTTCTTTTTATTATTGATTTTTCTTCAAAGTCATCCCTTTAATTTGATCTTCTCCATATGTTGTTAGTTTATTGTTATTAGCATTTTTAGGTGCATTTGAATCGTAAGATTTCGCAGGGTTTTCACTAATGCAACCATTTTAATTCATTTTTTGTCCAAACACCTAAGGAATATCCTCCTTGATTTAAACAGGGATATTGTATTGATCTTAATTATTGGTTGGCATATTAATCTTCTAGTTTAAATTCTAGAAATTCCACAGATTATTTGAGTATTACGACTCACCACAAGACTAATTATAATTTCCCATGGAGCATCTCCCTAAATTCTGGAAGATAAGCATATTCATTAATTCGTTTATTTTACAAGATTAAATCGTCGAGCTGACACCTTAGACATCACATTTCTTAAGGTTTTTCTTCATCGTCATGCATTTCATAAAACTATTGTAAATGCATCTGCGTGAAGGATCGATAAGAGTTGCATATGCATCTGAGATAATTTTGAATTTTTCCTTGCATACATATTTAGCTTCAGCGAGCGATTTATCCTAAGAAAAGTAATTTGAGATAAGCATAAAAATTAAGCAAATAAAGGGAATATTCAAGTGCAATAACGGATGACTAAACAATGTTCCATACAAAAAGCAAAATATAAAAGAAAATCATCAAAAGTAAAGTATTTTTAATTGAGGTAGAAGAGGGAAAATTAAGTTTGGGACAATTATTTTTTAAGATAAAATTAAGGAATTTTATGAGTAAATGAAATAATTGGGAATAGCAAATATTACAGGATGATATTTAAGTGCGAGTTTTCGATAGGCTTTTTTTATGTCTTCATCAGAGGCTGTTGGAAGAATATCCAAGAGATGGTAGTAGTCAAAGTAAATAGTCCGCTCCCTCCGCGGACAATAGTATTAAAAATCAGATTATTCGCTCATATTTTCGTGAGAGAAAGAAAGAAGGGAGGAATTTTTTAAATATAAATTTTATAGCGAGAATAATTAATTATGTGCAACTGGGGGTGAAGAGAAAATCAGATATTTATACTACTGCTCTGGAGGGAAATGTGATAAGGGAAGGGGAGGGAAAAACGAAAGAAGGAAAGAGAAATAGAGGAAATTCTTTTTGTTTTTTTTTCGGGAGGAATTGAAGATTATCCAGATTATATTAGAACAGAAAGAAGTGTGATGACAGTAAATCAAACGAATTTTTGTTTAGAAGGATTTATGAGTTTTTGCGTGAAGATATGTATGATTTTTTAGAAGTTTTAAGGATTAATTGTTCACTTATCTTTCCCTGGAACTTGATTTGTATTTAATAGGAAGGGTAATTTAGCATATGGCTTGGATAGCAACAACTTAAAATACAATAAATAAAAGGACTCTCTATCTCTCTTTCTCACTTTCTATAAAATACTAATCAGTGAATGTTTGATCTACAACCCAAATCTTTTAGAAGTTAATTTATTGTTTCTCACAGGGACAGTATTCATAAGAAAAGCTTCTAGAACTTAATTACTGCGCTTTCTTTACACACACCTTTCCATAGCCCACAAGAAGATCCACATCGAGTTTTTCTTAAATTAATAGGGGAAATTCATTTTTCTTAGATTTTCTTTAGTTGAGAGTAAATTCAACAGTTTGATTGATGATTTCTAGATTGGAATAATTCCGCAAATTGTCTACTATTTTTCAAGATTATCTTCTTGATAATTTTATTGTTTCTTCAATTTATTAAAGTTATTATTTTTTGTATTTTCTTAACACCAATTTGATTTGAATTATAAATAGACAAAATAAGTTTTTAATGCTGTTTAAATCACGATTGCGAGCAATGTGTTGCATCCTTTTTACAACTTAATAGAAATTTAAACAAAAAAGAAATCTAATAAAGAATTGAACTTTAGATCCTCGAAATTGATATTTCGTTATCTATTTTTTGTGGATTGCTTCAAGGATTTAACAAGAAACTAAAATTACAACAAAAAAAAGTAATTAAATAAATTCATCAAAAATGTACCTTTGTTCTTTCATAAAGATGTGTTTATGCCCTGCAATTTATGGTAAGTAATTCAACTTCTCTTTAAAAACATAAAAAATAACCAGAATGAATCAATAGCAATGATCATGAATAAATGAATTTTATTAACAAAGTTTAATAATATAAGGAAGACTTTAAATCCAAATAAGTTACAAATTTCATCATAATTATTAAAGTTTCTTGAGTCTATGAGTTCGAATTTGGGTGGTTACCCCTACAAAAAAGAAATAACCACTTTCTTGATTTAGCTAAAAACAAAAATCTTGAAAAACAATAAATTATTGATTTCAATTACTCATTCGAGAAAGGATGATAGGTGTTACTAGAATAGTGCTTTCTGTAGCGTTACTAAGCTCATTTGCTTTAGCTGATCTTTGCAATACCACCGACACAGATGATTGTGCGACTTGCTGTAAAGGAGATACTGATGGCTCAAAAGTGTGCATTACAGATATTTTAAAATGTCCTCTGAATCCTAATGCTGATTTTGGAGTGCTTGTGACCATCCTTATCATTATTGCATCCTTCGTAGTAGGTAATGAAGATGAAGATGAGGAGGATAATATGAATTTGCTCAGAATAAAGAAAAAGAACTGAATTGAATAAAGCGAAAATAAAGAATTATTTCATTAATTTATGGAACATTTTGGTGAAGATTTCATCTCTTGGGTTAATTTCTAGCAGCTAAACAAATAAATCTACTCTATTTAAATTATTTATGGCAATATTCTTAGCTTTTAAGTGTTTTAATGTCTTTTTTTTTCTTCTCAAACCACTAGGCATTCCAATCGTCTTACTGATCGTAGATAAATTCTTGTGCAGCAATCTTCTTTCATGTCGCATGTCTATTTGTGAATGTCTTGCAAATTATATTTGCTTCTGGTGCTGCCTCTCGGGTGAAAAGCCTCCTATCGAATTTGAAGATGTAAGTTATCTTTTTTGCTATTGAATAAACTACGACTGAAATTAACATATTTTTATATTTTGTGTGGGGGATTTTAGATGGAAGAGCAAGAGAATTTAGAATCTGCCAAAAAGAAATAAACTGCTAAAGTAGCTCCAGAAGGCAAGTGAGGTCGGCTGTAAGCACATGAACACGAATGCGTTATTTAAAGGAAATTTAAAATCTGCAGAATAAAACAGAATAAATCTCAAAGACTAGAGAGCTTAGTTCCTAAAATACTTTCTTTTTATTGTTGTACAACATTTTTACTTATTTTATTCAAATTTGTTAGTCGCTCAATTTTGTGTATGGGCAAAGTTGTACTAACTGCAAAGTAGTGACTGCTAAATAAACGTTTGAAAAAGAGGAAATTGTTTTTTCAATAGAAGAACAATTTATGAATAATAATATAAAAGTAGTTTCTGAGCTGTATGCTTGATAATTTAAAGTAAAAATATCATTTAATTAATACCCTCCGTAAAAGTATCTCGATAAGAAGAAGACACGCTCTCTTTCTTATTCTTAAATACCACTCCAAAAAAAACTGAAAGCCAAAGCTAAATCAAAATTATCGAGTGATTCTTTATGTGGAGGTTATTCCAATCAGTAAAACGCATTGTCGAAATACAAAGTCATCGTAAACTTTTAAAAGATAAAAATCGATTATTTTAATTAATTGAGGGGATAATATTACAAAGAGATCTACAGCAAGTAGTAGCCGCATAAATGCTCCTTGATAGCTTTCTGGATAAGAAGAGCATCCAAGAGATAACAAACATCTTCCGCTAGAGAGTGCTCTACTAGCTCGCCTCATCGAAAGATCAAGTCCCTGATATTAGTGTTCCTCAATAAGATAAAATCAACAGATTCTTGAATTGCTTTCATGTGCACTTCCATGATTATCTAATCGGTGAAGATACCTACTAACACATGGACTTCTATCGTATTCTTTCAAAGGAAATCAAAGTCTTTAACTTTGGTAAAGGCTAAAAGTTTAGAAAAAGCCATTACGATGGGCTTTATATTATTTTAAGAGGGTCAATTGAAGAAACAATCTTGGAGGCACCTGTTGATAATCATCATCGTTTTTCACCTTCTCCTTCTAAGACAAAGCTCCTTAAAGGGAAAAAGCGTCCTACAGATTAGTTCCGTATGGCTAACATTGTTAACATGGTTGTTGGGTTAAATCGATTACTTCCAAATTCCAGAAGGGAATCCCTCTAGCAGATCAACGAAGACCCTCATTTAGAACCTACTAGCCCAGCTCCTTATCAAATATCTAGTTTTAACAAAGAGCAGCATTAATCGACTAAGGAAACTCCAAATAAATCAATTTATTCTACTCCAGATCATCATGGAAACAATGACAAATAATTAATATAATCGCATTAACAACATCCTCTGAAGTTTGAAATCAATGAAGATTCCAAGAATTTCAAAGAATTTAATAGCTAAAGCAGTAGTGCTGGACATTCAACTCCTGTGGTAAAAAGAATAAACAGTCAAGCTGATTCATAGAATTTTACAAGTTCCTTGGGTTTCTCTAAACATGAAGAAAAAACAAATGAAATCAATTCATAGAATACTCTTGTGGATTCAGTTGGAGAATTACCTGAAGCAACAGGCCCAATTGCTTAGATAGAACGATAGTCATTTTCTGATCTAAATGAATAGCATCCCCGATAATATGAAAGTGTATTTCTCCCTTAGAGTTGTTCATCTTTTTCCTTGAAACATGGAAACTCCTTTTTTTACAATCCAATTGGATCTCTAACATCCATGAGCTCTTCCACAATGCTCAAGCAGCCTTATTCATTCATAGACAATTTCAAGAGAGCACATAAGATCTTCTATGCTGGAGAAGCTGTAAATTTAACGAAAGTTTCAGAAAAAGATAGATAATATTCTACGAGCGAACATGAAGATTGCATTTATCTGTACATAAGCAAGAAAAGCATGCAGCGAGCGTTCCACGAGTAAATAAATTAATTACAGTTTAAGACTAATGTACTGGAAAAGGTATTTCACAATGTCCCGCCAAATAAGATCTTGAAACTAGCTTACCATTTGTATGAGGTTGTTCTGTACAAAAACCAAGCTGTTTACAGTATCGGTGACATGCAGCCGTTTTTCGCATACATGATTAAAAGTGGTGAAGTGTAGATTTCAGAAGATATCAACTAAAGTGAAGATTCTAAGAAAAATAAAGAAAAAGAAAAGAATGATTATCCTGATAGTACAAACAGCAACGAAGACAATAGCATTGATGGTGGTTGTGATAATATTTTTGATAAAAATGATTCGGAATATTTCATCCCAAATGCTATTGGAAACAACTCACATTCACAGCGAAATCAAACAAATAAAAAATCATCACAAAAATTCAAGCGTTCAGGATCAGCAGAATTGCAAGAATTGTGCTTGAAATAGCTCAAAAGACCGCAAACAGCGAGAAATACTTGGAAAAAAGATGCAACTTTCAAGAAGGAAGTACTCTGTTGCGTAGGTGCAGAAGAATTATTTGGTTTGGAGGAATTAGTCAAGAAAAAGGAAAAACGATATTTGAGTGCGATTGTGTCTTCTTCGTCTGCTGAGTTCTTTGTTTTACCAGCTGAACACTTCAATAATTTCTACTTAACTGAAGCAGATTCGATAAATCTTTGGTTTAAGTAAAAAGAATTGTTTTATGCGCAGCAAAGAAATCTATTAAAAAGAATGAAAAAAGGAAAATCATTTACAACTGCTACATAACAGGCACTTTCGAAAACAGTGAAAAAATAATGCCATCACTTATTCCAAGAAGACGAATAGACTTTTGAATCAAAGCTAGATTCACTACAAAAGAAGCAATTATTGTCTCTTGCGAAGTTTAGTGAATATAAATCTTACACAGAAATGCAGATCTAATCAGGTAAGGAAAATGCGAGTAATAATAACAGCGTTATGCATGGGTAGACAAGTAGTTGCTAAACTGGATTAACTCAGCAAGGCAATTCGTCTTTATATATACATGGTTTGAAGAACCTTTCTTTGAGTAATCTACCACATTGTGGAGAAGAAAAGATTAATTCTGCTAGGAGATCAATCATGTATTCTAAAACACCGTAAGCTATAAATAATGGAGATTTCTTTAGGCCATAAGAACGGTAAGTATCAGGAACAGGAACAGGAGCAGCCAAGACAATAGCAACAACACCGAAAAGTTTATCGTTTTAATAAAAGATTTCACCTAGAATTAGAAATTCATTTATTGAAACTGAATACAAAGCCAAATACTCTGCAACAGAATCTCTCCATCAAAAAAGTGAAAGAGCTATTGTGAACAAATTTTCGTTAGGAAATATTCAAGAGAAATTAAGGATCTACAATGCCTTGGAGAGTTCTCAAGATTTAGGTTATCTAGGCACTCCAAGGCGATAAGGTTAATAGGAAAGTTGTGAATATATCAGCAGTGGGAATTCAACTTTGCGATAGCAATCCAAACAAGGTAACACGAGTTAACCTCATTTAGGACGTATTTTTAACATGGTGAAAGAGAATAAAGTCATTGTAAAGCAGTAGCTAGAAAACTTAGGATGCAGAGTCGATTTCAAGTAGCCGATTTTCGATGAGCTCAAATCTGATAATCTCAAATAAGCACTGAAATTTGTGCACAAGCGAAAACAGCTTCTTTAAGCAAACCTCGATGCAAAAGAAGAAACACATGATGGGACTAAAACTTCTCGCAGCAGGACGATTTCAAATTAATCGAGAACTCATCCATCAAGAAATGATTAATACAACAGCCTTTTGAAGAAAGTTAGGAACGTTTAGAGTCATCAAGAATCACAAGCTTATTAATTACTCTCGAATTTTGGGAACAATTCTGTTGCTGGTGGTTCTGTTTCTTCTCTTTCTACTTCAACGATTGGGTTGAATTCACATCGCTCCAAGAAGACTACTCATTCTGGAAACTCCATCATGTAAATTCTGACTCCTAATTCAATGCCAATTCTAACACTTGAATCTCCTCGTCGTTCTGAAACTCCTCTTGTTGGGCAACATGCATAGCCTTAAACAATAAATATCCATATGAGAAACAAGCGATCAGTCGAGAGAAAATCTGGACCATACTTTACAAGAACTTCTCCTGGTTTAGTAGCTCGTCATGAAGAGCAGAAAATGGTTAAAAATGCTCCAATAATTGCTGAAGAAACTCATATCAAAAAGAAGAAAGTTATTATTAATTAGGAATTATTATCGCATTATCCGAACAAAACAGCTCGATGAAATATTTGTGAATAATAAACAAATTTGAGCAATTTGAAACTGCAAACGAAAAATCAAGAAGGAAAGAAAAAAAATATTGCTGTTTGAACAAACAATTTTTTGCTTTCGAAAAGATAAAGAGAAAGAGTGAGAGTTAGTTGATGTCCCTTCACTTAATGAAGCAAAATAAAACTGAATAAAATATTTGTATATTGTCTGTGTGTGCTTGATATTGATATTGCAGTTGGGAGGTAGAGGAGGTTATGTAGTTGTTTAAAGTACGTTTGATTTTGAAAAATAGAAGAAAGGGGCAGAATAGAAATTTCAAGAGTTAAGGGACACAGGAAAGATTGAGTTAAACCTAAGAAAAATAAGAAAACAAAAAAGCAAACAAGGTTGTGTTTTGGAAAGCAAATATATGAAGAGCTACTCAGAGCTGGTAAGATAGCAAGAAGTACGTATGCGCTAAGGGTATTTCTAGCATCCAAGCACATCTAACCCGCCCGTGTCAAGGTAATCCGCTGCAACCACAGCTGCCAACATGCTGTAATAACCAATTATACCACCAGTTCAATAATCCAGCAACATTTCATAGAATACAAACAACACAGCTAACCATTCGAGATCTAACTCGATTTCAGCAAAGCCAATTCGGCAATCTGAAAGGAAAAGTAGCATTACATCAGTGAATTCGTCAGCTCTTTCCCGTTCCAACAATTCATCTAATGCTCCTTATCAATAGCAGTAACAACAACAACAGTATATTACTCCACCAACAGCTGCAACAACATCAGCATAGCAATCGATTCCATCGAATCCGTCTACTCACCATACATATTCGAATTCAATTTAACTTGGAAACAACGCTGCTGTGGTTAATCGACCTGTTGGATCAGTATCATAGCATTCGCCAGCTTCTTCAGTAATTCCCAGCAATGCTGCTCAAGGCAACAATCTCAACTCGTTATATTAAGGAAGTTATCAGTTATCACATAAGAACTCCCTAGCTGATCAAGGTGCACTTCAACGTCTACTTAAGAAGCAATAACAGCAACAACCACAACAGTACGTGCAATACGCACCTTCTGGTGGATCTTAACAATAGAGTTATTTCCAGTCTCCAGATCGCAGTGCAGTGTCGTCTAGGTCTCCAAATACAAGATCGTATGTGCCGATCTCTTAGTAATCGTCATAGGCTTAGATTTCTCCATTTCAATATTCCAACTAGCAAGCATGTAACTAACATGTGAATAGTCTAATTGTTCCACATCAGCTAGAATCTCAGCAGTTGAAAGAGTAACAGCAGCAGTAGCAGTAGTAGCCTATTTATTATCAGCCAGCAAATCATACTACTTTGAACAGATAAAAATATCAGCAACAACCACAGCAGCAATTGAATGTCTTACTGAATAACAATTGCAGCTAACTTAACAACGATAATCTCTCAGTGATGCAGCAGGAACAGCAACAGTAACTGCAGTAAGCATAAGAATCATCACTGCTTGCTTCATCTGATAAGAAACCAATTTCCTTTTTAAACTACCTTCTTCTTAAAGAAATAGCACAGCGAAATAGCAACGCCACCGCTAACACGAACAGCAACAACACAAGCCATTAGGAAATCAAAGTGCATCAGCGAAATAAATCATCTAACAACAACCCAAATAGCAATAATAATAGTCTAGCTAACCTTTCAAGCTCTAACATCAGTGTTAATCTGAATATCAATAACATCAATCCATAGATTAATCCTGAAACTAATAATAATAGTAATTAAAACACTCCATTGGCCATACCAAGCAGAATGTTTCCATAAGAACAAGGATGTTCCTCAGCAGTGCTATCGAAGCGACAGAGTCTCTATTCTAACAATAATAATTCCTCGAATTACCCAGAAGTCATTCAAAAACAGTAACCTAATCCATATGAATATTCTTAGTCAAAACCTGCACCATATGAACTCTAATCTTCTTCCAAACCAATTCCTTATGAGTTCTCATAGCAGAAGTAAGCTCCTTACGTTGTAGAGCCTGAATCATCATTTGTTTCGAAGTATTCGAACTATTTATTGCAGCAGTAATAGAAATCACAATCTTAATCCAGGAACACATCTTAACCACCTACATAGCCACCATCACCGTATAGCTGCAGTAAAATAGATAGTAAGATCAACTTAGCTTAGGAGTGCACTTCAAATAATCAAAGCTACGTTTAGTTACCTTAACAATAAGTATCTAACACTCCAACAAGTGCTAATAGAAGCTATTATCAACAATAGCAGTCGTAGCAATAATCATATTAAGTTCTTCAGAAAAGCGAGAAGAGCCCATCTCGCACAACAGCTTAGAAACCACAACCAATGCACTAATTAGCAGAAGATCTTAAAGTCATTCCATCTTGCTCCTCGAAGAATTGCTTTAATTTCCATTACGTTATCGGCAAGGGTGGATTTGGTAAAGTATGGAAAGTCGAGCACAGGAAGACACGCTAGCTGTTTGCTATGAAGGAAATGTAGAAGAGTTTGTAAGAAAAAATGAAATTAAAGTGAAATCGTATTGATTGATTGTTCAAAAATATGATTAGGGTGATTACAAAGAAGAGTGTGAACTCCGTTATGAATGAAAGAACACTGCTGTCAGAGCTCAAACATCCGTACAATATGATTGGTTTTGTTCACACTATCTTGAATTTGCTAAATTGTGTTTTTTTTTTTTGGAATTAAATAGGTTTCTGGTGAATATATTCTATGCATTCTAAGACAGAGAAAATCTGCATTTAGTCATGGATTTGATGCCTGGAGGAGATCTGCGATATCATATTGGCAGATAGAGACGATTCTCAGAAGAATAAACAAGTAAACAATAATGAGTATTTTTATGTTGCAAAATATAAGCCTAAAGTAATTAGCCGAATGCAATCTTCTTAGTAAACAATATTTTTCTTTGCAAATAGGGTTCTTCGTAGCTTGCATCTTCTTGGGATTGGAATATCTGCACAATAACAATATCATCCATAGAGATATCAAGCCAGAAAATCTAGTTCTAGACAGCAACGGATATGTTCGATTGACTGATCTAGGTATCGCGCGTACCTGGAAATAAGATAATGCTAATGATACCTCAGGCACACCTGGGTATATGGGTAAGCAATTTAATCCCCAAAATTAGCAATATTTCTTCATTCTTGGACAGGTAATAATTATGATTTGTTGTATTGTTTAACACAGCTCCTGAAGTTATGTGCAGACAACCGCATACTTTCGCAGTGGACTATTTCGCTCTTGGAGTGCTGGCCTATGAGTTTATGCTTGGAAGGGTAACGAATTAGCTTGTTTATGATAATCATTGTGAAGAATTTGCTTGGGGGAAAAATAATGGAAGTTTAAAATTATTTTTTTGTTGTTGAAGAGACCTTATCTTGGAAGATCGAGAAAGGAAATCAGAGACTAAATCTTAGCAAAGCGAGTGTAGATTAAGAAGCAGGAAATTCCAGATGGATGGTCGATCGAAGCTGCAGATTTCATCAATAGAGTAATTAATACAATTCAAGGATTTGCTGAAATAATGTGATTTATTTTAATTTAAATTTTTTGAATTCTCTTAGTTGATCGAAAGAAAACCAGCAAACCGACTCGGGATAAACGGACCAGCTGAAGTCAAGAATCATCCTTGGATTAGAAATTTCCCTTGGTAAAAGTTGCTCAAGAAGCAAATTGAAGCACCATTTTTGCCAGTAAAAAATAATTGAATTGAGCTTTAAAAAATTACTTGATTTCTTTGTACTACTTTTGTTAATATTGCCATTTTTATATTATTCATCAGGCAAATGAAGACAACTTCGACTAAAAGCAGTAGATTACAATCGAAGATGAACAAAACGCTGAGCTCATTATGCAAAATGCGATGCTTCTCAAACGATCATCTGTTCAAAGTACAATTATCATCCAAGCAAAAGCATGTTTTTTCCAAAAGAGAGATTTATCATTTTGTCTTGAAGTTTTCAAGAAATTTCATTCAATAATATCTTCATTTTTTGGCAACTCAAGGTCTCTTCAATGGATACAATTTCGATGGTGGTGCAATCTAAAAAGAAACTCAACAATAGCCACAATAGCAACAGCAGCAGTTATTACAGTCATCTCAATACTCTACTCCAGCAGTTCCATCCCTGGGATCTCAAATTGGATCATAGTAACAACATCCAACTCAGATTTAATATCATCTTCATCATCCTTCAGAATAAATCAGCCCTCCTTCTTCTTCAAACACTCTAAAGCAACAGCAATATCAGCAACAATAGTAATAATAATATGGATAACTTGGTCCTTCTCGAGTTAGCTGCGTTTCTAGTTAACTAAGCACTCCAACTTATCTAGCCTAACAAAACCCTTTCAGTTAACGAGCAGTATTTAGTAATGCAAGTAACAAGAATGTGAGTTAAAACAATAGTCTTCTTTGCTAAGAAAAAGAGTTTTACAATAATAATAGTGAGACTTATGCAGTTGAAACTGCATCCAAACAAACCAACGTACATGCTGGAATAAGTGGATATTTCAACGGGAATTCAAATAGCAACAACAATAGCTCTTCATCAGTGAGCAGTAGACTAAATGGGAATAGCTTTTATTTGAAGCAAGCTCAAGAAAAGGAAAATTATCAGCCTGCACCGAGGTTCCATTATGAAGAAGGCTTTTGAAAGATACAATAAAAAAGAGAGAGAGAATTAGAGACACGTACAAGGAGAATTTGGATTGTTTTAGCTTATGGTTCATTGATTCCTTTTGAACTTTTTCTCATCCAGATATGCCACTAGCCTTTTTTTATTTTTTAGTCACTTGTTAATATTACTTTTTTCTTTTTAAATAATGGAATAACTGCGCTGTAATTTTAAAAATACTATTTTCAGCTTACTGTCTTCGCGAAAGGAAGAAATTAACTACTAAACAAAATGAGATTTGCTTGAAAAAGAAAAAAAAGAAAAAGAGGGTAATAGTGAAAAAAATGAGTAAATAATTTACAGCATATATTTAGATTAGTATTTTGGATATATTTGTAAATTTTTACAAAAAGGATGTACTAAACAAAATGGAACTAAGAAAGGAATCTAAAAGGAAAAGAAAATGAGAGGAAAGAAATAAAGGAAGAAATAAACCCATTTGGATTAAGATATTTTTTGACATTTGTTATTTTTATTATTATTATTATCAGGCGAACTGAAAAACGCTTCTTGCTTATGAGGCCTTTAGAAAGTTGGGAGTGGAAAGACATTTTTTTAATCTTTGGGGGAAGCTTGATTGGTTGTTGGCTTGCTTGTGAACAGAGAAACGTTATTGTAAATTTTCTGGAACATTTCGATTTCTTTTTTTTGATAATCGGAGAATTAAGTTTACAGGAATCCAGCTTTTTGTTCTGCAAGCTCATCGAAATCCATTTGATTCAGTACACTTTGCTTGATTGTGAGGATCACAAGCAGACTCTTAATGATAGAGATAAAATTCAATGCAATAGATAATTGTACCTAGAAAGAAAGAAAAAAGGAAAAAATAATAATTAGATAACAACAATAGTTAACAATAAAGGATAAATTCTACAGATGATAAGTCGGAGGATGAGGAATCAGAGGAGAACTGTTTCAGAGAGAAGAGCAGCTGCAGGATGATTTAAGGTAAATCACAATATATGACTTTAGTTATTTTATTAAATATTTTTTTATTAATCGTTAACCCAATTGCAAGTTTCGGTAGTAGCATCCTCGCAACGAAATTATTGGTAATTCTCAATACATTGTGAGGACTAATAACATCCAGGAGATTCGAGAGTCCTTCGAGAGCACCGAGATGGGAAAGTTCATATATTTTATTGATGTTTTTAAAGAACAAATTGGAATAGGAATTTGTTTTCATCGTTCTCAGAAAGAAGAATAATTCCGTCGCTTTATTGACGAAAATGATCACGCCAGCAAGGATACCTATGATATTCTCATCGCTGTTGAAGGCGATAATTATGAATGACATATCTTAGAATAAGTCCAGCTAAGAAAGCACACTGAAAATCGCTTGCTAGAAGAAAATAATATTCTTATAACTGAAAATCTCAAAAACTTAACGCGGCATATGCACCGAAGATAAAATACATAATAAATGATAATCCGTCTTTGTCGAGTGGTCCGAGATGAAAGAATGCGAGAAACGGACAAAGAATGAAAACAATAATGAGTTAAGCGATTATGAGCAATTTGAATAGCAGCACAGTTCTTGTTGAGTTCGCTAGAATTTCATCGAGTACATTGATCGATTCATCGTATTTAAAGTAGTTGTCGATGTCTACAAACACATCAGCTAGGTAATATAAGCATTTGAACACGAACGATTTAACTGGCTGCCTTGTTTCGGATGCGTAGTTTTTGTAGAAATATTCTCGGAGTGAAAATGAGAAAGAAGTGCTAATGAACATTAACGAATCAAAACTGATGTCACCTTTGATGAAATAATCGTTTTAATAGCATATCATGTACACTGCTTTCAGCCCATTCAATGAGAAATGCTCGATGTGTTATTATTGTTGTTGTTGTTGTTGTAGTTGTTTTGTGCAATGATTTTTTTAACTTTCAAGAATAATGGGCTCTCAATATTTTTCTGTGGGCTGTTGTCTTTTTATCTGACTTGTTTAAAGAGAGATTAAGCTACTTTCGTTATTTTCTTTGTACTTGCAAGGACATTTTTTGCTTTAATAAATGCCTTTTGGATTCTTCTAGCGTCAGTTTCACTCAGGATTAAGAAAGGAGGTAGCTAGAGAATTTAGAAATACAAAACAATCACTTAATAAAAAATTAGGTTATTTTTTATTAATAAAGACGAAAAAAGGTTAATAATCTTACCCTAATTCCCTTGAAAATGAGCTCTGAGGATGCATGAGACGAAGAGGATGCAATAAATACAAAATATTCTATGAGAAAATCAACTAAATCTTTATGTGGTTAGAATTAGCAGACCTAAACTAAAAAATGGTAAAGAGCATTCCCTACATACAACGAATCGAGATTGTTAAAAATCACAGCGAGCTAACTGTTAAACGGGAGTTTTCTATCCAGGAAAATATTTTATGACTTCGACAGCAGTTTAAGATTGTGAGAAGAATAATCCAAGTTAATATGAGTTTAGGTATTCATTTTCGGTTAGTAGAGCCGTTTAGTAAAATGTGAAAATAATACAATCATAAAATGGAGTCATATGTGTTTAATGATGGAAATCTAACACAGAACAAATATTGTAAGAAAAACAATACAAAAGTTCAAATAAAATATGCAATCATCATTTTTTATCTCTTCTGAGTTATTTTTTAGATCTTAAATACTCAGACTCCTCGATCTCCTCTTCCTAGTCTTCATTTTCTAAGATGCTTTCAGCTGGTTTAGATGTTTTTTCTCTGTTGATAGCAGAGTTCAGAAAATCATAAGAGATTTTTTTATTGATTTGGGATTTCCTTTTCTGATTCACTGGTTTGAGGTTCTTCTTCTCTTCTCGAGCAAGTATCATGTCCACAGAAGTCTTCAAAGCATCCACAGAAGTCTTCAAAGCTTTCACATCAGTCTTCAAAGCTTTCACATCAGTCTCCAAGACATTTATTCTGTCCTGTTTTTTCAAAAAAGTATCGAAAGAGAAATTTTATTTTACCATGATTAAGATGTTTATTTTATTACATTGCTAGGTGGAAGAAGAAGATTAGGTTGGCTAATTTAACCACCCTCTTGTTGATTTTGTCCACTTCCACCGCCAATCGGATCAATGAGACCCTCCTTGGAATCAATTTGAGTTTCTTCTCTATGATGATCATAAAAAACAAAATTACTATTTAAAATGAAATAATAAAAGTGTCTTACCCGAATATTTGTCTAAGAATTTGCGAGTCAGTTTCTTTAGTTTCAGTCTATGAGGTGATAGGCATGGTTTACTTTATCTCGTCTCCCATTAGTTTTATGATTTGTTTTTTCTTTCTTTCTTTCTCTTGAAATATTAATTATCAAAAAGAAAGAGGCAGTTGATATGACTTTACACATAAATTAAAGCCAAAGCAGGCCAAATACTAGAAGCATTTTTTTTAGTGGTGTCTTATTTTCAGTGCGAAGGCACAAGCAGCAAACAATAATTCGAAAATAAATACGCATTATCAGAAAAGCAGCATCTTCATCATCCTTCGGAATAAATCAACCCACCTTCTTCTTCAAACACTCTAAAACAACAGCTATATCAACAACAACAACAACAATAATAATATGGATAACTTGGTCCTTCTAGAGTTAGCTGCGTTTCTAGTTAACTAAGCACTCCAACTTATCTAGCCTAACAAAACCCTTTCAGTTAACGGACAGTATTTAGTAACGAAAGTAATAAGAATGTGAGTTAAAACAATAGTCTTATTTGTTAAGAAAAAGATTTTTACAATAATAATAACGATATCTATGAAGCTGAAACTGCATCCAAACAAACCAATGTTCATGCTGGAATTAGTGGGTATTTCAACGGGAATTCAAATAGCAACAACAATAGTGCTTCATCAGTGAGCAGTAGGCTTAATGGGAATAGCTTTTATATGAAGTAAGCTCAAGAAAAGGAAAATTATCAGCCTGCCCCAAGATTCCATTATGAAGAAGGTTTTTGAGAGATACAAAAAAAGAAAGAGAGAATTAGAGAGACCCACAGACGTACAAGGAGAATTTGGATTGTTTTAGCTTATGGTTCATTGATCCCTTTTGAACTTTTTCTCATCCAGATATGCCAATAACATTTTTTATTTTTTAGTCACTTGTTAATATTACTTTTTATTTTTCTTTTTTAATCATGAAATAACTGTGCTGCCATTTTTAAAATACTAAAATTCAGCTTATTGCTTTCGAGAAAAGAAGAAATGAAACTATTAAATATAGTGAAATTTGCTTGAAAAAGAAATATGGAAAAAGAGAGTGTTAGTAAATAAAAGATATAAAGCATTTACAGCATAGATTTCGATTTGTATTTTTGGATGCATTTGTCAATTTAACAAGGAGGATGTACTAAACATAACGGAACTAAGAAAGGAATCTCAAAGGAAAAGAAAATGAGAGGGAGAGAGGAAAGAAATAGAGGAAGAAATAAACCCGCTTGGGTTAAGATATTTTTATCAATGGTTATTTTTATTATTATCTGGTGAACTGAAAAAAGCTTCTTGCTTATGAGGCCTTTAGAAAGTTGGGAGTGGAAAGGCATTTCTTTAGTCTTTGGGGGAAGCATTTTTGCTTGTTGGTTTGCTTGTAAACTAACAAACGTTATTGTAAATTTTCTGGAACATTTCGATTTCTTTTTTTTGATAATCGGAGAATTAAGTTTACAGGAATCCAGCTTTTTGTTCTGCAAGCTCATCGAAATCCATTTGATTCAGTACACTTTGCTTGATTGTGAGGATCACAAGCAGACTCTTAATGATAGAGATAAAATTCAATGCAATAGATAATTGTACCTAGAAAGAAAGAAAAAAGGAAAAAATAATAATTAGATAACAACAATAGTTAACAATAAAGGATAAATTCTACAGATGATAAGTCGGAGGATGAGGAATCAGAGGAGAACTGTTTCAGAGAGAAGAGCAGCTGCAGGATGATTTAAGGTAAATCACAATATATGACTTTAGTTATTTTATTAAATATTTTTTTATTAATCGTTAACCCAATTGCAAGTTTCGGTAGTAGCATCCTCGCAACGAAATTATTGGTAATTCTCAATACATTGTGAGGACTAATAACATCCAGGAGATTCGAGAGTCCTTCGAGAGCACCGAGATGGGAAAGTTCATATATTTTATTGATGTTTTTAAAGAACAAATTGGAATAGGAATTTGTTTTCATCGTTCTCAGAAAGAAGAATAATTCCGTCGCTTTATTGACGAAAATGATCACGCCAGCAAGGATACCTATGATATTCTCATCGCTGTTGAAGGCGATAATTATGAATGACATATCTTAGAATAAGTCCAGCTAAGAAAGCACACTGAAAATCGCTTGCTAGAAGAAAATAATATTCTTATAACTGAAAATCTCAAAAACTTAACGCGGCATATGCACCGAAGATAAAATACATAATAAATGATAATCCGTCTTTGTCGAGTGGTCCGAGATGAAAGAATGCGAGAAACGGACAAAGAATGAAAACAATAATGAGTTAAGCGATTATGAGCAGTTTGAATAGCAGCACAGTTCTTGTTGAGTTCGCTAGAATTTCATCGAGTACATTGATCGATTCATCGTATTTAAAGTAGTTGTCGATGTCTACAAACACATCAGCTAAGTAGTACAGGCATTTGAACACAAACGATTTAACTGGCTGCCTTTTCTCAGATGCGTAGTTTTTGTAGAAATATTCTCGGAGTGAAAATGAGAAAGAAGTGCTGATGAACATTAACGAATCAAAACTGATGTCGCCTTTGATGAAATAATCGTTTTAATAGCATATCATGTAGACCGCTTTCAACCCATTCACGGAGAAATGCTCGATATCTAATGTGCTCGGTGGCATACTTTTTAGTTTTACGATTTCCTCAAATTCATGACATCCTTTTGTCGATTTGTAGAAGTAATTGCAAGTTATTTTGTTGTTATTGCTGTCTCTGGTATGGTGTTTTATGGCTTTATTGGCGGTTGGCTTACCTTGGCCATTATTATTTTCTTTTGCTGGTTTAGTTTTGTTATCCATGGAGTTGTTGTTGTTGTTGCTGTTGTTTTGTGCTATGATTTTTTTAACATTCAAGAATAGCGGGCTATCGATATTGTTCCTTGGACTGTTGTCTTTTTATCTGACTTATCTAAAGAGTGATTAAGCTACTTTAGTAATTTTCTTTTAACTTGCAAGGACATTTTTTGCTTTGATAAATGCCTTTTGGATTCTTCTAGCGTCAGTTTCACTCAGGATTAAGAAAGGAGGTAACTTAAGAAGATAAAAATACAAACAAAAAATAACTTAATCAAAATTTAGGGTATTTTTTGCTTAATAAAAATCAAAAAAAGGTTTAATAATCTTACCCTGATTCCCTTGGAAATGAGCTCTTAAGATGCATAAGACGAAGAGGATGCAATAAATACGAAATATTCTATTAGAAAATCAACTAGATCTTTATGCGGTTAGAATTAGCAGACCTAGACTAAAAAATGGTAAAGAGCATTCCCTACATACAATGAATCCAGATTATTAAAAATAACCGCAAGCTAACTGTTAAACGGGAGTTTTCTATCCAGAAAAATATTATACGATTTCGACAGCAGTTTAAGATTGGATGAAGAGTAATCCAAATTAATATGTGTTTGTGTATTCATTTTCGGTTAGTAGAGCCGTTTCGTAAAATGTTAAAACTACCTCCAAAGTTCAATTTAATGCTCATCGCTTTCTCCATTGCCTGAGAAAAACAAATGCTCATTCCACTGATTCACCAGCATTTATTTGTGCTTCTAGGAGTTATTTGTAAAATACTCATTATTGCTTTCTTGTTTGCCAAAATAACTTACACTCTAATCTTCTCGAGAAATTTAATATCTTTCTCTTAATAAGTCATTGTAAAGTCGTATGCTAATGTATTCTACACCCATATTGCTTAATTAAAAAACCATTTGAGAGGTGATATGCTGAGATTTTCGATGAGGCTAAGCTAAAGGACTTTCAAAGTCACTTGGTTACTTCTAAAATGGCAAATTATTAACTTATGGAATCACAGATGGAATCGTTTTAGTCATAACAGAACTGATTTTTTTTTTCAATGCAGGTAAGCCTTTATCGTTTCCTTTAGAGCTACCAAGATTAATAACACTATCTGGTTTTATTTTATTCTCAGGATTTCCTTTTATCTCTTAGCTGCGCTCAACAGGTTACGTTTATGTTTTCAGAAATACAATCGATGGTGCATCTTTAAATTGAAATCCAAATCGCACTCTGGTGTTTAATTCTAAGAACTCGCTTGAAAGATTTACTAATTCGTTTAGATCAAGGAGAGATTCAGCATAGGAGCTCTAAAGTCGAAAGATATTTGCTGTCGAAGAATAATCTTAATACACTAAAACTTCCTTGAGATTGTTGAAATTGCGGTTGGTTATGCAAGTACGAATAAGCCCATCGATGGCTTCTTTATTGTTGATGAGATCGCTGGAAATATCAGAGAATGAGAGTTCTTAAAGAGACAAAACTTGATATTCTCTAGCAGTGTCAATGAGTAGTTAATTCAGAGGATTATTGGTATCTTCCGTTTCTTTTTTCATAAGTTTTTGATTTTCACTTTCGCCATCTTCTTCTTCGAGGATGGGTTGATTCTTCTATCTGCCCTGAGTAGAATCTTTAAGTTTCCTGTTAGATTACGAGTTATCTCCTGCGTCTAGATGAGGATGTGATTACTAAATATTAGCAGAAACTCCTTTAGAAACACCCATATTTGTAGGATTGTTTTTCGTCCTTGGTTATTGCAGTGCATCTAGTAAAATTTTTAAATCATTTCCATTTGCTGCAGAGTTCTTATTTTTGAGTATTTAGTATTCTTGTAGCGCTGCAAAATACTAAAAGGAATCAAGAGCGTCTAATAAATTCTAAACGTAATTCTACTCGAATCTCACTAAAGAACGGATATTCAACGTTGCTAGATTCTTGAAAATATACAAGATATTACAGACAAATGATCGGATTTCCTTCGCTGAAATGCTATTTCTAGATAGGTTTAGTCGTTTGATGGAGTAATTAAGTAATCTTTTTCGTCTCATGACTTCGAGTTCTTGCATGAATTTTAGCGATAATTTATGGGAGTTCAAACATCCACTGAGATCAAGATCTACTAAGGAATCAAATTGAGAAAGTAGATACATTGAGCAGTGGTTGTACTCCGAAAATGCAAAGGAAGATTCGAAGTTGTAGAATGGGACTTTTTCGAACAAAAACGAGCAGTCAGATAAAGATAATTTTTGAACTCTTCCTAGTTTAGCAAGATGTTCGTAGCGCAAGTAGTTGTGGAAAATATCGATTTCTTTGTTGTTGTTCAACTCCATCTCGCTGAGATCTAATTCCTGCAATTTCTTCAACTAAGCGAGGGCTTTAAATAGATTCAATGTTCCTTCTTGCTTGCTGAAAGTTAAACCTCTGATTTTGAGCACCTCGAGCTAGATGAAATCTAGTCCATGTCGATTTAACCCATAACTGAATTTACGCTGCTTTTCTTGGTAGAACGCGGTATGTGAGATGTTAAGGACTTTCATGATTTTGTTTGAACTTATGTAGATGCCTAGTTCTTAGAAAAAGTGTGGACTTAATCCTTTATTGTCTGAGATATCGAGATTGATAAGATTTGATAGATTGCTTCTTTTCCAAGAATCCATCGAAATATTGAATTTTTTATCATTTAGTAAACTCGAGCTTAAATTCAGATTGGTTACGTTATCTAGGATTGCCATTGAAGAGTCATCTGAAAAGTTGATTATCTCATTCTTGGATATGTCTAATGAGCGTACTAAATTTAAAAAAATACCCATTGTTATCAAATCATGATAATAAATTAGACTAAACTGCAAAAAATATGGATATCTTGAATGATAAAACCTTGAAAAATCAAGTTTTAATACCTGAAAATTAAGTCGATGAAGATTTTTGAATTTCAATAATCGCTTTGAGTAATTCCTGAGAAAATACAGAAGAAGTCAGCGAAACAGAATGAATCTATGGGTTAGTGAGCAAAGAATGCATAGCCTGTGCGATTGACTAACAGTTTTTCTGAACAAAACGACTATCTAAACGAATATTTGCAAATGCAATTTTTTGAAGGGTAGGGAAAAGCCTCTGGATTATCGATAAAACTTTAAGAAACGCTGAGTTGCTGAGAAAAATCTATGAAAGATCTAATTTCTTTAAATTTTATGAAACCAGCGAGAAAAAATTCAGAAGAGAAGCAATCCCAATATCTGCTTCAGATTTCAAAATCAAAGATTCAACGCTAGAAAGGTTAATTGGACTATGTCGAGAGCTCTGCTTAAGTGAGGGAAAATCAGATCCTGAAATAGGAGAGTTAATAGAAGGATAATTATCACCTTTTTGGTCATGTTCTCCATTTAATTCCAAGATTATATTTTGATTTGACTGATTTGGTTCCAATTGTTCTGCGGTAAACAATGGAATACGAAGATTTTCTCCTGTTTTTAGACTCATATCTTTAGAATTTCTACTAGATCGATTCAAAGGAATATCCCACTTTTGAGGTGAATTATAAAAATTCTTTGACACTCTTATTCTTTAAATCAGCTCCTTCGTTTCTTGAGTGTAAGGTTCTTACTTGGATTTTGATATTTCAGTTATCTCAAGTTATTCATCTACATTCATGGACACAAAAGTATCTTGAGATTCATGAATCTAATCACCATTTGTGTCTAAGCAATTCTCAAGCTCAATCCCTGAGCTAAAATGATTTGAATATTAAGACACTTCTTTATCATTTGTTTCCTTTTGCTTGTTTGAGAAAATCACAGGCAATGGCTTCTTTGGATTCTTTAAAAGAGGTGCTTCTGAGAGTGGTTTTTAAGGTGGAGATGATTTTGCATTCATTCTAATTTTAAATTTTTGAGGAGAACCAGGCATTATTTGATCTTTAAGATTAGTTTTTATCTGTTTCTTCGTTGTAGAAAAACTAAAAATGTTCTTTTATTCTTGTTTAGTTGAACTCTCGTAGACTTTCACGGGGTTATTCTTGTTATTTTCTTCTTCTCCAATACTTTAATTTTCTCTTTAAGTTATCTATTCCTTTGATATTGCTTCTTCTGCTGAAGAGTTACTGATTTTGTCACTCTCTTCGTGTATTTTGGGAGAGAATCCAGATGAACTCTTTAATTTAGTGTTTTTAGGTGTGATGTTCTTGTTTGTTGAATTCGTTCTAAGAAATGAGTTAAATGAAGCGACAACCTTCTCGTTAATGAATATTTTTAGGTCCTTAACTTCATTGAAAGTTCGCAAACTAGACGTTATTACATCGTCTATTTTATTCTTTGTAGATAACAGATTCGAACCTAACGTAAGAGTGTTCGCTTTAATCGTGAAATTTTCATATTTTTCACCGAAAAGAAATTCGTAAATTGCATCTTTTTTGCGTTTTAGCTTCGAAAAAGATTTAGATAGTTACTGCTTTTATTCCGTGTTCGAAGTGAATTGCATGTCAAAAAGGATGTTATCCTCCTCCGTAAGTTAGAAAACGAAGCAATACTAAATGAGAAATAGCATTTTCATGGAAATAGTATTGTCGAAAAGAAGCAGTTTAATTAACGCAAAGGAACCCTGTTTTTAGAATAATATTTCACGAGTCGAAAACTCCTTTTACGTGGTTTAGTTCTTCAACAGATTTTCATTTAGATAATTCATTCTCGTTTTGTTTCCAGCCAGCAATCCTTAAATCATATGTTCGCAGCTCTCATCGTTGAGCTCACAGCTAGATAGATCCAATGTCTGTAAGGAAAGTTAATATGTTTATGTCAAAAGAAGAATAATATTTCTCAAGCATGCCTTAAGTTTAGGGTTGTTCGACAGAATAAGCGAAGTTAGAGGTAAGATTTTTTCACTTTTACTGCAAGCATCGAGTATGCTTAATACTTTTTTTTCAGTCAAACCACAGTTTCCAAGATCTAAGCAATCTAGTTCTTGAAATCTAGCTAAGAAACAAACGATCAACGTATTCCAGGATTTGGAACTCAAACCAACGCAATTTCTTAAAGATAATTTTTTGAGCGGACATGCCAAAAATGCTGGATTCTATTCACATAATTACTCCACAGTTGAATTGTCTTGCACAGATCCTGATAAATCTATTTCTCGGATAAACTAAAGACCAAACAGTGTCGAGAAAATGTTACTTCCCTCGATGAGAACCTTCCATGGTAAATCACAAAGAATTGCTTTTTCTAATTCGCTAAATGAAGCATTAGTTCCTGTTGCAAGGAGAAGCCTTTCGAAATTATCAGTATTTTCAGCAGAAGGATTTTCAACTTTGCTTGGATTATTGTTGGTATTTTCAGGTGGACCAAACGATAGATTAGTATTACCTTTATTCGTTGCATCCTCGTCTATGTGATATTCAGAATTTCCTTTAGGATGGTGAACTTACTATGCTGATAAGTTTAACACCTTTAATTTAGGAAAAATAACCGCCAAGTGCTTTGAAATGTCTCTAGTCGTTTCAGCGCCTATATGATTATTTTGTAGATATAACTCTTGGATTTATGGGAATTAAATATCTGATTTCTTAACTCTTAGCTTCTTTTGCTTGGCCTCCTCATTGCTCTTTATTTTTTTGGAAAGAGAAGATGGGGATTGAAATCTATTTTCGTCTACTTTGAGACTCTAGGATTTAATTTTCCATAATTATTGAAAGGAATCTTTTGAAGCGCCTTGCTTTATAATAGAATTTTTTTATTTGAATAATTCGATTTAAGGCGGTTCTTGTTGTGGTTGCTCTCTCGTAGGAGATTGTTCAGCAAAATATGTTTTTCTCTTTATCTCGACTTTTCCAAACGCTTAGGGAGCGGCTTCATTTTACTTTTATCTTCTTTCTTCTTCCTTTTCCTCTTCATTTTCTTCTGAAATACTTGATTAGTATGAGACTGACTATGCTTCTTCTTTTTCTTCAATTATTTATTCAACAATATCTTCTTCTCCTGCGAAGAATTTTGTATTCAGTTTTTTTAAATGCCGATTAGTATCAGAGTTCTGCTAGTAATGCTAGCTAGATCGCATATTGCTGAAGAGTTGTTTTTCTATGAACCGTGAGTAGAATCCACTTTTCAAACCTGCTTACTATTATTCATTATTTGTGTTATTGCCATTATTATTATTTTCTGAATCTTTGATATTTTTCTTCGCATCATGCTTTTATTTTTGTAATTTGTAAAGTAATATTTTCTCCGATCGCCATTCCATTTCTTCTACTAATAGTTTCCCTTATTCTTCTGAGAAATTGTTATTCGATAAATCTAAATACTGCAGCTTCTGTAACTAAAATATTTTCCCTAAACAATATCCAATAACCTCTGCTGAGTTATTTTTCTCGTTTAGTGCATTGGTAGCCTTTACAAATGGGTTTACAGTTGTCCCCGATCTTGCCAAGATATTATCATTTAGATTTTTAGAATTTTTCAATTATGAACCCGATCCAACATTAAGTTTCATATTCTATAATGATTGTTATATTTTCATTATCACAGACACTTTTTTATTTATCAAGCGATCCTTCGGTAGTTTCGGCATACAGATCGATTGTGCCATGGTAGATTTGAGCTTAGTGAAATCTTTTATTTTTGTGGGAAATTCTTGAAGAACTTGTTGACTTTCTTTGACATTTGGATTTAACAGTTGATTCAAAGGCTAAGAAGTGGTCTCAGATAGGTCATTCCCAGATATTGTAAATCTTGATAAATTATAAAATCTAGTTATCTTTTAAAGTATTTACACCAGTGTAGATAACGAAAGTGAGCATCGCACTAACGAAAGTTCAGTTAGATTTGCGAGTTATGCATTCACAAGGACAATATCGTGAGATGATAAACCTTAATAGTCAAATAGTGATATTGTAGTTAAAACTGCTTTGGAATTGATATTTAAATTATTGAAATTGTTGAGATTACTCTTGTCAATTTAGGGATCCTCCATAACATCGATATCTCCTTACTACAGAAGCTAACTCTTAAGGTTCGCTTGCTTATTAAATTTTAGATTTCTTTTCAGAAGCTAAACTGGTTAAGAGAATTCCAAAGAATCTACTTAATTCTAATTATTTTGTAATTATTATTATTTGAAGGGTAAATTTTGCAATGCAAGTTGACTAACAGTATTGTTGTTATTTAATTATTTGAGTTTCTCTTTCGTAACCTATCCAGCAGAGGCATTGATAATCTGTACTTCCTTACACATTACTGCGAATATTTTCAAAATATTCGGGATAGGCATAATCTTATCACTCATAAATTTTATTCTAAATTTCTTTAAAAAAAATTAACTTTTGATTTAATTCCTGTTCATTTCGAGAATAGACTTCTATTATTTCTGGCGTTTCATCTTCTAAGATGATAACTAGCGTTTCGGTTTTCTTCTAAAAAAGCTAAATAACTTTGAAGATATCTAATCTGGTTTGCTGGAAGGGTTTGCATTTTTTTCTTGAGATTACAATTGCTCCATTTTCACTGAGAGAGATGTTCGTTGTGTTTCATCCTTATCTTTCTTAGTTTCGTCATTTTGTTCTTGATGATTTAGCTCTTGATCTCTTTATTTAGCAGTGTTATACAAAGAAAATACCCTATTAAGAATTTAATGCAAGCGAGTTAGGCAAGAGTGAGATAAATCTACATCAGAGAAATCAACTGACATGAGAGAATCAGCAGTGAGGGAGAAGTACGAAAATAAGAATTAGCTAAATGATTTTTCTTTACTGCTGTTTTGAACATTCTACCAGCTGAAATTACGTAGTGTCAGCTCTTGAACTGTTGTTTAAAGTTAATTCATTGCCTAAACCCATTAGATACTGTTAAAAATCTCAGAACTCTCTTCTTTAAATTAAGAACTAGCATTCTTAGGAAATTAAGCGTTTGGGCTTTGTTAGTTCTACTTATTATTATTGTTGTTAGTAACTTCTCCTTTGATCTTAGCAGCTTGTTAATCAAAATGTTCTGAAATTGATTCTGCTACATTGATGTCTTATTCTCCCTCTAATAGTTCTTCATCTTCCCTGCCGTTATTCTCATAATCTGCATCATCAAGTTTGATCATTTTCTTTAGATAATCTAAGATTTATTCATAAGATGGAAATATTATCTAATCTTCTATCTGCTAATGCTGAAAATCAACTTCTAATGATATCATGAACAAACTCAAGAAACTTAAATAGCAAAAGGAATCAAACTAGAACGTTTCGCACTTCGAAGCAATCACTTTTAGACTCTCTAAACTCATAAGATTAGATCGAAATTTCTCTAGAGACATTAATACCTCTTCGCTTTTTATTCTCTCCTTGAAGTCTTAGCTCTTCTTTTTATTCTAATGCATACCATATTCCCTTAGATATGTTTTGACTTTCTATTTATATTTGTTGGAAATCTCCTCGCACAGTTCTTTGAAGAATAGCCTATCGTATTAGACAACGAGCACTTAAATTGTGTTGGAATCTACAATGTACGAGCAGATTTACTTTTTTTATTCAAAATTTAGGTTTTGATACCCAAATCTACTGAAATCAATAACTTAGCACATGTCAATTTCGATCAATTCACTGAAACAAGATTTCAAAAATTGAGTGAAGAATTAATTCTCAGATGTTTAGCCTCCACCTACACCACCAGTTCCAACACTTCCGAGCCCTTCTTCGATTTATATGATACTCTTCCTATCAGATGGTTTCCCGAGAAAATGCTAGGAATTTACTGCGCCCCTTTAGTCTTGCATTTTTTCCTCCTTTCGTTGAATTTCTTCTTCCCATAGAAACTATCCAATGAGTAACTGTCTAGAGTGTCTGTTATCATACTTTGCTTCATTTGTCTGCTCAAGAGGGATCAGTTTAAGTGAAGGTTGTTTCTGCTGTTGGTGTTGTTGTTGTTATTTCTGCTGTACTTCTGTAGTTAATTCTTATTGAAATAGATTTCCTTATAATTGAACTTTTTTCTCAGATAAAATAGTACCATTTGAGTTTCTTTAAGAAGGAACAGGGCTTTACGTTATTTGTAATTGCTACTTAGCTGTGGAGTTTTACTGTATGTTAAGATCTTTTTTCATATTCGAGTTACTTTAAGAGATTTACAATTCGAGTTCATTTTGTCTTTGCTATTTGAGCTTTATCGCTGCATACTATTTCATTAAAACAATGTAGTTTGTGCTCTTCCACAGTTAAGGACAGTTCTTAAGCTCCAAGCGATCAAGTTAAGTTAGATCTTCTATTTTTAGTTTCTGAAAAAACAAAATCTCCAAATGACCATCACTGAGATTTGATCCACTGATGACTAGAATTCTAATCTATTTTTGCTTCCATCTGAGGAGCTACTACAATTACAGAGCTTACGACTCCGTTATGTTAGTATTCACAATGAAAATTTCCTCTAAATAATCGATTTCTCTCATTTGCTGACAAAATGTAAAGAAAATGTTTTTCTTGAGAATAATTATATCTTAGAATACTATTTTCTTGAGAGAACAACTCAATTGCTTTAATTTCCGCATGACATATTAGAATGCTCTCTTATCCTTAAAGGCTTGCTAATTTATTGTCAGTGTGCTATGTTCAACAGTGGATTTCAGTATGAGATGGATTTTTACATCTTTTGCTATTATCTACAGAGCTTTATTGTAGAGATTATCATCGAGTATTTAAAGATCCTTCGATAGCGTTACATTTTCATCTTTTCTTACAATATCAATTTCTACATGCTGGAGACGAGGAAAATCAGAAACTTGTAAGTCTTCTCTTAGTAAAATGATATCTACAGACTCAAAGCGTTCTCGATCGCTCTAGCAATTTACAATCCTAATTGATTAGATGTCTTATCGTAGTAGCTTTAATTGTCTCTTGACTTCAAATGCATTCACAGTTTAATTTTCGAGAATAAACGAAGTTGGTTCTTGAACAGTTTCTTTGGAGATATTATCTTGGCGTTTTCTTCGACAACACAAGTATCCTCCCATCTTTCAAGAGAGAGAAATAGTGCTTGTGAAAAAATAGAGATTATCTTCTGCTCAAATTGATTTTTAAAGAGAGGGGTGAACACAACTAATCAATAATTAAATTACGTGCGCAATGCTTATCTCAAGATAAAATCACACTGAACGCATCTTTTCAAGATTTATTAAATTTGGTTTACAGAAAAACTAACTCGAAAAAATAATCCTTAATTTAGTAAAAGTGAAATGGAATATTTTTAAAGACCATGGATCTGGAAGATTACGGCTGTTTCAAGCAGTGAATGCTAATTTATTTAATCGAAAAAACAGGGTAAGAAAAGTAAATTAATAACTCTAAATAAATAAGATAAATGTAAAGTAAGGGCAGTGATTAAAAAGGGATAAAGGAAAGATTTTTGTGTTAAAAAACAACTAGATTTTGAAGTAACTAATGATTGTAATTACTTTAGATTTTTATTTTTGGAATTCAAAAAATAAAAATAATCATCAATATTTATTATCAAAAGGATTCTTTCAAATTGGCTCTGTTCGATTTCACTGGTCGATAATATTTACCAAAGTTACGCTGATTTGATGGGCTAACAGAGCTTACAGATAATCATTTTGTTTTAAACAAATAAATTAACTTTTCTTTGAGGTTTTAGTTTTTTCAAAGAATATTTCATAATTATTAGGAGTTTTATTGATTTTCACAGATGATAAAGAGGATGAAATGTTTAGTTAATTGAAAATTGGTTTATTTAAAGAGAAAAAAAAGATTATTTTTTCTTTTGTTATTTAATAAACTATTATCTTTCATTATTAAATTACTTTCATCTATTTAATCTAAAAGCTAATATTTTTACCTATTTCTGATTCTTTCTCAATTAGCATCTTAAAAGATAAAAATTGTTTTGAAATATTTTAATTATGGGATAAATAATACTAAAAATCTTAATTTAGTGAATTCTTTCTAAATCAAATAAAAATCACTTTTTACTTTCATTTTCAAGGATTTAATTACTTCAATCATTCTGATCCACCCAATAAGCCTAACAGCTATATTTTTATCAAAATTAACGTTATTTATTTCCCTTTCCCATAAACTAAAAACTACTTACAAAATGTTCCAATTATTATTTAATAATATCATAAAACATTAAAATAATAAATAATAAATAATAATGCTATTTCAAGATAATCGCTTGGCCTTTGTTCTTTTTATTAGGAAGAAAAGACACTTTATTTACTTGAGAATATCTTTAATTTAAACGGATACTTTTTTGTAATTTCTGATTATTTAATTATTTGAACAACAGATAAATATTCTTCTTTTTTTTTCTCGAATTTAATTATGAAAACGTATCAGAAAACGAAGGTTAATAGCAAAGAACAATCTTTGAACTAAAACCAAATTTAGAGAAGTCTTCCCCTCCCTCCCAATTACTAAACAATTTTTTTTTGATTTTTTTTGAATTTTAAAATGAGTTTATTTTTTAATTTGAAATTCAATATTTTTAAGATTCACAACAAAATATGGAAACAAATAACATAAAAATAACATTTTTTTATTTATTTTTTGATCAGCATTTTTTATTTGTAGGTTGGAATTTGTTTTTTAGTTTAAAATAGCTGATCATTTCTCTCTCTTAATATCGACTAATTGTCTTTAATAATGCATATGATGAAATTAGTAATGATGATGATGATACAGCGAATTCTCATAGAATCGCCGGAAAATATGGAATTCTCAATCTCTTTTGAGCACATTATAAAGTAATGGCTCTAAAAGTATTTAAAGATTCAATGTACAATGATTTATCGCAAACTGAGATTGTGTGTCTGTTTCTCTGTCTTGAACTGTCTCTCGTCATTTTCCTGGCTCTGCTGCAATCCTTCTTGAGTGTGAACTATGTTACCCACAGGAAGCGAATTCTCATGGAGGGCTAAATGTATTTGCCTTGACGCGATTGAAAAATATAGGCGAACATAAACTCCATGAGACCATCAAAAACTACCTTTGAAAAACTATAGTCATGAAGGATTGCAAGGAAGAGCCTTTAGTGGAGGTGCAAGGTTAGGATGGGTTGAGAAATACTATTAGATATATTCCTATTGATTTTCCTTCCCTTTGTTGGTTTCGGTTCTTTTGTCAATTTAAATTTTATTTTATTGATTTGCAGCGGGGAGAAGTTTTGTTTCATTTTTTGATTGTTTTTTTGATAATTTTGAAATTAATACAAGGAAGAAGGTCAAATTTACAAAACTAAAAAGAATTAATTAGACATGGGGAGTATGATCGTTATGCTATTTAGAAGGAAAATTAACGGGGATTGGATATTATTTTATAAGAAAAAGTGATGAGAATAATTAAACTTTACAATACAATAATAAAGGGAATATTTGTTAAATTATTATTCAATTTTGGGGAGGAAATACAGTCATAAAGTAATGTTTTTTTTTGTAATATTATCATAATAATCTTTGCAAAATCACTTTTGAAATACATTGTTTTTTTATTCTTTTCCATTTTCTTCATTTTTCTGACATAATTTAATCTGATTCTTATTTTGCTGCATTCAAATTCATATCTTTTCTTATATTCTTCAGTAGTCTACGCATCATATCTAACTAAAAAGAAGGTGTAAATAGCTTTTCAGTAGGTTTATTCAGCTCAGAGATTGTTCTTGTGAAATGTTCTGGATAATCCTCACGCATCTCTTTGACTTGTTTTTTGTAATCTTCTAATACCTAAACAAAATCAAGAAAGATTTGATTTATTTTTTCTAAAATTTTTGTTGTTTTTTGTGGAATAATTGGTTAATATTCCACCCATAATCCTACTAAAATAATCATATTATGTTACTGCTGAGAACCGCTTAAACTTTTTATCATAAGGCTAAAGAATGTCAACTTCTCCTTAGCTGACTCTCCAATGAAGTAAATCTTTATTGAAGAGTAAATCATGAAAATGCTAGAAAGTTCTGCTCTCAAACCCACTGATTGTTGTCTCGATTTCATCCATGTCTTCGTCGTAGTATCGTATTTTTATGGAATTGTATCGAGGTACGTTCGCTTTCAGCATCGGAAATGAAGCTGAGTATTCCATTTCTTTATTTTATTCTCCCTGTATTATTACAATATCTCATTTTTGCTATTGAGCACCAACAAACAAGTTAAAGTTCAATATTTGTATGTATTACATTCTGACAGATTTCGAGAATCTTCGGATTAATGAAAACCTTGTAAGAATCAAATGGAAACACATCTGTAGTCTTCCAAGTGCTATGATCTATTGATCCCTGAGTTTCTTGGGACATAACGAAAAATCTTTCAATAAATCCTCCTTGAGTGGATGACAAACCAAGGAATTTGTTTTCTGCTGCAAATTTCTTAAGTTGATGTATCATCGATTTTGTTTGGAGAGAGACTTAAGAGATAACCTGCGTGTCAAGGTACAGCATGTTCGTGTCTAGCTCTCCATATTAAATGAACTACATAGGACTTGAAAGCTTAGCCTTCAATAGCTTTGACTCAATAGAAAACTTCTTCAGATGCATAGAGCTAAAGGAACTAAGTAATTACTTGTAGAGATAAACTTTGGGAAATATCTAGCTGGAAAAGTGAAATTATTGAATTGGTTGAGATTTATTAACATCTACTTAATCCAAAAGAAAATGAAGGTAATATGATTTTGAAACAATGTATTGAAAATATTTCAAGGAAAAATTAAAAAGAACTTGAAAGAAAACACGCATACACAACGCGCTTGAAGTTTACTAAATCACACACTCTTGATTCCTTAAAAGTATCTAGACAGCCTACAAGATATTTTAGTCCTGCTCAATAGTAGTAATCATTTGAATCTTGTTCTTTCATTTTTTTGAATTTATGATCATATTAATCGGAGACTTAATTTTGAGATGAAACAGAAAGTGGTTTCTGTTCAGATGACAGTTTGTTTCTCAAAACAGCTTGCTGCTGAGTTTGCAACTGTTGAAGCTAAATTTACTAGAAAACAGGTGACTAAAAAAGTGTCTACGAAACCATTGGGATCACTTACGAAAGAAAGTTCTTCACTTTCGCTAATATTTACCCAATATTTTTAAGGTTTTAACCGTCGATAGTTGGGATGAATTGCTACATCGCAGAATAGTTTTTCAGCTTGATAAACTATGCTTCTGCTTCGTGATACGAAAGAATCGAGCGGTTCGGTGTGAGATGACTTATTCGATATTTCTTTTAAATTGTCGTTGATTTCCCTCGTTTCGACAGTATTTTCTATAAATATTCTTAATTTTTTAAATCCATCATGCATTCTGCTTTCCCGAGAGTATCTTAAGCTAATCCTGATAAAACTGTTCTCTTTTTCTACATCGATGACATCTCCTTTGAGCGCTAAATCTGTAAAACCTTCAGCTTAGCCATAATAAGTTTATCATCCCATCTATTTTAATGATATTTCTTAGTATTGTAGGACGAAGAAGAAGTTGATTAATCACCTGAATGATAATTACTACTGTTACCAATATTATCCTAATCTCCTTAATAATCTTGATGTTAATTTCCTGCATTATTTTGCTCGTCTTGCTATTCAAGTGGAGATTTCGAAACTGTCATATGAATTTCAAATTCGTCATCGCTACTGCTGACTAATTCCTCTTCTTCTGTGATTGAATTATTTGATTCATTCAAGTTATTCTTAGAGTTTTGTTGCTTTCCTTTGTTGATTCTACGCATTTAGTGAGACGAATTATTCTGATATCCTCTGTTTTGTAATTTACTGTTCGATAACGATTTTATCGCTTGATCTTATTCCAACTCACCTGCCATCATCTTTTCATGGAAATAATATGCCCGATTCAGATCTCCTAAGTAATAATAACATTTCCCAAGCTAATCGTATGCTTTTAACTCTTAATTTTCATTGCCCAACAACCAACTCAAACGAAGTACCCTAGATTAGTTTGCAAAAAAAAAAAAGACAAATGAAAAAAAGAACTCCAAGATTATTGCTAAAAATCACAATGATTCAAAATTTACTTGACCGTGTAAATGATCGATATTTTGTGTTTCTGCAGCATATTAAAAGCGTCCCCAATCAGCACATAATTCTTCATTTTCTCATGGAGATACCCATAAATCTACGCCAGATTCTTACTACGTTTGGCAAGATGAATACACTTTACATAGTCACGGTATTCGAAGCAAACCTTCGCTTGGAGTAACAGAAACATCACTTGAAGGTATCCGCTTTTGGACGCTATAGCAATGTTATTCAAATCCGTCAGAACTTTGTCAGTTTCTGTGATGTCTCGAGTCGCTGAAATAGCAGAATTCACTAATCTCAATGAATCATTTAGTTACACTTGTATGCCATCTAGAGACTGTAAAAATACCTTCTCAGCTTGAAGAGTGTCACTTTTGTAATTCCTATGTGCCTCGTATTATGTGCATAGGATAAATTTACGACATAATTCTGATCTTGCATTCAAAATCTCTTGTTTGAAATAGTTCTCAGTGTTCTTCGCAAATGCATTTTTAGCAGCTGCAGTTGTTTGAGGACGATCATCTTTATTAATGTTGGTTTTGGGGGTAGACTTTTTTGTTTTTTCAACACCATCAAACGCGGATGAAGAAGGAAGTCCTTGGAAAAATGGACCAGTCTATGATCGACTAGCGACTCTGTTTCTAGAGTAAGAAGAGTAAGCACCTTTGTTTTTCGGAGAGGAAATGTGAATACTTGGATTTATTGATACAAATGTGCTTTTTTTAGTTATATCATCTAAATCATGAGATTATGATTATTGTTGTTTCTTACTATTGGAATTAAAATTGCCAACAGGATAAACTTCTTCTTTGGTTTTTGTTGAAATGTAAGGCGAATTCTAAAACTAATTTCTTTTGTTCTCTTCGACTTCTGAGCTTGGATGGAATCCTGGTACTCCACTGTAGCTTAGGCTCGAATTATGCGTTTTTCTGAAAGGATCGATTCTATCAATATTTTCTTATGATGTTGTATGCGATAAATCATATGGTCGCTGCGTACTTGCTGTCATAGGAGAAACCAGCATCGACCTTCGTTGTGATTAAGTGAGTTATTTGACAACAATCGAACTATTTACAGGAGGCCCCGCAGCATTGTAATGCTTTTTGAGGTTTTTAAGTCGCTTAGTGATGGAATCATGGTCATCTGGGATTATGATACTTTATTGCGCTGAAACATCATTAGAAGTAGTGAGGTTAATTGTTGTCCTTTGTGATTTAATATTCGGAGAGACATTTCCCATTTAGTTGAGGATTGTGTGAAATGGTTTATGAGTAAAGTCAGATTTGGAGCTTTTTTAAGCTGGCTTGACAACCATTGAGATTGGTAAGAAGTGGATTTGTCTTTTTTTGAAGGAATCAGTAGGGACAAGACTACTTAGACTTTTATGATTTTCAGTACCATGGAATTCGCTGTCCTATTAAGAAGGTTGCTGCTTTTATTTGAATTAGAGTTGATCATAAGATGTATGGTTACTCAAGTATGGGCGTTTTTTAGTGAAAAGACTAGATTCAATGAATGTCTCTTTCTACTGGGGTTTTTAAGCAGCTGTCGGAGTCTATTGAACTGATTTCATTTCAAAAAAGAGAGTTGATGATTATTAGCTATCTTGAACTTTCACTACAAGTATATTTTCGTTAAGAGCTCTTTTCAGAAAAAAGTTTGCAAGAATTATTGAGCTGATTTATTAATTAATCTCCTTCTGTTTTCTTGCAATCCAGTGACTGAAGGTTTAGTCTAGCAGAAAAATGTTTCTAACATCGTTGTCTTGAGATATTAATTGACTTACTCTTTTTATAATAATCTCTCTTTTTTTGTATTGCTACAAAGGTGCAAAAGAGATTTCAAACCAAAAGTAATTGAACTCATGATGGTTATCTTTGCTATTTCTCTACAACGATAATTGAAGAAAAACTTTTAGAAAATAAAAATAAAAAAAAGAAAGGAAAATCAAGCATTATCATCATCATTTTTAACTTTTTTTGTACTTTTTTTTCAAAATGACTATTAATTGGAAAAATTATGTATCATCACTGTTCTCAATCATTTATTAAAAAGACATCTATGATACTTCTTAATTGAAACAATCTACAAATATTTTGCTTAATCGCATGTCTAAATGCAAGCATTTCTGCAGCTTTAAATTCTCAATTTCAGTTAATGATCCCAATGCACGCATACACATAAATACATCACGTCAAATCGATTTCTATTCTATAAATTGTAATTAGATTACGGAGTCTAATTAATAAATATTATTTCTACAAGATTCATAAAGAAATATCGAAGAATGGTAGAAATCATCAAATCGTAATTCATTTAAACAAATTGATATAGATTGGGAGTTTATTTAAATCTTCACGCTTGAAAAATCAAAGCAGAAAGAATTAATCAAAAGTTATTTAAGTTCCTAGTAGAATCAACACGACAATAGCTAGAAATAACAACAAGAATGGAATAAATAGTAGAAGCAGGAGGCTCATCTAAGAAACTCAAAATATCTTCCTATTTGTTGCAGGGATCGCTATTGGCAGCTAGCATGTTATGTTTTGGATTTAAGAGAATTATCATTGGAGTAATTCTCTTGCAGGCTGAGTTTATGTTATTTTACTGTTTAAACTACCTTCACAAGATCGGTTAATTTGGATCTCCTTAACATCGCTCTTGGCACTATGCTCTCCTATGGAACCTATCACGAGTTATGCTATTGTTTCTCTCTATATTCATCTTGTTTAACTTGACATTCACATTGATTATTGTTATTATCTGTGGATCTTCTGTAAATCAAGACATTTACTGGGATAGCCTTACAAATACACTAGATGGTAGCTATAAAGCACATTTCTCAATAATTATTTAAATCTTAAGCTTGTTCTTGCAGTTAGTACTGTCGTATCTGTTCTACTTTGAAAATGCTAGCTAAAAAACAGTGAAATCGACTGGTTAGTTGCAGTTACTTTTGCTTAAAGATCTTGCAGTTTTAAATATTAATAATAATTTATGTGCAATATGTCTCGAGTAGCTGCTTAATTGCGTTCCTATCTCCTAACTCACATATCAGTCTGTCATTACTTAAGATAATTAAGAGATTAGTGACACTGACTAGAGCTAACTTAACATTTCAAAATAAGAGTTATCTTGTAGTAAACTATCAGTTGATAATCACACTGAATGCTAAAGCAAATGCAGAATTTAAGAAAGCAACAAAGTTTCAGGACAATAATAAGAATAATAGGATTTCTCACTTTCTGAAAATAATCAAAAACAACAAGATGTAATCGAGTTGGAGTATCTAAAACAAAAATGTAACTAGATTATTAAATCTGTTGTTAATCCTGAAGATAAGGGATCAGGAAATCTATAGGGATTATAGCATGAACAGTAAACTTTTACCAAAATAGAGATAGAACCAAGAAAAGATAAAATAATTAACTTAAATTGCAATCATCTCTTTCATTTCGAGTGTATCCAAAGATGGATAGAATCTAGCTCTAAATTGTAGTGCCCGACTTGTCGTCAAGGAATTCAAACAAATTGATAGTTTAGAGTGTTTTTGGAGTTATAGTATTTTTCTTTTATGTTTAAAAATAAACTAAATTTCAACAAACAATTAAATTGTTTACTCAAGTAATTTATCTAAAAAAGACAACACACAATATCAAATTTTTTTAATATAACCTCTTCAAACACATTTTTAGGATTTCTTCTATCATTTTTCATCATTCTGATTAAGCTTGAAAGTTTCCTTGAATTTCCTACTTCCTGATCTTACATTCCAGCTTTTTGTAAGATGAATTACTTTCGATTCAATTTGACCGTTATGCCTTATCCCCATAATGACAAGCTTGTATATCTTAAACTACTCAACAACTGATTATGGAGTTGATCCTTAAAAATCTACTCTTATTGCAAAGTTTCCATTTGTTGTCTTAATTAGCTTTGCTTCAATATCCATTACACAATTTTGTTTAATGCATTTTGCTTGAACATTTTCTTCAGAATTGAGATTTTCAATCGATAGAATTTACCCTGAAGACTATTAGTTCTTGTCGAGTGCAATATAAAGAGCAAATTCATTATTCAATTCTCTGCTTCTTACATAATAGTCTTAATCTTGAATGTGTACTATTTTCCCTTAAAGAATGAACAACGGGCATAACGCATCGAACGGCACAGCTAGAGTTTTGCTATCAGCTAATTGCGGCTCAAATGTATAGAAATCGTAGAAAATTGTATTTTGCGGGAAATATATTGTATGCAGTGTTGAGTTTGTAGAATTATCTCCTTATTACAGAACAGGAGCTGCCATCAAGTACTCTCCTAGCATGAACTGATTAGTTATGTCATAAGACTTGGAGTCTTCAGGGAACTCGAAAAATAAAGGACGGAATACTGTGCCTGTGCCATTTCCTCTGACGAATAAGTGGTAGTAAAACTTCAGCAATTAGTACCTTTTCAAGGCAAGAAAAAAAACGAAGAAATAAAGGTTATTCAAGATGTTTTTAAAGGATTTGAAGAACTAATATATATCAATATTTTACCTAACTTAAAGAGCTTTGAGAGTTGAATTTAATACAAATTCATAATCGGGGAATGCATAAGGTTCTTGATTGATGTTGTTAATGCTGTTGTGGTTTCTAGAAAAAGGATAAAGAGATCCAACTTAATGCCATCTCGCACATAGCTCTGGATTTGTATCTCCATTAAAACCACAAATATCAGCACCAACCATGGGGATACTGAATAGTTAGAAGCTTTAGATTAAGCTGATGGAGAGCTAAAGATATTCCCAAGTGGACATGTTATCTCCAGTCCAATGCTGAACGAATTAGCCACTCCCAAATAATGTAGATCTGGAGAGAATAAAAGGAAGTACTTTACCCATGTTTTTAGCTGCATTGTATGTAGCATAACCCTCGCTGAATCCATTTATGTTGTGCATATCATACTCAGTAATTTAGTAGTCACCAAAGGAAAATAAAGCTGCGTCTGATTTACTGTAATGAGTTGCGCTCAAACTCAATGTTGAGGAGCTCAGCTAGTTTTGATCTCCTGTTTAAAATAATGATTTTATTGCGAAATCAATTCGAATTACTTCTTTAATAAATCAAGATTGTTTTGGAAGTCCATTTGTTTTTCTAAACCAATAATAACAATTATAAATTGTGTTACCGCATGGATTATAAGGATAGTCCATAGTTGGAGGATCATTTGAACCATCTGGAAGTATCTCTCCCTACACGAAATTAGAGAATTCGTTCATGTCAATCCAAATACCTCCCTGTTCGAGCTGATAAAGTCTAGTTATGTTTCTAAGTCCTTCCTCCCAAAACGATGAGGCATTGGGATGGTTAAAATCAGGGAACAAAGACCTGCCTGGCCACACCCAACCTACTAAGGGTTATTTTGTGAAGCTGCTTTTTATGAACATATCTTATTCGACACCTCTTTCTCCTGCGTTAGAGTTTTAAGCTATTCCAACGTCGATTATGCTTGACCAATGCAGACCATTCGATGTTGATCTAACAAAATTAACCAAATAAATGAATTATTCATTTCAAACAGTAAACTAATTGTTCTCTTATCTATTTTTTTCTTCTTTTACAGATCGAATATTTCATGGAAAAGATCTAGACTCAAGGTTTCGGTATTGAATGTAAAATCTTAGAAATCCTCCAAATAATCAATGTCACTCCACAGGGAATCGATAGGAAGCGCCAGATTATTGTATTAGTCCCATACATTTCTCACTTTTTCAGTTGTGTTGTACCCCCATCGAGATTAGTGAAATCCTAAACAGATTAGCAATCCAAAAATGATTCAATTTATGTAATTGCATTTGCATATTTGTATCTATCTTTACCTTGTACCCAAAACGGATGCAATGTATATCCATTCACATACCGATGATACATTTTAACAGATGTTTCAGGATTAGAATCTCCAAGAAAGAAGCGGAAATCAATATTTCCTCCAATAACTTTGAATGTCAGTGTCTTATTCTTAATATAGTCCGCTTGCATTCCGTAGGTATTCCTAAACAGCATTGTATGAAAGAATGTACCCTTAGATTCCTTTCGTAGGTACATCGGATGGTGGCCATAAATCTACTACCCTGGTAAACCGTAGTCAATTCGAGTCGCATCAAATGTCCAGAAACTGAATTCTCCTGTATTAAATTCAAAAGATGTATATCTTCGATCTCCAAGACCATAGATTCTCTCTCCATGCATAGCAGTAGTGATTTCTAAGTATTTATCTGAAAATACAAAGTCAAATCCAGTAGAATCGAAGATAACTTCTCCTGTAGATTTTCTCTTGATTCTGAAGAAGAACACCTCACCAACATTTGCAGCTTCGAATTCATATATTTTTGTTAATTTCCAATTCTAACTCTTATTTTCGTCTTTTTAGAATGGAAATGGTTGTCTGTGAGGTAGTTCAAATATTTTCTCTTCAACATCTGTGACTCTCACGGAGATTTCTTTCTCTGAATGCGATTCTATGACGACTTTCAATTCATCTCGGATCTTATTGTTTCTATATCTAATCTGTAATGGTTTATTGAGTTTCAGATGCATAACCAGCTTTTCAGGAGAATTCTCAGAAATCGCATCAACGACATACTCCATCCCTAGAGCTTTAAACTCATCAGGCACAAAATAAATCAGCTTTTTCCTTTCTCTTTGGTGGTTTTCATGGTTTCTTCTCAGATATTTCTAGGTGAAACTATGTTCGTTGCTAAGGGAAAAATTATCTGCTGATAATCCTTTTCCTGTATTCTCAAACTTATTGAATTAAATCGATGAAGCCTCACCAAAGAAACAAGCAAGAAGCAGGAAGCAAAGAATCTTAGCAGCAGGATACTTCATTCTTAAACCTTATGAATCTCTCTTTTAAACTTATGTTACTAATTAATTATTAATTGCGTAAGACGTTTTTTACCTTTAAATTGTATGTTTGTTTGTTAATAAAAGAAAAAAAATAAACACATAAGTTTTTATCCCAATAATTAATACAATCTTGGCTAATTTGTAGGCTGTAACACAGTTACCTACAATTTAATTGAAAATAGCAATTTGAAAAACAAAGAAAGCATGATAATTTCTAATCTAAAAAAACAAAAAGAAATAATTGAATATTTGAGGGGAAAAGATTCTAAAAATAATTTATCATTATTTATGTCCAGCTAAATGAACTAATCCAGAATTTTAATGAGTTGATTCTTTGTGAGAAGTAGCCACCTCAATAGGATTTATCAGTGTAGTAATTATTGTCTTTGAGGAGTTTTAGGGGGCATTGTTTAGTTGTTTGTGTTTTTTCGTGAGAAAAAAGGATCTTTTGATGGAGTTTTTAGGTGATTACCTCGAGGGAGTATGTTACAGAGATAGTATTGAATTTGTTGTTTCTGTGGGTTTTGAGGGAATTTATTAGGTTTTAGAGCTAAGATTATTGCTCAAAGGAGAACATATAGTTGGGATTGAAGTCTCAGGGTGTATTGGAATGAGTTTGAGAGCGTGGGGTTTGATAGGACTGTGAAAAGTGTGTTTTAAAGGATTTGTCAAAGGTAAAGATCTTCCAGAAGATTGGCTGTTGTTATAAAATGAATTGGATAAATTGAGAGTAGTTGTTGGGAAGAATAACTGACTGTTAGTATTAGCTAAATACGATTGGGATAGATAATGTGATGAATGACTTATTTCATCTGCTTAAGTAATAGATCTCGATGTTTATGTTATGATTTGTGAGTTTTGTAAGTTCAAATTATGTCCTTTTGTGGAAGCGCTCTTTGGGATAATCATTCTTTAATTGCTAAAACTATTATTGTTATTCAGTCCATATGGACTGTTTGCACTGGGTTTAAAGGATTCAATTCGTTGTGTGTGAATTTTCAATCCATTTTGATTTAACTCACTTTTGTTGTTTAGATTATGATAACTCAAATTGCTGCTGTTGCTTTGATTCATGCTATTTGCAGAAAAACCTGTATTCAAATGTTCTGAAAATAGCTAATTCTTAGGATTAGAGTTAGTAATTGCATTTGAAACTTCTAAACTTGTAAAAGAAGTTGTGTGCGAATGGGTAGATGTTGGATTCTGAAACCCCAGCGATCCTTCTTGTTATTTTCCGATTGGTAGGGGAAACAAGCTGGCATGTGAAAAGCAGCGCTGATTTTTGTAAGATTTTATAAGCATTGGATTATCTTCTTCCTTAGAATTGCTAAGGTTTTCTGTGCTTGCTAGACTTGGAGCTACATAAGAAACCTTCGCGGTACTTGGTAATTAGATACTTTGAGTGCTCTTGAAATTCCTTACATCATAGAGAGATTTCTTGTTTTTGACATTAGACAGTTAAGTTGTGTATTTCAAGAGAGTTTAAAGCTCCTTAGGTATTTCTTCTTTAAATTAGGGTTTTTTCTATAATTATTCAATTAAATCTCCTTGAGAAGATAGATTAGTATCTGAGGGTTATTTTTTAAAGAAAGAATGTGTTTTCTTAGGTAGAGAAGGAGGCTCAGGTATATCAATAGAAGCACTTAGAAATTCAGATGCATCGACGGATGATTTCATACTATCTGGAGCTGTTTTAGTTGTCTCTTCAGTCATTCTTCTTGTCGTCAAATCCTTGTGCTTATTCTTATTGTGACTAGTTGTGAAACTAAATTTAGTTTTGTTTTTATTTGATGGAGAAATATTCTATGAAATCGGAGCAGAAGACAGTTGTGAAATGCTATTATTCTAGGATAAGTCTAAACGAGATTTTCGTCTTATTGCTGATAATGGATGAGATTATTACTGCTGTTCATTAGGCTCGTAGAAGGGATCGATGAGATTTTTGATTTGCGAGCTGTTTGCTTGCTACAATGTGAGTTTAGAAAAATCTAGTTCTAAATCTGTAAGGCTAGAAATAAAATGCCCATTCACTGACATTCGCTAACCACCTTTAGAAGGAGAACTAGGAGGCAGAGCACTTTAGCTTATTGAAGGTTTATCCTTATTTCTAGGGGAAGATCGTATCACGTTAATAAGAGGAATATTTTATTTATTATTCACAATTGTACGAGCATTTTCTTCTTTCAAATTAACTATCTACTCAATTGGGTGATGAAGAAACTGCTAGCTTTATCTATGCCCTTACACAACTGATTGCCTTTTAGAAGAAATTGGTTCTGGAGAAGCTGTAGAAAAAGTTTAAAAATCTAAATTCCCGGTTGCATTTTTAATCTCCTGACAAGCATCTGCGAATTCTAATGTAGGTTCTCGTTCGTTGAAGTAAGAATGATGAGTATTTGCACGGAAGTTCTTTTCTGTTTCGATGAGTTTTTCTTGATAATTCTCTCTCCATAAGACTCTGTTTTCGATGTCTTGTTTAAGTTTAATTCTGAGTTCAAACAACCAAAAATTGTTAAATAAATCGATGGTTGTTCTTGAATAATTCATAATAATAGCTGTATTTAAGTTTTTTATTTGAATTAAAAAGTAATTCTTACAAGCTGTCGTTGTTCTATTTCGTCAATTAAACGAATCGCTAGCCAAAAACAAACCATTTATGAGTTACAAAATTATTATTAGATTTTTTATTATTTAGAAAAATATATTTTAGCCAACCTGCTTTGGGAGAACAAGGAGACACCCTTGAGAAGAAGCACAACATACAGAGCATGTTCTTGTTGTGTCCATGATGATTTCTTCTTCCCCGAATGAGCAGCCTTTAGCGAGCACTGACATCTTAACTTTGAGAACATCTCCATTTTTGGAATTCATTCCGAAGGTTCTGAGGTATTTAATTGATGGTTCAGAAGATTTTTCGTCTTCAATTTTAATTTTCTTAGAGAGCTTGAGAAAAAATGGCAAGAATTCAAATAAATTAAAGGGGCAGAAATATACAAAAAATACCTCAAACTCTCCTTCTTTGATGAAGAATACACTTCCAGTAGGTTCTCCTTCTATTAAATTGCAAATTTAAAAATTATTTTTGAAAAATCAATCAAGCAAATCTTTTTCATTATCTCAGCTTAGTTTATGAAATTTTACCTTTAAACACGATATCTTTGTATTTGAAGAAGCGCGTTTCCATGTTCTGGTACAATGCTGTTAATTGACTGTTCTGCCACTGAGAAAATAGACTAAACTCCTTGAGGAAGTTTACACTCTCCATGAATTTCTTTGAGTGCAGATTGGATAAAATTTTATCGTATGATTGCTTGCTCAGCGTGACCATTAATGTTTTTTCTTTGCAAATTATGCTAGCTGTTCTACGGGCATTGTTTATAAGAGCAATCTCTCCGAAGGCATCTCCAACACTCAACGTTTTCACAATCTTAAAACCAAAGTTTTCTTGAGATATTATCTCTCGAATCGATTATTCAAGCAGCTTTGGAGATTGATTAGTCTCATTATAATTCTTATTATTTTCGTCCTCCTCCATAGGTCCTTTTATAATAATGTCCTTTAGCTTTTTAAAGTTCCAAGCTGCATCTAATAATCAAAAACAAAAGGATTTATGAGATTACTTAGCTGAATCAAAATTTTCAATGTTTTTTATTTTTTTCAAATTGAAAACTACAAGAATCTTTTTGATTTTCTACATTAGCATCCCAATAATATAATTAATTACTCGTGTTGAACGACATTCTGCGCTAAACTAATGAAGATGCTGGGTTTGGAAAGAACTAACTTGCCTACGAGATCAAATGAGGTGAGGAGTCAAGATTGTTGTTGCTGTTGCTGTTGATATCTGATTTGTGAGGAACAGGAGAGGCTCCATCAAAGAAATCACTTATTTTCTAAGTAGCTGAGTTCATAGATTCAAGGGATTTAAGAGCTTAATGAAGATTCAACTGTGATGAAGGATTAAATTGTGACATTCTTCTGTCTTAAAGAAGGGTGCTTTGTCTTTAAGGTGATTTCAACACTTAATCTAGAGATTATTTACTAGAAACATTATTGCTGCTACTGTTGTTGCTGTTGCTGCTCATTTCGCTTAGCTTTTTGGAGAGAATGAGTGAATCTTATAGTTTCCTTGAAAATTAAGTCAATGGGCTGTTCATAATCGAGAAAGGGAGTGGGTTATGAGTAGAATCATCTTGTTTTTTTTCAGTATGTGTTCCATGATGCTAAGAATCAGGGTCTGGTATGAGCACATACACCGACCCTTTGAGTATTATGTAGTATTTATAACCCAAATCGTCTTTGCAAAAATAATAAAATCAACATTAACTTTGTGATGGGTTTGCAATCATTAAAATAAAAACAAAAATGGACAATCTACAAATAAGACAAGCTTACCGTAGCGAAACACAGTCTCTCGTTGTTCGTATGTCTCACTGCGCAGTTCTTTGAGGAGAGAAAGATACTCGTTTTCAGGGAGATTATCCTGCGTTTCTTTGAAGAATTTTAAGTCGCCAAAGGCTTTCTTGAGTACTTGGGTCTCTTTCTTGGATAAATCATTCTAACCTAAGAGTCGCTTTATCACCTTAAAAACAAAGCAAATTTAGGATTAAGAGAGAGCATTTAGATGTGTTTACATCAAGATCACTTTCGCTTGAGAAATCTACTTCATGCTTGAGCATCTCATCCACTTGTTTGTAAAACGGCACAGCTATTTTCACAGCTTCAGCTGCATTCAAATTCTAGGGAGAAGCTGAAAACAAGCTCAATGGAGCTAGCGGTAATTAATCTGACAACTTCTGAGACATTTCTCTTTATTCCATCATTCTTTTCGTAATGAGAAGGAGAGTGAGAGAGAGAGGATATAAAGTTACTGCTTGTTATCTTTGAGCTCTTTTCTTATATTTCTATTACACTTAATTTATTTAGACTTAATTACCCATTTCAGAGAAAGAAATATGCTAAAAGCCACAAACATAATCGGGCCCCAGCCTTCTTCCCTCGTAGACCACTTACCCAATACATTGATATTATCTACTCATCAATAAAAACTACAAAGCATGAAAAGTTTGAAATTAAAGGATTGCTTTTATGTTCCAAAAAAATAAAGATTCTTTTTTTTTTTCATTCTTGAACTAAAATCTGTAAAACAATTAATTTACATTTTTCAGATCAAAACAGAGAAGAAAAATAAAAAAATATGAATGCCTAACAAATAACTCTATCAAAGTATTGAAATATTTGCTGTATTTGAACAATAAATTGTCAATTCATAATTTATTTTAAATTCTAGCCTCATCAAGATTGTAATTTTATTGCTTGCAATATCTCTTGCGCTTATTGTTAAATAACTAAAAAAAGGTTCTTTTGTTGGATTTATTCATTTATTTAACTAAAATCACAATCAAAGTTTGCCTCTCAAGCTAAGTTCTTTTTCGGGGGCATCAAGAGAATCTTTTTTGGATCAGACTTAGCTTGATTGGATTTAAAACCACCAACAGTTAATCAAAAAAGAAGAAAACTTGTAAATTAAATCAAAAACTAAAAACAAAACAAAACAAAAAATGAACGAAACTTTATCAGAGCAAGGAAACGTTGAAGAGCAAATAGGAGCTCTTTCTGATGATAATTTGCTTGTTGAAATGCTAGCCGCTGAAGGCATCAACAACAACGATATCTAAAAGCTTAAAAAGGTTGATTTTGATTCTTTGGTTATCGTTGATAAATATCATGCTAAATGATTGTGTTTTTTCTTTAAAACAGTGCGGAATTCTTTCCTTGAAGGCTTTAGTAATGAACACAAAGAGAGATCTCGTGAATGTCAATGGCATCAGTGAAGCTAAAGTCGAGGCATATGTGAAAAAAGCTACGGAAATATTGTCTCGTTCGGAATCTACGAAACTCTTCAGCAGCGAGTTCATTTTGGGAACAGCTGTTCTTTAGAAGAGAGCCTAAGTGAGGCGTATTTCCACTGGGTCTAAGGCGCTGAATGAAATTCTGAATGGCGGTATTGAGTCATAAAGTATCACTGAATTCTATGGAGAATATCGTTCAGGCAAAACACAAATTGCGCATACATTATGTGTCT
>Ga0302271_10000134_pt1 | contig 64958 bp, 21 predicted proteins | sample III_Bog_N1_1_FD_198767 | JGI IMG/M metagenome (GOLD analysis project Ga0302271, IMG submission 198767) | Peat permafrost microbial communities from Stordalen Mire near Abisko, Sweden - III_Bog_N1_1 | ecosystem: Environmental > Terrestrial > Soil > Wetlands > Peat | place: Sweden: Abisko...
CCCCCCCCCCTTTTCTTCTAAACTAGTAGCCAAGGAAAGATGAGTAATCTAAAACTTAAATCAAACAATCAAACTATTTTTCTACTCTAATTATGGAAACCACAAACAAAACACAAACAAAAAATCTTAAAAAGCAAGAAAATACAAGTATAAGTTTGAACAAAAATAAGGAAAAGCAAAAGGTTATTCTCAATAAGAAAGATTCTAAGATAATCCAAGCACACATGCTTGTCTTAAACAGCTTTCTGCTATGTGCTTTAATAAGAGTAGTCTTCGGACAAGGTGTGGAATTATCAGGGTTTGATTGTGCTACTAGTTCTAGTGATGTTACAAGTTGTGATAAAGTTGTGTCATCATGTGACTATTATAACTCAGCATATTCATAATACTGCTGCATATCCAGCACAAACATTTATTAATTGAATTCAGGATACTATTATTCAAATTATGTAGTTGCAGGATTTCCAGGGAACAGATGTCTTTTTAGCTATTCTACTTTCGACTGCTCTTTGATTGGTATGATATCGGTTTTTCAATCTATTTTACTTGAAGATAATTTCCTTTCTTTTTGTTATCTCTGTAATTCCATTATTCTTTTTTCAATATCTACCTAGAATCTCTCAAAGTAGTGATTTCTTCTAGTGATTGGTGTGTCGAAGTCGTATCGGGAGTCTACCCAAATGCTGATGCGATTTGTCGAATTGTGAATATTCCTTACAGACAAGCTGAATATGACAATCGTATTGGTGATAAAACCATTGGATCAAAATATATGAAGCTGTGCATTTTAAATCAAAAAGATAATTTCGATGCTGGACGCTGCAAAGATGGCTACTGCTTGAATTTCTCAAACAATAGTACCTGCGAGACTTTGAATTCAACGAGCATACCAATTTTAAATACAAATTATTCTATCATTGGTGTGATAGGGTTCAATAATTACTGCTTGATAACCCGTGGGATAGTATCAACAGAAGCAGATTGCTTCACTGATTTTCTCAGTGTGTGCTTAGATGTGACTAGGAATCCTCTGTATTGTTGGGATCTCAATGATGTTTCAACTTTTTATGATACAATGCCTTAGGTAGAATAAATAAAAACACAAAAAATTCACTTAATCAGCATTTTTATTGCTTTGGAAGAAAAAAATAAGTTTAATTTCATGATCTTTTACTTTGAAACTGAAAAAAAGTTAATTTAATTTTGCCATTTTGAAAAAAAGGGGAAATATCAAGACAACAGTTGTGCCTGGTTAGGAGAGTACTAAGATAAAACACTATTATCTTGCTTAAGTAGCTATTATTTCTGTGAAGATAGAAGATAAACAGTGAAGTAGGCTTGCATAGACTTTTCAATTCCAAATAATGATGTTGTTGGGAGCAGAGAAGGAGACATTTACCCTTAAAGAATCTGTCTTGGTGAAGGTGATTATAATGCTACTAGGTACAAAATATTAAAATAATAATTCTGTTTATTCATATTATTTACCTTTTTTTCTCTCTCATTTGGTTGTAGATGTTCCCAAAAAACCTACTGCCTTGATGCCAATAACGCCTGCATGCCACTGTCAAACGATATAAGCCTTTAGAGACTATAAAAATAGTATGGCACTGAGTATTGTGTGAAATATTAAACAATAGACAGTAATGCTTAATGGTGTGCTACTGGCTACTGCGTTCTTACAACAACAGATATTGATCTTAATACAATAACATACTGCTTTGCAGTTGGATAATTAGCAACAGCATGTCGAAACGAGTATGATCATCGATGCATGAAACATTTAGACTCTTGGTATGGTAGCATAATTGAATTAAAGCTAGAGTATTGTTCCCTGGAAAGTCTAGGATATGCTACATGCATAGATACAAATTAGCAGTCGGAATATGTTATCAGAGACACGAATTTCAAATGTTAAAACCTGAATGCAACTGAAATCGCTGCTTGTTCGATCTCATCTACGAATTGTGCTTCTGCGGGTAGACATTTTTAATTATAATTATTGTGTTTGTTTTAACTTTAAAATCTTTTTAATTATTCAGTGGATGCTACATATTGCGGTAAAGGTAAGATGTGCTCAGCTGGGTCGAGCTATTGTGCAGTCGGTCCTTATTGCTTAAGTCCAAAAAACAAGTGCGTTCATCTGAACTATGCTTTTCAAAACTACTCTCTACCTGGAAGATCATTTGCAAACTCGCTGTGTATTATGAGCAATGCAGATGGCTCTCAATATTGTTCTTCAGATTATTGCTTGTATTCTTCAAAATGTGTTCCTCTTTCGGAAGCGACATTTGTCTCGTAAGAAATAGATACCACAGCATGCTTAGACATTAATTAAACGCTATCTTAAGGAGCTAAATGGTGCATTTATGGGTATTTAAGATTATTTAAACATTCTCTTTTTAATAAAATTTTAAATCATTTGTTGTTTTAGTTTTTGTGCTAAAAAGAATATGAATGATCTTAAATATTGTGTCAGAATGATTGATACTACTACTTTCGGTAAGAATTCAGCAGATTATGCTCTCTTTTTTTAACATAAAAACCAATTAATTTGTTATTTAATCGGAGCAGCTAAGGATTCGGATGGAATGTGTATGACAGAAGATGAAACAAATCTTTACACTGGAGATGTAATTAACTAATATATTAAGATAAATAAGTATGTGCCCACCCTAATTTATAATTATTTGCTTTAGTACACTTGTCTTCCGTACTAATATTGCAAAGTGAAATACACAAATCAGTGCATAAAAATGAGTACAACAACATGCGAAGCAACTACAGGATTTTGTATTGCTGCTTCTACTCATAAGTGTGCAAAGTGTTCAGTCACACAATGTCTCTTGAATTCAGTATGCGTAGATATACCTGAAGATATGTGTCTTGGATATTAAAGTAAATTAACAAAAAAATAACTCAACATTTACACAAAAATGTGAAAATATTAATTAAAAGAGTTATCACACATAATACAAAACAATTTCTTGAAAATTGCTTAGACATCTGCATCAAAACTTAGACATCAGGTGTATTTTCTTTATGCAGAGCATGTTCTAAGAATGCATGCTACATTTCTTCACAAAGTAAGGGATTTTAATTTTAAAAAAAGACAATTCTTTCAATGAAATTTTTTTTTCTTCTTCTAGAGAAATGTCTTAGCTTTAGTCATATGAGCTTGGCTAGTGATTCCTGCATTATCAAAGGAAACAATTAAAAAGACTGTGAAGTCTACTCCATGGATCAAAAATAGTACTATTGCGCGACAATAACTAACTTGTGTGCGAGCATTGTAAATGTATCTCCTGCAGCCTATCCGAGATGTGCACGATGTTCATCATATCATATATGGATTGGAGACTTTATTTGCTATACTTCTACAATGGCAAACTTGATTTTAAGTAAATCTTCAGCCTCGGGTTCAGTCTTTGGCTACAAGCTAGACTATTACAAGACTGATGTAGCCAAAAGTGATGGAATCACACAATGTGATGCTGGGTATGAGAAATATTATTAAAATGTCTCAATTATTTATGAAATTTGATTTGTTTATTTTTGAATCTGAAGCTGTGGGATGTGTGTGAATAGCTGCTCTGAATGTGTTGGATGCAATTCAGGGTACTTTCTGAAGGATTCTAAATGTATTGAGTTTCCTGTTACTTCGATTCAATTCAAAGCTGGTTTCTTTCCTGAGAAAACATTTTTGAATGAGAATTACTCTAGTGATCTTGATACTAAATGTAATCTAGAGGATGTTTATTATAACTCTGGGATTGTTGTAGATGATTTCACTGCTTACTGCATTAGTTCATGGTAAAAATATATATTTTATGTACTTTTAGATAACAATGATTAAACTATTGAACTTTGTATTAAAAAAGGAGTTATCTGGTAGCTGGAGCCACTGTTTAATGTAGTACATTCATAATAAAATATAAACAAATTACTCGAATCTTCTCACAAGATAATCTCTCAAAGTCTTACACATTCGTAGCTGGAAATCCTCCTACTTTTGTTCTATCGACATTTGTCTGTAAACCATTATTCTTTGTTTATTTCATTTTTACATATTCTTTACCTAATTTGAATTTTATCTTTAACATTCCAATTACATTTCTTCAAGGCTCCCCAAACTGTATATTATGCTAACCAAACAGCTCAAATGTGTTAGTCTGTCGTGCTTGTGAAGATGGATATGCTCTTAATTATCAATATAAATGCAAACCTTGTCCAGATGACTGCTAGAAATGCTTCTTCGGTGGATTATATAAAGGCAAATCTATGAATTGGAATCTAATGCCAGAATCTTATACGAAAAAAGTTAAATTTGGTAAATTGAATACTAGTACAGAATACACAATGATGTGTTCCATATGTGTCGCTAGGTTTGTAGTATCCAAAAACTACATTCAGTGCAATCCTTGTGGAGACAATTGCAGTAGTTGTTATTATTGTAACCATTTTTAAATACATTTTCAATATTTTTGATCGTTAATTCTTGCAATTTCCGTAGCAAACATGAGTACGAATTTATCAGAATCATTCAACATTCTTCAAGCAATGCTAGCAACTGGTGTTGTTAAAAAGTGTTCTGCCTGCGATGCAGGATACATTCTTGGACCGAATAGTAAAATATTGATTATTAATTCTTTTAAAAATGCTAAAAAATAATTCTCGGTTATTTTCAAACATTTCTTTCATAATTGGAATAAATTACAATTCTTTAGGGAATTTATCGATTTAGTTAAGAAATTATCATATTTTTTTAGTTGAATTTTGAAATTAATATTTTCTTTTTCAAAGTGAAGGACTGTGTATTGCAAGACCCAAACTGTAGCCTTCAGCTCTTCGGAAGTTCTTCTTACGATGAACTTGCTTATTCCAGTTAAGATTGGTGGAATCCCGACTCAGATTCCTATCCAAAATGTTATTTGAGTTCTACCACATACACATCCAACAAGGCTGCTGTAGTTTCAGGGAAGATTGTCACATCCATAGATTTGTTGACACCATAAATAATTAATTGCGAGATTTCAGTAGGGTTTCAAGGAGGATCCGAATACTGCTTGAAATGCTTATCTCAAGAGCAATTTGAATATGACAGTAATTTATGCTCTTTTAGCATTTGCTCTCAGAAAATTAACAACTGCAGGAGCTGCTACAGTTATATTGACTCGAATTCTATTGAGATTTCCTAATGTACTTTATGCATGTAATCAGACACTCTTGTACTTATTCCAACGTTTTTTGGATGCGAAAGCTGCCCAATAGGATGTTCGCTATGCTACTAAGGTAACAATCTTAAATTATTCTCATTATTTAAGAACCACATCTTTTGGGATTAAATTGCATTTTTGAATTGTATGTTTTTGAAGGAGAAACGGTTCATTCTACAGATAAATAAACTGAGAGAAAGAATAGAACTCACTAAATTGTGAACGAAAATATTAAACCTGATTTAAGTTACCGTTTGAAGCCTTCAGTGAATAGTAAGTACAAAATGTATTGCACTTCTTGCTAGGAAGGATACTATTTGAGGAATCAATAATGCATCAAGAACATTTGTGGTAATTACTGTGGATTGTGCTATCCTCAAGACACAACTCCAATCTGCATTGCTTGTGATAAACTTTTACTTATGTAACTTATCAAAACTATCACAGGATATATAAAAGATTTCTATGGAATCTCTGATCTAGAACTGAGATCTCTTGAGAACTTTAATGCAAATAAAAATGATTGTTTTTTATGTCCGTTGGGATGCAATGGATGCGATCAAAACACTATTTTGGCTGATCCATTGCAGCTCTATGCTGCGAAATGCTACAGATGCAAGAAACTATCTGACTTAGGAGTTCCTGTCAATCCTGATATCAGTGATTTTTATGAATGGAGACTTGATCCTGAGAATAATGCCTGCAGACTGTGCTTAAAGAACGACTCCAACTGCAAATACAAGTAAGAAACAGAGATCTTTGCAACTTGTGGCACCAAAGAAGAATCTCTCGGTGAAGGTACCTTGCTGAATCCAATAAACCTACAAAGAGCTGAAGAAGTAGATTGGGATTCTATGCTGATTAATTATACTATATTATTGAAGGCTCAAGTGATAATGAACGAATTAGGTTTAACTGAAGTCTAGCTGGTAATAACTATTGTCGATTAAACATGCATGCTACGAGAAGCAGTCACAATACCTTCGAAAATGCTAACTATTTTTCCTAAAATGAAAGTTTACAATGTTACTCTTCAAGGATTTTCAACGACTTAGCCATTCACATAAGTTTCATTCAACTCAAACATTACGTTCTAAGGATTCAGCGATGTTTCCATACGAAATCTAGTTTTCCAGCAGTCTTAAACATCCACAACATCTTAACTCATTCAAATTAAAGGAACTCATACTAATTCAATATTCCTTTCAAATTTACTCTTCTAAGGCATTCTAAGCAGCTATTTCAACATTTTTAACAGCAAAATATCACCTTTATTTGCTGGACTCTCTGAACAAGAATATGCCATTAGTATCACCGCAAAACTCTCAATATAAGTAGATAATTTCCAAGGAGATTTTCAAGCACACCATGTTTCCTTCAAGGATATTTATTTAAATGAAAATCCTTTATTTAACCTCAAGCCTTCTAATTAATAAGATAAATCCCTAACAATTGTTCTTGATGACTTCTCCATTTCAAAAGTAACAATAATACATATTATTTCCCATTTTTTATCATTTTATTTAGTTATTATGAATCGACTTTTCATATAAATGGCTGCAAATATTCTAATATTTATCATTTCTAAAATAATAATCAGAAACAACATTTCTATCTTGTATCTTCTTATTACAAAATATTCCAAATTGAAAGTAAAGTTATTTTAATTTATGCTTTTTTGCTAGTGTTTGATACAAGGCAGCTCGATTTTAGAAGTTAGTTTCACGAAATTAAACATTACTCTTTAAGATTTTGTAGTTAATTCTTCTTTGATAGCTGGAAGCAGTATCCTTCTCAATCTAGAAGCTCGATCAACATCAGCAGCACAAACTTTTTTTGCTGATTCTCTGACTTTAACAAATAATCAGATTTTTACTGAATCTAATTTCATCTAAGGATCTAATTTTCTCCAATTCTCATTAACTAATACCATATTCTCTTCGAACAAACTATAAAATCTCAAGATGACTGAAGGGTTTTTCTCCTCCAATGTCTTAATGTGCAAAGGGATTGTAATTGAACACAATTCCTTTTCGAGTCGATCTCTTTTTCGAAACTCAGAAGATTCAAATCAATTCAGCTTGGCTTATCTTTTTGTTTTCATAATGCAATAAATCACAATAAATGGAAATTATTTCTCATCTGAAATGCCTGCAATTATGAATTTCAATGGATTCTCAAACCTAAAAAGCAATAACTTCAAGATTTCTGAAGTCTACTCAACTTCTTCCAATAACCTTGATGTCAAATTTGCTCCCGTAATGTTCAGTATTGGATCTGCAACTACTTTTTATGCAAATAGATTCAAGATAATCAACACTGTGTAACCAACCATTCTGTCAGTATTTTCTTCAGATCAAGTCAGTGTCACTGACATTTAAGTTCAAAGTTTTAACTAAAACGACTAATCTTACAAAAGATTTTTCATCTTTTCTCAGATCTATGTGTCTCTGGATTTGAAAAAGTTCTTCGTTTAGGGATTGCATTCTTATAATTCCTTTTTATTTGTCGAGGAAGCGTTCGATGAAAATCCAAAAGTAAACGTTACAATTATCTTAAGTGACTTAACCTTCTCATAAAACTCTATCCAAGTATCGAATAGTATTGATATGTTTGGACTAACTACTTTTAAAATTGTCCCGACAGTACATGTTAGCCTCTCTCACTTAGAGTTTTATGAAAATACACTATTGCTATCTGAAGGAATAGAAGTAACATATTTTAACTGAAAAATTAAGTTTTTGTTAATGTCTTTTTTTTTTAATTAGTTAAATTCTCCAGACTCGATTCTAAGCTCTTGTGTGAGTATTGATGCTTCGAAGAGTAAGGTATCAATATGGTTCTCTTCCTTCTTAGAGACTTCAAGTCAAATTGCTAAAGGGGCTGTTTCAATTGTTGCAGATAAATTAGAAATAGATTAAACTATTTTTAGCAATAGTAAAGAAAATTCAATTAGATCCAGTTCAATCATTGGAGGACACTTGTATGCTAATTCTAATCAGCTCGAGATATCTGATAGTTTGTTCGAGGGAGGATATGCGAGAAAAGGAGGAGCTGTTTTCTTCAGTGCTTTAGGTGACTCACATTTTTTAGTCAAACGATGCAGAGTTTTAAACAATCAAGCATCTTTTTCTGAGAGTCAAAGTAGAGGAGGTGGTATTTACATAGAAGATTAAAAGGCAATTTCACTAGATGTTGTGATTGAAAACACTGAGTTTACTAGCAATTCAGCTGGCGATGAAGGAGGAGCTATTTACGTTGAATCATTCTTTGGAAATAATTTCCTTACACTTGAGGAATGCACTTTAAGAGATAACTTTGCTGCTTAAGGTGGAATAGTCTCAGCTTAATTCTTTCTGAAACAAATTGGAAGAGTTATCTTTCAGAAGACTAGTTTCTTCACTTCCTCACCTCTCAACTACATTTCTTAGATTATCACTTTAATTGATTTAGATTAGGAACCAGATTCCTTATCATATTTAATCAAGATAACCAGGGCTTCTCAAGTTACAATTTCAGACTGTGAATTTTCTTCATCAATCTCTGAATCTTAAATAATCCAAATTCAAAATTTAAAAGCCTCAACCACTTCAGTAACTCTGACTGATAAATTCTTATTTCCTAACATGCTCCACTTCATTGAAACATAGAATTATGAAGAAAATTCAAATACATACTACAACTTCGCTTCATTGAGGCAGCTTGTCTCCATAGAAGCTGAGAGTATTGTCATTTCAGATAATTCTTACAAATAAATCAAAGACATTAAAACTGGGTCTGCTACAGCTTTGATGAGCTTCAAAGCAAATTAGATTACAGTGCAGAATTCTAAATTCAATTCACTTGTCTGTCCGAGCTGCTCACAAAGCTCGCTCCTTTTTTCTGCTAAGCAATTCCTTATTAACTATTCATCCTTTTCAAACGGTATTAGTGGCAAATACGGAGGAGCATTTATGTTTTCCCAACTTGGAGGAAAGGAAAATGCTTTAAGAATACTTAGTTCTACTTAGACGAGTAGCTATGTGAGCTAAGTCTTCAAATGTACATTCCTTTCAAATCAGGCTCAAAACGGAGGTGCTATTGCCTCTAAGTACTACCTTGACACTTACAAAATACTGATACGAGAATCAATATTTATTTAAAATAATGCAAGTATTGGAGGTGCACTGTATATGTACAATACTGCTGAAGTTGTAACTGAAATTAATAGTATTTCCTTCTCTGATAATATTTTTAGCAGTAATGTAGCCAATATTGCTGCAGTATTTTACTCCAATCTTCCAGCATATTTTACCCCACTTACTCTGACTAATTCTCTTCAGGATAACTTAGCAAGTGACTTTGGATCAACTCAAGTAGTTGCCCCTTATCAAATGTAAGTCTTTTATGGCGGTGTCCTGATTGAAACCAATCAAACCATTCAGATTCCCTTCAGCGGACCATTTCCGGTATTCAAAATATTCTCTGCAGTTTTGTAGAAATTACCCAATAACCAATATTAAATTACTTGTTTGAAAAAATTAGTCAAAGTTTCAAGTTTTTCTGATCACTGAGGAAGGGGAGATCTTCAAGAGCTTTGGTTAGGAGGATCCAGAAGTCAATCTAATAATTACTCAAATGACTCCTGAAGAATAATCTCTAATCACTTCATCTACAGTTCCATTTCAAAATCAATACTTTGACATTTCCGCTCATGCTGCTATCTATGGAAAGCAAGGATCTGAACTCATTATTAAGCTTTCTTGCAGCCGAATTCAAAATCCTATCGAATCTTAGAAAACTATGTTCATTTAGTTTTAATTTAATGAAAAATGCCCTTAAGGATATAAAGCAGGACCTCTTTTCTCCATTTACCATACATGCATTCGATGCCTATTAAATTATTATTCATTAAATGTGAATTAGAATACCTGTAAAGCGTGTCCTGAAATAGAAGGTTTCTATTGTTTTACCAATATTTTCTTGATTCCAGACGGATATTGGAGAAGAAATAATAGTTCTGAAACCTTCGAGGCTTGTGTAATAGCCCCAAATAACTGCATAGGAGATTCTCTCTCTTCTACCAAAAAAAGAGCACACTTGAATTAGCTCAAATAATCAACCAATAATCCAATGGATTACTTTTGTAATGAAGGTATCAAATTGCATTTTAAACTTTTCAAGTGTTTTTAATTTACCTGTTGAATTAGGAAGTATTGGTGCCTTATGTGAAGACTGTGACTTATTTGGCTAATACTGGAATGATAGATACAATAAAGATGGCACTTCCTGTGTTAAGTACATACAATTATTTCTTTAAAATAATCTTTTTAATTTGAGTTTTCTTTGAAAAAGGTGTTCTGAGGTTAGCAATAGAATAGTTTCATTGCTCTTAACAATAATAATAATCTTTGGATCAGTAATAATCTATGTGATATCTTATCGTAAAGCGTGTACGCTGCTTGTGTTTAATAAATTTAAGAAGCATTTCGAGTTTTATCTTTCCAAGGAATAAGACACAGGTGAAATCTGCACAATCATAAAAATACTAATGAATTTTCTCCAAATCACATCAGGAGTGTATTCTATTAATCCTTAATTCTTTGGAGGAAATATTGCTTTTGTTCGGATAATAACAAATCCTATGCAGAGTCTAGTCTATTTAATAGATTGCTAACTCTCATCAGTTTATTAGTCATAAGGCACTTAACATTCATTGCCGTATATTTTCTACAAAATAATAGCATCACAAGTTGTCTTCATTTGCTTAGCTTTCTTCCTCGCAATCGCCATTTTAATTCTTTTTCCTCTAATTAAACTCAAAAAGAATATCTTACTTACTGTTGCCTGTTCTGTCCTAATCTGCTTCTACTAAAATCAAGCAGGCATACTCGCACTCTTACTTGGAACTGTAAAACAATTTGGATTATTTTTATCTTTTATTTATTTAATTTATTTCTTGTAACAAATAGTCTTCTTGCAAAAGCATTGATGGCATAGAGTATGTACTAAATTACACTTAATATGAATGTACTGAACAATAATAATCATATTCATCCAAAATTATCATTCCAATACTAATAATATGGGTGTTGATTTTCCCTGGAATTCTCATCCTACACCTAAACTCTAATAAACTTAAATAAAATAGACTCAAGACTCGATTAGTCTATGGATTCTTGTATCATGAGTTTAATGAATAGAATCATTTATGGGAATTCGCTAGAATAGCGTGCAAAGTACTTATTGTCGCTGTTCAGCATCTCTACTAAAATATCGGAGTAAAAGCTGGACTCATGATCTCTATTGCTCTCATCTATAAATATGCTGTGCAATAAAGTAAATTCAAAACTATCTTTAATGCATTTAAAGTAAATTAATTCTTAAATCACTTTTCTTAATACAGGAAAACCATTTAAATGTCTTAAATTGCAGAGAGTAGATTCCATTTCAATAAATATCTCCTTTATAAGCTTTGTTCTAGCTTTTATTTCCTTCAACAACTCTCCTGAGATTGTCCGTTTATCTTATTTCTTATTCGCAGCTATGTGCGCTTATCTAGCTCTCTCCCTAGCTGAAGTCTATTTTTCAGCTCTGATTCTCTCAAAAGCAAAAAGTCTTTAATACAAAATAGACAACAAGCAAAAAACAAATCTCGCTTTACGTTTTTTGCTTTCTTCTTACCTTCATCCTCCTAGAATCAATTAGCTTTGGGTGAAATTCAGAGAAATTATTTAGCATGAAATACATCTAAAAAGAGAGATGTCAAAGAAAAATGGCTCTTATGTTAAAAAAATTGAAACAAACAGCATTAATACTACTTTAGATCTCAATACGAAAGCATTAACAAAAATATATCTCAAATTGTCTCACAAAAAGATGAAATTTACTGCATTTGATTTGTAAAAAAATGAAATCACCACTACTACTAAATCTGTTTAAGAAAATGCTGAAAAGAACACGTATGACAGCTTATCTTGATAAACCTTCAAAAGAAGGTGATAACTCTAACAAAACAACTATTAATCATATCCAATTTATATAAATTTATATTTCTATTTTAAGTAACAAAATTATCAATAAAAAACAAAATTTTTTTTTAGAGAATCTTCAAAATAGTATCTACTCACCTTCAATAAATTACAATCGTTTTCTTTTCAAACCAAGCGTATTAATAATTTGCTATGATTATTAATAAGAGTAAGTAAGTTTTCTCTGTCCTTTTATTGATCATCAAAAATAATGAGTAGATTAATCTTTACTTCCAGATGTGGTTTTATCAAGTTAATGTAAAGATATTAGATTCCACTTGGAATTTTCTTAAAAGTATTGGCCTTTGATTTTCTGCTAGCGAAGGGCTACAGGTTGAGTGATGAGATAAATCTAAATATATTTTTTTTAATTTTTTTTAATTTAAATCTGAAAGGAGGGATATTTAGAATCCACTTTGGTTTTGGACTAATCCATGGACGTTCAATCTCTTTTGTTGATTTTTCTTTTCCATAGTTAAACCTTAACAACTTCTCTAAATCTATTCCAAAGCTAGCTGATTCTTGGTGGATGAAGATATGAGGAAAGAAGGAACCTTAGTATTAAATTTACGTCTTGCTTTTTGTCGATCTTGTTTTATTATGTTCTTGCTAGAGTATGAAGCAGAGAGGAGGAATATTCTCCTACTAAGAGGAGTAGTAGATAAATGCACATTGCTGCAACTAAGAAGTTAGAAAAGTAAAGAATCTCAGAAGAGTTGTTTAAGGAAATAAAAGCTAATACGAAACTTAAAAAGGATATGTTTATAGAAACTGAATCCAAATTCTGCATTTTGAAGCTCTTAAAGGGTCGTCCTGTTAAAAATTAATGAGATTAATAATAATTCATAAAACAATAATTATTTGGATGATTTCAATTATTATTTTACTTTATTGCATGGCATATTTATAGAAAAGTGCAATAGAGATCATGAAGCCAGTTTTTATTCCAGTATTTTAGAAACTATTCTGAGCTATGATAATAAGTATTTTGCAGGCCATTCTAACAAATTCCCATAAGTAATTATTTGCTGTGAATTCATGATATAAGAATCCACAGATTAATCTAGTCTTTAGATTTTGTATCTTGTTTTTATTAGTCTTAAGGAGAAGGTAAAGGATAACTGGGATAATAATAACCCATAGTGCAAGGAATGGATAGATAATAAAAATAGAATAAGATTGGAATTCTCCGTCGCATTCATATTAAGTGTAGTTCAGCACATATTTTACTTAATCTTCACTTTTGCATAAGACCTAAGAGTTTTGAAAACAATTAGGAAAAGAAGAAGATATTTTAAATTTCTAAATTTTTTACAGTTCAAAGTAATAGTGAGAGTACGCCTGCTTGATTTTAGTAGAAGCAGATTAGGATAGAACAGATCACAGTTAATAAGAGATTTCTTTTGAGCTTAATTAGAGGAAAAATAACTAAAATGGCAATTACGAGGATGCAAGCAATAAAGAAGAAGATAAATTGTGATGCTAAGACTCTGTAGAAAATATAGGGTAATTAGTCTCTGATACCTTAATATTAATAAAGTGATGAGAGTTAGCAATCCATTGTAGATACGAGGCTCTGAACAGGATTTTATATTATCCTAATAAAAATATAATCTCCGCCAAAGAATTAAGGATTAATAGAATACACTCCGAATGTGATTTAGAGAAAGTTCATTAATATTTTTATAGTCGTGCATATTTCTCCTGTGTTTTGTTAAACTTATTAATGAGATAACTTAAAGTTTTTCCTAAAGGAAGTTAAGACAAGGAGCACACAAGCTCTATGACAAGATATTAAATGGATTGCTAATAACCCTATGATAATTTGCATTGTGTAGATTATTGTGAATAATCTTGTGCTAGCCTCAGAACATCTTTAAAAAAAAAAATTATTGAAGTAAAAATGACAATTATTTTAATTGACTTCGTGCAGGAAGTGCCATCTTTTTAGTATCTTTCATTCCAGTATTAGCCAAATAAGTCACAGTCTTCACATAAAGCACCAATACTTCCTTTATAAAATAATATTTTTGAATCTCGAAAGCAAAGATACTTGTATTTTTTACCTTCATTACAATAGTAATCCATTGGGTTATTTGTAGATTGTTTGAGCTTATTCAATTATGCCCTCTTAATAGCCGATGAAGCCGAATCACCTATGCAGTTAGTGGGGGCTATTGCACAAGCCTCGTAGGTTTCAGAGCTACTGTCTTTTTTCCAATATCCGTCTGGAATCAAAAAAGTACTGGCAACACAGTAGAAGCCTTCTATTTCAGGGCACTATTGACAAGTTTTTTAATTAGTATTTAATGAGAAATAATTATTCATGTATCGAATGCATGTATCATAATTCGAGAGTATTTTCCCTGTCTTATATCCTTGAGGACAACTTTCATTAAATTGGAACTAAATGAAGATAGTTTTCTTTGAATCGTCAAGATTTTAAATTCGACTGCAGGACAACTGAATACTCAGCGTCACTCCTCTCTTACCATAGATAATAAGATTAGAGGATATGTCAAAGTATTGATTTATGAATGGAATCATATTTGAGGAGATGTATGCTTCCTCTTTTGGAGAAATTTGAGTAATTATAAGTTTAACGTCAGTATCATCCTCTCCAAAGCTCTTGAATATCTCTCCTTCTTCAGTGATCAGAAATACATGCAATTTTTACTGAATTTTTACACAAAAACTAATTTCAGAAAAGGTTTTTTAATAAAGATTTAACTAAATATTTGAGATACCGTAAATACTCCACTGTATGGAATTTTGATGATTTAGTTATTTTTCACTAGCGCACCATCATAAAAGACTTACATTTTATAAGGAGCAACTACTTGAGTTGATCCAAAGTCACTTGCTAAGTTATTATGGGAAATATTTGCCAAACTTAGTGGGGAGAAATATGCAGGAAGATTAGAATAAAATACTGCAGCAATCTAGGCTACATTGTTGCTGAAAGTGTTATCAAAGAAGGAAATACTGTTAATATTAGATAATATTTCTGCAGTATTGTATATGTAAAGGGCGCCTCCAGTACAGGCACTGTTAGAAGTAAAGATAGATTCTTGTATCAGTATTTTGTAAGTATCAAGGTAGTACTTGAAGGCAATAGCACCTCCATTTTGAGCTTAATTGGAAGTGAATGTACATTTGAATACCTAGCTTATATAGCTACTAGTTTAAATAGAACTGAGTACTCTCAAGGCATCTGTCTACCCTTCAAGTTGGGAAAACATAAATGCTCCTCCATATTTACCACTAATGCTGTTTGAAAATGAAGAATAGCTTATTATGAATTGCTTAGCAGAAAAAAAGAGTGAGCTTTGAGTGCAGATTAAGCATACAAGTGAATCAAACTTTGAAGATAGCACTGTAATATAGTTTGCCTCAAAGTTGATCAAAGCTGAAGCTGATGTATTTTTAACTTCTTTGATTTACTTGTATGAATTATTTGAAATTTATATACTCTCAGCTTTTATTGAGACAAGAAGTTTCAAAGAAGCGAAGTTGTAGTATGTGTTAGTGTTTTCTTGGTAATCTGAAGCTTCTTTAAAGCAGAGTATGTTAGGATATAAGAATTTATCAGTGAGAATCACTGAAGTGGTTAAGGTCTTTAATGATTGAATTTGGAATATTTCTTTGTCAGAGATTGATGAAGAAAACTCACAACCTGTTATTGTAACTTGTTAGGCCTTTGTTATCTTAATTAAATAGAATAAAGACTGTGGTTAAGTGTCCAAACCAATTAAAGTGATAATCTGAGGTATGTAGTTGAGAGGTGAGTTGAAGAAAACATTATTGGAAAATATGACTCTTCCGATCTCTTTCAGAAAGAATTAAGCTGAGATTATTCCACCCTAGGCAGCAAAGTTATCCCTTAAAGTACAAGTATTTAAGGAAAGTATATTATTTCCCAAAAATGCTTCAACGTAAATAGCTCCTCCTTCATCACCAGCTGAATTATTGGTAAATTCAGTGTTTTCAATCACAATATCTAGTGAAACTGCCTTCTAATTCTCAATGTAAAAACCACCTCCTCTACTTTGACTCTCAGAAAAAGAAGCTTGATTATTTAATACTCTACAATCTTTGATCAAAAAGTGTGAATGCCCAAATGCACTGAAATAAATAGCTCCTCCTTTTTTCGCATACCCTCCTTCAAACACGCTATCAAATACCTCAAGATTATTAGCTTTGGCAAAAAGATGGCCTCCAATAATTGAGCTTGATCTGGTTTTGCTGCCAATAATATTTGCAAAGTTTGAGGATTATATTGATAATTTATCTGCTACAATTGATAAAGCACCCTTAGCAATTAAACTAGAAGTCTCTAAGAAAGAGGAAAACCATATATATACTTTACTTAGCGAGGCATCAATATTAATACTAGAAATAGAAATCAGATTTTGGTGATTTAGCTAATAAAAAAAATAATTAACTAATTTCATTAAAAGATTTATTGCTTTCTTTAAAGGATTTTTAAATTAATAATATGTTACATCTATTTCTTCAGATAAAGAAATAATAATATCAGAAAACTTCAGATGAGAAAGGCTACAATAAGTCATTGATGAAATTTTAAAAACTATTAGTCCAAACATATCAAAACTATTCGATGCTTGAATAGTACACTCTGAGAAGGTTAAGTCGCTTAAGATAACTGTGACATTTACTTTTGGATTGTCTGCAAATCCATCCTCGACATATAAAAAGGAACTTTAAGAATTCAATCCCTCAACAGATATCTTTTTCAAATCCAGAGACACATAGATCTAAGAAAAGACGAGAAATCGTTTGTAAGATTAGTCGTTTTAATTGAAACTTTGAACTTAAATATCAGAGACACTGACTTGATCTGAAGGATAAGCCAAACTGAATTAGTTTGAATCCTCTTAGTTTCCAAAAAGAGACCTACTTGAAAATGAATTGCCTTCAATTGTAATTTCTTTGCACATTAATATATTGGAGGAGAAAAACCCATCAGTCATCTTGAGATTTTAGAACTTATTGAAAGAAACTGTGGTATCAGTGAGAGAGAATTAAATAAAATTAGATCCTACGATGAAGTGAGATTCTGTAAAGATTTGATTTCTTATTAAAGTCAAAGATTTAGCAATAAAATCTTATTTTGCAGGTGTGGAGCTGGCTAAGAGATTGAAGAGAATGCTATTTCCAGCAATCAAAGAAGAATCGATTTTTAAATCTTAAAGGATTATGTTGAGAGTCATAAATTTAGCTGCTAATATTGAACTGCTCTGAATCAAGCACTATTAAAAATCACAAAGAATTTTAAGAATTGAGATAAAAAATAGTTTTGAATGGATAACTATTTCACCATTCAAGACTAAAGTTGAATATTACGGAGAAGGTCTCAAGGATAATTGTTAAGGGTTTCTCAGATAAGCTTGATGGCTTCAAGTAAAAAAGAGGATTGTCTAATAAATAGAGATCCTTGAATGAAACATCATAAGCTTGAAAGTCCCCTTAAAAATTGTCTACTTAAATAGAGAGCTTTGCGCCTATGCTAAGAAGCTATTCTTGGTCAAAGAGCCCAGTAAATTAAGATGAAATTTAGCTGTCGAAAATGTTGAAATAGCTACTCAAAGTACCTTGAAAGAGCAAGTTCGAAAGGAATATCGAATTCGTGAGGGTGCCGATAATTTGAATGAGCTAAGGAGAAGTTGATGTTTAAGACTGCATAAAGCCAAGATTGCGTATGGCAAGATCACTAAACCCATTGAACGTAATATTCGAGTTAAACTCTACTTATGTGAATGGTTAAGTAGTTGAAAATCCTTGAAGAGTAACATTGTAAACTTTAATTTTAGGAAAAAATGTTAGCATAGATGAAGAAACTGAAACTGTGTCTTTGAGTACACATAATGAATCTACAATTGTTATAATCAGCTAGACTTCGCTTAAACCCAATTCATTCATTATTACTTGAGATTTCAAATATTAAGCATTATTGATAAGTAATGCATCCCAATCGATTTCATCTGCTCTCTGCAAATTATAAGATTTATTCAAACTTCCTTCTCCTAATTATTATCCTTTTGATCCACAAGTAGCAAATATTTCAGTTTCTTTTTTGTATTTGCAGTTGGAGTCGTTTTTTAAGCACAGTCTACAGGCATTGTTCTCAGTGTAGAGTCTCCATTAATAAAAATCGCTGATATCAGAGCTAACTGTAACTCCTAAGTCAGATAGATTTTTGCACTGATAGCACTTTGCTGCGTAAAGCTACAATGGATCTGCTAAAATGGTATTTTGGTCACATCCATTGCATCCCAATGGACATAAAAAGCAATCATTTTTATTGGCATTAAAGTTCTCAAGAGACCTCAGTTCTAGATCAGAGATTCCATAGAAATCTTTAATATATCCTGTGATGGTGCTGATAAGCTGAAGGAGTGCAGATTTATCGCATGCTATGCAGATAGGAGTTGTATCCTGAGTGTAGCATAAACCACAAAAACTGCCACAGACATTCTTAATACATGCTTTATTTTTTAATGAGTATCCATCTTAGCATGAAGTACAATACATAGAGTACATGCTATTAATTGAAGCATCTAATCTATAAATTAGATTCGGTTTAATATTTTCGTTCACAATTTAATGAGTCCTATTCTTCCGTTCCGTTTATGCTTGAGAATGAAGTGTTTCACCTACAAGATAAATAAAATAGTAAAAATGAAAAAATATTATTTAAAAAATGACCTTAGTAGCATAGCTAACAACCTACTGGGCAACTCTCACACCCGAAAAACGTTGGTATTAAGACTAAAGAGCCAGTTATTTGACAAGATGTGCATTGTGAGATTTCAACAGAATTGAAATCAACATAACTATAGCAACTCTTGCAGCTGTCAATTTTATCAGAGCAAACATGATAAGAGCATAAATAACTTGAATAATCAAATTGCTCTTAAAACAAGCATTTTAAGCAGTATTCAGGTGCTCCTTAAAAACCCACTGAAGTCTCACAATTTAGAATTTGTGGTGCAAGCAGTGAGATTGAAGTAACATAGTCGCTTGAAACAAAAACAGCTTTATTTGAAGTAAATGAACTAGAGCTTTCATAGCATTTTTCATATGCATTTTAAGCTGGATTCCACCAATCCTGATTAGAATATGATAGTTCATTTAGTGGAGAAAGTCCAAACATTTGAAGAGAGCAATTAGGGTCCTGCAATACGCAATCTTTCACTAAAAAAAAGGCATTTAAAATTAGAACCTTTACTTACTAAATATAAAAATATTCCAGTTTTCTTAAATTAGTAACAGCTAGAATAATTAATGTTGACAAAAGGAGAATGTGATAGAAAATATTTTTACTATTTGGTCCAACGATGTACTCTGTGTCGCAAATAGAACATTTATTAACAATGTTAGTTGCTAGCTTTCCTTGAAGGATGTTGAATCCTTCTGAAAAATTAATACCGATGTTTCCTTGAGATTACATAAAGTTTTTAATAAAAAAGGGAAAAAAATCAAAAATTATTGTCTTTTACCATAATAGCAGCTACTACAGTTAACTCCACAAGGATCGCATTGCAGATAATCTATGGTAACTGCAAATTTCTGAGAGCATTATGAACACATTATTAAGTATTCTGTACTCGTATCAAGGCTACCAAATGCTATTTTCTTCTTCTTTGATTCCGTCATTGTGTTCCAATTCACAGATTAACTTTAATAGAATCCTCCAAAGAAGCACTTCAAGCAGTCAGAAGGGCAAGGTTTGCAATTATTTTCATAATCAAGTGCATATCCATCTCCACAAACACTACAGACTAGCACATTTGAGCTGTTTGGTTAGCATTGCATGCAATTTGAAACGCCTTGAAAAAATAATTGAAAGATAGTAAAAATTACAAATGATGGAAATAATACAAATTGAGCGATAAATTACAAATGAACGCTGAAAGAATTAACGATGGTGGATTTCCTGATTAAAGAGTGTATAGCTTTGAGAGAGCCTCCGAGGAAATAACTTGAGTGATATATTAATAGTTGATTATGAAAGTATTACATTCCACAATGTCTCCAACTGCCAAAGAACTCCTTTGTTAAAATTAGAGGTTAAAAAAACAAAAGTAAGTTGAAAATTTAATTTATTATTACCACTAATTCGCACAATAAGCTACGAAACTGGAAGCAGCATTTCCAGAGTTATAATACAAATCATCTAGATTGTACGTTGAATCAAGATCACTTGAGTATTTCTCATTCAAAAAGGTCTTCTCAGGGAAGTAGCTGGCCATGAATGGGATTGAAATACCAGGGTATTAAATGCATTTGTTATTCATCAAAAAGTAGCCTGAGTTACATCCAACACATTCAGAACTGCCACCAGAGCACAGTCCACAGCTTCAGTTTTAAAAGAAACATAGAAATTAAGTAAATAAAAGTTATTCAAAATTTAATACCCTAAATCGCATTGGGTGATCCCGTCACTCTTATCAACATCAGTTTTGTAATATTCTAATTCGTAGCCAAAGGCTGAACCCGAACCATAAGCTTTATTTAAGATAGTGTTTGCCATTGTTGAAGTATAGAAAATAAAATCTCCAATCCAAAGATGATAAGATGAACATCTCACACATTTGGGATAGACTCCAAGAGATAAAGTTACTATGTTCATACACATATTAGTTATTGTTGCACAATAATACTATTCTTAGTCCATAGAGTGTACATCACAATCTTTTTAATTGTTTCCTTTGATTATACATTAATGGCTTCCTAAGCTCATATCGTTAAAGCTCATGCAAATCTCTAGAAAATAATTATTTTCCTATTAATTTATTAATTTAAGATATTTATACAAAAATTACTCCGAGAAGAAATGTAGCAAGCATTAGAAGAGCATGCTCTACACAACGAATACACTCCATATTTCTTACTTAAAATGCATTCATCTAGGAAGCAATCGAGAAGGTTGATTATTTCAAAGGGTAAAAGCTACAAATTAATTTTAAAGATAACTATCTTGAATATTTTAATTTTACTTTAATAGCCTAAACACATGCCGTCAGGTATATCGACACACACTGAATTCAAGAGGCATTGTGTAACATCACACTTCGAACAATAAATTGAAGAAATTATCTCACAATATCCCAAATTATTCTCACAAAATAAAGTATCCATTTTGACACATTTATTGGTAACACTGCTTTTACAATATTAATAAGGGAGGCATGTGTACTAAAAGACATTAAAAATAATCAAATTTTTAGAATTTTAACATAAAATAAATGTAATTTTGTTACGTTCCCTGCATAATTACTTGCTTAGGTCTCATTCAGACACATTCCATCTGAAGTTTTAGCTATTAAAATTAAAAAAGATAAACCTGTTACTCATGAGTTATTTTTCAAAAATAATATTATTACCAAAAGTAGTTGTGTCGATCATTCTAACACAATATTTCTGATCATTTACATTCTTCTTAGCACAAAAACTATACAAAAACAAAGCGAGATTTTTTTCCCTAAAATGTCAGAAAAACATATTTGAAAATAGCAATGAAAAATATCAATACCCATAAATGCACTTTTTTGCGCCTAATGTCAAAGTTTAATTTTCTAAGAGCATTGCGTAGTGTCTGTTTCTTGAGAGACAAACGTAGCTTCAGTAAGAGGAACGCATTTAGAATAATTTAAGCACTAAGTCGAAGAGCAATATTGAGCCCCATCTCCATAGCTAACAATACAAACAGAATCTGAAGAAGATCTCCCAGGCAGGTAATAGTTTTGATAAGCATATTCCAGATTGACACATTTATTTAATGGGTTTAAACAAAATGGTCCTTAAGCACAATTTTAAGATCCTGCTGAACACATCAAACCTTTGCCACAATAAGAGGCACTCTCTTTATTGTGAAATAAAAACAAAACTAAAATTTAAATAGATAAAAAATTGGTTATTACATGCTGAAACACAATTAGAAGATGAAATAGAGCACTATGAAATTTCAGAAGAAGTCATTTGTTGGCACTTGAGATTCTAGTCTCTTATGACATAAATGGAGTGTTAATTTGTATTGATACACATAGCATTTCCATTTATTTCCAAGGAACAATATTCCAACTTTAAATCGATTATGTATCCATACCAAGAGTCTAAATGTTTCATACATTTATGATCATACTCATTTCTGCATGCTGTAGTCAATTACCCAACTGCAAAGCAGTAAGTTATTGTAGAAAGGTTTAAGTCTTTTGTTGAAAGAATGCAGTAGCCAGTCGCACACCATTAAGGAGCGCTATCAATTGTTTAATATTTTACACACAATTCGGAAACATATTATTTTTAAGGTCTCTCAAGACTAATTTCGTTTGTGAGTGGCATGCAGGCTTTTCCATAGTTTTCGTCAATGCAATGGGTTCTCTAAGAACACCTAAAAAGATAGAAAGATAAAAATTAATTAATCTTTAGTAGTAATTAATACCTAGTAGCAGCTGCAACACCTTCATCAAGGCATATTCTTTGTAAGGCACTATTTCCGTTGAAGCTCCAACTATACTGTTATTGGGTATTCTAAAGTCGATGCAGGCTTACTACGATGCTAATCTCCTATCTTCACAGTAGTAATAACTGCTATGACAGGATATTAGAACCTTATTTTAATATTCACCTATCCAAGCGCAACTTTAATCTTGATACTTCCCCTTTTTTTAAATAATAAATTAAAGAATAAGTAAAAAAGAGTAACATAACAATTAAGATAAGATTAGGGTTAATAAATCTTTCTAAATAATTAATTATTTTTATCTGTTTTCTTTTTTCTACCTAGGCCATTGCATGGTCTAACGTTGAAACTGCGCTGAGATCCCAACATGACAGAGGAGACTTAGTCACATCTATACACACATCGTCGAAATAAGAAAAGCAATTTTCTTGTTTCAAAACGCTTCCTTGAAAGTCAAGCAGTAATTATTTACTCCAGTTACTCCAATTATGGTGTAATTGCTTTTTAGAATGGGTATGCTAGTTGAATTTAGTATCGCACATGTTTTATTATTAGATGAATTCAGGCAATACCCATCCATGCATCTTTCAGCGTAGTAATTATCTTTCTGACTTAGAATGCAAAGTTTCATTTAATATGGATTAATGCTTTTATCACCTATTCGACTATCATATTCTGCTTGTCTCTAAGGAATATTTACTATACCACAAGTCGAATTTGTATTTGGAAAACTACCAGTTTTGACTTCAACACACCATTCATTGTAGGATAGCAAAATTTATAATGAACCTTGATACATTTTTTTATTACAAAAAGTTAAAAAAACAGTAAAACTAATAAATAAAATGGCATACCAAGCAAGTTGCAATTGAAAGTTGAAGTACTCCAAAGGCATCTACCTCCAGGAAACCCTCCGATTAATGTAGGATTTCCTGAGTTCAAATTATAGATGTTATCTTTATCCTCGCAGCAATATCCTGCAAATGTTGGGCCAGAATAATCACAAGATTACTTTACTTTATCACATTCTTTAGACAAACTAGATAAGAATGCACAATGAAACCCTGAAAGTTCCCCATCTTGGCCCAAGACTACTTCAATGATAGTATTTATCAAAATAACTTTTAAAATATGTAGCCCTTTGCTCATTTTATTCTTAATATTTTGAAGTTTAAGATTTTGGACAATTTCTCTTGTGGACAAATAAAGGTAGCAGCTCTTCGTTTCTCTTATTTTTGTTTTAAATACTAATTTTTTTTGTTTGATCAAAGGGAAGAGAACACCTATATTAATCAATAATAAAACTATTAAATTCTTTGTTTTATTTTCTTCTCTTTACTGAGATTATGATGAAAAACTAACTTTATACAAAAATACTCTTCTGATGTATCGAAAGACTTATTAAATTAATTCCTTTATTCCCATCAGCAAATTAGATCAATAATACAAAAAATTGGGGTTTTGTGATTACAATTTGGACCTTTCTGATTTAATTTGGCATAAAAAAATCTTTCAACTATTAATAATTTAGAATCCAAAATGTTTAGTCTAGTTGCGCTTCAAATTTACAAAATATCTTTTCTTTATTCTTCTGAAAACCTCGAGAAAATTCAAACAGTTATTTTTTTATATGGAATATGGTGAAATAATCTTCTTGAGAATTAGCAAAAGAACAAAAAATAATAGTTATTTAAAATTGAATAAAAAAACTAAAATAATTGCTCAGAAATTCTGTGTATTTTAGTTTTTTCGAAAGAGTTTGCTTATAAAACTTAAATAAATCAAAAAATTCTTTTTAATTAAATGATAAACCCCAAACAAATTGGAAATACGGATGAAGATAACAATTTTTAAGATTCTGTTTTGAAAATCAATAACCTTGAAAAAGAATAATAAAGATATTTTTATTAACTTTTTTTCCAGCACACAAGCACACAAGAGAAATTTGGTAAATATTATTAAAATTATTTAGTCATTTTGCGAAAACAATTAATTTGTAACATTTTATTAGAAAATTTATTAAGATCAGTAAATGAAGGTGCTATCGTCTTCTGATAGCTTACTGCTATCGAATAATTTCTTCTCTTGAATTTTAATAAAGAGGTTTTATTTTTTCAAATCAAGTGAAAGAAATTTGGGGTTTTTTTGAGAAAGTTGAGAATATGCTTTTGCAAATAGTTTTTCATTATAATTTGAAGGATTCAAAAGTTTGATTCCAGGATCTCTATTTTCATGTTATTTGATTTGCAGTCTCTTATTTTCTCTTTTTCTTTCGATAGAAAACATTATTCTTTATCTGAATTTCGCCCAAAGTTAGTTGATTCTAGGTGGATTAAGTTTGGAAGAAAACAAAAAGCGTAGAATTAGATTTGTGCTTTGCTTTTTATCTATCTTTGATTGTAATTTTTAGACTGTAAGCTGAATAAGGGAGGAAAAGTATATTTTTGCTAAGGCTAGGGCCAGATAAGTGCACATAACTGCAAACAAGAAGTAGGAAAGCTGTACTATCTCAGACGAATTGTTAAATGAAATAAAGGCTAAAACAAAACTCAGGAACGAGATATTTATTGAAATGGAGTCCACTCTCTATATTTTAAGGCTCTTAAAAGGTCGCCCTGTTTAAATAAATTAGATAAATATAGATAAGTTATCATACTAAAAATGAAAATGAATTAAAAATGATTAACATTGTTACTTTATTGCATGGCAAATTTATAAAAAAGAGCAACAGAGATCATGAGACCTGCTTTGACTCCGATATTTTAGTAGATATGCTAAACTGCAATGATAACTATCTTGCAGGCCATTCTAGCGAATTCCCACAAGTAATTGCTTTCAGTGAATTCGTGATATAAAAACCCGTAGATTAGCCTAGTTCTCAGCCTATTGAGTTTGTTTTTATTGGAACGTAGAATCAGGTAGAGAATCCCTGGATAAATGAAAATCCATAACACTAACAAAGGTAGGATCATTAGGCTTGAATTCTTGTATTATTGATCGTTGCATTCATGCTCTGTGTAATCTGATACATAATCTGTTTGCTCAACAGTCTTGCATGCTAACTGTTAGTTTTTAAAAAGTTTCGATAAAAATAAAAAGCAGTTTAGAAAATAAATAATAAGATAAAATTAATTACAGTTCCAAGCAAGAGCGAGATTATCCCTGTTTGATTTTAGAAGATGCAAATTAAGATAGAGCAAGTGATTGTAAGCAAAAGGTTCTTTTGGATCTTTATTAATGGAAATATTACTAAAATAACTATTGCTAGCAGGCATGCTAAACAAAATAGAATAACTTGTGATGCTAGTATCCTGTAGAAAAGATAAGTAAAATAAGTTTCAAAACCATTTGACTTGTAAATTGCTGAGAGATAGCAGTCCATTAGAGATGTAAGACTCTAAACAGGATTTGAAATTAGCTTAACAAAAATATTGCCACTGCCAAAGAATGAAGGGTTAATTTAATACACTCCAGATGTGATTTGGAGAAAGTTCATTAATATTTTTATGATTGTGCATATTTCTCCTGTGTTTTCCTAAACCGAAGAGTGAGAAGACTCAAATTTTTTCTTGAATGATGTTAAAACAAGGAGCACACAAGCCTTACGATAAGAAATCACATAGATTACTAATAACCCTATGATTATTAGCATTGTGTAGATAAGTGTGAATATTCTATTGCTTGCCTCAGAACACCTTTAAAATAAAAGATAATTAATAATAGATGTAAACATAGACAAATATTTTTATTGACTTGGTGCATGAAGTGCCATCTTTTTAATATCTTTCATTCCAATATTTTCCAAATAAGTCACAGTCTTCGCATAAAGCACCTATGCTCCCTAAGTAAAATTGCCAAATTAGATATTTTTTTAAAAGCAGGTACTACTAAATCATCTTATTACCTTCATTACAGAAGTAATCCATAGGATTATTTGGAGATTATTTGAGCTTATTCAAATGTGCCCTCTTAATAGCTGAGGAATCTGAGTCACCTATGCAGTTAGTTGGAGATATTACACAAGATTCGTAGGTTTCAGAGCTACTGTCTTTTTTCCAATATCCGTCTGGAATCAAAAAAGTATTGGCAAAACAATAGAAACCTTCTATTTCAGGACACGATTGACAGGTTTTTTAATTAGTATTTAATGAGTAATAATTCGACAGGCATCGAATGCATGTATCATAATTCGAAAGTACTTCTGCTGTTTTATATCCTTGAGGACAGCTTTTATTGAATTGAAATTGAATAAAGACAGTTTTCTTCGAATCATCAGGATTTTAAATTCGATTGCATGATAGTTGTATAATGAGTTTCGCTCCTTTCTTACCATATATAATAACAGTAGAAGAGATGTCAAAGTATTGATTTATGAATGGAGCCGTATTTGGAGTTATCAATGCTTCCTCTTTTGGAGATATTTGAGTAATTACTAGTTTAACATCAGCATCATCCTCTCCAAAGCTCTTGAATATCTCTCCTTCTTCAGTGATCAGAAATACATGCAATTTTTACTGAATTTTTAAAAGTAATTTCAGAAAAGGCAAATTAGTAAAGATTTAAGTCAATATTTGGGATACCGTAAATACGCCACTGTAAGGAATTGTGATTGTTTAGTTGTTTTTTACTAGTATTCCATCATAAAAGACTTACATTGTATAAGGAGCAACTACCTGAGTTTGCCCAAAATCACTTGCTAAGTTATTTTGAAATGAATTAGTCAGACTAAGTGGAGTAAAATAAGAAGGAATATTTGAGTAAAATACTGCAGCAATCTTGGCTTGATTGCTGAGGAAAGTATTATCTTTTAAGGAATAACTGTTAATTGAAGTTAAAACCTCAGCAGTATTGTACAAGTAAAGGGCACCTCCAGTGTTTGCACTGTTAGAAGCAAAAATAGATTCTTATATCTGTATTTTATAAGTGTCAAAGTAGTACTTAAAGGCAATAGCCCCTCCTTTTTGAGCCTAATTTGAAGTGAATGTACATTTGAAAACCTAGCTTACATAGCTACTAGTCTGAGTAGAACTGAGCACTCTTAAGGAATCAGTCTGTCCTCCAAGTTAGGAAAACATAAATGCTCCTCCATATTGGCCTCCAATATTATTTGAAAGAGAAGAATAACTTATTATGAATTACTTAGCAGAAATAAGGAGTAGGCTTTGTGTGCAACTTGGGCACACAAGTGAATCAAATTTAGAAGATTGAACTGCAATTTAGGTTGCCTAGAAGCTCATTAAAGACGTTACTGAAGCATTCTTGACTTCTTTTATTTTTTTGTAAGAATTATTTGAAATTACAATACTCTCAGCTTCTATTGCGATAAGTAAATCCAATGAAGCAAAGTAAAAGTATGTATTATTATTCTCTTAATAACTAGATGTCTCTGTGAAGCTGAGTATGTTAGGGAATAAGAATTTATCAGAAAATGTCACTGCAGGAGTTGATGCTTATAAGGTTTGAATTCGGAATAATTCTGCTTCAGAGGTTGATGAGGAAAACTCACAGCCTGTTATTGTAACCTGTTATGCTCTAATTATCTTAATTAAATAGAATAAAGACTCTGGTTGAGGGTCCACACCAATTAAAGTGATAATCTGAGGTATGTAGTTGAGAGGTGAGTTAAAGAAAACATTATTGGAAAATATTACTCTTCCGATCTCTTTCAGAAAGAATTAAGCTGAGATTATTCCACCTTAGGCAGCAAAGTTATCCCTTAAAGTACAAGTATTTAAGGAAAGTATATTATTTCCCAAAAATGCTTCAACGTAAATAGCTCCTCCTTCATCACCAGCTGAATTATTGGTAAATTCAGTGTTTTCAATCACAATATCTAGTGAAACTGCCTTCTAATTCTCAATGTAAAAACCACCTCCTCTACTTTGACTCTCAGAAAAAGAAGCTTGATTATTTAATACTCTACAATCTTTGATCAAAAAGTGTGAATGCCCAAATGCACTGAAATAAATAGCTCCTCCTTTTTTCGCATACCCTCCTTCAAACACGCTATCAAATACCTCAAGATTATTAGCTTTGGCAAAAAGATGGCCTCCAATAATTGAGCTTGATCTGGTTTTGCTGCCAATAATATTTGCAAAGTTTGAGGATTATATTGATAATTTATCTGCTACAATTGATAAAGCACCTTTAGTAATTAAACTAGAAGTCTCTAAGAAAGAAGAAAACAATATTACTATTTTACTCAAGGAGGCATCAATATTAATACACGAGCTAGCAACTAGATTTTGATGATTTAACTAATAAAACAAAATTCAAATGACTATGTAAATATTAATTGAATAAAAAAAAAATATTTTTCATGAAGTGCTTATGGTTTAGGCTTTCAATTTATTTTTTACATCTATCGCTTTTAAAAAAGCAAGTGTGATTTGAGAAAACTCCAGATGAGAAAGGCTAGCGAACACAGTAGATGAAAATTTCAAAACAATCATTCCAAACATATCAATACTATTTGATACTTGGATAGTACTATATTTGAAGGTTAAGTTGTTTAAGATAACTGTGACATTTACTTTTGGATTGTCTGCAAATCCATCCTCGACATATAAAAAGGGACTTTAAGAATTCAATCCCTCAACAGATATCTTTTTCAAATCCAGAGACACATAGATCTAAGAAAAGACGAGAAATCGTTTGTAAGATTAGTCGTTTTAATTAAAACTTTGAACTTAAATATCAGAGACACTGACTTGATCTGAAGAAAATACTGATAAAATGGTTGGTTACATAGTGTTGCTTATCTTAAATCGGTTGGCGTAAAAGGCAGTTGCAGATCCAACGCTGAACATTGAGGGGGAGTAGCTGATATCAAAGTTATTTGAAGAAGTCAAGTAAACTTCAGATATCTTTAGTACATTGCTTTTAAGATTTGAGAAACCATTGAAATTCAAAACTGCAGGCATGTCAGAAGAGATGTCATTCCCATTTATTGTGATTTGTTGAATTATGAAAATAAACGGATAAGCCAGACTGAATTGGTTTGAATCCTCTTAGTTTCGAAAAAGTGACCTACTTGAAAATGAATTTTCTTCAATTGTAATCCCTTGGCACATTAAGATATTGGAGGAGAAAAACCCATCAGTCATCTTGAGATTTTAGAATTTATTGAAAGAGACTGTGGTATCGGTGAGAGAGAATTAAATAAAGTTAGATCCGAGGATGAAGAGAGATTCTGTTAAGATTCGATTTCTTGTAATAGTCAAAGAATTAGCAATAAAATCTTGTTTAGCAACTGTAGATCTGGCTTTTAGATTAAAGAGAATGCTGCTTCCAACAATCAAAGAAGAATCCACTACAAAGCCTTAAAGAATTATGTTGAGAGTCATAAAGCTAGCTGATAATATTGAACTGCTCTGAATCAAGCACTATAAAATATCACAAAGAATATTGAGATTAATTGATTTTAAAAAAATGGATTAAATGGATAATTATTTGAACAGGCCAAATTGAAAGATTACACTTGAGAATTAAAATTAAATATTGATTCAAACATATTTACATTAGAAAGGGAGAAGTTTTCAAGGATAATTGTTATGGGTTTCTCAGATGAACTTGATGGCTTCAAGAAAAAAAGAGGACTGTCTTATAAATAGAGATCCTTGAATGAAACATCATGAGCTTGAAAGTCACCAAAGAAATTGTCTACTTAAATTGAGAGCTTTGCGCTAATTCTAAGAAGCTATTGTTGATCAAAGAGCCCAGAAAATGAGGTTGAAATTTAGCTGTCAAAAATGGTGAAATAGCTGCTCAGAGTACCTTGGAAGAGCAGGCTCGAAAGAAATATCGAATTAGTGTGGGTGCCAATAATTTGGATGAGCTACGGAGATGTAGATGTTTAAGACTGAATAAAATTTAGATTACGTATGGCAGCATCACTGTACCCATTGAAAGTAATATTCGAGTTAAACTCTACTTATGTGAATGGTTAAGTAGTTGATAATCCTTGAAGAGTAACATTGAAAACTTTCATTTTAGGAAAGATTGTTAGCATAGATGAAGAAACTGTGACTGATTCTCTAAGTTCACATAGAGAATCTATGATAGTTATTATCAGCTAGACATCACTTAGACCTAGTTCATTCATTATTACTTGAGCCTTCAAATATTAATCATTATTAATTAGTAGTGAATCCCAATCAACTTCATCAGCTCTTTGAAGGTTTATTGGATTTTGTAGACTACCCTCTCCAAGAGATTGCTCTTTTGAACCACAAGTAGCAAATATCTCAGTTTCTTTCTTATATTTGCAGTTGGAATCGTTTTTTAAGCACAGTCTACAGGCATTGTTCTCAGGGTCGAGTCTCCATTCATAAAAATCGCTGATATCAGAACTAACTGTAACTCCTAAGTCAGATAGATTCTTGCACTGATAGCACTTCGCTGCGTAAAGCTACAATGGATCTGCTAAAATGATATTTTGATCGCATCCATTGCATCCCAATGGACATAAAAAGCAATCGTTTTTACTGGTGTTAAAGCTTTCAAGAGATCTCAGTTCCAGATCAGAGATTCCATAGAAATCTTTAATTATTCCTGTGATGGTGATGATAAGCTGAAGGAGTGCAGATTTATCGCATGCTATGCAGATTGGAGTTGTATCCTAAGAGTAACATAAACCACAAAAACTGCCACAGACATTCTTAATACATGCTTTATTTTTTAATGAGTATCCATCTTAGCAAGAAGTGCAATACATAGAGAACATGCTATTAATTGAAGGATTTAACCGGTAACTTAGATTAGGCTAAGTATTTTCGTTCACAATTTAATGAGTCCTATTCTTCCTTTCACTTTAAGTCATAGAATGAACTATTTCACCTGTAGAATTAATAATTAATCAAAATTTTGGATGATCGATAAAAAATGAGAAAAAGTATTTTAAATTAATCACCTTAGTAACATAATGAGCATCCTTCTGGACAACTTTCGCATCCGAAAAACGTTGGTATTAAGACTAAAGAGTCAGTTATTTTACAGGATGTGCATTGAGAAATTTCAAAAGAACTGGAGTCAACATAACTATAGCAACTCTTGCAGTTGTCTATTTTTTCAGAGCAGATAACAAAAGAGCATAACTAAGTTTTATACTGAAATAACTCTTAAGATTAACACTTCAGACAGTACTCAGGTTTTTCTTGAAAACTCACAGAAGTCTCACAGTTTATTATTTGAGGTGTATGCAGCTCTATTGAAGTTACATAGTCACTTGAGACTAAAGTAGCTTTATTAGATGTGAATGAACTAGAACTAAAATAACATTTTTCATATCCCTTTTAAGCAGGATCCCACCAATCTTGATTAGAATACGATAGCTCATCCAATGGAGAATTTCCAAATAATAAAAGAGAGCAATCAGGGTTTAGTAACACACAATCTTCCACTAAAAAAATTCATAGTAAGAATTTATAAAAAAGATAAATCAAATATTTTTTAAATAGTTTTCTGTCTGTTTATTATTTATAAAACAATTAATGTCAGCTAGAAAAATTAATTATGAAAAAGGAGAATGATAGAAAATATTTTTACTATTTGGCCCAACGATGTACCCTGTAGCACAGGTCGTACATTTTTTAAATATGTTAGTTGCTAGCATTCCTTGAAGTATGTTGAATCCTTCTGATAAATTGATGCTTATGTTTCCTTGAGTAATTTTAAGTTTTACAATAAAAAAGGGGGAAAATCTAAGATTATTGTATTTTACCATAATAGCAACTGCTGCAGTTATCTCCACAAGGATCGCATTACAGATAATCTTTGGTAACTACAAACTTTTGAGAGCATTATGAACACATTATTAAGTATTCTGTACTTGTATTGAGGCTAGCAAATGCTATTTTCTTCTTCTGTGAATCTGGCATAGTGTTCCAATTCACAGATTAACTTTAATAGAATCCTCCAAAGAAGCACTTCAAGCAGTCAGAAGGGCAAGGTTTGCAATTATTTTCATAATCAAGTGCATATCCATCTCCACAAATACTACAAACTAGTAAATTTAACTTGTTTGGTTAGCACTGCATGCAGTTTGAAACGCCTTTTAAAAAAAGAATTTAAAATTACAAAAAATAAAAAATTAAGATTTAGAGAGAGAAAAAGAATAAGGAAATAATAAACGTTTTAGTATTAGATTACAAGTGAAAACCGAAAGAGCTAAATAAGGTGGATTCCCTGATTAAAGAGTGTATATCTTTGAGAAAGAATCCGCGGAAATAACTTGAGTGATAAATTAATAGTTGATTATGAAAGTATTACATTTCACAGTGTCTCCAACTACAAAAGAACTCCTTTGTTAAAATTAGAGGTTACAAAAACAAAAGTAAGTTGAAAATTTAATTTATTATTACCACTAATTCGCACAGTAAGCTGCGAAACTGGAAGCAACATTCCCAGAGCTATAATACAAATCATCTAGATTGTACGTTGAATCAAGATCACTTGAGTATTTCTCATTCAAAAAGGTCTTCTCAGGGAAGTAGCTGGCCATGAATGGGATTTAAATGCCAGGGTATTAAATGCATTTTTTATTCATCAAAAAGTAGCCTGAGTTACATCCAACACATTCAGAACTGCCACCAGAGCACAGTCCACAGCTTCAGTTTTAAAAGAAACATAAAAATCAAGTAAATAAAAGTTATTCAAAATTTAATACCCTAAATCGCATTGGGTGATCCCGTCACTTTTCGCAACATCAGTCTTGTAATATTCTAGTTCGTAGCCAAAGACAGAACCCGAATCATAAGCTTTATTTAAGATAATGTTTGCCATTGTTTAAGAATAGCAAATAAAATCTCCTATCCATGTTTGATGTGATGAACATCTAGCACATTTCGGATAAACTCCAAGAGATAAAGTTACAATATTCATACAGACATTAGTGATAGTAGCACAATAGTATTATTCTTTGTCCATCAAGTGCACATCACAGTCTTTTTAATTATTTCCTTTGATAATACAGGAATTGCCTCCTAAGCTCATGTCACCAAAACTCATGCACTTTTCTGAAATACAAATAAGGAATTTAAAATTGTCCTCAAAAAAATAATGATTACTTAGAGTAGAAATGTAGCAAGAACTAGAAGAGCATGCTCTGCATAAAGAATACACACCAGATATCTAACTACTAATGCATAAATCTAAGAAAATTAATGTAATAATAAAATAAGTTAGTTTCTAATTTATGACGATTTTTTATTTTTATTTTTAGTCTTACTTTAATAGCCTAGACACATGCCTTCAGGAATATCCACGCATATTGAATTCAAGAGACATTGTGTGACATCACACTTTGAGCAATAAATTGAAGGAATTGTCTCGCAATATCCCAAAACTGTTTCACACAATGCTGGACCCATAATTATGCACTTCTTGGTTGAACTGTCTTTGCAATATTAGTAAGGAAGACAAGTGTACTAAGCAATACACATAATCAAATAAGGAAAATGAAATAATTAATCATATTATAATGTATATTTTTACATCTCCTGTGCTAGCGTTTGCCTGGCTTTATTTCAAACACATTCCATTCGAATCTTTGGCTGTAAATTCAAACACGAATTAGCAGTCTGTTAAAGATTTTCTTGTTTAATTCTTACCAAAAGTAGAAGTATCAATCATTCGAACACAATATTTCAGATCATTGATATTCTTTATAGCACAAAAGCTTTTTAATTTGTAGACAAAAATTGTAATAATATTAAAAATAATTTAAGAAAAATACTAATGATAGATCATAATATTCAAGAAAATTATTATTATTTTACCCATAAATACACTGTTTAGCCCCTAAAGTCAAAGTTTAATTTTCTGAAAGGCATTATGTAGTCTAAATCTCTTGAGAGACAAATGTAGCTTCTGTAAGAGGAACACATCTTGCAAAATTTAAACAATAATCTGAAGAACAATACTGAGATCCCTCTTCATTTCCGGTAATACAAACAGAGTCAGCAAAAGATCTCGCAGGCAGATAATAGTTTTGAAAAGAATAGTCCAGATTGACACACTAATTTAATGGGCTCAAACAAAATGGTCCTTATGCACAATTAGAAGATCCAGCCGAGCACATCAAACCTTTTCCACAGTAAGAGGCACCATCTTTATTAAGAAAAATAATAATAAAAATATTATTTAATAGATAAGTAATTGAAAGATACATGCTGAAGCACAACTAAATGATGAACTTGAGCACTTAGATATTTCAGTAGGAGTCATTTTTTGGCACTTGAAATTCAAGTCTCTTATGACATAAATTGAATGCTAATTTGTATCAATACACGTAGCATACCCATAATTTTCAAGAGAGCAATATTCTAACTTCAAATCAATTATGCTACCATACCAAGAGTCTAAATGCTTCATGCATTTATGATCATACTCATTTCTGCATGCTGTAGTCAATTATCCAACTGCAAAGCAGTAAGTTATTGTAGAAAGGTTCGAGTCTTTTGTTGAAAGAATGCAGTAGCCAGTAGCACACCATTAAGGAACACTATCAATTGTTTAATATTTTACACACAATTCAGAAACATATTTTTTTTAAAGTCTCTCAAGACTAATTTCATTTGTTAATGGCATGCAGGCTTTTCCATAGTTTTTGTCAATGCAATGGGTTTTCTAGGAACATCTAAAAATGAAATTTTCAAGTTTTGTTCAATTAATCTTTAAAAAATACCAATATACCTTGTAGCAATGGGTGTACCTTCACTAAGGCACAATCGTTAAAATGGATCTCCTTCTTAGCTTCCAACGACACTGTTATTTGGTATAGTAAAGTCTATGCAGGCTTACTGCGATGTTAATCTTCTATCTTCACAGTAGTAATAATTGCTTAAACATGATATTAGAATTTTATTTTAATACTCTCCAATCCAGGCACAACTCTAGTCTTGGTATTTACCCTTTCAACAAAATTAAAATAAAGTGAAAGATATATTAGTAAAATACATAATTATTTTGAGTAGGAGACTAACTTTCAAAAGTTAATTAAAAATAATTAAATCATTTCGATAGTGAGAATTTGGTTATTTTTTTTACTTAGACCATTGTTGGATCTGGCGTTGAGACTTTACTGAGATCCCAACATGACAAAGGATACTTAGTTACATCTAAACACACATCGTCTAAATAAGAAAAGCAATTTTCTTGTTTCAAAACACTTCCAGGAATGGTCAAGCAGTAATTATTCAATCCTGTTACTCCAATAATACTGTAATTGCTTTTTAGAATGGGGATGCTAGTTGAATTTAATTTCTCACAAGTGCTGTTTTTTGATGAATTCAGGCAATATCCATCCATACATCTTTCAGCTTAGTAATTATCTTTCGGAAAAAGAATGCAAAGTTTCAATGGGTTTGGAGGAATGCTTTTATCACCTATTCGACTATCATACTCTGCCTGCCTCTAAGGAATATTTACGATACCACAAGTAGAATCTGCATTAGGAAAACTACCAGTTTTGACTTCGACACACCATTCATCGTAGGGAAGCAATATTTGAAGTTATCCTTAACAAATTAGAAATAGCAAAAAGTAAAAAAAAAATCATAAACAAGAAAGCGTAGAGTACCAAGTAAGTTGCAATTGAAAGTAGAAGTACTCGAAATGCATCTATTCCCAGGAAATCCTCCAACTAGTGTAGTCTGATTTCCTGAGTTTAAATCATAGATGCTAGAACTACTCTCGCAGCAATATCCTGCAAACGTTGAATTGGAATATTTGCAAGATTACACAACTTGGTCGCAATCAGTAACACTCTTAGACTTACTTGCACACTTAAAACCTGATAATTCTATCCCTTGTCCCACAACAACTTCAATGAAAGCGGATATTAGAATGAATATTATCTTCATATTTTCTTTCTTTCTCTTTGATTGCAAAATATCTAGATAAAATTTTGTTTAAAAGAAAACACTCACGAAATTGCAGAAAACTAACAACCTTTTTTGCCTAAGAATCCTTTCCTTATTTAATAAACTTTGAGAGCAATAAAAGTAACAATAAATAAATTATCTGAATTTATGATAATTTATATTTCAAAGAATATTAGCCATGAACGAAAATTGTAATTAGTTAAACATTAATTTTGTAATTGTTACACACTTTTCTTATTGGGAACTCTTAAAAGAATGATAATTCGAGATTTTACTTAAATTTCAAATTAATAAGTCTTTTTTCTATTGTTTCTTCAATATTCATCCTTTATTTTTAATTCATGCAAAGAAAAAGCTAATTAAATATTCTCTTTGGTTATTTGCAACTCTAATTCTTGAAAAAAGATATTTAACAATGGTCAGAAGGGAGGTTTTCTTCTTTAATTTTAGTAACTTTAAAAGCAGTCAGAATTTAGTCACCAGAAATATTTACTTTTACAGATCACTAAATTAGTATTTGTTTAAGAAATGAATCATTGGATGGATTATTTTCAATTTTATGAATAAGAGCCTGATTAGGAACCTGATTAAATAAATTATTCATTAGGCAATCTGAGTAGCCACTAATCACCCACAATATGAACCTATTAAAGGTGGGGGGGAATGGAGGAGAGTGTTAGCACTTTTCTATATTCCATAATCTCACACGTCACTTAATCATAAAAAATATAAAGTTCTGCGTTTTAATAAATGAAATTTTTTTAATAAACTAGTTTTAAAGAAAAATCACTTGTTAAGAAAACCAAATACAAACTAAAAACCGCTATTATTTTATTAATTTCTTTACAATAAAATAAGATGCAATTCAATAAATGCTCTTAATTTATAAATAGTGTATCAAATAAAAATAAAAATGTATTATTTATTCATTTTGTAAAAACAAATAATTTGTTACGTTTTATTAGAAAATTAATCAAGATTAATAAATGAAGGTGTTATCATCTTCTAAAAGCTTACTGCTATCGAATAATTTCTTCTCTTGAATTTTAATAAAGAGGTTTTATTTTTTCAAATCAAGCGAATGAAATTTGGGATTATTTTGAGAGAGATGAGAATATGCTTTTGCAAATAGTTTCTCATTATAATTTGAAGGATTCAAAAGCTTGATTCCAGAATCTCTAGTTTCATGTTATTTGATTTGCAGTCTCTTATGTTCTCTTTTTCTTTCAATAGAAAACATTATCCTTTCTCTGAATTTCGCCCAAAGTTAGTTGATTCTAGGTGGATTCAGTTTGGAAGAAAACAAAAAGCGTAGAATTAGATTTGTGCTTTGCTTTTTATCTATCTTTGATTGTAATTTTTAGACTGTAAGCTGAATAAGGGAGGAAAAATATATTTTTGCTAAGTCTAGGGCCAGATAAGTGCACATAACTGCAAACAAGAAGTAGGAAAGCTGTACAATCTCAGACGAGTTGTTTAATGAAATAAAGGCTAAAACAAAGCTCAAGAACGAGATATTTATTGAAATGGAGTCCACTCTCTATATTTTGAGGCTCTTAAAAGGTCGCCCTGTTTAAGTACATTAAATAAAAAAGAAATTATCATAGTAAAAAAAGATGGGCTATCATAGTAAAAAAATAAAATGAATTAAAAATGATTAACATTGTTACTTTATTGCATGGCATATTTATAAACAAGAGCAACAAAGATCATGAGCCCTGCTTTGACTCCGATATTTTAGTAGATATGCTAAACTGTAATGATAAGTATCTTGCAGGCCATTCTAGCGAATTCCCACAAGTAATTGCTTTCATTGAATTCGTGATATAAAAACCCGTAGATTAGCCTAGTCCTTAACCTATTGAGTTTATTATTATTGGAATGCAGAATCAAGTAGAGAATCCCTGGATAAATAATAATCCATAACATTAACAAAGGTATGATCATAGTAGATGTATTTTTGTATTATTGATTGTTGCATTCATGTTCTGTGTAATCTGATACATAATCTGTTTTCTCAACAGTCTTGCATGTTAACTATTAATTTTAAAAAAAGTTTCGATAAAAATAAAAAGCTGTTGAGAAAATAAAAAATAAGATAGAATTGATTACAGTTCCAAGTAAGAGAGAAATTATCCCTGTTTGATTTTAAAAGATACAAATTAAGATAGAGCAAGCGATTGTAAGTAAAAGGTTCTTTTGGATCTGCATTAATGGAAATATTACTAAAATAACTATTGCTAGCAGGCATGCTAAACAAAATAGAATAACTTGTGATGCTAGTATCCTGTAGAAAAGATAAGGAAAATAATTTTCAAGGCCATTTGACTCGTAAATTGCTGAGAGGTAGCAGTCCATTAGAGATGTAAGACTCTGAACAGGATTTGAAATTAGCTTAACAAAAATATTGCCACTGCCAAAGAATTAAGGATTAATTAAATACACTCCGGATGTGATTTGGAGAAAGTTCATTAATATTTTTATTATTGTGCATATTTCTCCTGTGTTTTCCTAAACCGAAGAATGAGAAAACTCAAATTTTTTCCTGAATGATGCCAAAACAAGGAGCACACAAGCCTTATGATAAGAAATCACATAGATTACTAATAACCCTATGATTATTAGCATTGTGTAGATAAGTGTGAATATTCTATTGCTTGCCTCAGAACACCTTTAAAATAAAAGATCATTAATAATAGATGTAAACATAGGCAAATATTTTTATTGACTTGGTGCATGAAGTGCCTTCTTTTTAATATCTTTCATTCCAATATTTTCCAAATAAGTCACAGTCTTCGCATAAAGCACCTATGCTCCCTATAAAATTGCCAAATTAAATATTTTTTAAAAGCAGATAATACTAAATCATCTTATTACCTTCATTACAGAAGTAATCCATAGGATTATTTGGAAATTATTTGAGCTTATTCAAATGTGCTCTCCTAATAGCTGAAGAATCCGAGTCACCTATGCAGTTAGTGGAGGCTATTACACAAGCCTCATAGGTTTCAGAGCTACTGTCTTTTTTCCAATATCCGTCAGGAATCAAAAAAGTATTGGCAAAACAATAGAAACCTTCTATTTCAGGACACGATTGACAGGTTTTTTAATTAGTATTTAATGAGTAATAATTCTACAGGCATCGAATGCATGTATCATAATTCGAAAGTACTTCTGCTGTTTTATATCCTTGAGGGCAGCTTTTATTGAATTGAAATTGAATAAAGACTGTTTTCTTCGAATCATCAGGATTTTAAATTCGACTGCAGGATAGTGATATTATCAACTTCGCTCCTCTTTTGCCATAGATAATAGCATTAGAAGAGATGTCAAAGTATTGATTTATGAATGGAACAGTATTTGGAGTTATCAATGCTTCATTTTTTGAAGACATTTGAGTAATTACTAGTTTAACATCGGCATCATCCTCTCCAAAACTCTTGAATATCTCTCCTTCTTCAGTGATCATAAAGACATTCAATTTTTACTGGATTTTTACACAAAAACTAATTTCAGAAAAGGTAAATTAATAAAGATTTAAGTTATTATTTGGGTACCGTAAATACGCCACTGTAAGGAATTGTGATAATTTAATTGTTTTTCACTAGCACACCATCATAAAAGACTTACATTTAATAAGGGGCAACTACTTGAGTTGGGCCAAAATCACTTGCGAAGTTATTTTGAAATGAATTAGTCAGACTAAGCGGAGAAAAATATGAAGGAATATTTGAGTAAAATACTGCAGCAATCTTAGCAACATTGCTGACGAAAGTGTTATCTTTTAAGGAATAACTGTTAATTGAAGTTAAAACCTCAGCAGTATTGTACAAGTAAAGGGCACCTCCAGTGTTTGCACTGTTAGAAGCAAAAATAGATTCTAATATCTGTATTTTATAAGTGTCAAGGTAGTACTTAAGGGCAATAGCCCCTCCTTTTTGAGCCTAATTTGAAGTGAATGTACATTTGAAGACCTAGCTTACATAGCTACTAGTCTGAGTAGAACTGAGCAATCTTAAGGAATCAGTCTGTCCTCCAAGTTAGGAAAACATAAATGCTCCTCCATATTGTCCTCCAATATTATTTGAAAGAGAAGAATAACTTATTATGAATTACTTAGCAGAAATAAGAAGTAGGCTTTGTGTGCAATTTGGGCACACTAGTGAATCAAATTTAGAAGATTGAACTGCAATTTAGGTTGCCTAGAAGCTCATTAAAGATGTTACTGAAGCATTCTCGACTTCTTTTATTTTTTTATAAGAATTATTTGAAATTTCAATACTTTCAGCTTCTATTGTGATAAGTAAATCCAATGAAGCAAAGTTGTAGTATGTATTATTATTTTCTTAATAACTTTATGTCTCTGCGAAGCTGAGTATGTTAGGAAATAAGAATTTATCAGAAAATGTCAGTTGAGGGGTTGATGCCTTGAAGGTTTGAATTCGGAATAATTCAGCTTCAGAGGTTGATGAGGAAAACTCACAGTCTGTTATTGTAACCTACTATGCTCTAATTATCTTAATTAAATAGAATAAAGACTGTGGTTGAGGGTCCAAATCAATTAAAGTGATAATCTGAGGTATGTAGTTGAGAGGTGAGTTAAAGAAAACATTATTAGAAAAGATGACTCTTCCGATCTCTTTCAGAAAAAATTAAGCTGAGATTATTCCACCCTAGACCGCGAAGTTATCTCTTAAAGTACAAGTATCCAGGGAAAATATGTTATTTCCCAAAAATGCTTCAACGTAAATAGCTCCTCCTTCATCACCAGCTGAATTATTGGTAAACTCAGTGCTTTCAATCACAATATCTAGTGAAACTGCCTTCTAATTCTCAATATAAAAACCACCTCCTCTGCTTTGACTCTCTGAAAAAGAAGCTTAATTGCTCAATACCTTGCAATCTTTGATCAAAAAGTGTGAATGTCCAAATGCATTGAAATAAATTGCTCCTCCTTTTTTCGCATACCCTCCTTCAAACACACTTTCAAATATTTCAAGATAATTAGCTTTTGCATAAAGATGGCCTCCATTAATTGAGCTTGATCTGGTTTTGTTACCAATAATATTTGCAAAGTTTGAGGATTAAATTGATAATTTATCTGCTACAATTGATAAAGCACCTTTAGCAATTAAACTTGAAGTTTCTAAGAAAGAAGAAAACCATATTAATACTTTACTTAGCGAGGCATCAATATTAATACAAGAACTAGCAACTAGATTTTGATGATTTAACTAATAAAATAAAAAAATATTTGATAATCAGTACATAATATAATTTTAGTTTTAAATAAGCTTTTACACATAATAAAAATTCAAACTTTTAGGTAAACTAATTGAATTAAAAAATAATAAATATTCATGATGTGTTTATGGTTTAGGTTTTAAATATATTTGTTACATCTATTGCTTTTGAAAAATCAAGAGTGATTTGAGAAAACTTCAGATGAGAAAGGCTAGCGAACACAGTAGATGAAATTTTAAAAACAATCATTCCAAACATATCAATGTTATTCGATACTTGGATAGTACTCTATTAGAAGGTTAAGTCGCTTAAGATAACTGTAACATTTACTTTTGAGTTATCTGTAAATCCATCCTCAACATACAAAAAGGGACTTTACGAATTTAATCCCTCAACAGAGATCATTTTCAAATCCAGAGACACATAGATCTGAGAAAAGATGAGATATCGTTTGTAAGATTAGTCGTTTTACTTGAAGCTTCGAACTTAAATATCAGAGACACTGACTTGATCTGAAGAAAATACTGATAAAACGGTTGGTTACACAGTGTTGCTTATCTTAAAACGATTGGCGTAAAAGGCGGTTGCAGATCCAATGCTAAAAATTGAGGGGGAGTAACTGATATCAAGGTTATTTGAAGAAATCAAGTATACTTCAGATATCTTAAGTACATTGCTTTTCAGGTTTGAGAAGCCATTGAAATTCAAAACTGCAGGCATGTCAGAAGAGAAGTAATTCCCATTTATTGTGATTTGTTGAATTATGAAAATAAATGGATAAGCTAAACTGAATTGGTTTGAATCCTCTTAGTTTCGAAAAAGTGACCTGCTTGAAAATGAATTGCTTTCAATAGTAATCCCTTTGCACATTAAGATATTGGAGGAGAAAAAGCCATCAGTCAACTTGAGATTTTAGAGCTTATTGAAAGAGATTGTTGTGTCAGTGAGAGAGAATTAGATAAAGTTAGATCCCAGGATGAAGTGAGATTCTGTTAAGATTTGATTTCTTGTAATAATCATAGAATTGGTAATAAAGTCTTATTTTGCAACTGTAGATCTGGCTTTTAGATTAAAGAGAATGCTGCTTCCAACAATCAAAGAAGAATCAATTTTTAAATCTTAAAGGATAATATTGAGATTCAAAAAGTAAGCTGATAATATTGAACTGCTCTGAATCAAACACTACAAAATATCACAAAGAATAATGAGATTATTTTTAAAATAATAGCTTTGAATGGATAATTATTTGAATAGCCTAGCTTAAAATTAAGAAATGAAATGTAATATTAGTTCAAATATGTTTACATTAGAAAAGGAGAAGTTCTCAAGGATAATTGTTAGGGGTTTCTCAGATGAACTTGACGGCTTCAAGTAAAAAAGAGGACTGTCTAATAAGTAGAGATCCTTAAAGAAAACATTATGAGCTTGAAAGTCACCTTAGAAATTGTCTACTTAAATAGAGAGCTTTGCGCTTATGCTAAGAAGCTATTATTGATCAAAGAGCCCAGTAAATGAGGATGCGATTTAGTTGTCGAAAATGTTAAAATAGCTGCTCAGAGTACCTTGGAAGAGCAGGTTCTAAAGAAATATCGAGTTAGTGTGGGTGCCAATAATTTGGATGAGTTACGGAGATGTAGATGTTTAAGACTGAATAAAGTTTAGATTACGGATGGCAGCATCACTGAACCCATTGAAAGTAATATTCGAGTTAAACTCTACTTATGTGAATGGTTAAGTAGTTGATAATCCTTGAAGAGTAACATTGAAAACTTTCATTTTAGGAAAGATTGTTAGCATAGATGAAGAAACTGTGACTGATTCTCTAAGTTCACATAGAGAATCTATGATAGTTATTATCAGCTAGACATCACTTATACCTAGTTCATTCATTATTACTTGAGCCTTCAAATATTAATCATTATTAATTAGTAGTGAATCCCAATCAACTTCATCAGCTCTTTGAAGGTTTATTGGATTTTGTAGACTACCCTCTCCGAGAGATTGCTCTTTTGAACCACAAGTAGCAAATATCTCAGTTTCTTTCTTATATTTGCAGTTGGAATCGTTTTTTAAGCACAGTCTACAGGCATTGTCCTCAGGGTCGAGTCTCCATTCATAATAATCACTGATATCAGAACTAACTGTAACTCCTAAGTCAGATAGATTCTTGCACTGATAGCATTTTGCTGCGTAAAGCTACAATGGATCTGCTAAAATGTTATTTTGAACACATCCATTGCATCCCAATGGGCATAAAAAGCAATCGTTTTTAAGGGTATTAAAGTTTTCTAGAGATCTCAGTTCTAGATTAGAGATTCCATAGAAATCTTTAATATATCCTGTGATGGTGCTGATAAGCTGAAGGAGTGCAGGTTTGTCGCATGCTATGCAGATGGGAGTTGTATCCTGAGTGTAGCATAAGCTACAAAAACTGCCACAGACATTCTTAATACATGCTTTATTTTTCAATGAGTATCCATCTTAGCAAGAAGTGCAATACATAGAGAACATGCTATTAATTGAGGGATTTAACCGATAACTTAGAGTAGGCTTAGTATTTTCATTAACAATTTAATGAGTCCTATTCTTCCGTTCAGTTTAAGTCTGAGAATGAACTATTTCACCTGTAGAATTAATAATAATCAAAATTTTGGATACAATAAATAATGAGAAAAAATATTTTAAATGAATGACCTTAGTAACACAATGAACATCCTTCTGGACAGCTTTCACATCCGAAAAACGTTGGTATTAAGACTAAAGAGCCAGTTTTTTTACAGGATGTGCATTGAGAAATTTCAACAGAATTGGAGTCAACATAACTATAGCAACTCTTGCAGCTGTCAATTTTTTCAGAACAGATAAAAAAAGAGCACAACTAAGTTTTATACTGAAATAACTCTTAAGATTAACACTTCAGACAGTACTCAGATTATCCTTGAAAACTCACAGAAGTCTCACAGTTTATTATTTGAGGTGTATGCAGCACTATTGAAGTTACATAGTCACCTGAAACTAAAGTAGCTTTATTAGATGTGAATGAACTAGAACTAAAATAACATTTTTCATATCCCTTTGTAGCAGGACTCCACCAATCTTGATTAGAATATGATTATTCATTCAATGGAGAATTTCCAAATAATAGAAGAGAGCAATCAGGGTCTTGTAACACACAATCTTCCACTAAAAAAAAATCATTGTAAGAATTTATTCATTAATGATAAATTATTGTCAACTAGAATAATTAATTATGACAAAAGGAGAATAAAAGGAAATATTTTTACTATTTGGCCCAACGATGTACCCTGTATCGCAAGTAGAACATTTTTTAACAATGTTAGTTGCTAGTTTTCCTTGAAGGATGTTGAATCCTTCTGACAAATTGGTGCTGATGTTTCCTTGGGTTTACATAAAGTCATGAATAAAAAAAAGGGGGGGAAATCAAAGGTTATTGTATTTTACCATAATAGCAGCTGCTGCAGTTATCTCCACAAGGATCGCATTACAGATAATCTTTGGTAACTACGAACTTTTGAGAGCATTATGAACACATTATTAAGTATTACGTACTTGTATTGAGGCTAGCAAATACTATTTTCTTTTTCTGTGATTCTGGCATAGTGTTCCAATTGACAGATTAACTTTAATAGAATCCTCCGAAGAAGCACTTCTAGCAGTCTGAAGGACAAGGTTTGCACTAGTATTTATAATTAAGTGCATATCCATCTTCACAAATACTACAAACTAATACATTTGAACTATTTGGTTAGCATTGTAAGCAATTTGAAACGCCTTTAAAAAAAGAATTGAAAATTACAAAAAAACTAAGATTTAGAGTGAGAAAAAGATTAAGGAAATAATGAATATTTTTGCATTAGATTACAAGTGAAAGCTGAAAGAGCTAAATAAGGTGGATTCCCTGATAATAGAGTATATATTTTTGAGAGAGCATCAAATGAAGCGACTTGAGTGATGTATTGATAGTTGATTATGAAAGTATTGCAATTTACAGTGTCTCCAACTGCCAAAGAACTCCTTTTTACGATTAGAGGTTACAAAAACAGTAACAATAAGTTGAAAATTTAATTTATTTTTACCACTAATTAACACAGTAAGCTGTGAAACTGGAAGCAGCATTCCCTGAGTTGTAATATAAATCCTCTAGATTGTAAGTTGAATCAAGATCACTTGAGTAATTCTCATTCAAAAAGGTCTTCTCAGGGAAGTAGCTGGCCATGAATGGGATTGAAATGCTTGGGTATTAAATGCATTTTGTATTCATCAAAAAGTAGCCTGAGATACATCCAACACATTCAGAACTGCTACCAGAGCACAGTCCACAGCTTTAGTTTAAAAAGAAACATAACAATCAAGTAAATAAAATAATATTCAAGGTTTAATACCCTAAATCGCATTGGGTGATCCCATCAGTCTTCTCAATATCAGTTTTGGAATATTCTAGTTCATAGCCAAATACAGAACCCGAACCATAAGCTTTGTTTAAGATAGTGTTTGCCATTGTTGAAGTATAGCAAATAAAATTCCCTATCCATGTTTGATATGATGAGCATCTTGCACATTTCGGATAAACTCCAAGATTAAGCGCTATAATATTCACACAGACATTAGTGATATTAGCACAATAGTATTATTCTTGGTCCATCGAGTGCACATCACAGTCTTTTTAATTATTTCCTTTGATAATACAGGAATGGCTTCCTAAGCTCATATCACCAAAACTCATGCACTTTTCTGAAATACAGATAATGAATTCAAACTTTTTCTCAAAAAAATAATAATTACTTTGTGAAGAAATGTAGCAAGAACTAGAAGAGCATGCTCTGCATAAAGAATACACACCAGATATCTAACTACTAATGCATAAATCTAAGAAAATTAATGTAATAATAAAATAAGTTAGTTTCTAATTTATGAAGATTATTTTATTTGTTATTTTAAATCTCACTTTAATAGCCTAGACACATGCCTTCAGGAATATCCACACATATTGAATTCAAGAGACATTGTGTGACATCACACTTTGAGCAATAAATTGAAGGAATTGTCACGCAATATCCCAAAACTGTTTCACACAATGTTGAACCCATACTTATGCACTTCTTAGTTGAACTGTCTTTACAATATTAGTAAGGAAGACAAGTGTACTAAGCAATACACATAATCAAATAAGGAAAATAAAATAATTCCTCATATTATAATGTTTTTTTTTTACGTCTCCTGTGCTAGCGTTTGCCTGGCTTTCTGTCAAACACATTCCATTCGAATCTTTGGCTGTAAATTCAAACACGAATTAGCAGTCTGTTAAAGATTATCTTGTTTAATTCTTACCAAAAGTAGAAGTATCAATCATTCGAACACAATATTTCAGATCATTGATATTCTTTATCGCACAAAAGCTTTGAAATTTGGAGACAAAAATTGTAATAATATTAGAGATAAATTAAGAAAATATTAATGATAAATCAAATTATTAAAGAAAATTATTATTTTTTTTTTACCCTTAAATACAATGTTTCGCCCCTAAAGTCAAAGTTTAATTTTCTGAAAGGCATTATGTAGTAGAAAGCTCTTGAGAGACAAATGTAGCTTCAGTAAGAGGAACACATCTTGAAGAATTTAAACAATAATCTGAAGAACAATACTGAGATCCATCTTCATTTCCTGTAATACAAACAGAGTCAGCAAAAGATCTCGCAGGCAGATAGTAGTTTTGAAAAGCATAGTCCAGATTGACACACTAATTTAATGGGCTCAAACAAAACGGTCCTTATGCACAATTAGAAGATCCAGCCGAGCACATCAAACCTTTTCCACAGTAAGAGGCACCATCTTTATTAAGAAAAATAATAATAAAAATATTATTTAATAGATAAATAATTGAAAGATACATGCTGAAGCACAACTAAATGATGAACTTGAGCACTTTGCTATTTCAAAAGTAGTCATTGATTTGCACTTGAAATTCTAATCTCTTATGACATAAATTGAATGCTAATTTGTATCGATACATGTAGCATAGCCATAATTTTCAAGAGAGCAATATTCTAACTTCAAATCAATTATGCTACCATACCAAGAGTCTAAATGCTTCATGCATTTATGATCATACTCATTTCTGCATGCTGTAGTCAATTACCCAACTGCAAAGCAGTAAGTTATTGTAGAAAGGTTCGAGTCTTTTGTTGAAAGAATGCAGTAACCAGTAGCACACCATTAAGGAACGCTATCAATTAGTTAATATTTTAAGCACAACTCAGAAACATATTATTTTTAAAGTCTCTCAAGACTGATATCGTTTGTTAGTGGCATGCAGGCTTTTCCATAGTTTTCGTCAATGCAATGCGTTCTCTAGGAACATCTAAAAATGAAATTTTCAAGTTTTGAACTATTAATCTTTAAATTAACCTAAATTACCTTGTAGCAATGGGTGTACCTTCACTAAGGCACAATCGTTAAGATGGATCTCCTTCTTAGCTTCCAACGACGCTGTTATTCGGTGTAGTAAAATCAATGCAGGCTTATTATGATGTAGATCTTCTATCTTCACAATAGTAATAGCTGCTGAAACATGATATTAGAACTTTATTTTAATACTCGCCAATCCAGGCACAACTCTAATCTTGGTATTTGCCCTTTTCAACAAAATTAGAATAAAGTGAAAGATAAAATGCTAAAATACACAATTGTTTTGAGTAGGAAACTAACATTCAAAAATTAATTCAAAAGTGAGAATTTGGTTTCTTTTTATTTTTTTTACCTAGACCATTGTTGGGTCTGGCGTTGAGACTTTGCTGAGATCCCAACATGACAGAGGATACTTAGCTACATCTAAACACACATCTTCTAAATAAGAAAAGCAATTTTCTTGTTTCAAAACACTTCCATGAAAAGTCAAGCAGTAATTATTCAATCCTGTTACTCCAATAATACTGTAAGTGCTTTTTAGAGTTGGTATGCTAGTTGGATTTAATTTCTCACATGTTTTATTTTTTGAAGAATTTAGACAATACCCATCCATACATCTTTCAGCGTAGTAATTATCTTTCTGACTTAGAATGCAAAGTTTCAAAGGACTTGATGAAATGCTTTTATCACCTATTCGACTATCATACTCTGCCTGCCTCTAAGGAATATTTACGATACCACAAGTAGAATCTGCATTCGGAAAACTACCAGTTTTGACTTCTACACACCATTCATCGTAGGGAAGCAATATTTGAAGTTATCCTTATCCATTTTTAAATCGCAAAAAAGTAAACAAAAGAAATTAAAAAAACAATAAAACGCAGAGTACCAAGTAAGTTGCAATTGAAAGTAGAAGAACTCCAAATGCATCTATGCCCAGGAAATCCTCCAACTAGTGTAGTCGAATCTCCTGAGTTTAAATCATAGATGCTAGAACTACTCTCGCAGCAATATCCTGCAAATGTTGAAATGGAATATTTGCAAATTTACTTAACTTGATCGCAATCCGTAACATACTTAGACTTAGTTGCACAATTAAAACCTGATAATTCTACACCTTGCCCCACAACGACTCCAATGAAAGCGGAAACTATAATGCTTATTATCAGCATATTTCTTTTCTCTTTGATGCAAAATATCTAGTTTGTGTTTTGTTTTAAAGAAAAACTCAAGAAATTACAGGAAACTAACAACCTTTTTTGCCTAAGAATCCTTTCCTTATTTAATAAACTCCTTTTCTTTTTCATGATTAAGACAAAAATTGTTTCAAGAGCTTCTTATTCTCACAATTCTGCCTTATTCTGATTTAATTGGAAATAATAAAGTTACAATAAATTAATTACCCTAATTTATGATAACTAACACATCAAAGAAGAATCGTCATGAATTGAGAGGCTGTAATTAGAAAAGTACTAATCGTGTTATTGTTACACACTTTAATTATTAAGAACTCTTATGGTAATGTCAATTCAAGATATTACTTAAATTTCAAATTAATAAGTCTATTTTCTTTTGTTTCTTCAAAATAATATTTATCCTTTTATTTTTAATTCATGCAAAAGAAAAAGATTATTAATTATCCTCTTTGGTTATTTACAACTCTAATTCTTGATAAAAGATATTTTAGAATGGGATAGAATAGAGGCTTTCTTCTTTAATTTGAGTAACTTTTTAAAATCAGTCAGAATGTTACACCAAAAATATTTACTTTACAGGGTTACTAAATAATTATTTGTTTAAGAAATGAAACATTGGATAGATTATCTTCAAAATTATGAGCACGTGCCTGATTAGAATACCCGATTAAATAAATTATTCATTAGGCAATCTGAGTAGCAACTAATCATAATTGAACCTTTTAAAGATGGGAGACGGAGGAGAGTGTTAACACTTTTCTATATTCCATAAGCTCATGAGTCACTGAATCAGAAAAATATAAAATTTCTGTGCTTGAAAATATGAAAAAGAAATTTGCACAGAAAAAGAATACAAACTAAAAAAAGTTATCTTTTTATTTCTTTGCAGTAAAATAAAATACAATGAAATTCAATAAGTAACATTGATTTGAAAAATGAATTATTAGAAGAAATCAAACAGAAAAATATTTCTCAATTCAAGGGAGAATAAAAATTTCCGATTAAAAATGACTCATCAGACAGTCAGATATTTAAGTAGCAGATTGCAATATTAAAAATTCTTAATTACAGGCTTAAATCAAGGGAAATATTTCTATCCTTCTTTAATCCATAGCAATAGAAACACTAAACTAAAATTCTCCAAGAAAATGATGAATTTTTTATATTGATAGAAGTAATTAAAATTAGAGGAAGCATAAGTATTGAGTTAAAAAATCTAAAGTACTAGCATCACTTAGTTATAAAATTTTCATGCTAATTTGAAAATAATAAAAGGATAGAGTGAACACAACTACTTGAATAATTCATCTAAAATTACAGAGATATGAGGGAAAAAGAAAATTAAAATTCATTACTGATAAAATTCAGATAGAAATTAAATGGAAGATCTCTTTCCTCCAAAAAAAAAGAGGATGCTTCAAGAGTGATTGGGACTTGAATCACAAAGAAAAATTTAATCTAAATACTAAAGAAAGAAAGACGATTTCATTTGAGGTTATGAAAAAGATCGAAGAGATTACAAAAAAAGGAGCAATTATTACCTTACAAAATATATTTATTTATAGTTAAATGATCATTTCTGAGATATTATTACAATATTCAAGTGTAAGTCATTGAATAAAAAATCACCATTGATTTATTTCAATAAGGCTAACTCTTAAAAATAATTAAATAAATTAACAAGAGAAATTTCTTGAATAATAGATTTTGTTAGAATATGTTTTAGCTTTATGTAATATTATTAATATATTTTTCAATTTGATACAAATAGCAAAAAGTCCTTTTGATTGTTCTTCTTCACAAGAAAATTGATCAAGGAGAATTGTCTTAAGTGTTTTTCGTTGAAGCAACATCTTTGTCTCTTGATTTAGCTGGGATGACTTATTATTCCCTTTGGAAATTAATGAAAATGTTATCTATTTTATCATCAAACGCTTTACATTTGGCTTTCTTGTTAGACAATTTCATATATATTTTGGTTAAGGCTTTCGCATTGAGATCTGAAGGAGTTTGGATGCTGATATTGTCTTATTTCTTAGCATAAGAGTTGACATCCTTATTTCTCACTTCTCTTTTTAGATTCATTTATTGCTACATTATTTCTCTGAATTTCACCCAAAGCTAGTTTATTTTAGGTGGATGAAGCTTAGAAGAAAGCAAAAAACGTAGAATGGGATTAGTATGTTGCTTGTTATCTATTTTATATTATAAATGTTGTGCTGTTGAGAGAATCAAAGCTGAAAAATAAACTTCGGCTAATGCTAAGGCTAGATAAACGCACATAACTGCAAATAAGAAGTAAGAAATTTAAGTAATCTCGGAGGTACTGTTTAAAGAAATAAATGCCAAAACAAAGCTTAAAAATGAGATATTTATTGAAATTGAATCCACTCTCTCCATTTTAAGACTTTAAAATGGTCGTCCTATTAAAAAAAAATAGTTAGTTCGTAGTGATTTCATTTAAATAGAATTAATGAATGTCTAAAGCATACTTTATTGCATAGCATATTTATAGAAAAGAGCTATTGAGATCATGAGCCCAGTTTTTACCCCTATGCTTTAGAAAACATTCTGGGCTATTACAATAAGTAGCTTGCAGGTCATTCTAGCGAATTCCCATAGATAATTATTTTCAGTGAATTCATGAAATAAGAATCCATAGAGAAGTCTAGTCTTTAGTCTATTGAGTTTGGCTTAAGAAAAAGAAGATTTTAGGATCATGTAGAGAATTCCTGGGAAAAGAATAATCCATAAAAGGAATAATGGAAATATGATTATCATAGAATATGTTTGTTGTGATTCATCGCACCCATATTAAGTATAATTTAACACATAATTGATGTTTTCTACATTCTTACAAGAGGCCTGTTAAGTAAACAAAACTTCAATAAAAACAACAAATTTTCAAATCAAATTGGCAAAAATATTTTTACAGTTCCGAGTAAGAGGGAGAGTATGCCTGCTTGATTTTAGAAAACACAGATTAAGATAGAGCAGGTTATAGTACATATGAGATTCTTTTTGAGCTTTATTAAAGGAAAAACAACCAAAATAGTGATTGCTAGAATACAAGCCATACAGAAGAAGATAACTTGTGATGCTAGCACTCTGTAGAAAATGTAGGGCAAATAGCCTCCAATACCATTTGATTAATAAAATGATGAGAAGAAGCAGTCCATTAGTTAGATGAGACTCTGAGCAGGATTTGAAAATAGCTTAACGAAAACGTTGTCCCCACCAAAGAATTAAGGATTTATCGAATAGACTCCTGATGTGATTTGAAGAAAATTCATTAATATTTTTATTATTGTGCAGATTTCACCTGTATCTTATTCTTTGGACAGGTAAAACTAGAAATGTTTCTTAAAATTATTAAATGCTAGCCTCTAACAAGCTTTATTGTAAGAGATCACATAGATTACTAATAGCCCTATGATTATAATCATTGTGTAGATCAGTGTGAATATTCTTTTGTTAGCTTCAGAGCATCTATTGAAAGATTATTAAAAACAGTAGAAAATAAAACAAAATAAATATTTACTTGGTGCATGAAGTACCTTCTTTTTGATATCTTTCATTCCAAAATTAACCAAATAAGTCACAGTCTTCGCATAAAGCACCTATGTTTCCTAAATAAAAATGATCATTTAGATTATTAAAAGCAGGTATTTGTATCTTAATTACCTTCATTGCAGTAGTAGTCCATAGGGTTATTTGGAGATTTTTTGAGTTTATTTAGATATGATCTCTTAATATCTGAGGAATCCGAGTCACCTATGCAGTTACTGGGAGCTATTACACAATCCTCGTAGGTTTCGGAGCTACTATCTTTTTTCCAATAACCTTCTGGAATTAGGAAAATTTTACCAATGCAATAAAAACCTTCAATTTCTGGACATGGTTTGCAGGTATCTGAGTTAACATTTAACGAGAAATAATTAGACATACATTTAATGCATGTATCATAAATTGAGAGAATAGTTCCTGTTTTATATCCTTGAGGACAGCTCTAATTGAACTGAAACTGAATGAGAATATTTTTCTGAGAATCATCAGGATTTTAAATTTGATTGCATGACAGCTCAATAATAAGCTCCCTTCCTCGTTTACCATAAATAATTACATTAGAAGAGATATCAAAGTACTAGTTGCTAAATGAAACTGCATTTGAAGAGATTAATGATTATCCTATAGAAGAAATTTATGTAATTTTTAATTTGACGTTTGGCTCATCCTCTCCAAAACTCTTGAAGATCTCACCTCCCTCATTGATGAGAAAAACTTGCAATTATTTCTATTATTAAAAAATGGGATGAATAGAGAATTAAATAAAATAAAAAAGCTGGAATATTTTTGGTTACTGGAAATATTCCACTGTAAGGTATTTAGATGATTTGATTGTTTTCAAGCAGGACACCATCGTAGAATACTTACATTTTATAAGGAGCAACTATTTGCGTTGATCCAAAATCACTTGCTAAGTTGCTTTGAAACACATTTGTCAGTGTAAATGGAGCAAAATACGAAGGAAGATTCGAGTAAAAAACTGCTGCAATAGTTGCCATATTTTTAATGAAAATATTATCAGTTAAGGAGATACTATTGATTTGAGTTAAGGAATCAGCCGTATTAAAAAGGTACAATGCTCCTCCTGTACTAGCACTGTTAGAAGTGAAGATAGATTCTTGTATCAGTATTTTGTAAGTATTTAAAAAATACTTAAAGGTAATAGCTCCTCCATTTTGGGCTTAATTTGAAGTAAATGTACATCTTAATACTTAGCTCACATAACTACTAGTCTCAGTAGAACTGAGTACTCTCAAAGCTTTTGTTTGTCCTCCAAGTTGGGAAAACAAAAATGCTCCTCCATATTGACCTCCATTGTTATTTGAAAAAGAAGAAGTATTTATTATGAATTACTTAGCAGAAAAAAGGAGTGCGCTAAAAGAGCAACTTGAGCAAATAAGTTAATCGAAATTAGAAGCTTAGACTGTAATCTAGGTTGCCTAAAAGCTTATTAAAGATGTTGCAGAAGAATTTTCAAGTTGGTTGATTTTCTTGTAAGAATTATCTGAAATTACAATACTTTCAGCTTCTATTGAGACCAACAACTCCTAAGAAGCAAAGTTGCAGTAATTATTAGTATTTTCTTGGTAACTCGATGCCTCTATGAAACTAAGTATATTAGGATAAAAGAATTTATCAGTGAGAATCACTAAAATAGTTGAGGCCTTTAGCTTTTGAATTTAGAAAATCTCAGCTTCAGATGTTGACGACGAAAATTCGCAGTTTGTGATGGTAACTTGCTATGCCCTGATTATCTTGATTAAATAAAATAAAGACTCTGGTTGAGAGTCTGAACCAATCAAGGAGATAATATGAGAAATATAGTTGAGAGGGGAGTTAAAGAAAACATTATTTGAAAAGACAACTCTTCCAATCTCTTTCAGATAGAATTAAGCTGAGATTATTCCACCTTAAGCAGCAATGTTATCTCTCAAAGTGCAAGCATCGAGGGATAATAAGTTATTTCCTAAAAAGGCTTCAACATAAAGAGCTCCTCCTTCATCGCCAGCTGAATTATTGGTAAACTCAGTGTCTTTAATCACAATATCTAATGAAACTGCCTTTTAATTTTCTATGTAAAAGCCACCTCCTCTGCTTTGACTCTCAGAAAAAGAAGCTTGATTGTTTAGAACTCGGCACCGATTTATTAAAAAATGAGAGTTTCCAAATGCACTGAAATAAATAGCTCCTCCTTTTTTGGCATACCCTCCTTCAAACACACTATCAGATATCTCTAGTAAATTAGTATTTGCATATAAGTGCCCTCCAATGATTGAACTTGATCTAATTATTGTATCATCACTATTATCAAAAATTGATTTTTCTATTCGTAGCGAATCTGTAACAATAGATATTGCCCCTTTACCAATTAAGCTAGATATCTCCAAAAATGAAGAATACCAGATTAATATCTTACTGTTTGAACCATCTATGCTTAAACAAGAACTCAGAATTAGTTCTTAATGATTTATCTAAGAAAAAAAGATAAAAATCAATGAATTAACTGAAAAATAATCATCAATAAATATTTATTACATCTATTCCTTGAGAAAATGTTAGAGCGATCTCTGAAAACTTTAAATGAGAAAGGCTGACATAAATGGTCGAAGAAATTTTAAAAACGATCATTCCAAACATGTCAATATTATTCGATACTTCGATAGTGCTCTATGAGAAGGTTAAATCGCTTAAAATAATTGTAGCATTAACTTTTGGATTGTCTGTAAATCCATCCTCAACATACAAAAAGGGACTTAAAGAATTCAATCCCTACACAGAGATCATTTTCAAATCGAGAGACACATAGATCTGAGAAAAGATGAGAAATCTTTTGTAAGATTAGTCGTTTTAATTGAAGCTTCGAACTTAAATATCAGAGACACTGACTTGATCCGAGGAAAATACTGATAGGATAGTGGGTTACACAGTGTTACTTATCTTAAATCGATTGGCGTAAAAGATAGTTACAGATCCAATGCTGAACATTGAAGGAGAGTAGCTGATATCAAGATTATTTTAAGAAATTAAATAAAGTTCAGTTATCTTAAGTACATTGCTTTTCAGGTTTGAGAAGCCATTGAAATTCAAAACTGCAGGCATGTCAGAAGAGAAGTAATTTCCATTTATTGTGATTTGTTGAATTATGAAAATAAAAGGATAAGCCAAACTGAATTGGTTTGAATCTTCTTAGTTTTTAAAAAGTGTTCTATTTAAGAATGTATTACCTTCAATTGTAATCTCTTGGCACATCAAGATATTGGAAGAGAAAAACCCATCAGTCATCTTAAGATTTTAGAACGTATTGAAAGAAACTGTGGTATCGGTGAGAGAGAATTAAATAAAGTTAGATCCAATGATGAAGTGAGATTCTGTGAAGATTTTATTTCTTGTTAAAGCAACAGAATTAGCAATAAAATCTTATGTTGCAGGTGTAGAGCGTGCTTTTAAATTGAAGAGAATGCTGCTTCCAACAATCAGAGAAGAATCAACAAGAAAATCTTAAAGGATTATGTTGAGAGTCAAAAAGCTAGCTGACAATATTGAACTGCTCTGCATCAAACACTGTTAAATATCAAAATTACCATTAAAAAAATAATTAATACTATTGAGAGAAATTATATTTTAGAAGTAAAAATTAATTTCGATTGAAATTTAAGACTCTTTACATTAGAAAATGAGAAGTTCTCAAAGACGATTGTTAGGGGCTTTTCAGATTAGCTTGAAGGTTTAAGATTGAAAAGAGGGTTTTCAGATAGATAGAGATCCTTGAAGGAAACTGTGTGTGCTTGAAAGTTGCCTTAGAAGTTATCAACTTAAATTGAGAGTTTTGCACTGACACTAAGAAGCTACTCTTGGTCAAAGAGTCCAGCAAATGATGATGTTATTTAGTTATCAAAAATGTTGAAATAGTAGCTTAACGTGCCTTGAAAGAGTAGATTCGAAAGGAATATCGAATTTGTATGAGTTCCAATAAATTGAATAAGCTAAGGAGAAGTGGAGGCTAAAGATTAAATAAAAATTAGATTACGTATGGCAGCATCACTGAATCCATTAAAAGTAATATTTGAGTTAAATTAGACTTATGTGAATGGCTAAGTAGTGCTAAATCCTTGAAGAGTAACATTGTAAACTTTTATTTTAGGAAATATTGTAAGCATTGATGATGATATTGTGATTGGTTCTCTTAGTGTACATAAAGAATCTACTATCGTTATCACCAGTTAGACATCGCTTAAGCCTAATTCATTCATTATTACTTGTGCCTTCAAATATTGTGCATTATTAATAAGTAATGAATCCCAATCTACTTCGTCAGCCCTCTGTAGGTTTATTGGCTTCAAAAGACTACCCTCTCCAATAGTTTGTTCTTTTGATCCACAAGTAGCAAAGATTTCAGTTTCTAACTTGTATTTACAGTTAGAATCGCTTTTTAAGCATAGTCGACAAGTGTTGTTCTCAGGATCAAGCCTCCATTCATAAAAATTGCTGATAGCAGAACTAACTGGAACTCCTAAATCGGACAGTTTTTTACATCGATAGCATTTTGCTGCATAGAGCTGTAATGGATCTGCTAAAATGGTGTTTTGATCGCATCCATTGCATCCCAATGGACATAAAAAGCAATCATTTTTACTGGTATTAAAGTTTTCTAGAGATCTCAGTTCTAGATCAGAGATTCCATAGAAATCTTTAATATATCCTGTGATGGTGCTGATAAGCTGAATGAGTGTAGATTTATTGCATGCTATGCAGATTGGAGTTGCATCCTGAGTATAGCATAAACTACAAAAACTTCCACACAAATTCTTTATGCAAGCTTTATCTTTTAGATAGTATCCATCTTAACAAGAAGTGCAATACATTTTATACTTACTATTAATTGAAGAACTCAAACGGTAATTTAAATCAGGCTTAACATTTTCGTTCACAATTTAGTGAGTCCTATTCTTCTATTCTGTTTATGTTTGAGAATGAACTGTTTCTCCTTCAAAAAATAATAAATTCAAAGAAAAGAAAAAATAAAACTATTTACCTTAGTAACATTAGGAGCATCCTTCAGGGCAACTTTCACACCCAAAGAATGTCGGAATAAGAAAAATAGAGTCTAATTGTATGCACGATGTGCATTATGAAATTTCTACAGAATTGGAGTCAATATAACTGTAACAACTCTTGCAGTTATCAATTTTTTCAGAGCAGATAACAAAAGAGCATAGCTAAGTTTTAAACTAGAATAGTTCTTAAGACTAACACTTTAAACAGTATTCAGGTGTTCCTTCGAAACTCACCGATGTCTCACAATTTATAATTTGGGGTATTTGAAGTGATAATGAAGTAACATAATTGCCTGAAACCAAAATAGCTTAATTGGATGTGAATGAACTAGAACTTAAATAGCATTTTTCATAAGATTATTAAGTTGGATCCCACCAATCTTGATTAGAATATGATATTTCATCCAACGGAGAATTTCCAAACATTTGAAGTGAGCAATCTGGATCCTTTAATACACAATCCTTCACTAAGAAAAGAGAAAATAATTAAAGTTAATTTTAATAATTACATCTATTTTGTTTAAGTAGAGAGTAATAATTTGCCTTCAGAAAGAATGTATGTTAAACTATTAAAAAAATGGAAATGAAGAAGAATCTTAGAATTTGTTTTTACTGTTCGACCCCACTATGTACCCCGCTTCGCAAGTTGAACATTTTTTAACAATGTTAGTTGCTAATATTCCTTGAAGAATATTGAACGTTGCAGAGAGATTGGTGCTGATGTTTCCTTGGATAATTGCGCAATAGCAAGAATAAAAAGAGTTGAATTAAAAAAATTGAAAATTGTTGTTTTTTACCATAAAAGCAGCTGCTACAGTGTTGTCCACAAGGATCGCATTACAGATAATCTTTGGTAACTACAAACTTCTGAGAGCATTATGAGCACATTATTATGTATTCTGAACTCGTATTGAGGCTAGCAAATGTGATTTTCTTCTTCTGGGAATCTGACATTTAGTTCCAATTCACAGATTTACTTTTATAAAATCCTCCGAAGAAGCATTTCAAACAGTCTAAAGGGCAAGGCTTACATTATTATTAATAATTAAGTGTATATCCATCTTCACAGACACTACAAACTAACACGTTCAGGCTGTTTGGTTGGCATCGCAAGCAGTTAGAAGCACCTAAAGCAATCAGTTAAAAGTTAGAAAAAATCAATAAAGATTAGAAAAAAGAAAAGAAAGGAGAAAGAAATAAACTATTGAGCAAAATAATACAAACGAAAGTTGAAAGAACAAAAGCTGGAGGATTTCCGGATTAAAGAGTATATTGTGTTGATAGAGTGCTCAAAGAAGCAACTTGAGTGACATATTAGTAGTTGATTATGAAAGTATTGCATTATACAGTGTCTCCAACAACCAAAGAACTCCTTTTAATAAAATCAAATATTTAAATATGATTTTGCAAGTGAGTTAATCGTCAATTGATTTTTACCATTAGCTAGCACAACGAGCAGTAAAATCATTGGCAGCAATCCCAGAAGTGTAATAGAAATCATCAAGATTGTACTTTGAATCAAGGTCACTAGAGTAATTTTCATTCAAAAAGGTCTTCTCAGAGAAGTAGCTAGCCATGAATGGGATAGAAATACTTGGATATTAAACACATTTTGAATCTATCAAAAAATAGCCTGAATTACATCCAAGACATTCAGAGCCGCTATTATCACACAATCCACAACTTCAGTTTAAAAAAAATAAACAATCGAATCAAGTAAATAAAAGAATTTTAGATTGTAATACCCTAAATCACATTGGCTGGTTCCGTCACTTTTCGCAACATCAGTCTTGTGATATTCTAGTTCGTAACCAAAGACTGAACCCGAATTATAAGATTTATTTAGGATAACGTTTGCCATTGTTGAAGTATAACATATAAAGTCTCCGATCCAGGTTTAATATGATGAGCATCTTGCACATTTTGGATAGACTCCAAGAGATAAAGTCACTATATTAACACAAACATTATTTACAGTTGCACAATAGTACTATTCTTAGTCCATCGAGTGTACATCACAATCTTTTTAATTGTTTCCTTTGATAATGCATGAACTACTTCCTAAACTCATATCACTAAAGCTGACACACTTCTCTAGCGAAATATTTGTTTTTTATCATCAATCAAAGAAATTATCTTGAAAAAAATTACTTTAAGAAGAAATGTAACAAGAATGAGTAGAACATGCTCTGCACAAAGAATAAACACCCATTTTCTGGCTTTCAATACAATCATCTATGAAAAAAATGTAAGTAATGCTTAAGTTAAGATAAAGTTATGATAAAATACAATCTTTTTTCTTCTTACTTTAATAACCAAGGCACATGCCATCTGGGATATCTACACACATTGAATTCAAGAGACATTATGTGACATCACACTTTGAGCAGAGACTCGAAGGAATCGGCTCACAATATCCCAACACTGTCTCACACAATGTTAAACCCATAAATAGACACGTGTTTGTTACACTGCTTTTGCAGTATTAATAAGGAAGACAGGAATACTGCAAAAATAATAAAAAAATATCAAGAGAAGGAACACTTTTAAAAATAACCTTTTTTTTTCTTTTTACATTTCCTGTGTAAACGTTTGTTTGAGTTGCGGTCATGCACATTCCATTCTAATCCTTAGCTGCAAATTCAAATGAGAGTTAACTATCTTAAAAGATCACTTTTGTTCTTACCAAAAGTTGAAATATCGATCATCCTAACACAATATTTCAGATCATTCATATTCTTTAGTGCACAAAATCTTTTAAAAAAATAAATATGTCAAAATATTAGATCAGTAAAGTAAATAAATAAACAAATTACCCATAAATGCATCTATTAGCTCCGTATGACAACGTTTAATTAATGTCTAAGCATGCTGTAGTATCTATTTCTTGAGATACATATGTAGCTTCATTAAGAGGGACACATCTTGAAGATTCTAAACAATAGTCTGAAGAACAATACTGAGATCCATCTCCATTACCCATAATACACAGCGAATTTGCAAAAGCTCTTCCAGGGAGATTGTAATTTTAAAAACCATAATCTAAACTGACACACTTATTTAATGGACTCAGGCAAAACGGTCCTTAAGCACAACTACTTGACCCAGCTGAGCACATCTTCCCTTTACCGCAATACGAAGCATCCTCTGATCAAGAAAAAAAAATAAGAAGTTGATATTCAAATATTCTTGTAAATATTTAAAGGATACATGATGAAGCGCAATTAAACGATGAGCTAGAGCAGCTTGAAATTTCAGAAGAAGACATTATTTAGCACTTGACATTTAAGTCTCTTATGATATAGATAGAATGCTAGTTTGTATCTATACAGGTGGCATTTCCACCTTACTCTAAGGAACAATATTCTAACTTTAAATCAATTATGTATCCATACCAAGAGTCTAAATGTTTCATGCATTTATGATCATACTCATTTCTACATGCTGTTGCTAATTACCCAACTGCAAAGCAATAAGTAATTGCAGAAGAATTAGAATCTATTGTTGAAAGAATGCAATATCCGGTTGCACACCATTAAGGAGAGGCATCAGTTGTTTAATATTTAATACACAACTCTGTGACATATTATTTATTAAGCCTTTCAAGGCTGATAATATTTGTTAGTGGCATACAAGAATTTCCATAGTTTTAATCGATGCAATGCGTTCGCTGAGAGCATCTAAAGTGAGAAAAAAAAAATATTATTATTAAATTAATGTGTAAGAATTTTTGAATTCTACCGAGTAGCAACAGGAGTGCCTTCACTAAGACATAATCGTTAGAGGGGATCTCCCTCTTAGCTCCCAGTGACATTGTTATTGGGTATTGTAAAGTCTATGCAGGCTTGCTGCGTTGTTAATCTCCTATCTTCGCAATAGTAATAACTGGATAAACAGGATATTAAAACTTTATTTTAATACTCCCCTATCCAGGCACAACTCAAGTCTTGATATTTACCCTGTTAAATACAACCAAATTAAAAGAGTAAGTTAATAATTTTAATCTTCGAGCAATTCAATAATTAATTGGAATTCCGTATTTTCTTTTATTAAACCTAGGCCATTGTACTGTCAGGCGTTGTAACAGCGTTGAGATCCCAACAAGACAGAGGAGAATTAGTCACATCTAAGCACACATTATCGAAATTAGAAAAGCAATTTTCTTATTTCAAGACACTTCCATGAAATGTCAAGCAGATATTGTTCGCTCCTGTTATTCCAATTATGCTGTAATTGCTGTTTAGAGTGGGTATACTAGATGAATTTATTGTCTCGCAAGTGCTATTTCTTGCTGAATTCAGACAATACCCATTCATGCATCTCTCAGCATAGTAATTATCTTTCTAACTAAGAATGCAAAGTTTCATAGATTTTGATGAAATGCTTTTATCTCCTATTCGATTATCATATTCTGCCTGTCTTTGTGGAATATTTACAATCCCACAAATCGAATTTGCATTTGGAAAGCTACCAGTTTTGACCTCGACACACCATTAATTATTTGGTAGCACTATCTGCAATTAGTCTTAACCAAAGTTTTTAACAAGAAAGTTAGAAAAAAGAGTTTAAGCATATTAAGAAGAATAATAAGGAAATACCGATTAAGTTGCAAGTGAAAGTCGAAGTACTGTAAAGGCATCTACCCCCAGGGAACCCTCCAACTAATGTAGTTGGACTCCCTGAATTCAAATTATAAATACTTGTACTGCTCACACAACAATATCCTGCGTATGCTGAGTTTGCAAAGTCGCAATTTTGCACAACTTTATCACAATCCCTAACACTACTCGAATCACTAGTACAATGAAATCCACTTAGTGTACTATCTTATCCCAAGACTACTCCAATAAAAGCAAATAATAGAAAACCTTCTATCAACATTTGTGCAGATTTTATTCTCAAATCGTTGTAAACACACAGCGAATTTCGATAATATTTCTTTATTTTCCACTTAGACACTTAGACGATGAATAGGGTAATAATCCTTATTTTTTTTCGAATTTTTCTTAAAAAGGAGAACTATAATTTGCTCAGCAACACAGATTCTTTTTCCTTCTTTCTATATTTCTTTCCTTGTTGCTTTCCCTACTCTGATAGAAAATTATTTGAAAGACCAATCTTAGATTTTATTTACTCCTTTTCGAATCTTTGCCGAAGCCTCAAATGAATTTTAATTAAAAATAAATTCTTCATTCACCCAATTCAAGTAGCCAGCAAGTGCGCTTTGAACTTTGCATTGGTTTTTACCTTACATAAATTTTACCCGAATTTATCAATTTTTAGACTCTTAATTATGCTGTATTGATATGATATTCACCAAATTTGCATCTCCTTAGACATAATTCAATATTTAATGAGAAAATAAGGTAGCTTTCATTTTTAATTATTTTTTCTAAAAAAAAGGGAAGGTCAGTCAAATATTTAACAATCTTTTTTATTATTTCAAATAATATAAGCTTAACTGCCTAATACTTACTTCCATTTTATTTTAGAGAGATTCATTAAGTTTTAGTTGAGAGTAACAATTTAACAATAAGCTGGGAGAGCGAGTGCGGGATAAATGTGATTGATTCCCTCTGTATTGTAATCCTCTTTTAAGATTCAAATGAGCTGTAATTCAAAGCGATAGTTTACAATGAGCTTGCGGAGATCAATTAGAAAAATAAGTTCTCCCATATTAATAATTTGAGCTTGATTAAAGATCTCTGAATTCTGTCATTTTTTTTCCCTACCAACTCTAGGGAAAAATTCAACTAAAAGTGGGAAAGTAACTGAGCATATTAGGATATTTTTCATAAAACATAATTGAGTAGGAAACCAAAAATTTTTTAATAATATTCACCCTAAAATAATCTTTGTAAAAAGACTATTTTATGGTATTCAATTGATATTACTCCTTAGGTAATCAAACAAACATAACTAGCAATTAACGCGACTTTCTAGTTACATTGTTAATATTTTAAAAGTGGGGAGAAAGAAGGTATTATTTTTTTTCTTCAAGATTCTGGAATAGATAGTCATATCTGGATTGAAATACTGAGAAAACTTATAATTAATTTCTTAAGACCAGATATAATAAGCATCTCTTTATTTAGTTTTAGGTAAGTTCAAAAGAAATATTTTTTGTTTTATTTTTCACAAATGAACGTAATTTGGATAGAACAGAATGAGCTTAAAGAAGATAATTCAAGGGAGACAAGCCTCTTAAATATTTGTAAATTCTTTCAATTTATCACTGAATTCTTCTTAATTTCCTTGAGGATTCAAATATAACCAATGATATTGAATAATTTTTGATTGTTGTGAATTTAATATCTTAATTTAAGAATTATAACGATGAATTAATTATTGGTATGGAAGTGCTTAAATCAAATGAGTAAAAATGTAATAATTCAAAGATAATCACACACACAAAAAGTGCATACGTAAAAATATCTACTGCCTTTCAGTAAAGTTGAGAGAATCTGGAATATCTTTTGCTTATTATTTTTTCATTAGATGTAGTCAATTGTTATTATTACAAAGATTGCCTTGGAATTGTTGGCTAGCATTATTAATCCATTATTTTATGTTCAGTCAATTGATTCTCTGATAGATTATTACCTGTGTGATTGTACAACCTAGCAAATATTTACTATTTTTTATCAATTGTATACATTTTTGAGGTAGTATTCATTTTGAAATTACTATGTATCTTTTGCATTCGTTTAGCTGCTATTTGCTTAAAAATACTTCTAAATTATTTCCATAATTCTGAGATTCTTGGTGAATGCAGTTTATATTAAAAAATCGCTAGAATTATTGGGTTTACTCTCTCTTTGCAATCTATTTTAACCTGAATTTATCTTAAAGTCCTAGAGATCCAAGAAGAGA
>Ga0302271_10000135_pt1 | contig 64897 bp, 20 predicted proteins | sample III_Bog_N1_1_FD_198767 | JGI IMG/M metagenome (GOLD analysis project Ga0302271, IMG submission 198767) | Peat permafrost microbial communities from Stordalen Mire near Abisko, Sweden - III_Bog_N1_1 | ecosystem: Environmental > Terrestrial > Soil > Wetlands > Peat | place: Sweden: Abisko...
TTAAAACCTTTTGATTTCTCTGTCTTTTCAATTAGCCTTCGTCATTTTGGATTTAATCTCCTTTCCCTCCTCCCCTTCTCCCCACAATTTACTTATTTATTTTTTAACATCCTCTCCCTCTTCAATTTATATCTTTCTATTTCTTTTTGTCCCCCCCCCTCCTCCCCCTCATAAATCTTCTTGATACTTAATTTATCTCAACTTTTTCCTATTTTTTCTTCTACTCGATGGGAGGTTTTTAGCCTTGTTCTCAATTCTAAATAACACTCCCGACTCAAGTATTAAGCAAAACAATTTGTCACCTTACAAAATTCAAATTAAGTACCCTCAAATTGAGAGTTTAATTCAATGAAATAATGTTCTCTTTGAAAATAATTAAAACCACAACATAATCTTACAATTCAACTGTACTTAATAACAAAAAATATCTTGATTTTTAATCTTGTGGATCTTACACTTAACGACACTTCTTTATTACTTCCATGATTAATCCTCCAAATTCTTTCAAAAAATAATTCACTATTTCTTCACATTTCTACTCCCAAGATTCTTCATCTTTTCCTCTTCCCCTTGTTCATTTAATAGACTTACTTCACTTGCTGATACACTTAAGATATTCTACCATCTATGCAGTTCTTGCTGCATTTTCTGTTAAATAGACAAAAAATTAGGATAAAATTAAATGTAAATTGCAAAATAATTTAACATTTTTAATTTGACCTTCTGATCCAAGGCTGGCTTTGCCGAACTATGCGGAGACATTCCAACAAGACCTTCGAACACTCTCTCATCATACTCAGGTCCATTTGGGACTTCTCTGAAAGACACTCTACTAACAAATGATAAACTTAAATCATTATTGTTGGTGATGTTCAGATCCTATCCAAGAAGTGGTTTTTAGCTGAGAGTTCCAGCTGCTGCCAGATAGTTTATTGCAGATCCAGATCCTTAATCTCTTATGGATCCACCAAATATTTCTTGGTTATTCAACTTAGTTTCAGCTGTTACTTTTTACAGATCCGACATTCTAAGACGATTGTTTAGTTTTTCTTTGACAATCTACTCAATTCTCTCAGAGGCTATGAGCTTCGAAACACCTCCATTGTTAGTGTTAAGTGAATTATCAGTGGTAGCTTCTTTTTTAACAAGATTTAGACCTAAGCTGCCTTGCTTGGGGGGAGATACTCTTTGTTGATATCTAGAATTCGTTCAACAATGATTAAAAGCTGGCAAACATTATGAAGACCCCTTGAATAAATCAGTGTAAGCATTAATTTTGGCACTAATTCGAGCGGCCTCCCCACTAATTTTGACGGGCAATTATTAACAAATGAAGATAATTACTGTGCTTTATTTTACTGAATTGCAAATTACAAGACTAGACAACTCCCAAACCAGCCAAATAATTTATTTTTACGTTATCATAAATATCTCGCAGATTGTAGTATTCAAAAACAATCAATCCATTATAAAGAGATATTTGTAGCAGTTCATTCTCCACAAAAATACTATGAAAATCCTTCAATAATTCAAATTTAGTTATCCCCTTTTGAGTCTACTTCAGTAGTTACAAGAGTCCTTGAATCCCTTCTAAAGATTAGACAGCGCATTTTTGGTTTTTAGTTTAGTTTGGATTTTTAGGCACCCTAATGTAATATCAAGTCTTCCAGCGTATTTTTAAAAGATTTTTTGAAATTTCCAAAGAATAAATCAGAATCAAAAAGCAATGAAGTAAGGAAATAACTTATGAAGAAAATATATCTGATACTGTGTAGTTTTTTACAATAATATCAATCAGTCAATAAATTCATTAATATTATTGGAACAGCACAAGACAAATAAGAAGTTTATTCAGTTCAAAAATACTCTTTAACTGTTATGGTAATTTGTTTGTAATCGTCTATTAGAAGATCCAAAAAGAAACCTGCACAGTCCCTAACATTATTAATTACTTCCTCTTGAATCTAAAGATTGATCAGCCTACTTGTAAGCGAGCACAATTTTGCAGCAATTTTATTATTAGTCAGCATTTCAATTGTAAAAAATTTCTTAAAAATTAACCATAGAAAACCAGATTAGTTTTTGAACTCCCTTTAAAGTTGCTGGAGAAATTAAGAACTTGGAAAGTGTATCCTTACAAAAATCCTTTCTCTCTCAGCAGTAAAGATATTTTTCGCTTAAAAACCCTCAATTTTACTATTCAAAAAATTATTAAAACAAATAAGAGTAAGGCGCAGAATATCTTGGCTCTTTTCACAATAATCTTTATCATTTTGATAATTAGTATTTAGAAATTCGTTCCCTCAAACACTTCATTTATCTTCATTCTCTTTCTTTATTACATTTTCTACACTAAATTAACTTAAGAATAAGAAGAATAGTGTAATGATAGACAGATCATCAGAAAATAAGATATCTGTCGGGATCTCCAAACAGAAATCAAAGTTAAGCCATCAGAAACAAGAAAAACTCCAAGAATCTTGAGTAAATTGTATCTTTTTTGGGTTTTTGGAAATAAAATTCTTTGATGGTAGTATTCATTGATTGAGGCGAGTAATATGATTAATTTAAGATATTACTTTTCTTTTAGATGAATGATATTTTTTGTTGCAAAGTTGAATAATTCGAATATGTTTGCAGTTTCATTTTTCGCATTACATATCTGTAACTCTTTCTTTGATTTTCAAAAGCTTTTGTTCTCCCAAAATAAATTGCTTTTGTTTTTCACCTAAATTGGAAGGAAAAGATAAAAGAACAAGAATTCAGTTATTTATGAAAGTGATAATCTCTTAAATCAGCATTTATGAAATGTATGAAATAACTGAAAAAATAAATATAATAGATTCCAGGTAATAAAAATAGATTTAAATCATAAGCTGGATGGTAATTGTAATAAATGAGTTCTTAACGCAACTAACTTATTGAATCAGTTAATTTATTCTTTTTTTGAGTTTACACAACGCTTTGGACAATATCTCAAACGTAAGATTAGTGAAAATTTTAAAAAAAAAAGAAAAGGGTAATTATTGATATCTTTGTTAGATGTTAGATATCAATTCAGGTAAAAAAGTCTTATATGGGTAGCAATATTGTTCCCAAAAAAAAATAGATATTTACAGTTCAGATTTTTATTATTATTATTATTATTATAAGAATCATTTTGAGTTAGTGGAGAAATTGAAACTTAAAAATCTTATTGCATATTAGAATTGAATCTTCGCCCCAAAAAGCACAGAGCTTACAAAGACTAAAGAGTAAAGGCTGTTTACATACAATGAAATTGATTCTTTTTACCAATACACAAAATTTGAAAATGTATCTTTAATAGATCAATTTTTAAAATTTGGCTATTGGAATCGTAGAATGCTACCCTTAAAGGCATAATTTTAATCAAAAACAACATAAAGAGGAAAAAGATTGTCTTTAGAATAGACTTCAGTTTTTCTAGTACCAATCCTGATAATCCACACAAAAGTCAGCAGTGAGAAGAGTGAAATATTCAAGAGAAGCTAAAAGGAATATTTACAAAGAAATGATGTTCTAGATAGTAGATTAGCATTGAAATTATGAACAAATGAGGAGTTTTAGTTTATTAGTAATAGGGTGGTTTTATCTCTTCTCCTTCAAAATGCCTAAAAGGAAAAATTCTAAGAAGAGTTAGCTTTGTTTGCAGTTTAGAATGTCTAGTTATTGCTGCTGCTGTTTTTGAGAATCGTATTACTGTTTGTAGGAGTTCGATTGCTATTGATAGGAACAATTGATGGAATTCTTTGTTATGTTTGTGATGAGATCGTTGTTGAGCGCTGCTATCCTTTGCGCTGATATTCAACAGGAGATATATATGTTAACTTTTTGCTGTTTCTCTTTCTCACTTTCAAATCATCATATGTGAAATCAAGTTAGGTTTTGATGATGCTGTCCCAATCTGCAAGATTATTCTAAAGTGACTCTATCTGCTTCGCTTTCTCTATTTTGTAGAAAAGTTTAGTTTTTTGAGCTCTCAGAGTTTAAATCCCATTATCATTTAGTTTTTCTACTTCATTAGAAAGTACAGAAAGCCTCTATTCGATAATGTATAGTTCACTATCAGCTCTTCCTATGATCAAGACTAAATCCTCAAGCTTGGATTTACAGTTTGCTTTGGATTTCATTTAGTTCACGATTGCCTCCTTGGTTAATTCCATAGCTTGGTTATGGTAGATTCCACACTTTTCGAAGATTATCTCTGATTTCTGTGAAAAATATTCATTCACTGAGTACCAATCTGAGACAACATCGTTTACTTTACAACTTAACATCTCCAATCTTTAATAGAATGCTCTCTCAAAGTCAGTTGCATTCGGAGAACATGGCTACTTATTTTTATTTTGTGCTGTTGCAGGGAGCACGGAGTTTGTTTTTGTTGAGGCGCAGCCTCCCATTGTTTGTAGTAAATGAAGCAGATAGAATAAAATAATTCGATAGTTGCTTTTTCAGCAAAAAAATATGTTTTTACTAGATTTTAATTTGCTTAAAAAGTTAATAATCGTATCCTTTGATGTCACAGATGAAAACGTATCCTCAAAGAAAAATAAGCGTCATGCTAAACTGATTATTGTTTCCCATGCATTAAAGTCACTCTGAGACACTTTTTTGTTCTTTGTTACAATGCCTCAACCACACAATGCGTTTTGTTTAATAAAAAAAAGGGAAAATAATTGACTTTGAAGCAAGCAAAAATATTAATTAGTTTGAATTAAAAATAAAAGAGAAGTTTAGCATCAAAAAAAGAAAAAAATTGATTATGCACCCACAAGCTTCACAGCATTCAGGATAAGGAGAATCAGTAGAAGAGCATAACAAAAATGGTTAAAACTCTCATTTTCAATTTCAGAAAAGAAAAGGAAGAATCGAGAATTCTGAAGCAATTAAAGTATTCGAAGGGTATGAATACAAAAAGAAAGAAGTGGAGCTAACTAATATGTTGTTCTAGTACATTGATGAGAACTACATACAGCGAAATTATTCCAGAACAAAAACGGAATACGAGCAGATGAGATACAATATCTCAGAGTACAAAGCAGAAATATTTCAGTTGATCCTCAAAATCAAAAACATAGATTCAGAACGCTCATAAGAAATATGCAGCTTCTATAAATTGTTAGATTATCTAGAATAAGCGTTCGAATAGCTTCCTAAGTAGCTCAAATCGGTTAGTAATCTGATTGACTTAAAGATCTGGAATCAATATTTAGCACAAAATGAATTTCACATTCCTAGTAATATCGTAGACATTATCTTTGAGAATCCTTATTGTAATGCATAGGTATTTGCGCTAATGGTATTGCATGTCTATTCAATGTCAAACGAGCAGGTTCTAATGGAAATATTACATTTGCTCGAATCCTTTTATTCTAATCAGGGAATATCGCATCATAAAAAGAGTCTCATTAGTATTTTTAAGAAGTACATTGAGTTTATTAGCAAGAAGCTCTAGTATTAAATGGATTAAGATTAACAAATGCAAAAGATTATTAGTGAGGATCTAGCGAATTATAAGAAATAGTTGAAACAGTTTCTTCAATTCCTAAAGGAAACATTCTCTCATCCAGATAGAGTGCAGTCATGAAAAAATAGTCTTTAAACTATATGAATTTTTAATATTTATTATTTCTTTTTCTCAGTTAATTCCATAAATTATCTGTGTTGTGAGTTACTTTTGGCTTTTGAAGGAAAAATTCTGATATCTAAGGATACTAGAGATCAATCATCAATTTAAAATCAAAACTTCCTTTTACTAACGTTTTTTAGCTTTTTCGACAAACTTCTTACATTCTTTCCAGCTATCACGAAAATCAAAACCAAAATAGAATAATTGGTTAATCCAAATTAAGAATTAGATAAATTTATTCGAGAAAGAGGAATGCATCGTAATAGTTTTGAAATGACGTGTAATAATTATGTTAAAAACCTTTTAGAGGGAACTGATGTCGTAATTAGTTATCATAACAAAAAAAAAGGGAATAATTTTGTTTCAAACATTAAAAACAAAAAGAAGCAAGTAAAAAATAAATAAGGAATTTCAAATAATCAAGTGAAGAAGTTTTAAAATGAGTTAAGAAGGGAAAGTCAAAAAGAGATTGGTTTCTAAGACAAAAGCAATAGAACAGTAGTCGTAAAGTACTACAACTCTTGGACCTTTAAATAATTAGAACCCCCAAACGGAGCATAAAAAAGGAAGTTTACGTGAGAGATTGAAACATCATGTTGGTCATCACCTCTAGGCACCATCGTTTATGAAAGATAATGCGTTTATTCATTCTGGGTATAGAATCAATTTTACATCAATGAAATCCGCAGTTAAGAGCTTGTTCATGGTGCATAACGAGCTTGTAAACATTTGGAGTCATTTCCTCGGGGCAATTCTAGTTGTTATTCTGAGCATATCTTTATGTACTTCATTTGCAAATTTAGACATTGTGTCCTGGAAGTAGAAATTAATAGAGAATGTTTCCGAAAAATTGAACCCACTGTACAATGAATTGCTAGCATTCGATGAAGCTCTCAATTAAAAGGTGCAGAAATAAGTTGAAATTATTCGCTAGGATTACCATATTTTGGAGGAGAACTTATTAAATAACTTCAATACACTTTTTACTGAAATGAAAAATGAAATCACACCACATAATGTAGAAGAGATTGTTGAAAAATGGAGACAGTTCTCGTTTCAAGACTACTACCATTAACTTGATCTCACTACGCTCAATAAATTTAAAAGCAAGGTAAAGAAAAATAATTCAATCTTTTCTTTTTCCAAAAAAATAAACTCTGAACCACCCCTCCCCTCCCCATTAATTTACAAACTTTTCTTTCGAATTTTCCTTGATTTTTCCCCAATACCTTCATTTGGTAACTGCTTATAAAAACTTTAATTTTGTTTATCTCTACCAAACTCATAAACTTCTGTTATGTTTAGCTTTTCAACTTTTTTTTAACAAAACCATTTTTTTAAGAAGTCTCAAAAAATTCTTAACCAAAAAATGCTTAATAATTTTTAATTTTGACTTATCCTAGTTGATGTCTGGACTAAATGACATGAAGAATGACTTAGTCCGACAAATTGACTCGCATGAATTCGATTGGATAGACTTTCACATGACTGATTTCTTGCACGATAAAGATGTTGATACTGCTACTAACGTATCTCCTACGCATGAAGTATCTCGTTGGCCTATTTTCGTATTCTTGATATCAGCATTTCTTTGCTTAAGCTGCTCGACTGCTTTTCATATTTTTTACGTAGTCAACCCAAAGTACAACAAGATTTTCCTTAGACTTGATTACGCTGGTGTAGTTCTACTGATAAGTGGGTCAACTTTCCCTGTAATCTAGTATGGCTTCTTTTGTCAACCTTATCTAGCGATTTTTTATCTTAGCTTAGTCGGATTAGCTTCTGTGGTAGTTTTCATTGTCACACTACAAGACTTCATTGATGAACCTAAAAATTTCATGCTAAGATCGTATTTATTTTCTGCTCTGAGTGTCTTTGCTGCTGTACCACTTATTCACTTAGCTTACTATGATATTTTCGATTCATCGGCGATTGGAAATTATTCTATGATAAATAGCATTTTCTACTATATTCTCATGAGCGTATGCTACCTTGGAGGTCTCATAATCTTCGCGACTAGATGCCCAGAGAGATACAAACCAGGGAAATTCGACATCTGTGGATCTTCACATTAACTCTGGCACATTTCAATTCTTCTGGCAATTTTATTCACATACATAGGATCCATAATCAATTTCTACATCCGCAAAATGAACAGTTGTCCAATTGCATTATGAAAATACATCAATTTGGCTCTGTTTTGCATTTATTGTCATTTTAAGAATCACAAATCAATTGTTTTTGTAAATAACCTTTGAAAAAAATTAAAAAAGACTAATTTGACTGCATTCAAGATATTTTTACATGATACTAGCTTTTCATACTAATTAATGTAAGATAATGATGCTTGTGTGTATGTATTTGTGTGATTTGTTAATTTTATTCTTGAAGCAATCAAATTTGTGAAAGAAAAAGAAAAAAACACAAAATAATAAATAAAAAAAAATAAAAGAATTATTTTTGCAATATTTAGAAGAAGATAAAAAAATGGAATAAGGAGATACAGATCAGTTATTGTTCTCGAGTCTTTAGCAGCTAGGCTTTGAGTTTGGAGGAAAGAAGATCACAAGTCTTTTTGAAATCGATGGAGATATTCTACGATTGTTGTGCTTCTAGTTTCTGGAATTCATGGGATCAAAAGTCACATTGAGTTCTATGAAGGGACAGCAGAAATTCAGATAATCTTCGAAGATAGCAGAAGAACTAAAAAATCTATGCGGACTGAGAATCGATATCAACTCTTTGCTTTCTCCGTCAAAAGATGACTTGAGAAAGATTTTAGTCACTTTGATTTAGAAACTCTCGATGCACGAAGATGGCGACAGTGCACGTCTGAATATCAGTCAGAGAGGAGAAAATACTCAATCTTTCGAGACATATGAAGCTAAGATTATGTTCCTGAGAGAATAAAGACGAAAGGATATTTTGAAGGGTTGGACAAAAGAAGAATGGATTCATCCTGCACTTGGTACTACGAGGTTTAATTCCTTCAGATGTTTTGACTAGGAACTGCAGTTAGACAGGTAATCTCTCCGAAATAAATTGATTATTTAGGTTATCGACGGAAAATCTAAATAAAGTCTCTATTCTTCGCTGATTAAGATAATCGAGAATCGTTCTTAAAAAACGAAAAAAGAAGAATACATTCAAGAAAATTTCTATGCTGAAGAATATGAGGAATTGCATTTGAAAAAGCATGCTGCATAAATCGAAGCTGTGAAAGTACAGGTTGCATAGGATTTCTCCATGGCTAACAAGAAGAAAGTTGCTAGATTAGCAGATTTGCTGATTGACTAGTCTCAAAAAACTGAAGAAGAAACGAAATAGCAACTTTAAGCAGAAAAACCGACTCTATTTAACTATGAAATAAAATTCTAAGAAGAAATAGAGACTCAAGTAGCGGCGCCGGCTGCAGCAGCTGTAATTACTGCTATTGCAGCAACAAAAGCCCCCTCTGCAGGAATTAACTTTGGGAGTGGAACAACTTAAGTTTAGCTTCAAGTTAATGAAGATAATTCGAGAGAATCTGTGAGTACTGCGAGCGGTCTTATCTCAGCTTCTGAAACTAGTTAAGCCACAGCCTTGAATGTTTCCAGCCAATCAGGAAAAGCTAAATAAGATGATTTCTCTATTTCCGCTAGTCAAATCTAGCAACGAAATAAATAAAAGAAAGAAGCTGCTATTGCTGCTCTCAGCACAGAGTTTGAATCTTTGAAAACTTAACACAAACAAGAAATCGATGTCATCGTCAAGAAACAAGAAGAACTTACAAAGTAAAAATATAATAGTTGTGATAAATGACACTAAGTTGAAATGGGAAGAAGTCAACAAATCTTTTAACCTGAAAGTATTCCAAAATGAGCAATAATCAATTATTATTTTTTGCGAAAATTTCTAGGAAGATGGAGAAATACGATGCAAAGAAATAAAAAATGGAAGAAAACATCTAGTAAAAGACCGAAGAGGGTGAGATTCTCAAAGAATAAAACAAATCTACCAAAAAGGAGATTGAAAATATGGAACTATTGATACGTGAGCTAGAAATCAAGGGAGCTGGAGGAAGTTCTGAGCTCAAAAAGGAAATTGCTGATTTAGACGATGATATCAAATAAATCGAAGCTGAATGGAAAGAATACTAATCAAAAGAGCTCAAAGGTCTTGAAGAACTACAAGAGGAAGTAAAAATCATGATAATACACATGAATTTGAAAGATTTTTTTGGGGATTTTTCCTTTGACAACTGTAAATAATTTATTGATTTTTTCTCATAGATCTCAAAAAAGAAGGAAAAAGCTGAAATCATGAGAGATAAGAGCAAAAGAATTGATGCTGAATATCAGTAGCTTGTTGCAGATATCTAAAATAACTTTGAAAAGAATGAAAAGCTGGTCGAAGACTTCAAGAGAATGCCTCAGGGAAGCAATCGATAAGAGTATGTCAAGAAAATCACTGAAATCAAAAAGAACTACGACAAACAAAGAGGAGACATCTAAAAAATTGTTAAAGATGTCAAGGATGTTGAAGAGTAGATCGTCTACTATCAAGGCACTTTAGATAGGCATAAAGCTGAATTTGAAGGAATCTACAATGCAGATACCAAAAAGAATGAGTCGTTAAGTAAGCAGATCTTCAAGATTTATCAAGAATACAGCAGTATTTTTGAATAAACTGCAAATAACCTCCGAGAAATTGGAAACAAGAAAATCGAAACAAGAGCTATCGATGCAAAGTGCGTGGTCATCGCGACTAAGCATTATGACAAAAGCATGGAGAAGCTTAAGCAAGATATCGATGAAATCAAGCAAGAAAACATTGAACTGCAGAAAGCAGTTAAAAATTGATGAATTATCAAGGATAACAGGATAACAATATTTGTAGCATTCTTTGTTGTTTTTGATGTGCTACTTAAGAAGAAAAAGACAAGATAATAATATTTTTATTAAAGGAACGAGCTTGAATCTCTTATTTGTTTTTTAGTGATGAATTATTTTTGATTGATCTATTTTTATTGATTGATATTTTTATATTGATTGTTAAAACAAAATAAAGATAAAATAATCATCTAAAACAGATTATTAAAAATGCAAGTATTAACCAGAATAATGCTAAAAATGTAATGTCTCTATTGAAGAAAGTACCAATAATTGAAAGAAAGGAATACTTTTGAAAAGTTTAATAATCCTAAGAAGATGACTTTAAGAAAAAAGTGAGAGAAAACACACATCCTAAGGAATTTTGAGTACACATTGTTAAAAGTTTTTGAAAAGAATCTTTAATATGTACTCTCATTTAGTAGGTAATTTATCAGTTTTTGTTTGATATTTCTGTTAATTTTCCTTCATTTAGCTCTCTCATAATATTATCATTGAGTTCAGTTCATTTCTTTCCTCTTTTTTCTTAATGATTTTTGGATTGTTTTTTCCCATTTTTCAACAATACAAACTCAAACATTCATTGTTTATTGTTTTCATTTTTAAACAAACACAATTACAATTCAATAATTATTATGTTAAATCCCAAGATAAAGATAATTATTTCCAATTTCAAATAAGGGTGAAGGCTTCTTAAGCTAAGCATGCAGAGCATAGTTGTTTATTGCTTATTTTAGATGTTGCTCTATTCTTGAAGCAACTTGAACACCTGATGAAGCTCTGTGTGATCTTGTATGGTAATTTGATTAGCTATTCTGGCATTATTTATTATGAGATATCAAATCCTTATTGAGATTGTACTTCTTTTTACTGTGATTAATTGAGATTTGCACTTTCCTTTCTTGATGAGCTATGAGACCGAATCCTACTGTTCTAAGAATTTTATGAACCCCCATCTTAAGGTATTCCTACTTAACAACATGTATTATCTGGAGGCTATTAGGTAATCTAAATAGGGCGCTGAGGGAACATAACACCGAAAGTTGAATTGAGTTCATTATAATTAATAAAAACAAAAGGTGCATTTATTATCTCTGATTCATTGCAGAAGTTTTATAAATTTGAAAGCACATTACTTTCAAAGCTAAGCTCTTTGCACAGAGCCAAAATCATGTTGATTTGCCCTAAAGAGGTTTGATGAATTTGGAAATTTAAGCTATGAAACTACTTTGCTTTCGATTATTTTAGGTCGGTTTGATTATCTTCAGGCAGGATTTTAAGCCCATCGAGGATTAGGAGAACAAAACTCATGTTTAGTTCTTCATCGACAGTTTCTAAGTTTATCTTTGAACTAAAGGTACTCAAAAATTTCCCCCATTTCTCTAAAATATCCGAGCTCGATTGCTTTGATTTACAGAGAAAATCCACGAATTCCAAAGAAGTTTTCTTTTTTTCAGGTGAAAAGGTCTTCCATTTTTTAATTACTTTTTGATTGAATGGGATTTGCTAGTTGGATTAGAATGTCAGCTTCAGTGCGTAGAAATAACTTTCAAAAAGTGAAGAAAAGGAGTGTAAACCCTAACTATAGGTATTCTAGAGTTTAGAAGATATGCATGTGTTATTATGTAGCATCTCGATTTCAGATTCGCTAAAGGGTCTCTCAACAGGTCCCTTTAAATTCAATTTAGGTTCTGAAAAGTATTGAAAATAGTATTAGAAAATCTAAAAAAAATGTGTGATGATGTTACCTTGTTATAATGGGATGCTTTCCAAGAAATAAAGTGTCTTTTCCTTATCCACAATCAATATCAAATCTGTTACTTAAGATTATTTTTTTAGGTAAGGTTTAGCTTCACATTTGTCGGTATGCAGGAGAAATGTATCAAAAATATCAGCAAAATTAACTCTGAGAAAAGTTGAGACTCTTTTAATAGTTTCTGGTTCATTGAAGTCTTAAAGTTGATCCTATTTTAGTGCTAAAGCTTTTGTAACGAGAGCAGTCGTGATTATTAATTTTTCTTTAGGACTTAAAAGCAGATGTTCTGCTGTTTATTTCTTCCTGAAATTTGCAAGTAAATTTATTATTCTTTCGATTTCAATTTCCTCAACGTTTATCTGAAGGATTTCTACTGCAGTTTTCCGAGACAAGACAATTGAACTCTGACAGAACTCCAAATATTATTGAAACTAGAGAAAAACCTTCTCCTTATCACCAATTTGTTCATTGCTTAGGAACTATTTATCGATGAAGTAGGAAAGAGCAAGATAAGGTGAAGTAAATTTTTTGAAATATTTCAGGTTTGGATCTTTGATTTCATAAGATTCCACAATTCCCTTAAGCTCTCTGTTAATATTCTTATCGATTAGAATCTAATCTTCGAAAATATCTGTGTTTCTTTCTAAAGAACTGGCGACAGAATTTTGATTGAGTTCCATGATGAAATAGATATCACTCTTTATGAATAATTCTACTTATGTTAAATGCCCCTAATAGTCAAAACTTGAATTTAACATAATAATATCACATTCTATTTCATCAATTGGCTTTGAGGTCAGAGAAGGTTAAACCTAAATGTCAAAAATTTCCTTAAAAGCAATAAAAAAATCCTTTCTTTGAACCATTTAGTTTTGAGTGTAATCAAGGAAAATTGAGTAAATATCTTTCAATAAGGGATAAGTAAATAGCATCTTAGCAAGATCTTATTTCTACGCAAGAAGATCATCCATAAACAGAGCGAATTTTCTTAATATATCAGAGTTAAAAAGAATGTTATTTTTCTTCTCCAATTGTTTGCTAATATAGCTGTAAAGATCCTCGAAAAATTTCTTAAATAGGTCAGACTACTTTCCTAACTTTAACCCTCCTTAGATAAACATGAGGAAATATGCAGGAAATAGTTTAAGCGCTGGACAATGTTTTGTATCTGAAGATTGTATTTCACAAATTCTTAAAAAAGCAAACCGATTTTTCTTCTTTTAGTTTATTTCTCGAAGGTGGAGGCTGATATCCTTAGTAAAATCAAGCTCCTTGCCAGAGATCTCTAAGGATTTTATTTAAGTTGATGAAAGACTTGAATAATCATTCTTTGAACTTTTTTTTTCTTCTAATTTCAGAGTACTGAACTAAAAATGCAAATGAAATAAGGGAAATGTCATAAGTCTAAACAAAATGCTACATCTGGGTAGTTTTCGTTCAAGATTGTCACTTGGTACTTCTATTCATCTAAGAATTTAGGTGTGTATTCCTTGAGTTTCATTTGTGCTTCCAAAAAATATAGCTTCAAAACTTAGAATATTACAGATTATCTGTTTGTTATTTGATTTTATCTCTGAGCTAATTCCCAATGAATATGATTTAGTTAAGATAGTAAACTTTTTTTTAATTTGTTGGAGATTAAATCATAAATATCAGCCGCACTGAAAATAATCCAAATCTTTCCAATTAACGTAAAAATTGCTTTAAAGTCTTCTTATAAAAAAAAATGAAGCAAGAACCCTTTTAATTTTATTTATTTTTTTATAAATAAAAAACAATTTAATTTTCTCCAAAAAATTCATCGAAATCCTTTGCTAAAACAATTCCAATAGCTTCAATAATTTATTACTTTAAGCTGTAAAAACGGCCATATTAATGGATTAAATGATAATAACTAAGTAATAACAATATATTATATTATAAAAGAGCATATAAATGAAGGTGGGAGGGAGGGAGAGTGCGTGTGAGTGTGGGATTTTCTTCTTCTTCTTGTTGAATTAGTTTGTTGCATGGTGGATATGATGAATTAAAAGAGTATTTCCAAATATGATTTTTCAAGAAGCCGAATTTTTTAAAGGAGTCGAAGAGAAGGAGTTGTTATGGTCACAATTTATTTTGTTATTCCCCTTTCTCCCAATGTTTTACATCTATCCATTTCCTTTATTTCGAGGAGCTCTTTTATTTACTTAATTATTAGTTTTTTCTTTCTTTTTTCCATTTTTTTTATCTTCCCTTTCATTTTAACAATCGTCTTCGCAAGTTCTCCTCAGAGAATGAGATTATTACGAATGAGAATTATATTATTCATTAGATTGTCTCTTATCATCATTACTGTCGCCCTCATTTTCTTCTTCTTCAACATCCTAATCTTCTTCTTCTACTTCTTCTTCATCTTCAAATCGAACTTCTCCTATGTATCCTTGTCCATCTTAATTGATTTCCATCTCAGATTAATCTCCTGATTCCATTTTCATATATCTCTCCTTCTCTTTGTTGAATTGCGACTTAAATTCCTTTCAAAAACAAAATAAATTAGCCAATCTATCCTTATTGACTAATAAGAATGTTACATCTAGATATCCAGGAGGAAAATTCAAGCATAAGTCTGGAGATATTTCACCTGTTTCCTAAGCCATGCATATCGATCTCTAGTTTAAAAAATCAAATAAACATGAGTTCAATACATTAAACTATTTAAACTTCTTCCCATATATTTCTCAACTTCCCTTCATTTCCCAAAGATATTTTCCCTCTTACCGCTAGTCTCTCCCTTTCCGTTTTGTTTCCTCCATTGTGTTTCAATTTGATGTGAAGATTCAAAGATACTTCTGATCCATACAGTTTCTGGCATTCAACATAAGGACATATGTGACTCTTTTGAATTTCAACAGCTGTGCGTCTGTTCTTCTTTTTGTTTTTCATCGATATCAGCTTCTAATATTCCCTGTGCAGTTACTGTTTTTTGTTTGTTCCCAAGAAGAAAGAAGAATAAGTTTAACAGCTATTTCTTTATTTAATCTACCAAATCTACATACAACCTACCTATCATCCCCCCTGACATTTACCTCTAATTCTACTATTTTCACATCCAGAAGCTTGTTCTCTGATGAAAACTCCTTGATTTTCGATATCATCATCTCATTCATCAAGTAAGTTCTCCAAAACTCCTGATAGTAGTTCATCCCCTTGCTGTATTTAGGATACACTGTTCAAAATATCCAATCATTAATCCCATAGAAACACACCCAAAAAGTGTCTTCCTCCCTTAAGATTTTTCTTCCCTTTGGATCTCAAGTACAAAGATTCATCCCGTTTAGCTTACCATTTGCTGAAGGTGTTTGTGATGATGATAGACTAATATGTTCTTGAATCCATGTATCATTCTTATTCACTTTCAGCTTCTTCAGCAACTAAACTGTATTTCTCATTTCATCTTCCACTTGTATGAGGTCCCTAGCTGCTTGCGATTGCTGAGCTGTGAGTGTAGGATAATTTGAGTTGTTTGCAGTAGATATGATACTGCTGCTATTGCAAGAAGGCATTCTTTTTGAAGTTCTTTAAAAAAAATCGAAGAAAAATTTACAAATCAGAATTGTATTCAAAAAAGAAGAATCAATTGGGGAGGGATAGATAGTTGTTAGGGGGTGTTTCTTCCCCTTTCTTTTATTTCAAAAAATAACAACTTAATCATTATCTTCAAGTACTTTTTTAATTTCAGAGTGTTAATTTACAAATCTAGCAAGCTCTATCAGTAGAAAGTAGTCCGTTTTTTTCTCCCTTTAAGGATGTTCGCACCTTATTCATCCATCTAAAAAGCTTCTCTTCTACCAGCTAGAATGGAGTCATTAGATTATCTTGTAATAATCTATCAACGTATATTTTCATAAATAAATGTCAATTTGAATTTAAACTCTTTAGGGAAATGTCAAAGCTTCTTTATTAATCTATGTATTCTCAAGTTTTAGATTGGTAAACTCATCAAAAGGTAATTTGGCACCTTGATTATATCAATTTTGAACTGAAATTAAAAATAAATAAAAAATGATTTCTCCGAGGATTGATCTCGGGACCTTCAGTGTGTTAGACTGACGTGATAACCACTACACTAAGAAATCTGAACTGAGAATAAACCCTATATTTTTCTTAATAGTTGTTGATATTTTTTATTTTTCCTTATTATTTCAAAAGGAAGTTTAATTTTCATTAAGAGCTAACTGGAAAAGAAGAAAATACACGTAAATTATTTGACATATTTTCATTGAAAAATTGGGAACACAAAAGTGATTTTTCAACCAAATATACATAAGCATCTCTCTGAAGACGAAGTAAGGTATCAGATATTCTTCTCTCTTCCGAAAAATAATTATTATTTCTTATCATGTTCTTTCAAACTCTCCATCTTATCCTGAAAATGTACCCCTTTTTATTTTAAAAGACCAAAGATCATAGGTAGTGATGACAAGTAGAAAATAAATAAAAAAACTAGGGTTTTTCAATATTTTTAATAATTCATTTTGTAATGCTAAGAACTGGATTAACTGACTTGTACTTGCAGATCTTTCTTTGTTCTTCATTTGAAAATGCAGTTTTATCTTGTTTTGAATACTCGCTCGATTGGCTCTAATACTCCACCGGGTAAAATTTTTCAATGAAAATTGATGAGACCATGGAATACTCGAAATCTTCAAAGATCTTGAGAGTTTATTGAGAGTTGCTTTGTTGTCTTTATGTATGAACTTGCTCGATTTACTTATTTGAGATGAATAGTTTAAAAATTATGAAATGCTCTAACCCAAACGGGAGAGAATTATAGCTCGGGAATTGAAGATTCGGAGGATATTCAATTGGGCACTTAATTGCTAGGACATCACAAAGCAATGATATTCCATCGACTGTGTTAAATTAAAACTCTCGCTAGAAAAAACTTGAATTGCTTTCCTCATCAAGCTTCAATGTCAGACTTGAAATTGATATCATCCTTCGTGAATTCGGTGGAAACATTTCAGGAAATCCATTCCTCTTCACAATAAAATTACTGACTTCATCCTCTTAGATCCCATACAAAGCAAATAGACTTTTACTTATTTTAACTGTGCTAGGGCAAGTAAACGAATCGTTTTGATGAATATCGACATCAAAGCAGAAGTAAAAATCATTTTCGCTCATATGTTCAGCAATATATTTGCTAAGACATTCTTCCCTGTATTATTCTCGCTGTTTGAGGAAATCTTCCACAAATTTTTCATCTGGTTTTTTCTAATCTTTGATTTAATTCAAGAATATTGTTTATTTCTTCACCAGAGATTGGTATTATTTCAGCATTTGTGCAAATATATAATCGCTTGCATCTTGCTTATTTTCAAGGAGATAGATAGCGAAGTTGAATTCTTTATTGATTTAAAAGCTGAACTAATTAGTGGAAAATAAGTTTTTTTGTTTTTCAAGTGCCTCACACTTGATAGGTAAACTTTAAATTGACTCATTAACTTCATTTGATATTTCAAGTGGAACAAACCCACTGAATAAGAAGCTAAACAATTATACGATAGGTCGGGGCAGTTAAACTGAACATTGTCTCAATTTGGTTCTTTTACAGAGTTCAATAGATTTTTGTTCCATGGATTTTTAGAACGCTTTTATGTATTGTCTTTTAACTTTTTTGATTTTTTTTTGCAAACCATTTTGATTGCCATCATCACAAAGTTCGTTTTCTTCATCTTCTACATCCCTTTCTTTCTTTGATTTGGTGAACTTCTCCATGTATTTCTGGAAAGGAGATACCTAGGAGATACCTGTGTAATCAGTTAAGCAAAGTGTATCAGTTTTAGAGACTTGCATCATAGCCTTTCAATTTATTTTGGGTTGAATTGTTTGACTGTTTTTGTTTATCAAAAATAAGGAATCTTCTACCTATTAAATAAGAGAGAGGTTAGGGTAATTAAATATCAAAAATTAACCATTGAGAAACCTTATAGAGAAAGCTTACTGTATTTCTTTAAGATCAATATATTTTTTGGGAAACGATAAAACTTGGACCATAGTATTAAAGAACTACTTTACTTCCAAATCCAATAATTTGTCAAAGAAAAGAGCTGATCAAAGAATGAAATTTTATGAATTAAACAATCCCTTTTTAAGTCATGTTCTAAGTTATTATTTTAAGCTGATGAGAGATTGATTGTAAAAACAAATACTCAAAAGAGCAAATCATATTAAAGATATTTAAGATATTTTTTTCAAGATTTTGATCTCGATACTTTCAATGGCATCAACTGGCACTCTTTACCGGCATTTAATATAATTCTTGATGTTCCCTTAGAGTAAGAATACTATCATCTTGAGAACATTCTTGAGGAATGGCTGGGATAGTATTTTACTATCGACAAATTTGACTATTTTTTGCAATGCTTTTTTGAGAGTCAAAAGGATTTTGAAAGGATGTGGAGGACCCATTTTAAATTAGTTAATTATTTTTTCCAACAGTTCCTTGTCGATTTTTTACTGTGTCTCAGAATGCTAGCAATACTTGTAAGAATTATTAGCTGAATTATTTTACTCCATCGCTTTTTAGCTAACTTTGCAATTTTTATCTTTATCATCTTGAGTACTACCTTTGCTATTATTGTCACCCTAATTATTTGCACTATTTGATGGAGCCTTCTAATCAGTAGATTCACATGTTATCCTCTCTGTTTCTTCTTTCGTTTATTCAGGATAAAACTTATTTAAGAATAAATTATTCTACAGGCCAATTTGCTCTTTAAATAAATCTCTGAATGAATTATTAAGCACGAAATCTTACGAGAAATTTTTCCAAAGTTTTGTCTTTCCAATGTAGAAAACTTCTAGATACTCAGTGATTTTTATGTCAGAATCTTGCAAATTCATTGGATTATTTAACTCATAAACCTTCTTGATGACTTCCGATATTCTCCTGAATTGCTTCTTTTCTTCAACTGGCGATTTCTCTTCCTAGGGATTACTGCTAATCACCTCTGTTAAAACCTCAATAATTCCTTCATGACACAATAAATTAGCTATTTTTTCACCAAAAATTTTAGTTAATCCTTCTGCACCCATTTTCATATATTCTTCAATCACAAGATTAGCAAGTTTAGTACTCCTAACTAGTTTCTTCTCGTGATTATCACCCGTATCCTCAAAGTACTCATCAAGAAAATGTTAAACTTCTTCTTCTAATCTTTTGCGTTCTTCTCGCTTTTTGTAATCATCTAAATCTGGTATTTTCATGAGATATTTGAGGTATTATTTTTTCTTAACAGGCGGTTAGCTTTTAAGTTAGTCTAGAAATGCATTGTACTCTTCCGTTGGCATGTATTTGCCATCTTCTAGAAGAGATCGGAGTTGCTCATATTCTTTGATCACATTGTCCTTGAAGGAAGTGTTCAAAAAAGGGAATTAAATATTCTAATCATCTTGTTTGAATTAATATTCTTCTTCATCGCCAATGTATTGCAGCAGTTATTCGTAGAAATCTTTAATTTTATTTTGTTTTTCTGGTTTATCTGTTTATTACGGATGCTATTGCTATCCATCTTAACACATTTGATTTTGTTATTCAGGGTCTTATTTTTATTGCTAGAGTTATTCATTTCCACTAAGGACTTTCGAACTGAAAGATTGATTGAGAAACTACAAGCTACGATTATTGTCTTTCTCAAACGAAATTTGATCAAATAATAGCGGTGGAAACATATTATCAATATCATCTTCTTATTTGATTTAGCTATCACTATTTTGAAAATATTCTTCCATAATCTGCGATTGCGACTCAAGATCTTAAACTGATTTATTCTAAGCAAAATACAGTTGTTTTGAGTTATTCTCAGGATTATTTTATTCTTGTTTTTTGATTTCCAAGTTCTTTACAGATAAACCTTCTTTCAAGATATTTTAGGAATCACAAATAGTCTGAGGTATTTGTTATTTTTTATCCTCGATATGATCAACATTATTGTCATTTATGTTGTTATCTTCAATGTCTTTTTGACTAAACGAAGCACAAGGGAAGTTCGAGAACGATTATGGCATTTGAAATTCCAATGAACTACTGCTGGATTCATTTCTATTAAATTGAAAATTAATTTTATATTTTTTAGTTAGAACTGAAGTAATATTCCTAAACAATTCGATTTATTTTTCTGGAGCCATTTTCATCGATTAGTTTTTGGGATTCAGATTTTTGATAAACTTTTGATATTACGAAAAAGAAGGCAACGGATTAGGTAGGAAATTCGGTATCATATCTTAAGTTGTAGCATTCGAATCCTCAACGAATTCCTACAGAATCTCTTGCTTACTGACGGTTTATCTAATTAATTAATGTAGAATCTTTTAGAATTGATTTGAATTATTTTGTATTAAATCAGGATGGATTCTCTTCATGACTTCATGCTATCGTAATTTCATGTATGGATTTTCTTCCATTTTTTATTAAGATTACAGCACACTTCCATGATTAAACTATTCTAAGATTGTATTATAAACTTTATTTTATCGCACAGACCGTATGAATTCCTCTTCGCTTACATCTAATCCTTTCAGTAATCCTTTCGAGAATCCCCTTTTAATTGTTGACAATCCATCAAATCTCTTGCTGATTATGGAATATATAAATATTTCATTTTCAGCATCAAGAGAATTGATTATTTCATCTGCTTTCTTGAAAGAATCGCTGAGTCTTTTTTGTTACTCTTTTTCATTCGTTTAGCTCTAATAAATTTGTCTCATTTAGTTGTTCTTATTCATGATATTTCTAACAACTTATTAGTAATTTTATAATACTTCCGCGAAATGAAGTGACACTTGATTATGCATTGATTTCAATGCATCGATGATATATTGAAACTCAATTAATCCTTGGTATGATCCATCTAAATCGAATTCAACTCTGTTTGGGTATTTGATACATCGCAACACCGGCCTAAATCGATCGAATAGAGTATTGCCATCTTCAATTTCTCTAATTTTAAGCTTATGCACGAAAAGATCCATGTCTAAAGTTATTTCCCCAAAAAGCAAGAATTTATGCTAAGGCAGGATTTCTTTTACGACTGATACAGTTTATCTTAGTTATCGCAAGAGAAACAGCTTTAAATCGTCTGGAATTGCAAGCTCACTGAGCTTAGTTGAGATCATTTCTTTAGGCATTATTTCCATTTCAGATGAAGGGAAGAACATATTTACGCTATTTTTAGCAGTATTAGAACCTTAAATTCTTGAGATTATGTGTGGAGTTTTTTCTTTGTTCGTTTTGTCTTTACATATGCGTCGTTTCTTAGGCACATTCTAGCATACCTGAACTGCACTCTTGATATCTCCACATAGCTAATTCTTCTTCTAGTTTTTCTCAAGACTATCTTGATTGGTTTTAAGTTGATTAACATGAAGGTTAGAAATATTATTTTCCTCTTGTTCCATTTTAAACGAAAGAACAAATGCAAGCAGAGAGCTCTAATTGTGTAATATCTACTTTCACTTTGATTTCTACAGATTATTTTTATAAAAAACCTCAAAATTGAATTATTCCCTTCCCTGACAAAGAGCAGATTTTTTTATTTTTGCGCTTAAATAGCTAGTTAATTTGCAGTTAAATTAAGATATCCTTTTAGGTAATTCAAAGAAGGTTCTTAATTCAGAATAAAGTACTAATTCACAAGCATTAAAAGAATATTTACGCACATTCATTTGTTAGTATTTGTTAATAAGAAGATATTTATCTCAAAAAAAATTAAAATTATGAGCGCTCAAAACAGCAAATAAGAATAATCATAGCAACCTACTGAAGAGAAGAAAAAGGGCGGGTTGTTAAGCTTCTTAGCAATCAGTTAAAGCTCGTACATTAACTAGGTATTCAATAACGCGTTGTGGAAGTGCTTTGATTTCTATCATGAAGAATTCAAGAAATAGTATAAAGCTAAAACTCCAAACATCGAAATAAAAGATTTCTTTGGAAACGACCAACCCTTGTAAACGAACGACCTTGGGGACTTTGAGAAGCATTGCGTTCTTAAAATGAAGGAATACACGGATTCCCGGTTATTCGAGGAACAGAAGGTTTTCTCGGATTGCAGAAAAGATTGTGAGGCATAGACTGCTTCAACAGGGAAAGTTCTGAGCTTTATTAAAAATGAGGGATGCTACAAGAACTGCAGGATTGATTTTGATAAAAAGAATAAGGAAAAAATAGTAGAAGTGTTCTCTCGTTTCCTTCCTGAACTCTTAGAACTTCAAAAGACAAGTCAGAGAAATGAACAACTCAAATAAGAAAAGCAGAAGATCAAAGAGTTTAAAGCGGAATTCGGTGGAACTAACAAATGAGAAGGTGGGTTTCTCTATGTTTTAATAATAAAGATAATTCCATGTAATATGTTTTGTATCTTTATTTCCTAAATACCCTGACACACACACATACATACAGCATATTTTTCTTAATTTTTCAAAACTTGATGAATTATGCAAACATAAATAATATTTTTGCTCTTTTCGAATAATAATGATCAGATTAGCAAAAACTTTAAGTAAAAAAGCTCTAAAAAGCTAAGAAATCAATATTTTTCTTCCAAAAAATAATTATTTTGATTCTTGAAATCTAAAGAATTATTTGAAATACAGTGAAAATGGAAAACCAATTAAAGATCAAGCGACTTGCTTCTAAGGCAATATTCCATAAATCAACAAACAAAGGCAGTATTTTGATTGACAAAGCTATAATATTTGAGGATCACAATAGCGACAATAAATACATGGCTGTTGTGTACAGTGATAGCACTTATGAAGTAGTTAATCTTGTTTCGAATGAAGTTTAATGTCAAGGTAATTTTCTTGATGCAATAAAAATAAACAGAGAACAAGAGAAAATAGTTGAAGATTCATAAAATACAATTTATAAAATCGATTATTTTGAAGGATTCTCATTTTTTATTATCGATGATAGGTCAATTTATTTGGTAGATCTAATGGCCAACAAAATACTAAGCTCAACTCCCTTCGGGCAACCAAACAATATTAACAAACAAATGTTGGATAATTCATCTTTTTAACTTCAATAACAGAACTACAGCAAATGGAGCAATACACGAAAAGCTTTTGTGTCTTCCTGCGTGATTTCTATGAGTTCATAAGATGGGAGAATATTGATCATTTTAGATAAATTTGAGTCTTAAACATATCCTGAGCTGCTGATCTTTCATGGAAAAGATGATAAAGATGCTAAAAATGAATTAATATTATTTCGATAAAAACTGTAAATAAAATCTGAGTAATACGAGAATGGAAAGCTGCTATCTTGTTTTATGCCTGAAATGAACACAATCTATTTAGCAAGGGAGTGCTTTCTGGAAGAAGAATTTATGATCTACTAAATATCTGTGACTGCAGAAACTAACACAGCACACAAGCTTCAACGAATTACTGACGAGAAATAAATGTTCGAAAAAGTATCATTTTCAATCATCGATTTGAGGCAAATTGATAAGGTTACTTTGGGAATTTTTGTTAATGGAAATCCTGCTGGACTTTAAAGAAATAATCTACCTAATTCGAATACTATCGGCCCTTAAATCTTAAGATACAATACCTCAAGTGGAAAATTTCTTCCTTCAATCTCCCTTAACCCAGCAGAAGTAAAATAATCTGGCATTCTTTCATCCGTTTTATCGATTTCTGAGAAGTTTATTCTCCTTCAATTCCTTGCTGCCACTGGTAGTTTCGTAGGTATTTTCAATAAAACCAATAATTCTCTCCAACCTCTTTTCGGATTCAATACTTTCTAAAAAATGAGCTTAAGGTATGCAATAATGCCATTCTTTGACGTATAATCAGTGAGTTAGTAAAAGAATATGTCTGGATCGATGAATGATTCTGAACTATGCTTCTTTGTAATAAATTCAAAGAGAAATAAAGTTAAATAATACTATCCTGTGGGAATAGCAGAATCAGTAATTTATTTTCTCCGATAAAAAGGAATAGAAGAATAAATTAGTGAAGTAGCTCTTCATGATGTGGTAGAAATATTAGGCTTGTTGCCATAGCCTAAGATCAATTGAAGCTTTGAATAAAACATTTCAAATTAATTATTAAACAAAAATATGATCTGACAGTGTAGGATTGATGATACTTTATTAAAAATGATCACACAGCCATAAATATAAATTCAATTGTTATGATAATAATCTGGATTGCTCTTTGATTTTGGCTAATCGTTATTGTTTGATTAATAGCTCATATTTGTTATGTTTCCCACAGTAAATTAACTTAATCATATTAAGCAAGAATTCTTTTTTTATGAAGTCGGTAATTACTATATTTTAGATTACTTCTCAAGTAGCTTCTTTGTCCTTTCTAGGATTTACTTAAAACTCTATGCAAATGTCTCTGAACTCTGTTCTTGACCATTCTGAGAAATTTTCTCAATCGAAATGACTTCACTGTCTGCTCGAGTCTACTCCGATGGATGCGAAGAAGTATGTCTATGAGTCTTCAAAATGAAATCTTTTACTTACGATTCATGAAAATTCATGCTCAGAACCTTTTCTTTGTGATGTTTAGGAGTAGAAGGTAATGCAATGTCCTGAACAGAAGACAAAGATTGAGTTAAATTTGGATTTACAATACCAGATTGTTGTTAGGTTTATTTCTTGGAAGTTGAGGGAAGATTTCCTGATACCGAGCTCTACGATCCTAGGAGTCTTTAATGTGGAGAATTCCTTGATTTAATTAGTCCTGCTAAATTTTAAGAATTGCTGGCCGACGTATTAGGTGGGTTAAAAGTTTGTTGTTTTCCACTAAAAGACTAGTTCGATGATAACACCGACCAGTGAACAGGATTCTTCTGATCCTGATTGTTTCTTGCAGCATTATTCGTCCCAGAGATACATCTTCCTTGAGTTACTATTGCTGATGAAGAACAAGAAGAAGATGTTTTGAGCTGTTCTTCTAAATCTGAGATAGCATTTTGTTTTAATTTAAGTTACTCTCTCTATTCAGAATTTGTTTTTTCAAGTGCCTCAATTCTGATTTTTTACTAATTTGAAAGCATTTGTAGTCTCCTAAGTTCAACAGCAAACTATCCTTCATCTCTTTACTCGGGAGACTGCAAGAATGTCTGCTAAGAACTGTGACCTAACGTTGGTTCTGTTTCAAGAGGCAGAGACAATCGAGGTGGAGAAAAATGTGTAAAAGCAAGATTTGATTATTTTCTCTTATCGAATAATAAGCAGTCCATTGATGATCGCTAGGAAGATGTGAATAAAGGAGAATGGATTCCTAGAGGGATCTTAGTTGTTTATTGCTCTTAGACCATTGATGTTCCTCCAATTAACTAAGCTTTTTTTGAATTTTCTTAAACTAATTTGTTATCTCCTCCTGGATTTCCCTAAAACGGAGCTCGCTTGCTAATCCCAGCTTTTTTTGCAGCTGGAAAATAGAAATTCTGCTTAGGTAAATGCTTATCAGATTGTAATCCCATCCATAACTAAGAAGCCTGTGTTAGTCCTGAGGCTTCAGAAGATTTATTGGAGACAGATTATGGATTGATGATTTGAGATTTGCGATGAGAGTTGAATGCAACTATTCCATCTTCTTTTCCTTCACTTGATGAACTTGGTTGCTTGAAAGTCTTCATAAAGGAATTTGCATATGTAACTGATTATTTGTTGGTCTGCTTTTACCCAGCTTATTTGGAAATTGCGGAATCAGGGCTAAGACTGTTTCCGATGGATTCGATGTTTTGTGTGAACACTTAATATTCATTATTACCACTTGGCAAGGCAATAGAAAAATTAGAAGTTAGTTTCTTTTTACTGCCATGGAGAGACGAACCTAACTAAGAGCTGGGTATCTTTGAAGAGAATCCGTTGTTTGCTAAGTTATTCATTGACAATTTCTATTATTTTTTCTAATAATTGACGTCGTAAAGTTAGTTATCAGAGAATTGTTTGTAGTAAAAATTGATAAGCTTAAGCCAGTTCTGGGTACTCTCCAAACTACAAAATTAAGTTATTTGGGAGATATTTTTTTGAACTGGAAATAAAAACAAAAGGTCAAGCTAACTCAAATAAATTCACAAGGTTTCTTTATTCAGAAAATTATTAGTTAGACTAAATTCAATTTCGATTCTTTATTTGGAAATGATTAGCTGGAATGCAAGAAAACAATGAAACGTTGGTTTTTTTGTTATTTCTTTCTTTCTTCCAAGACAAAAAATATGTGCCAATACTTGTTACTTCATATCTTTAATTGAATTGAGTGGCTCAAAAGTATTTTGGATTCTTAATTATTTAAGTTATTTGGGTTTTGGAAAATGTTAAGAAATATTCGTTGTTTTTTTTATTTAATAGGGTATGTATGATCTTTTGTGGAATATTTAGGAAATTGTGTTAAAGTCAAGATTTTTGTTTAGATTAGAAAATTAATTGAGAAAGGCATTTGAATTAAAGGGGAAATTTTCTATAAAACATAGTAAAACATCTCTCATTTTTATTCAATAAATCTATTCAAATTAGCTATTTTTGTGAATAATTTCATGCTACAATTATTTTCCTTCACTGTAAATTCCTTCATTTTCTTTTATAAAATAAGAATATTTTCAAGTCAATTCCAAAAAAAATAAGATAAACATACCTAAGGAATTAGCTAATAATTATAAAAATAAATTAAACCTTTAGATATATTTCAACTCATTCAGATTGGTGGCGTATCTTTTATTTTAAAAATAAATTCCTTAAAATGGCAAATAGTAAGCCAATCAAGAATACCACTATTCTCTCATTTTATATATGCAGGTTTTCAACATGGTAGAAGATTCTTTTAAACCTTTTTTATTTTCATGGAGATTTGACATTTAAATTGATCATTTTCTTATCTACAGATGTAAATTTGTATTTTCAATTAAAGAAAAATATCCCATAAAAGAAAAATGAATAATTTTGTCCAAAGATATGGTTATTTAGCTTTTTTTTTTTAATCAAGACAAGAAGTAAGGGAGGCTATAAGCATTATAAAAGAAAATTCATCCTAAAACTAACCAAAATTTATTGATTTTCTTTTATTAAAGCTAATCGAGGAGTTTGTGTGATCAGCTGCTGATTATCATCAGGGAAATACGTATTAGATTGATTTTTTAATATCACAGCTAAGCAAGGTATAATAATTTCCTTTGAGATGAGGCAATTTGAAGAAGTCCTTCTAAATAATTAATAATCCTTTTTCTTAATTTATTCTGGATTTGTTCTTTTTCCTGTTGTCTCTCTAAGTAGTTTTTCTAGCAAAGCCTCCTCATTCTACTGAAAAAGCGCTCATTTCTCAGAAAAATATCTTCTTATTCGCTTTTTTCACATAAATATCTATGCATTTTTTGATAGAAAATATCTCTTGGATTGTATGAAAAATGAAAGTCATCGTAAAAGATACTTTACATTGGGGGAAGGCTTTGATTTTTAGATTGAATAAAATTCGATATGATGCATAAAAAGACACTTCATTTCTTAAAGGTAGCATACTTATTAATCTTTTATAAAACACGAGTATCCTTTTAAGCTGCGGGTCCTACCAAATGAAATAGTCTCTTAAGCTGAGAAACATCCCTTGACTTGCTCAAATTCGAGAGAACAGTGAAACCACAGATATTTAATTATCATTATAAACAGTCAACGAAATCAGACAGTTAAATTGTTGTTTTGTTTTTCATTTGCGATAATCATAACAATGTAATGAAGAACAGAGGTTGGGAGATATGTTTTAAGAGAGAAGAAGGGGGAGAAGGAATTTCACGATAAATAATAATGAAAAAAACAAATCCGAAAAATAATATTGGCTGGGAGAAGAACGAAGAAAACGGATAACAAAAAATATTACTTATTAACCAAGGAAACCTTTAATAATAATAATAATATAACTTATGAGTGATCAGAAGGCCCTTTAGTTTATTTTCTACGACAAATAAACTAGATAATTTGCTCTTTTCGAGGATGCTAACAATGGAATACTTCAAGGTGCAGCACTCGAAAGCGATTCCAATGCAACTACTTTAGCTGGAGCTAGAATTCTGCTTACTGAGTTGTACCCTGAATTGACTAAAGACATGCTTGTAGGTTCTTAAAGCATCTAAGTGACTGATAAAGACCATCGATAGTAATAGATCGATTTGCATGAAGATTGGACTACTCTTTGGACACACACGAACTACTATGATTTACAGGAGTTTCTGTGTGAATCTGAGATTTACAACAAAGACGATTTGTCTTCGTATGCTTTTGTAATATTCCTCAGCGAAGTCGGTGTGGAGAATTTGAAACAACTAAGGAAAGTTAGAATGGTCGATTCATTTGAACTCACAGAGTCGTTCTACGAGGAAGGCTTCATCGATACTGATGTCTACGAAGAAGGTGGACTTGATGGAATTGTCGAAAAAATCTAAAATTTTTCAACACAAGAAGGCACTAGATAGGATACATACATTCTATTCGTGAACAAAGAAGCAGATAGGGAAAAATATGTCCCAGGAAGACCATTTGTTCCTGTTCATGCGATTTACAAAGGTGTGTTTAAACGAAAGTTTGAGCATTGGCACACGTTTAACGTTGCTAAACATGAGCTTCCTTCCGATGAACTTCTTGAAAATGCCCGCTCAATAATTGTCCCAGGTAGCAGTGCAAATGCTTGGGAAGACCGCTAGTGGGTGCAAAATCTAAAACAATTCTTACTCAAAACCCACAGTGACTTCCCTCATATCCGTCTAGTTGGAATTTGCTTTGGATTTTAGATCCTCGCAAGAACATTCGGAGGCAAAGTGAGATAATTAGAGGCTCGCAAGAAAGACCCTCACTTTCACGTCATTGGAAATGAGAAATTAGATTTAAACTAAAACTTTTCTTAAGAACTATTTGTGAGAGATTTTCTCCCAGCTCATTCTCAAGTGCTCCATATCAACAAAGGACACGGAGACATTGTAACGGAGCTTCCTTTAGATTTTTTCATGCACATGGGGTCTTCTCGAACAGCGCATAATGAGCTGGCGTTATCAAAAGACAAAAGGATATTATGCTTCTAAGGCCATCCTGAATATGCTTATGAGTACTCCAGAAGGCTAATGGCTACTTTCAGCAGCTGCGAAGGCAAAACAAAGAAAGATTGGAATTGCCACATGACTTCTCCTTAATTTATTGAGTTGTTCAATAAGCCTAATGACCATTCTTTGCTGATTAAGATCATTAACAATTTCATCAGATAATGAATTGAACAATCACGCAATTAATCCATCAACTCTGGCCGTACAACATTACTCCCCTCAACTTCTTCTAATTTATAATTACTTTTTCAGGAATTCAAAACAAGGGATTGCCTATTACTTTCTTTTTCTTTTCTAATAAATGTTCTTTTGCATATTTGTACATATATTTCCTAATAGTTTACTTATTTTTTATTAAATTCAACAACACTATTTTTATACAGCATGATCACTTGGAGTTTTTCATTAATATTCAACTGCTTAATGCTGCAGCATTAGTGTTATTATTATTATTTTAATTTTCTTCTTCACTCGCATCTAGCTTTGAGAATATATCTGCATACATCTTCTTTTCTCCTTTGGAGTATTACGTTTTCTTTAGAATTAGTTTTTTTAAAATAACAGTTATTATGCATCTCAAAAACTCAAATTTTAAACAAATTCAAATAATTTACCTTTGATTCAAGTTTCTATCTTAACTGCTGAACTTCCTTTGAATTTTCAATCTTTCCCATCTCCTCGATAGACTGTGCAAGAAATTAATTCAAAGAAAGAGTTTGGTTATTTCCAAGAATGAAAAAACAAATAATTTATTATGTTGTTTTATAATCAAATGCATAACCTTAATTAGCTAAAACCTATGATTAATTTTGTAGGATACTTTTTAAAAAAATTGTAAAAAGTACCTGACTTGCAGCCTCATAATTGTCCCTGTCTAGCATAATCGTAGCAACTCTAAACAACGCCTTTTGATTATTTGGATTTATTTTAAGTGCTAGTCTTGCATTTTGAAGTGATTCATCGAAGTCTTTCAGATTATACTTCACAAGTGACATATTCACATAGCACTGCTAAGTTAGCAAATCCTATCTTTCTTATTCCTCTTTTGTGTCAGCGAATGTGTAGTCAAATTGCAATAAAGCCTTGGCATAGAAAAATGCAGCTTTTTCAAAATCTTTATCTTTTACAGCTGTATTTCCTTCATTTTTGAATTATTCAGCATTATCTAGCTTTTCCTTAGTTGATTTTTCATATAACTCACGTTCCTACAAAATAAATACATTTTAAAAATTGAAATTATTGTTTTGTGTATGATAATAGCAAGAAATGCTAAATTATTGAGTACCTTTCTGCGATCATGAGAGCATCCCATAGCTTACAAGTACGGATTCGATTTCATTATGTCATCGAGTTCCTTTTGTTTATCCTCATCATCTTTGATGTTGTCGAATTTCTTGCCATATTCCAAGGAGTATTTTTCTTGCAGGCTAGGAGGTTATGTCTTCTCATCTTCTAGGTTCTTGTATTTCTCTTCGATTTATTTTGCTTTCTTCTCGATAATATCGTTCTAGTAAGGTTCCCCAAACTCCTCGATGACTATCTTGGCGAAATTTAATGCCTCTTCACTCACCTCCATTCCTCTTATTTTCCAATAAATCTTGAGTTGGCGAAACAGCAGGATATTAACTTTTTTGAGCTTTGAGTTTCTTTTTTTCTTCCCAATGTTAAAAGTGTAGAACTTTCACTGCTCAAAACATTTCCATCAAAGGTAAGGGCATTCATTTTTAAACTGCATATTGCTCTTGGATACTCGAGAACAGAAACAGAAAAATGCTTTAAAGTGAATCAAAATGCTCTTTATTTAAAAAATGCAATTAAATTATTTTTCTAATAATAGTTTATCTTTTCATATGTGTTTCTGTGACAAATATTAAAAATGTATTTCCTTGGCAAACATTCATTTTCTTGGTTTAAACATAGATGTTGAGTTATTTGGAGCAGATGGCAATTATGATGATGGAGTATTCATTACTGCTCCAAAAAGTCCTTCAGTTTTTTATCCCATATAACCTTGGAACATATTATTGCTATTCTATCCTTACTGTTGCTATTGCTGTTGCTGAGGCTGTTATTGCTATTGCAAGGGATTTGACTATGAACCGAAGAAGGCTACCTTAGAAATGTCTTATTTAAAGGCTTGATTTAAAAATGGAGCAGAACTATTATTATTATTATTTCCTCCAAACGAAGAAGAACCAAATTATCCTTGACCAGTTCCAAAACCTGATTATGGTTAGCCTATTCCAAACCCTTGTGTAGTGTTGCCAAACATTCCTTAACCTTATTTCGGTTAGTTATTTAACGCCTGAAGAGGTTGGCTGAATGCCTTTAAATTGGATCCATCCAAATTCTGGATTCCAAATAAAGGCTATGATTGCTTCTGAGATGAATCATTGTTTCCTGTTGGCTATTAGAATCCGAACATATTGGATAGTCCTGATTGAAGTGGAGCGCCGAAAAGGTTGCCCATTCCAGTATTATTATTAGTATTCTTATTTCCAAATAGACCACCATTTGTAGCAGAAGAGTTCGTTGTGCTATTGAAATTTATTCCTGAAAGACTTGGAAAGATACTGATATTATTGTTTGGAATTGTAGGTGTTGCTGAAGCCTAAGATGATTTTGGGAACATAACAGATTAGCCAAATCCTTCCCCATCTAAAAAGTTAGGAATCTAACTCTATCCTGTTAGAGTTTGCTGTGCTGGCATCTCAGTAGCTTTGAAAATAGGAGTGGATTGTTAAGCTGACACAATTGAGGATTTGGGTTCCTAAGCATTGTTAACTGAAAGATTGTTCAAATTGCTCATTAACCCATCAAGTTAAGAAGAATCCTTACCTTTTGTCTTCTTTTTCATAGAAACGGGTTCATTGTATTATCCCTAATCTTCCTCTTAATCATTCTTAGGTTATTAGGGTTTAAATTAAAACATGCCACCTGATGAAGACTAAGACTAACCAAATAAACCAGTTTATTGTTTTAATTCTTTCTCAGCCCCTTCAGGCGCAAGTGGCTTTTATTGATTTCCAATATTTGCTTCAGAAGGAGGAGGTGGTTTTTAGAGAACCTATTACCCTGCGGGTTGCTGGAATAATGACCCCAATTATTATTTTTAATTATTTTCTTGTTGTGGTAGTACTACAACAGGAAGTTGTTTTTCAGCATCTTTTTAGCCTTTAGTGTTGTCTTGTTGTTCAGGATTGTATCCTGCTGGTCCCTTAGGTTTATTCTTTTTCTATGTTGAAGATCCAAATAGGCCATCTTCTTATGTAACTTCACTATTATTATCTACTTTTTAAGTTAGATTGTTAAATCCAAATAATCCACCTTCTTTAGGGTATTTATCAGTAACATCACTTTTATTCTCTACTTTCTAAGTTTGATTTTTCATTCCAAATAATCCACCTTCTTTAGGGATTTTATCTGTAGTATCACTTTTTCCTCCGAGAGCTTAAATCTATTATGCATTATCTTGTAGAGGTTTAGCATTCTGTAATCCAAAGAGACCGAGAGATTAATTCCCTAGAATGACAGATTATGCTCCTTGATTTTAGGGGAAAATATTAGATAAATTGAAAGGAGTTTATTGTGGTTATTATTATTCCACAGTCACAGGTGGTTTGGTTATACTTTTATTCTCAGTTTTTTCACTTTACTTTTAAGGTTCTTGTCCCCGAACTTCAGGGAGGGGATTGCTTTTAGCAAAAAGTGAATTTGGTGGAGTCTACGAATCTTTCTTCACGTTTTCAGCTAGTTACTAGGATTGAGAGGTGAGCTGCCCAAGTAATTTAGCAGAGGAGTTTGTTTTAGCAGGTAACGTCTTATCCTTTTAAACTTCCTATTTTTCTTTAGGTTGATCTAAGGAGATTGAAGTAATCTCAGAAGGTGATTTATCTCTATTTGAAACTGGAGGAGGAGTAATTGTATTAACTGGTATGGTTGGTTAATTAACTGACTACTAGTTTGATTCACTCTTAGGGATTCCTTCTTTTGGGACACTTATCTCAGCTGTTTTATTTGAAGCAGAAGGAATCGATATTGGAGTTCCAGAAGACTTAGAAAATGATTAATTATTACCTTGCTAAGGATTCACAACATTACCAACACTATTACTACTGCTATTTGGTTAGAAGACAACTCTGTCTTTGACAGTCGGATTGGCTGTTGTCTCAATGGTAGCATGTACAAGCTGAATAACAGGGATAATAGGATTACTTGAATCTTATTTAGAATTCTACCTTCTCCTTTGGATAAGTTGATCAAACATATTCTAGCGATACTTTAGATTATGTAAATTATGATGTTTTTGAGGGTTTTGTTGTGGGTTCTTGGGATTATTCGATTTGTTAGAAATAAACGATAAAACTCCATAATCATTTCCACAAAGTGAATCACTTTATGTGCTCATTTTTTCAAGATCTAATTCGACTGTTATTTTATTCTCTTCACGAATTTTCTCAATTTCTTGTGATTTCTATGAAGAATTTGCAACAGTGTAAGACAAAAGATGATGGTCAATTAACGGGTTAGTTAACTTATCTCCTTTGAAAACATCATTGTCGTCTCCACTATCTGAATCTTCGAGATTTAGTTCTACTCCTTGGAATGTTTTAGCATTCTTCGGATGATGATGTTTGTTTTAGTTTTTGATTTTGTTTTCTTAATCGGAAAGTAACTTTTTGTTGAGGGCTTTTTTGGCTTCGCAGATTCTGATTTTGAGTGCTTCGTTGAAGGTATTGATTAGCCCTTCAATCTTAGAGTTGTCTTCGATTTTTTCAAGTTTCTACTGAAGCTAATATGAGCTGTAATTGTTTTGTACAGCTTCAATGTTTAAGATGTTCAATTTCTAGTGCACAGTATGCAATGATGCACCATTTTGAAGGAAATGGTCAATAATATTGTCTAAATTAGTGTCCATTCTGGCGAAGACGTCTTCCAAAAAGTTAATTCTTTTAATTAATGTTTCTTCTTCTTGTTTTGTTTGTTCATCGATTTCACTTGATGCAACAGATTCTTCAATCTTTTCTCCTTTTTCTTCTTTCGAGGAATCATCTATCCTTTGATTTATTCGATTTACTTCTAATTCAACTTTTTCTAAGAATTCTGTAGATTCCTAGCACTTTATTCCGACATCCTGCAGATTCTTCTTGAAACTCTCTGTCCATCCAGTCTCTTTTAGTTTGGAATTCAAAGAATTTGCTTCATTTTGTATGCTGTGAACACTTCTTCCAAACAAGAAATTTTCCTCTTAGCAATTTATCAAATCAAGCACTTTTTGGGTCTTGCTAAACACATCCGAGAATAATGTATCTATGAGCTTAAGCTATGGAGGGCAGTCTTCTTATTTTTCTTCTGGGACTGCGGTATACTTTTTCTTATTTGAGGCTTTCTTTTGAATTAACTTTTCTCTTTGGAGTTCAATTTGTTTATTGATGTCATCTATCTAAGCATCATATTCTCTAACTAAGCTAATCTAACTAACACTAGCGTTGCTAATTGTCGATTTCAAGGCGGCCTAACCTGATTCGATTTGCAAACAAAAATAATACAATTATCAACCTTATTGATTTTTTTCAATATTTTATTTTCTTACTTATCTAAGAAAGAAAAGCAGAAGGAGACAATGAAAAAGAGCTACTCTCCATTGGGAACAACTTGGAGTCTCTTTAGCAGGGTAGTAAAGCACTCTTCTGATGGACAGCGGACATTTATTTTTATTTTTATTGTCGTGTGTCTCTTTGTTTAATTACAACTAAATAATCAAAAAAAAAGAAGGAATATTTTTTAGTTCACACATTCCCCTTGTGTTATTCTGTAATTTTCAACTTAATCCTTGTCACCCTTAAAATAATTTGATACAAATGGAATTATTTTGCCAAAATAATTCAAGCATTTAGACCAAACTTTTGATTAGTTTTTCTTGGAGACACAAGTTTTAAAAGAAGATCATTTACCACATTTTTTTATTCAATCTCATAATTATCCTTCTTCTTTCTTCTTTTTTACATTTTTCTTATTCATCTTCTTGTTCTTGTTTTCCTCCAAACATTATTCTTCTGCGTTATGTCAAAATATGCAGAAATCTTTTTTTCTTTTTTGTTATTTTGATATTTCTTTGTTCCTTCACTTACTGCTTGATTCCTACAAAATTCATGACGCACTTTGCAAATCAACGCCGAAAATCGAATTTAAGGAGTTTAATTTCAATATCAAAAGTAATAATAGATAACTAGTGTGTATCTGCGTATGCTTTCATTTCGTCTTATTGGTAACTCACCTAAAACTCCATTCAAATGTCTACTTTGGATATGTTCCACATATAATAATAAAATCTAACTTATTTCTTCTAATAATTATTTTTTTATTCATAAAAATCGACTGAAAATTCATTTATCTATTAAACGAAATGGTATTTTACGTTCAAATACATATCATTACAAAAATTTAAAAAAATAACTCTGAATCACAAAAGGTAATGCCAAATTTATCTTTGACAGGTTATTCAACTCGAACTGAGGGAAGTTCTGCATAATTTGGCTGTGGGAGGGTGATAGATAAGTAGCAAGTAAAAAAAATATTATTCTGATCCAGATTTCTGAAGGAACTTTAGAAAAAATGAGCGAGTCTCAAATGGAGAGCGACTCTAACGAAGAGTAACTATTGCCTATTGGAGGAATTGAGATTGGCTCTGAAACTATCATGGATGCTGAAGAGACTGATGAAGACGAAGATATCTTAAGAAGAGAAGTTGAAGAGAAGAAATTAGAGGTTTCTATGATTCAACAGTAATAGTAATAAAAACAGGAGTTGTAAAGTTATCCTCTAGACTAAGAATTACCTTGCATGATAGCGAACATGAGTATTTCCAGACTCTAATGGTGTGATTTTCAAGGAACACCTAATTTCGAGTAAAGATGGAGTGCTCATGCTTTTTGGGGCATCGAGTATTCCTACACAGTCTAATAAAAAACTGCCAAAAACAAAAAAGTTTCATATGTAATAACTCCAGAGGTTAACGTCTAGTTCAAGCGCAAGAAGAGTTGGACTAAGAAAAACGACAGCCATTTACTGAACCATGAGTAAGGGCATTATGTAATAGGATGCTTTTGCGCGTTAGAATTTAAAAAACAAGTTCTTGACACCAAATTCACAGATAATTATCGTTTTGAAATTCCTCGCTTATTTGACGCGATATTGTCAAATCACATTATTCTCGAAAAACGCTATGACAAGGAAACAGATCATCGTCTTGATAGGGAACAATAATCTCGATGGGATGAATATATGCTCCAAAAAATAAGAGAATATAAACTCTTTTTCTTGGCTCCAAAAAAAGCAAAGAAGACGAAAATTGGAAAATAATTATTGAAATGAATTTTCAATCATACTATCTCATAAATACAGTGTGGAATCACACAGTATTAATTTATTAAAACAAAAATATCTATGGCCAAAAAAAGGACAGATAATAAATCCAAAGTAAGGAGAAAAGGCAGCAAATAGGAAGAGGAAAAACTACAAAACCATAGCATAATTCTGTTGTTAGTATTTATATTTGGTTTGAGCAATTGTGATGTTCAAAAAAAAAAAAAAAATAAGTTTTTTCAGAGAAAAGCAATAAAGAAATATTCTTTTGTATTTAAAAAACTAAATAATTGGGTTGCTAAGTAAGAAAGAAGTTTTTTCATAAAAATCTTAATTGGGAAAATAAGGGATTTATTGATTGTGAAGAGAACAAAAAATAGTTTTTCTTCATTTTGAAGGATAGAAAGAGTAGATTTTAACAAGGAATTAAGGGGAGAGAAATAAAGAAAATCGGCTATCTCTGAGATCTCAATCGTGAATCAGAGCCATCAATCAGGAAGTACTCTAAGCTCTTGGGTGTTAGAGACAACACGATTGCATAGAAACAAAGAAAATCACAGAGAAAATGAGTAGTGAGGGGATAAATGAAAAATCTCCCTCTAAGACTGAAGAATAATAGATTTCTGCGTCAAAAGATGGAAATCCTCTTGAGTTTGAATGGGCTGAAACTATCACTGATGTTTTTCCTTTTTAGCCAGGATATGAAGATGTTGCTTTTTTCGAGAATCTTCAAGGATAAGATCGTTAAAATTAGCAAATACATTCGAACCAAGAAATTGGGACTATTTCTTAAGCTGGGTTATTTTTAGATCATCTTGAGTTAGGATAAGATGATTATGACGAAGGTGAAGAAGATTAATGCAATTACTGTGAGAACAAGGACAGATAATTCTATGAAAATGCTTGCATCATCAAGCGATTATATTCTAAATATGCTTCATCTTAAAATTATTACTACACCCGTGATATCAATGAGATTCTCAGCAACGGGAGAACTCACGCGGTTATCGAATTCAAAGATGTTTAAACCGCTGATTACGAAGCGGAGTATCTCAATAGCTTCTATCCTGTTTAAGAAGAAAAATAAATATCTAGTTAATTGATGGAATATTATAAGTTCCATAGGGATAATCCGAGACTTTTCATGCTTCCAGAGACAATTGTACTCGATGAGTTTCATACTAAAAAGCGTCGATATGATTATTATAGGATCGCTTAACTGATTGAATAGGAAAATGAAAAAAATCCATAAAGACCACCCAAAGGAATTATTGGAGAGAAACCACCATTGAGAACAAATGAATCATCTAGACCACATTCTGAAGATGATCTAGAGGATAATGATTAGATTAGAAATAATGAAGTAGGTTAAATCGAAGGGAATCTCTTAGTAGATATTAGCAGTTTCAATTTTAAAAGTGTACAAAGCCAGCAAGAAGAAGGGAAAAATAATGAAGAGAATATTCAAGTTAAAGCAGCTGAGTTGAAGTCAGAACTAGGTGAATTCAAGGTAAGTTAATAGGCTTATTAGAAGTTACTGCGAGCAGCAGAGAAAGATAAAGAAAAAGAGAAAATTGGTGCATAAACAAAATCCAGAACTGGATTAAACAGAGATGACCAATAGTCACTGACTTTACAGGAATTAAATTTGAAATTGGGGGAAATCGTAACAAACCAATCACGAATCAGCACGTAGAATTTCAGTTTATCGAAAATGAATGAAGATGATAACAAATTATTTGATGGAAAGGATTTAGATAATTTTCTTGCTTTTCTAAATAATACAAAATAGCTGAAGTAGATTTAGGTTTAAAATGTGCCTACAAACAATGCAATGTATGCTCAAAATATTGGTAGTGCTAAGATACCTGCGAGTAATAATTTGAAAATTAAACCTACTTTTTAGGGAATAAATGATTAGCAGTTTACCAATAACAAAAATAATGATAATTAGCTGAGAAAAAACGAAGGAAATGTTGGATAAGATTTAAAGAAACAAAATACAGCTCCTCGAGCGGCAACTGGGAAAAGAGGAATAAGTGAAGATCATCAAATCAACTCTGCTAGGATTTCTAACTTGCTTGAAACAGCGAGAGGGTAAGTTGAAAAGTAAAAAATGATGGAATCTACTTAAAAGAACAAAAATACAAAGGACTTAGCAGACTAATAAGACTAAATTGTTGGAAAACCTGGAAAAGAAACACCCAGTAGTCAGACTCAATTTTAGTAATAAAAATAGCCTAAAAAAAGAGCAAATCTTTAGCTGAAACTTGATGACATAGATTTTTACTCAGCTGATAATAAAGATCTACAATATGATGGCGGTGGTGGCACTTTTGGGGCAACTGTACCATAAGGGATTCCTTCTACTTTAAGTGTGAGATCTGCCAGAGAAACCGCTACATTTCAAGAAGTTCCTTAAGCGAATTACTCAGGGCCACTTTCTTGCTCTGCAGCGTTAACAAAGAATAGTTTTAAAAGCTCATAAAAACCCAATATTTCTCCTTTTTTTAAAGGAGAAAAAAGTAGCAGCCAGAGTTAGAAAAAAGGGATCAAAGATAAACTTTCTTCACCTAATGATGTTATCCCAAATAAGTCATAAAAACAAGGCGAATCAAATATCAACATCACAAAACCATAATAATAATAATAATAATAATAATAGTAATTCCTTCAACCATCTTCTCCATCTCAAAGTTCTGCAATAATAAAACCACTTTAATAGAACTAATTACAATCATCTAAATAGCAATAATTACAGTAATCATTACAACAATAATAACAATTACATTATTCAAGCAACCTTGCCAAAAATACATAACTTCATTCCGTTTCATAGAATTCCTTTGCTTAGAAACTCGACACGAAAGAATCCTAATTGCATACTCCACGATAACCGCAGCCATAAGCATAACTGACAGCTAATGCTAAAGTACCTATTATTAAATGTCCAACTAATAATTCCACCAAACCATAAATTTCACCAAGAGGAATTATTCAGGCACCTAAAAATACAGAAAACAAAGATGAAGTTTAAAATAAACTATCCATTCTCAATTAACAGCAGCAACTAACATCCCAGCAGGCAACAAATCAAGTATTTTAACAGTATCTCCAAGCAAATACAGCAGCATTTCTAAGAAAAAGTTCCTCCAGCAACAATAACTCAAAGATCAATGTAAACGCACTTTAGAAGAAATAATCCTAGCCATTAGCATCTTAACCTCGGTAGTCCTCTTAAATGTTAAATGGAAGCAATCCGAAAAACTAAAAAGTACTAGGAAACTAAAAATAATTGAAATTCAAGCTGAAACTAGATTTGTTAGATAATTCCAAGGAGAAATCGTCGCAAGGTTTACTGAACAACAGTAGCAGCTAAAATACATTTCCAGCTAATCTACACAATAGCAATACTAGTAACACACCGTATCTGAAAGATCCACTTTCATAGCGTAGTTGCTCAAGCAAAAATATGGAATAATAAACGCCGAAATATAATTTTTATGAAATGTTTAAATAGTAGATTGCTTCATAAGCATATTCCTCAGCGATATAAAACAACGCTAATGCTAACAGTGCTTCGATAAAAGTAAATCATCCTATAATTTAATAAGCTACTTCTGCTAAAGGTACAGCTTTAAATATGTTAAATTTAATTAACGCCCAACAAACTCAATCTCGTGCTCTTGCATAATCATAACAAAACAAACAATAGTCCCCTTCTTCGTCTCCCTCAAATCGCTAAACTAAGGTTTAACCAAACAATCCTTAGACAATTGGTTCTTCGTTACAAGTAGCTGGAAATTACCTACAAAAGTAACTAAATTAACCTTCAGAAGCAGAAGGATATTAACAAAATAATCCTCATTTATCTGTTTCACGTAAAATTTCTCCCAAAAACGCAGATCAACGTGAATAATCTAATTCATAGAAATACGTTCTCCCTGAAGAAAGTAATCCTACCTTAAAAAATATTATTCTCTAAAGTCCATCTCATTCCTCTGCTAGCCCTTTGCAGCAAGTTCTATCTGTGAAAATAATGAAACCAATCAAGAAAAAAGATGATCTCACTTTCAACCAAACAGGCGATGAAAAAGAATCAATTTCTAATAAAAATTCTCTCGATTAAACATCGCAGAGGAAGGTAATCAACGTAGTGCATCATTCCACAACTAGAAGTGAGAACCATACAAGGAAAAATTCACAAACAAATTAGAGTAACAATTTTGCTTTCGATAAATTTCAGCAGCAACAGCAAGCAAGTATTGCAGCTGCTTTAGCAGATCTCACCAAGTAGGTATCGAGAAATTCTTCGCTTGAAATAAATAATCCAAGTTTGCTTAGAAAAAAATCACCGTAATTTTTGAAATTTGATTCCAATGAAGTTTCGAAGAATATCTAAAATCTCATCCAATAAAGTATCGAGATAAATTAATAAATTCCGCATGTTCCAATTTCTATGCAGTCAGCGAGGAATTTCAAACAAGAAGGAGTAACACATACAATCCCATTACCAAAACCTGGAGGAGCAGGGGGAGCAACAGGAGGAGGAGGAGCAAATTCTGGAAAAGGATAACTTTCAGCTTATCATTAACCTCGTCCTCTCATTTCTTAAGCATAAATGTAGCTTCCATCTGAATAATTTTATGATCTTTCTAATTATGAATCAGGTGGGATTCCGAATAGCACCGGATTAGTCAGCAGTAATATTTCAAAACTGTAATAAAGTGGAATAATTCCAAACACTGTTGGAGGAGGTAAAATTGGAAGTCAGTCAAATATGATGTTCAACTCCTCTCAAATGCCTTCAAATAGCGCTCTTGCAAGCTTTGCGATTCTCAACAATGCCTCCTCTCTAAATCACTGTTTAGATCATTAGAGTTAATCATAACAATAATAAAGTATTTCCTAAAGAATCCTACAAACTGCAACTTTACGACACTAAGCACTAAAATCACAGCAATAAACTAAATCTCAACCTTACTCTCATCTTTGGTAATCTCAAGCTTAAGATAAATCAAACCAACTTAATATTTAAATTCAGTAATAGACTCCATCTGCCGTTAATGCTCCTTAATCTTGCAGTAACATAGGATTTCTGTAGCCTTCAATGAATTCAGGAAGTCTTTCAGTTCGTGCGAATCCGAATGGCAGTAGTGCACTCAGAGGATGTACAACAAAACTGAGCTCCCCAAAAGCTGAGAAAAAAGTAGTTTGTCTGCATAAACATACTAAATCAGAAAATTTAGTGAATCTGTTATCTCATTCTGAAGTGAATCTTCTTCAGAATTAACTTTCCCAATAATAAACTCAAAGTACTCAACATGCTAAGAAACAAATCAAGAATCAATCCCATTTTCCTTCAAACGAAGGAATAAAGCAATAGCCGTAGAGTTTGTAATAACCTTCGAACGGTACAAGCTCAGCAGAAAGCAGCTAAGTTTTTTAGCAACAAATTTTTTTGAATTAACTTCACTTCAATAATAGTAATGCCTTCTCGAACAGAAACACTAATATCTGCGATATTCACAATACCAACAATAATTAGGAACAACCTGCTAATAACGCTAAAACCAATGAGGCATTCATGCTTTCAATTGGAAGCAGTCATTTAATTACTCCACGAGCATCTTGCAGCCCTTTAGGAGGTGTTTTCAGTGAAAAAGTCTAAAGAGGCATGAAAAACAAAAAGTAGTCTGTTGCTTCTCCGTTGAGCACTCGGAGTGGCTAAATAAATTTCTAAAGAGATCAGTTTAGCTCAACTAACAACAGCTCAAATGCGAACACAAATAGCTAAAATAACAACACAAATAACTAAAATAATAACACAAACAGCTAGAATAATAATAATATGCCGAATTAAAACAGTAGCAGCAACAATAACAGTACCTCTCATTAAGCTAATTCCAGTTTGAATTATCAGCAACCTCCAACAACAACAACATAGCCTTAATCTTCTACATAATTGCCTCCATCAAATTAACAGACATCTTCGACTGCTAAAAAGCATCTCATGCATGGGTAAATATCTAGTCTTTTTACTGTTTCCCCATCAACCCTAACGGGGTAGATCTTTGGAGCTAGCCAGACAGCTTCTCTCCCAGTTTCTTTCATTTCAAGCAAAAAAACAAAGAAAAAATAGATCTTTTGAAAACTCGCTTAGAAATGAAGAAGTAATTGCTTTTTAAGTTCACACATATCCATTTTTCTTTTCCATCTCTTTCTTTGTATTTCACTCAAAATTTTGCATTGCTCTTTGTTTTCTTTTTTTCCTCTTTTTTCTTGAAAATTACAAAATGATTTACTTTGTAAGTGTAATTGCAGAACCAAGGAAGAAAAAGTTAATTTCTTGCACTTTCTTAGATGTTTTGAAAGTTTCCTAAAAGTGAAACCTCATAAGGGAAAGTTACAATGAGTAGTTTAACCTACAAATAGTCTTTTCAATTTGATTAAAATAGAACGATGTGAGATGAATTTAATCGCCTCGTTTATCTATCCCAATTTGTCTGTATACTCCCTCATCTCATTTGTCTCAGTAATTTAATGTGTGACTGGAATCTGTTTAACAAATTATTTCTAATAAAAGTAACGATTTATGCCATCCTTTCATTTGTCTCCACAATCATTTGTGAAGAAATCCTTCTATTCGTTCTACTTTTTTACAAATTTTTCATCCAAGAGAGTTTTTGATAAAAGTCAAACACAAATCAGAGGGCCATAGTATGTTGGAATCTTCTTTGATTTTTTCTTATGTGTTTCTATTATTTTAGATGCCAATAATAGCGTCTTCATTTCTAAGATTGTTTCTGCTTTTCTATGCCACTAAATGAGTACTTTTGATTTGCCAAAATTATAAAGTTATCACGATAATTTTTGTATCTTCTTGATCAATTTGAAATACGAGCTTTAGATCTGTAAGCCAGGCATTTTCTATTAAACCTTTTTTGATTAGTTTCTTCTTATAGAAATACATTAAATCTCACTAGCCTTATCACAGATTTTTTTTTCATTTTTCTTCATTTTTTTTCCATCGCTAAAATATTATTTCACCTTCAAAATCGAAGGAGAAAAAGGAGGCAGTTAAAGTTACAAATGATGCAATCAGATACAATTAATACTTCGTTAGAAATACAGCCACATCATTCGTAGTAATTTACAGAAATATAATGTAAGGGAAAAAAAGATAAAAAACAAAAAAAGGATTTAAAACCGAATTGACAGAATTCAGATAAGAATTTACTCTATTTTTTTGTTTTTGGTTTTGAGTTTTTCCATGATTTGCTTTTCTCCGATTTCTTGCTAATAAACAAAAAGTAATCCTTTAAATTCAAACAACTATTCAGCTCTATAGATTACTCTCTTTGTTGTAATAATAAATGGAATATTTAAAAACTTTCAATTTCAAATATTTAAGTGTTTAAAATATGTAAGCTAAAAGGTCAAATAAGAGTGATTCTTGATTCATTTAGGCCCTTAATATTATTCAAACCACACGAATAAGGAACTGCCTTTTCGAAAAGATGGGTTAGCTCATAGATTAATGTACATATTACACTTAATTAAAGGTAAAAAAAACCACACAATGAATGGAAACTATTCGTTGCCACAATTGCATTAAAAGAAAAAATCAGGCTGATTTTGCTCAAGATAATTTTTCTCTAATGATAACACCCTTTCTTGTAAGAAAATTACAATAAAATCCAGTTCATGAGGGTATAATTTAATTTACACAGTACGATTAAAGAAAACTCCTATGTATGTTTGATCAGAGGTTGCTCAAAAATCCGTATTTTTTCTTCTACTTATCCGAAAAGACAACCATAATTTAACATATTCTCTGGTTACATAAATAAAATTAGTCTCATATTCCTTTGTTATCTTAATTTTGTTCAAGATTAAAAGACTATTTTGTCTTTTCACTTGATTGTATGGTTTACATATTTTCAAAAAAGAAGTTAGCAGACTTTATGGTTTGAGTCAAAATATTTTTATAAATCAAACAGAGGCAAAAGATTATTTAAACCATAAGTTGTTCCATAACAGATGATTGAAGGATTCAAAACTGTTGAACTAATAAATTAGACTTCATTGAATTCGAAACTTGTTAGTAGATGTCAACAGACTATGTCCTATTCAGTATTGGAAAATTTAAAAAGCAAAATACACTTTTAGTTTACAGTACCTTTATGCTGCCTTTTGTTGAGAGTAATAATCAAAGTAGTAAACCAAATTCAGGCAACATCAGAAGCGATCCTATTGCCTCTTTTTCTTTGTTTCGCTTTTGTTTACAAACACATTTCTCCCCACTAAAATTGTAACCAAAGCTGTGGAGCTTGATTTATCTTATTTCAAGCATTATTAAAATTTCACAAAGGTGAAAGGTCTTAATTGATTTACTTTCTTGTGTTAGGTAAAGCTTCTAATGTTCCAAAGGGATGGGAAAGCTGAATTACTTCTTAGATCTTGTAAGTTGTAGGAAGTACTTTCGTTACCTTACCATAAGCGAGGCATTTAAAGAAAGAAGGTTTGATCATTTTGATGATAATTTGGAGATAATTAAATTAGGCTGTTTTGTCTTCCCTAATAATTCGGAGAATACAAATATTATTAACTGTTTTCCCTTCCAATAATAACAATTAATTACAAAGAAAGTTTGAAATATTCTTAAAAATAACTCTCGGAAGAACACACTCGCACTCACAAATAAACTGCTTGAACCTAATAATATGGATTCTAGATTGTCTCAAGAAAGAGCTTTGGATTCTGAATACCAGCTCTTTTCTCATTAATTGGACACTTTGGCTATCCCTTTTGTTTATCCTACGTAGACGATTGCTGTCAGCATTCCTTAAAAATCTCTTAATAGCACCAAGATAACAACAAAATAAAAAGAAAAAACAAGAAGATTTCTTGAACAAGCAACCATACGTCATGCTTTTGAGCCTGACCGATAAATCTCTCTGCCTAAATCATACTTCAAATTCCCGAAAATAGTAAGTGTCCAAGTCTAAATATCATTAGTTTTACTTTAAACAGATAATTTAATATCAACAAATAATTTTTGTAATGGTGTGTCCAAAATGAAATAAAAAGAGTCTAAAAATAGAATGACACAAAGGGTCCCTTTAAAATGGTCCAATATTAAATATCTACTGCCTTAACAAATCTATTTCTCAGTTTACTTCAAAAAAATTATTACTTTGTTATTGTTTTTGATGGATTTTTTATTGTTTATTTTGCAGGATTTCTACTTGAATTTGGATTGCCTGATGAACACAAATGGAGGCGAAAAGACCATAACAGAGTCTAATCTTTCTGTGATTAATCTCTTCAAACGCATTGAGTACTCTGAAATCAGCAAGAAGACAAACGGTGTTCATGTCTATTTCGCAAACAAATTAGGACCTGAAATTCCATTGTATGACAATTTCAATTTTTTCACATAAGGAATTGCTTCCATGTGCTTCTGCTAACTTGAGTTTTTCTCAAAAGGGAAATGATGATCAATAGATTACGTAGCTAAGGGAATTCTTTCCTTCATGATGTTTCATCTGAGTTAGAGAAATTTAGCTCTTAAATCGTCTAGTACTCTTCTGATTCTGATTCTCTTACAGTCATCCCGGATGTCTAGAAGATCGATACACTGTTTCAGGATAATGAAAGAAACACACTTCAAAATTAAATCGATGGAATCTTCAATTAAAACAAATTCCGTCCAATGCTTATTTGGAGAGGGGTAAACTTGGAATTGTCGTCAATGCACATTAACGAATCCTTCCTTTAACTAATCCACTACACACCTGAAGAATTCCAAATGGAGCTAGCCTTATCTGGTCTTCCAATGTAATTTAATCATTTGAAACATCAGCTAGCGATATGAATCAATCGCTTCTTGACGTTTATTAATTGAATTACTCATGATTTCTGGTGAATTCTTAGGATTTGGTCTTCGTTTAATTATCGAGAATGGATTACTTAAATAATGAAGTCTCTCGTATCCTTTTACTCCTTCTAGCCATTCAAATAAACTCATAAGGGCTCTGGCAGGACTTCTATTAAAGAGCTTCTCACACAAGAAGGAAATGTAACTAAAATCAGTTCTTTTAGATAATCATTTCTAAATATTTTTGTTATGTTTTTTTTTTGCAGAGTGTTTTCATGGAATTTGAGTAATACAACATGAACTTTGGCTCTAATAAGATTATTATTGAGGAAGCTACTCAAGAGGTTATTCCTCCGAAGAGGAAAACAAAAAAGAAAGGACAGCTGTCTTAAATTGCCAATCGCAAGGATTAAGATGTAGAGAAGGAGGAACTCTTGAATAATTTGACTTCATAAGAAAAATATTTTATTAACAATCACTATTTCAAAATATAAGATTTTGATTTCAACAAGAGCAAAGTATGCAAAGTTAGAATACTTCAGCAAGATTTACCTATCTCCTAAGAGAAATAGTAGATAAACATATCAGCCTGAACGAAATTGCGTTTCTAATAATTAATTGGTAGATTCTACTCCTTTCCTTACTAATTTTACTAATATTTTCCTATTGTTTAGCATCATTGTTTATGTATTTTTGCATTTCTTATTCTTTTTTTGAGTTTTAATAAACTAAAAATATCACACAATCAGCTAGGCTTTTATTAGAGCGTTTCTTGTAAAATATGGAAAATAGCTTGCCTTTTAAAACAAATGTAGAAGCATTTATTTTATTATCAAAAAAGAGTGGGGTATCTAGGGATACTTAATCTACTATTTCAATATGCGCTTAGCCTCATTATTTACTGAAAATTTTAATTATTTTAATCAAATTAAGGTAAGAAAAACAATATGCTTTTTTTCATAATATCAACTTTCCCAAATGGATTAAAAAGCAAAATTATACATGAAATAAAAATAAAATCAAAATATTGCAAACAACACCAGAAAAAATGAAGTTTTCTGTAGGATCATAAATCATACGCATGCCCAATGTTTATTATTTTGACACTCGATTGTCAGCTTCGCATTCATTGTTAAAAAAATGCTTTAAGAGGGTAGTGGCTCTTAGTTTTTGACAAAACCAACTAATCAAAATGCGGGATGATTGATCCAGCGCTTAAACAGCATAAAAAGCGCTTTCTCTCTTTTGTTTTTCATCTATGTATTGTTATTTTTATTCTCGAGCTTTAGGACATGCATTTCAATGGAATCTATTGGATCCTCACGTTTTTAGATACCCACCTGAACACTCATATGATAAAGGAAATTTTGGATGATTCTCTTTCTCGAGATCGTTCTACGAGGCGCCTATCGAAGGAGAGTCCAAGAAATTGAATGCATGGCCTATCTGTGAAGTATAGCTCTTTTTGTTTGCTATACTTCCGCTCAAATTTTCAGCTTTTTTTAAAGCTTATTGTATTCATTTAGAAAGAGATTAAAGAGAGAGAAAAGAGAGAGAAAAGAGAGAGAGAATATTTAAATAAATTTGAATTTAAATTAAAAATAAAAAAAATTGTAAATAAAAAAAATTCAAAAAAATATTCAAAATCAAATGAGTAAAAAAACTCAAATATTCCAAAAAAATGAATCCTAATTCAGATTCTTATTAAACACTGAATTATGAGAAAGCACATGGTGTGTGTGCTTTCCAACAAAAAAAAACTTGAAAAAAACTTAAGAAATTTTTTTAATATTTAAGTCATTTTTGTTGCTTTTCTTTCTAAGTACCCTCCCCATAGATTCTAAAAGAAAATAGAAAAAGGAATAAAAAACAAATTAGTTTAAAGAAACTTCTACTTCAAAAATTAAGGTTTACCAACAGTTTATTTATTGAAAAGTCAAACTGAATAATTTGATAATTTTAAGTATTTCGATAAAGGAAAATTGTAAAACAAATCAAAAGTTGTCTCAGAAAGGAAAACCTACCTAAATAACGAACTGCTCCCATGAATTTCCCAAAGATGAATTGAAATTTCATAAAACACTTTAGTTCGACCTTTTCGCTAATATCTTCGATCAATAAAGCGTTTTCTTATTTCATTTTAATGATTCTTTATTCGATTTCTTGCTTTACTTCAATCACAATAACAATATGCGCATTTAATTTATCTAAAATTGTTTATCTGCAGTAGGTCCTTGCTAATATTACCAATTCTATCAACTCAAAAATGTTCTAGATCTGAATGATATCCAGTTTTTCAAATGATATTGCAATTTTTTTAAGGATTTTTCTTTAATTTCTGTGCTCTTTCTTGTATCATTTCAGCATCATTATCAATAAGATTTATTCGTCTTTTAAAAACCAAGAAAATACACAGTAAGTTTTTTCATTTTCAATCTTCAATTTGGACCTTCAAAGTAAGCTATCTCATGGTCAAAGAATCTTGGTTTCTTTTGAAGGGGATTTAACAGTAGTCTAATAAACTCCTTAAAAATCCCTGAGATGTAGGTAGATTGGCATTCTCCTTTAATAATAATAATAATAATAATATTAAGTTATTTTTTAAATCTATGAAACACAAAAATACTAACAAAACCCTTGGTTGTGTTAAGTATCTGGAGAATTGATTGAGTAGTTAGCAGTGGGATCATTATGTTTTTTAAGAAGTCAGAATCCATGTGGTTTTTTGACTGGATGTGCAAAGGACATCCGAAAGGTTGTTAATAAAATATCTTTTTTTGAAGGGATTATCCTTAATTTATTGAAAACTATTACTAAACGAAACAATCTACTCTTACTAAATTGTTAGCAATATGAGAGAAAATTATTTACCCAAAGCAAACGGAAATAATCCCTCATATTAAAAGTCATCTTGAACATTACAGTATTTGTTTATTTGTTTTCAACTTTTTCTTAAAGATTAGATTATTTTGTCTATTTCTCACTGCATAATGTCTGTCTGTTGTTCTATGTTAACTTCAGTTAAATGAGCCTTTCATAAAGAATATATTTTTAATTATTCACCTTTTTAGAGATTGAAATGATGTATTATTTTTATTCTTTGCAGTATTCAACTTAATATATGTATGTGTCAGTGTCAACCTTAATGCACTTGGAATTATTTATTAATCTAAAAAAATATTTTAAAAAAATACTTGACACAACAAACAATATTAAAAACATCCTAAATGGAGTTGTAAAAATAATAATTATCCTCATCTGAGTGTCATTTGATATTTAATAAAGAAAAATAATATGATGGTAACTACATTCAAATGTTCTTGGAAGTTGCCAAAGAATATGATGAATCTCTGAATTGTTCTTTGGAAAATACCTAAAATGGAAAGATTCTACAGAGACAGAACTAGATTAAGAATTTACTCAAAGCTTTCTCAAAACACATAACAACAATGAAGGATCCTGAAATCAAATAAGTTTACAGTTAACTCTATGGAAATTCATAGCTGACTTATTAGAGCTTGTAGAAGACGGTTATTAAACGGGTTAAGGACAAGTAGACTCGATGGAACATGAAACTCAAGAGTATTTTACTCAGCAAAGGGATCAAACTCGTCTTCAATCATTTCCTTCAGAACTACTCTTCAGCTTGGCTGGAAACCTCGAAAGTCACTGACAAAAGGTAACTCTAGATCCTCATTAATGTGCTCCTCTACCTCATGAGTACTGATTCTAAGTTTGAGGTCATCAAAACCTATAAAAAATGATTTTACTTAGATTCAAAAAAAAAAATAAAGATGAAAATATTTTATTTTAATGAAAAATATATTGTTTTTTTTAGAACAACCATCTCATTTTCATTAATTAAATTGCTTTTGTTAAATAAAGAAGAAGAAAAAAAATTTTCACAAAAATCTAACTAAACTACATGATATTTAGTTGAGAAAGATAAAATTTTCTTTTTTTTATTATTTCAAAATAGGTGTTTTTCACTGGAAAACATAGATATTACAACATTTCAATCCCAATTTGGTCTTCCTTCCATAAATAAACAATCAAAAGAAAACTGCTTCTTATTTTCTCACCTCTTGAGAGAATTTAATATGAAGAAACTAATCTCCCCCATAAAAAAACAAAGACAAAAGCGAGAAATAAGGGTTATTATTTTTTAAATAGCCAATAATTTAGCAACACAACTCAAAATATGATAAGCAATCGCAAAAAAAATAAGTAAAGAAGTATGAATTACTTAAAAGATGGTTACGATGAAGATATCCATAATGCGCATCCTAAAGATTTCTCTCAATACTTGCTTCCACGTATCAGTAACAGAAAAAAAGAAGACACCAAAAACGCAGAATTGAGACTTCACCATAAGCAGCTCTCTTAATCTTCAATACTCGAGCACAAACTGAATTTTCTATTCAAGGATTTCGTGCCTCACTCACACCGCCATATACGAATCAAAACAGATGCTTCAAACCCATAAATAAAGGTTTTTTCTTCCCATAATTTATCCAATATAGACCAATACTAATCTAATCAATTCAGCCAGCATAATAGTGTGAATGCAGAAAGAACCAAAGACACTCATAGTTACAGTCATTTTCTGGATGACTCAATCTAAAATTAATAGAAAAAGCAGATGACACCTGAAATAAATAAAGAAATTCTTCTTAAAGCTCCAGAAATACATCAGCCTTCAGAATAACAACCTTCATCTTCAAGTTTTTTATTGAAAAAAATAACTAAAAATAGTGATAGAGCTAGTTTCCAAGTTGCACATAAAAATAGCAGTAATATTAACCTCAATTCAATTCATAAAAATGAATAAAGTCCAAAGCGTAACATTATCCCTAGGAGTTCCATCTTGAATACATCTTCTCCATTACTTTAAAATCTCCCAATGATTGTTCCAAAGAATAAACCTTCTACTAACGAATCTGTTCAAGTCCATGAATAAAACACCAAACGAGTCACAATTATTGAAGATCACTCAGATAATAAAAATGAAGAATCAGGTAATATTACCAGCAATCGAGATAAAAATAGCTCTCCAAAAGTAAATCTACACTTTCTTAAAGATATTCCGACTTCTTCTCCAAAGTGCTATATTGACATCAGATCTAACCCTCGTAGTCAAAGCACTTTAATATCAATTAAATTAGACTATTTTAAGTTAAATCCATCTCCCGAATAGAGGTTTTTAAATAAATACAGACAAAAGAATCTTGAAACTAATAATACTAATAATTTACAAGGACTTAATTTTTTGCATAAAAGTCCTTATTTGAATGCTGTTTCTGGAGCTGTCACTGAGCGAAACAGTGTACCTGAATTGCTCGACGCCTAGCAAAAATAAAAGAAATAATTTTCTTTACATTAGTAGAGACATTCTATGTTACCAAGAACATAAAATCAATATTAATCTCAACCAACAAACTCGCTAAGTGAACAATTACCTCCTTAAAACATACTAAATGACAAGAGTCTTGGAGTAGAGACTAAACAAAGCTTATTAACTTAACTAGGAGGATCTGCCACAGTAGATAAAATCATTTCTAGTTTTAAAGGACAATACGAAAATTTAACTTCTGCTAAATTAGAATTAGACTATGGAATATTAAGAGATTTAATCTTAATGATGTTTGACAGAGAGTAGCCTGATAGATAAAAGATTTCAAATCGAGTAAGAATGCATTTTAAAGCAATAAAATTAGGAAAACTACATTATTTAATGATCTTAGGATTGCTCAAAAGTGCTATGTAGTCTTCTAGTATTTCTGCAGATTTGTCAACTCGCTGTATGAGTAAGCTTCAGCATCCTGAAAAATACATGGTCAGTGTTAGCCTATTAGAAGAAGTTGGAGGGGAAGAATAGATCGTTTATCTTGTTAACAGTCTTACATAGAAAATTTCAGAATAAGATGAGATTTTAAATTAAATCCTGAAATCTCATAAAATTGACTTAGATTAGCCTGAAATACACACAGCTATTGTTGATTTCATAAAGCTACTTCTGATCGATCCAACTATCCTCTCAACACACAAAATCCTTGAATATATCCAGCCACTTGATCTTTCATATATTGACTTTTTTAGGATAAAATTTTTAGTTGAAAGAGAATTACGGGAGTTGAATTGGTCGGAAGTGAATATTTCTTTGACTTTTGCGAGATTTGAGTAATTCCGATTCTACATACTGAAGGCTCCTCCATTTTATCTGAAACTGCTATCTCTACCTTCTTTTCAGTAGCAAGTTTCTTAGGATGTCTTCCATTGTTTGAAGAGATGCAATTTCATATATTAACTTCAAATTAATAATAAAATAACATTTGAGGCAATTTAGTCAATATGCAATGAACTAGTGCCGTTTCTTCTTCTTGCTCGGACAACTAAGGAGTACTTCTTTGTGCTTAAGCCGTTTAAATAGTGGAAACCGTTGATGTCATAAGAATTTTTTAATTTATTCTAGGGATATTTGATGACTTCACTTAAAGAGTAAGATTTTGAGGTAACGTTTCTGATAGAAATATCAAGGAAAATTGCATTTCTGACTTATATTGAGAATATTTAAACTCCACTCTCAAGATAACTCCCTGCAAATGCTTTTGAGGAAATAACAACAGCAGTTGTGGATACGATTGAAGAGTAAATGCCGGCAATGGGATAGCATAAACTTAACTAAATCATTTCAGCGTAATTTGGTTTTAAAATTGATCTAATAACTTTGAAAGATAATTGTATTTTGATTTGAAAAAATTAGGATTCTTTCTGATTGTTATGGTAGATTAGCCAATGACATTATGCCGATTCGATACACCATATGGGATTTGATGGCAGCTAAAGTTTGGTTTAGCTTAGATAAAACATTGATTTTTCTATTTAACTCAGGATTACAGAAATATTTTGATAGTCACACTAAAGAAATAAATCTAACTGTTTAAAAAGATGCTATTGCAAGTCTTAAAAACCTCTTTATGTAAATAGAGTCACTGCTATGAATTGAATTGGTTTTCATGGTTATTTTAAGTGTTGGAAAGAGTATCTATTTGTGTGATCTACGTATGGAAAAGATGTTTTAAATTTAATCTATTGAATAGTTGAAGACACTCTTTTTGTATGGTTAGAAATCAAAAGAAACAAAAATTTAATGATATTTTTTCTTTACCCGCCAAGATTTACAACAAAAAAGAATAATATGATTTTATCAAAAAAGAAAAGTAAAATAAAAACTTTGAAGACATTGATGTTCAAAGGGAAATTTCGAAAAGAAAGAAGCAAAAGTGCTTTGATTCGTTCATCATAGGAGCCTTCTCTGACATTTTCAAGTGAAGTGATTTTTGCAGAGATAAGTTCTCATATTAAGAGGAGAATCATGCATGAGATGTGCTAATAATCGAGGTTGCTTTTTTGATTTTAAGATTTGCTTTTTTTAATTTGCTTTTATGGGGAAATTTTCTTATCAGTGTGGATGAACAAACCTCAAAAATCATTGGGTAAATGATCAGAGATAGAAAACTGGTTGAAGAAGTGTAAGATCTTCACAAGGGAATGGAATAAAGGAAATAACAGCCTCCGAATATTTCAAAGGTAGTGGAGAACTCAATCACCTTTTAAAATTACGGGAATAAAGAAAATGAATCAGAAATCAAAGAAAACAGATCTTTTGCTAGCAATACAATGAAGAACTAGAGAAAAACCTAAATTTAGATTTCTTAATCTAAATCTTTTCTCCTATTTGCTGGAATAATTACAAGCATTATGATAATTTTTCTTTTTAATTACCTCTTTTGAATAAAGTGTTAGTTTATTTGTAATGTTTAATCTATCTAAGTTAATGAGTTAGTGTAAATTTTCAATTATTCTGCGAATGAAAAATGAAAGAAAATTATATTTCTTTTTTAAGTAAACATTTAACCAATATTATTAGCTAATTAGTTGCAGAAAAATTAAAAATTAAGAACATAATTAATTAACAAGAAAAAATATCCTTCAATCAATCAATTTTCTATTAAACTTTAAAGCTTTTTAAGTCCTCCTTAGTCAGGAAATCCTTCTACAATTTAATTCTGGTAAAACTGAAAGCATACCTGCATTGGATGTCCCTATAAATTGAATTAACACAATCAAGCAAAGATAACACTTTTTCTAAGTCTCAAATAATTATTAGTAGGTGAACAAGCAAAAACATGGATTGTCTTCGGCTTTTGAAGAAAAAAGATAAAAAAGAAGAAGAAGTCGTCTAGCCGAAAGAGGAAATAAAAAGCGAGAGATCAAAAGTTTCAGCAAAAGTACTAATTGAGAGAACATCAAAAACTCCAGAGGCATACTACAAGTTCGACTTGAGTTCTTAATCATTTAACTTGATATTTCGGTAGGGCTATTTTGGCTGCTAATTATGATTTTTTTAAAAAACGCTCTTGTTATAAATGGATTTGAAGAAAAACTAACATATATTATGCGTCGTTAGAAAAGAGAATTTGAATGATCTTCTAGTTACAGACGCAATATCTGCACTTAAGAAGAATATCTCCAGCGTATCAACTCTTCAACTCAACTTCGAGTATCCAGATATTTTTTTTGTTACCTTATGATTTATTATTATGTTGAGTTAATCTTACTTTTCTATGCAGCATCTTGTTTATTTCAGAGGAGATATTCAATCAAATTTTGGAAGTTCTCTCTAAAGCGAAGAAGGCAACTGAATTGGAGATCACGCTCTTGTAATTATATATTTTAGAAGCAATAGAACTTGTTAGTTTGAGTGTTGATTTGTTTTGTTGCAATCTTCAAGTGATAGTGGTCCTAATTTGTAACTTCCAGACAATATTCTTTTCTTAGGAGAATCTTTTCATCGAATCCTTCAAATATTAGGGAAAAACCTCTGCTTTCTCACATTTTCTTTGCAGTAAGTTGAATTATTTGTTGCTTAAGTTCCTTAAATGTGTCATTAAAAGAATGTTCTTGCTTTTTGTTTTGGAATATAATCTTAAGAAATTCGAGATGTGACCTATCATAATCAATCAATGGTTCAGTGAACTATCCAGAATGCTTTAGGTATGCTTCAGCCTTGAAATATCTCAACATCAAACTGGAGTAAGAGTTTAATCTTTAGTTTATTTCCAGCTTCTTTTTGTCTCTTTTTCTCAAACTTTCTCCATATTTTTTGTTAGGTGTAAAAATCTTCAAGACGCTTACGTGGATGAGATCACTGCTTCATTGGATTAATTGCCACTTCTTGAATTGTTTATTGTTGATTTAAGGTTAGTCTATGAGTTCTTGATTTATTTAGCTAAAAAAAGGTAATGTTTCTTTGTTATGCCTTTATTGAAAACAGTCGAAATTAGCTAACTGGAGATTCTCTAATCCCTATGGTTTAGAAATTAGCTTCTACAGCTTCTAATATTACTGAAATAGAACTAAATTTCAAGTAAAATAGATCATTCTCATTTATCTAATTCTCTACAATTTAGCTGGTTATTTTTGAAAGTTGGAATCAAATTGGATTTACTAATGGAGTGTTGCTTGTCCAAGCCCTGTTCCTCTTCAAGAAACTTAAGATCCTTAGATTAAATATGCAGTATTTATAATAGTTAGATTTTTAGGCTTATTATTGGATTTTTAGATATTTTCTGATTTATTTTTTATTATTAGTGAAACTGGAATATCTTTCGATTAGTGGATTACAATTGCGTCTGATCTATTTTTCTTAGTCTATCTTGATGAATTCTTCATATCCACAGGGTAAGATCAACAAAAAGAGAGATTCTATTAATTAATAAGACATTTGTGTTGATTCCAAACAGGTATGGATTATAAAAGATTTAAGATATTTATAGACGGATCGAGACAGTAAAACTCATGATTTTTATGCATGCCCTCCATTTGAAGGCTTACTTTAAGCATATTGCTCCTTATCTTCTCCCACAACTTGTCAGACCAATTTATAATCATTGGGATTTCTATTTTTGAAACAGACAATGCACATTCAAAAGAAAATATCGCTATCCTTTCATTGAAATGTTCAGCTTTGTTTTTGACTTTAGTTATTTATGTATTAGTAGAATTATAAAAACTTTCAGTTCTATCATAAAAGACTACTTGTTAGCATTGTTAGCAGCGAAAAAATGAAAAAATAACACTTTTTAATTTTTGAATCAATGCCTTCGAATAATTTGAATATTTTCTTCAAATCCAATAGATCCCTTGGATTTCAAGCTCAAGACTAGTGAAATTTTTATAATTCGCAATGTACTTCTATTTTTGGTCTTTGTGGAAAATATAAAAAAATCAGAGTTTTTAACTTTTTAAGAAAAAATAATATCCAAACAATTTTCAAGAAAAAAAAACAAGAAAAAGTAATTAACTTTTAACCACTGTAAAAGAAAATAGGAGATACTGTCTCCGCTTCGGATGGAGGAGTTCGAGAGTGGATTCACTGGAATAGTGGATTACCACTCCTAAGAAATGATTGAAGCTAGGAAGAATTTTGAAAGTTAGCCTTAATTCGTTCGTGCTGGGCTTTTTTTTGCTGAGATACTTAATGAAATCCTTCATTAATAGCCAATTTAAAAATTATTCGCATGTGATCTTCTCAAAATTTAAGGCAACCTTAAATTCAAAAATCATGAATTCGATTAGGCTTGTAAGTACTATGAATAAGCGCTGTCGATGTTTCGCTATGTAAGGATCAATAGATAGGACTGGAAGGAAGGAGGAATCGCTGATTCAAATCTAGAATACGTTGATGAAAATGGTAGATTATTTAAAAAATAATAGAGAAATCATTTTTTTTTAAATATTTATTGAATGATATTGATGCCCTCATTTAACATATTGAATTGTTAAACCCAATAATAGGCAGAACTGATAAGGAAAAGAAACTAGTGAAGGGACTCAAGATCATTTTATACTAAAACATATGCCTTGTATATTTGAAGCTCTCTAAATAAAAGCCATAGCTTATTGAGGATGCTATTCTAGCAACTTCTGAAGCTATCAAGCTCGACCTAAAAGGTTCTAAAGCATACTACTTGCGCGCGAAATCTCGTCTCTCACGTATAAACCTCATAAATGAAGACTATAAACTGTCAATTAAGGATTTAAAGAAAGCATTAGAGTTTTGTACAGAAGATAATACATTCATCGCTGAGGAGCTTCAAAGATGCTAAACTAAGTACACTCAGTTTCTGAAATAAGATATTCCCTCAAACGGTAGCAGCAAATTGTCATCTGATCAAATAAATTCTGCAGGAAATAATTCCAAAAAGACTAATGTGTCTGATAGCAATGAGAGAAATCATGTAGACTAGTCTAAAGATAATTAAGAGTCTTTTTCTTCTTCTTCTTCAACGTGTGAAAAAGATAAATAAAAGCAAGAATCTAATTAAAAGAAGAAGAATAAGAAACAGAGAACGCAATCTGTTGATGAGAAGAAGAATTAGACTTCAAAAATATCTGCATTTTCAGCAGATTTTCATGCAGAGAATAAGAACAGCAATTGTGAAGCTCGCGAGATGAGAGGAGAGCTGAAATTCGAAAAAACCCAAGGCAAGTTGTTCTGCAATATCTCCTTCTCGATAAATCCTCAAACCAAGGTTAGATCCACCATTATCAATAAAATTGATTTTTTTCGTTAATTTCCTGTCTGCCTGTTTATTCATTCACATTGTGTTTGAATAATAAGCTAGATCCCAGGGGAGATACTAGAGTTAGAGGAGTATATTGAGTAGCTAAGGGTACACTTGTAGAAACAGTTGATGGAATATGAGGATGTTGGGGAGGATTGCTGTAAAATGAATGAAAAAACCTAAAATCAGAACAGCGATGACCATGAGATGGCAGCAGCTAGAAACGATCTAATTTCTCAGTTGGAGTATGTGCAATACGCGCAAGAAGAACTTTATAATCTAGTTAGGATGGATCTAGATTAACCTACACAGTCATTGTAAGATCTAGCAAACCTTCATGGGATAGACCTTAAGAGTCCTGCAGTTTTGAGCTAGTTTCAATAGCTGATCTCATAGAACATCTCTGACATTAGGCATTTTATTCTTGCTAATTTTTCTTGCCAAGATGACGGCCAATACCTCCAATCGAACTCAGACAACACAACTAATTCTAATTTTTCTAGTAATACTACTCCTGTCATTTCAATGCTTAGAGATCATCAAGATGATAGCTTACAAGAACCAATTTTAAATCCTATTTCTGTAAATATTCCTTTTATAACAACTACTAGTAAACTTATCAACGATTGCCCCACGAGCAACAACAGCAACGATGCTGCAATCAACTCTGAACATACTATTATGACTCAAAACTAAGAAGAAAATAAAAATTAATAAAATTCGTTTGTGACAGCTTGTCAGGAAAATTACTCTCCAACTTCAATTATAGATCACAACGAACTTCAACAAACACGATAATAACAATAACACCTTTTAGGCAATTCAGACTATGATACTAATGGGCACAATACTAAAACTCAACATAATAGGGATTATATTAATAATTCAATTAATAGAGGCTAAGGACAAAGATAACAATCAGAAGAAATAAATTAACAAAACGAATAAGAAGAACAGCACGAACAGTAAATTATCTTGGAAGAAAGAGGAGACTACAATTACAGTAAGGACAATGAGAATATGAGTGATGGTGAAGATGAAGATGATGAGTAAACTCCCAATGAATTTAATACAAATAATTTACTTGAAAATCTTGCTAGAGAAGGAACTCTACTGAGAGAGCTTGCATTTTAGTTGAATAGCTGTGGGATTTCCAGTGAAGAAGAGATACAATAGATTCTTAATAGAATTAGATAGATTAAGTATTAAGCTTATGGCGCAGAATAAGGAGAAGAAGGGAGATTTTATAATCATTAAGATGACCCCAATTAGGAGGAGGAGTAATTTTATGCTGATGAAAATGATGATGATGCCTACTCTGATGAGTAAGTAGAAGAAGAAGAGGGAGAATCATAAGTATCTTTTAATCATAAGAATGAGTAACAAAATCTAGAAAGTTTGAAAAGAAACTCCTCGAGAAGCAGCAGTGAAAAAACATATAAAATGGAAGTGATTGTATCAATAGTTATTGCTATCTTATCAATATTTGGAGCTCTTTCCTACAAACAAATTCTCAGTTTCTTTCAAAATTGATTAAGAAAACTACTCAAGAGCATAAAACAACTTTTGCGACCAACAACATCATCACCATTGGATCTTCATTTCAATTCTACTTGAGAATTTAGCTCACCAACACAGCGCAAAAAGAATGTTTGTTTGGTAATATGCTGGGTACCTCTGGAACATGATTTCAAAAAAACATATGATAATGTTGTAGCTGCAAAAATAGTCTGGTTTATTTGAAAAAAATGATTTATTATTAATCCTCAGATTCATCTTTTCGTTTTCTGGCTTAGTCAATCTAGTATCTCTAGCATGGAATCAATCAGTCTATCCAGTCAAAAGTGTTATTTTTTGAAGCTAAAAAAACGGTCAAGAACATTTCAATCAAACTTACGTTGTATTGATTCTTCTTTGAATAAAAATAATCTCCCGCCCTTCAATCAGTATCTCACTTTTCATAAACAAGTTGAGTTTATCTTAATGCAAGTCAGTAACCTTATGGCTTAGTTTGTTTATTTATCAAGGTAAAGTAGCCAGCGAAAAGTTCGTTGATTTCTCCTACTATCCTTAGTATCCTTATTGCTCCAGTTGTAAAATTTGACGATTGTGTGTTTTTTCTTTCTGTTATGTGTCTTATTATATGTTGGTTTTAAATATTATTTGCATGAAGGATTGTTAGATCATGTTGAAAGTACTATTATTGAGATTGCTGGAAAATAGTTTAACTGAAGAAGAGAAAAATACATGTTTTTTAAACATTTGTTGCTTTGTTTCTTTTTAAATACCTCTGAATAACGAAGCAATTAACACTTTCAAAACATGCATAGAATCAAAACAGAAAGATAACAAAAAGGCACTTAATTCCTAATAAATTTCATCAAAAAACGAGAGAGAAAAAATATTAGTCCTTCAAATCGATAAATCACACAGATACCGATAACAAAGAATCATATGGCAGGCACGCAGATTTAAATGCAAGAAGGGCATCCCAACCAGAAAAATCCTTCTCGAACTAAATCAGCTGATAATTATTCTGGTCTGTATTATGTTTTGAACTCATATTTCTACTAGAATAGCACTGAAATCACTGAGTAAGAAAATACATACATTTAGATCACATTATCTAATATTTGCTATTTTTTTATTCTAAATCTCTTCCACAACCTTTTTTTCTTCTTCTTTCGATATCTTTGTTCTTTTTTCCACACTAAAACTGATATTTCTTTTGATGAAATTCCTTAAAGGAGCTACGCCAAACTTAAGGAGTTCTTTTCGAGCGAAGAGCTGCGAAAGAAGAAACCTGAGGAAGTTAAGTCAATGCTTTAAAGAATAGATCTTGCTTTTCACGTCCTTTCAGATGAGGGTGTAGATAGATTACTACCACTATCAGCTTAACAGTGTTTGAAGAAATATTTCATTTTGTTTTTGTTTTTTTTCAAATAAAAGAATAAGAAGAAATACAAGAATTAGCTACGTCTTCGGAGCTATCTCAATTAAATCATTGATAGTGATGATCTGCTACACTATCCAGGTAAAAATATTGAATATTGAGCTTGAGAATGAAGATTAGTTGAAGTAGAACCCCCCCTCCCCACCCTCCCCTCCCCTCCCTAAACAAATACTATGAAACAATATTTCTGATGTTTCAAATGACAAAGAGGTGTTTGGAGATACAAAAGGAATAACTACTTTTCATAATAATAAATAAACACTTTTTTTTGCTTTTTCTTTGCAGAGGTGAAGCTATTTCCATTCTTTATCTTTGAGGTCTTCAAGGAGAACTCTCCCGATGTAAGAATAAACAAATGACAAATATTTAAAGCCTTACCAATTTAACTTCTCCTTGAAACTCTTTACCTATCTAGACTGTGATTATCGAGTATGATTTCATCCACATGGAAATGAGGGAGAATGGATCAAAACAAGGAAAGAGTGTCTATAAATTTGAAGAAATCGAAGGCACTGTTTTCAGTGTCAAGGAAGACGAATATGTCGTAAATATGAAACTTTAATCTCGAACTCACAGCTTCAATTACAGGGTGAAGTTCATCACTCAGCGAAATTAGATCGTTGAAATCACATAAATCGCGAAGGCTGTCTCGGAAGAAAATAAACCATTTCTTAAATTCATTAATCCCATTTTTAAAGATGTCTACAACAACTCCTTGGACATCTTCAAGATACCAGAGCTGAAGAGTTAATTTAAAAATAAATTCTACTGGAACGACAATATAATGCCTTAAAAGTCTCTAGCGAAATTTGAAGTCCACAAAATGAATCGATTCTCTTCTACGAAAGTTTTCATTTTTGTTGGAGTCACATAAATCGTCATAGCAGCTGATCCAGAAGCAGAAAAGATTCTAGAAGTCTATCCGATTAAGCAGCAGTATATTGCCTTTGTGAGTAATCGACAGTGTAAGTGCATCAAAATAGGATAATTATTGCTAAAAGAGGAAAAAAAGAAGATTTATTTCAAATGTTTGTATCCATGATACTTATTTGTTTTTTTGAACTACCTATCAGCGATCCATTTCTATGTCCTGAATAAGTCACAGAAGTATAAATTCCATAACGACCATGAAGCTCACGAGTTCAATGCTGTACTTACTAAACAATTAAAAATGTGCATTCTTACCAAAAAATAAATTGGAAATTGGTTGAAAAGTAAAGGCACATTTTTAAATGGAGAAATTATTCTTGTTTTTGCTTGAATAAAACTAGACAATCCTGAAGAGTTATGAAATGAGAAAGGGATCGACTTGTGCAAGAACCATCATGCCCATCAATACTGAATTTATGATGGAGGTAATCGATTCTTATTTTTATGTTAACATTTTATTTTTAAGGATTGGTAACTAAAGTCAATCTTTTTGATGTTTTTTACTTGTTTTATTAATATTTATTATTGTCTCCAGGCGTCATATCTTCGTCCGTTTCGCACCAAACTAATCCTAAAAATGCGTGCTAAAATCGCTGCCGTTGCAGAGAAACAAAAGAAATACATCAGAAAACTGTAACAAATTTTAATAAAATATTAATCATGAAGCAAGAAAGTTTTATTGTTGCAGAGGCATTATTTGGATGACATTTTTGCTAGATTTATCTTTTTGGATTTAAAATTGTTGTTTCTCCTGCCATAGAAACGATTTACTTGAGGAGAACGATCAAGAAGAAGCAATGTAACGTCTTGCAAATGAAAAATTGTCTTATCTTCAAAATTGAATGTCAAAAGATACAAATCAACTAAACTAATCAACACTCACACACATATCACAATTCCTTTTTGCCAATAACAAAAGGAAAAATTTCAGATTGATTTAAAAGAAGTTTTAAAAGTAATTATTCAAAGAGTAACATATGTGCTCTTTGTTTCCTCAACACTGGAGAATGCAATGGATAACTGCTATTTTCCAAAATATTTCAACCTGTTCAATTATTTTTATATTGCATGATGCACTTATGTGTATTGATTTTCAGACCATAAAAAGAAATTTAAATGAAAGAAAGATATTTATTTTTTAAAAAATCTTCATTACTAAACATTTACATATTTTATTTTTGCTAGTGTTTACCTTCTGCTCTGTCCTCGAACTAATTGCATAAAGCATTCGCGGATAACAATCAATTTAATAGTAGTGGCAAGAAATCATTAAGCTAATAATATTGTTTCATAAATTTCTCCCTAGTTTTTCTAGCCAAAGTCAGATCAATATTCTTCCAATTTTGGAGCTGCATAACTCAATGACAGACCCTCAAAGTAAACAACCTCCTTATGAATCCAAGAGTGTATTATCATCTCTAATGAATGGTAATTCAAAAAGTCCCTTTCTTCATTTGATGGAAGAACGCATTAGCCTCTTTGAGAAATCTCAAGGAAAAAAAAGTGGATTGATATTAGGATTTATTAGTGTGGCTGTGTTTGCCTTTGCAAGTATCGCATCGGAGATTTACATGCCAAAACTACCAATCATCGAAATCATGTTCATAGCGTATCTTGTAGGGTTCCTATTTAACTATTATCTCATCCGCGATGGAGATCTCTTACCTTTTATTGAAGATGAAGCTCAGAATTTCGTAGCTAAAATAGCTGGACTTTCTGCATTTTTCAGCACAATTCTATTCATTTACTCGTTCTAAGAGTGTGAACTCGAGACAGCTTTGTTTTGCTTTGGAAGTTCATGGATATTTTACTCAACTATTGAGCAGTTTGCTATGAAATAATAGAGAATTACAAGAAATTAGTTTCTCGCTGGATTAGCGACGATTGGATTGTCATTTGCAATTCTTAAGCCTAATTTCTCACCAGAGTTCAAGCAAGCAACTGTTGGAAATAGCGGGAACTAAGATGTTGACACTCCTGTGGATTATATCGTAGATTACACACATTTATTTGGTGTAATTGCAGCTGTAGTAGCAGGACTAATCTTCGCTTATTCTGTGAGTTGCATCCGCTGTTTGAAAAACTGTAATTTCATCACAGTGACTCACATAATGATCTACATCTAGACTCCCTTCATTCCTGCGTTTTTCCCTTTGCAAAATCTAGTATCTCCTTCCTTGAGTTAGTGGCTGTTCCTGTGTGGATTAGGTGTAATAATTATCATCTCAGTCTAGTTATTTGTAAGGTCAATTTAGATAGAGTCTTCCTCGAAATCGTTGCTGGTTATTCCCTAGTTCATAGCTACCATAATAATCTTCTCAATGTTCTTAGGTGTTTCCACTTTCGGAGTTATCACAAAAATAAAGTTCATAGCTGCGTTGTGTATCCTTGCTATTTCATTCTATTTCTTCTAGACAGAAGAGACTGAGAATAAGGACAATTAGTAAAACACGGGACAGATAAATAGTAATATTCCTCTTTAGACATTTGACAAAGAAAATGATCATAGAATTCTTGAATAAAAATTAATAGATGTTCAAAATATGTGAGTGATTTGTTTTTTATGCTTTGAAAACCTAAATGAAGGAGAATATCATTCACTTTTAAATCAACTTTCATGGTTATTTTAAACAAAATATCATATTTAAGGTTTTTTATTGAAATAAATTGATCAAATAATTTGAATCTATTCATAAAGGTAGAATAGCTTCAAATAAAAAGTCATTTGAATTGGGGTTGGGGTTGGGGTTGGGGTTGGGGTTGGGGTTGG